>WNFP01001048.1_pt1 | contig 21602 bp, 22 predicted proteins | sample 5400201 | NCBI WGS metagenome assembly WNFP01 (sample SAMN13153355, study PRJNA577476) | soil metagenome | isolation source: 115 cm saprolite under Madrone tree | place: USA:California | collected 2016-06-14
AGGAGGTTCGCGGATTTCTCCGAGGAATAGCGCGCAAGGTACTTGTACAGCGGTACGGTCTGCGCCGCAGCCGCAGCCCGTGCCGCCGCCATCGAGACCGCCAGGATGGCGTTGGCTCCGAGGCGCGATTTGGCGGGTGTTCCGTCGAGTTCAATCATCCTTCTGTCGAGCGCGCTCTGGTCGGTGGCGTCGAGGCCGACGACCGCTTTAGCGATCTCGTTGTTGACGTTGGCGACGGCTTTTAATACGCCTTTGCCAAGATATTTCGACTTGTCCCCGTCTCGTAGCTCGAGGGCTTCGTGTTCTCCAGTGGAAGCGCCGGAGGGAACGGCGGCGCGGCCTCGCGAGTCAACTCCAACATGGACGTCGGCTTCAACAGTGGGGTTGCCGCGCGAATCGAGGACCTGCCGCGCGTGGACCCGTGTAATCTTTGTCGACATGGTTGTTCTTTCTCCTGAGTAAATGCGAATCGGCAATTCTACAGAAGATTGCCGGGAAGACACAGGGCGGGCAGAAATGAGCAGCGAATGAGACGCAGGACGCTGCTAGGCAGCTCCGATCCACCGGTCGCGCAAGCGGTGTCGCTCCGCTTAAGCGGTTTCGGGTTCTTCGATGAGGGACTCCTGGCGCACGACGACCACGATGCCGGAATCGGTGACGTGGAAGCGGCGGCGGTCCGCTTCGGCGTCATAGCCGATCTCGGTCCGCTCCGGCAGGCTCACATGGCGATCGATGATCGCACGGCGTATGCGTGAGTGGCGCCCGATATTCACGTGGTTATAGATGATGGAATCGAAGACTTCGCAGTAGCTGTTGACCCGGACATTATTGCCGATTACGGATTTCTGAACGCGGCCGCCGGAGATGACCGAGCCGCCGGCAACGATGGAATCGAGTGCCACGCCCATGCGCTCCGGATCGGCGAAAACGAATTTCGCGGGTGGATACTGGTGCTGCCAGGTGCGCAACGGCCAGGAAGTGTCGTAAAGGTTGAACACCGGCGACACGCTGGTCAGATCCATGTTCGCCTCGTAGTAGGCGTCGAGCGTCCCGACGTCGCGCCAGTAGAGTGCGTCTTTGGCGTTCTCATCGACAAAGTTATAAGCAAACACGCGGTTTTTGGAAATAATCCGCGGCAGAATATCCTTGCCGAAGTCATGGTTGGACTTGGGATCCTCGGAATCCGCGAGCAGGATGGGGATCAGCAGTTGCGTATTGAAGATGTAGATTCCCATCGAAGCGTTGCAATGCCCCGCATGGTGCGGCGATTCTTTTGGAACCGCAGGCTTTTCTTCGAATCCGACAATGCGCCAATCCTTGTCGGTTTCAATCACACCAAACTGCTTGGCGGCCTGCGGAGCTGGAATTTCAATGGTCGCAACCGTGACGTCAGCGCCGGAGTCGCAGTGCTGCTTCAGCATCCGGCTGTAATTCATCTTGTAGATATGATCACCGGAGAGAATGAAAACGAATTTGGAACGCTCGCTGCCAATGGAGTAGATATTCTGGTAGACCGCGTCGGCGGTGCCCTGATACCACTGCTGCGAAACGCGCATCTGCGGCGGCAGAACCTCGAAGTAATCCCCCAGCCCGGCCAGCGGCGACCAGCCGGCGCGGACGTGCCGGTTCAGGCTGAGAGCTTTGTACTGCGTGAGCACGAAGACGCGCCGCAGGTCCGAATTGATGCAGTTGGATAGCGTGATGTCAATAATTCGGTAGAGTGCCCCGAACGGAACGGCCGGCTTGGCGCGGTCGCGAGTGAGTGGCCAGAGGCGTTCGCCCTGGCCTCCCGCAAGGAGTACGCCGATGGCATCCCGCATGGCGGACATTGGTAGCCCCCTGAGCGCGGATGAAGAAGCGGCTCATTCTAACAGCAGAAGCAAGGAAAAAGACAAGCGCGGCAACTGGTGAACTCTGACCGGCGAAAAGAAGCCTCGAAGGAGTCGCCAAGTCCAGGTCCCCGGAACGGCATCTAGATTACCTATGCGTTAGCCGCTATACGGGTGGTAATGGGGTGGGCTTAGTACTGCTGTTCCTCGCCGCCGGGTGCAAAGATATCTTGACTTGGATGGAGGAAATTGATTAGAAGATGCCAGCTACCTTTCTAGGTGTGACCGCGCGACGGACAATACGTGCGATAATTGAGAACAGGGGCGGTGCCCGCAGAAGTACCCAGCCGGCCGCAGCTTGGCCGGCGAGAGGCTCCGCATGAAACCAATCCGAACCGGATTGGGGGTGAATTAAGACCGTGGCTGAAGTCATCATCCAGGAGAGTGAATCTCTGGAGAATGCCCTGCGCCGTTTCAAGCGCAAAGTGCAACAGGAAGACATCATCAAGGAAATCAAGAAGCACAGCTTCTACATGAAGCCCGGCGAGAAGCGCCGGGCAAAGGAAGCGCTTTCGCGGAAGCGACTGCGCAAGAAGCAGCGGCGGGAAGCGGACTAATTTCAGGGGCGGCCTGGCCATCACTGGGTCGCCCTTCCGTTTTCCTCGCGGCTCGGCGCCGCACTTCCGAGAATCAGGCCCCCGTAAGGCAGTGAGCGTTTGGGTTGTTGTTTCAGCTTCGTGCCCGCAGGCCCAAGGGATCCGCGCCCGGCGTCCCCGGATACTGGTCTCCGCAAGCATCTAGGCCCTCAGGTGCAAAGTCTGCCCACTCTCCTGCCCGACACGGGACCAGGGAGAGCGGCTCATGGAATACCACGACAAGGTGCTGAAGTGTGCGGAGTGTGGTGCTGAGTTCGTATTTACCGCCGGCGAACAGATGTTTTTTGCCGACAAAGGCTTCAAAAACGAACCCAAGCGCTGCAAAGCTTGCAAGGCAAAACGGGCCGAGGGCGGCGGTGGTGGTCACACCTCACCCATGCGCTCGGAAACGAAAACAAACTGTTCGCAGTGCGGGAAGGAAACCACTGTTCCCTTTCGTCCCACACAAGGGCGCCCGGTCTTCTGCCGGGAATGCTTCCAGCAGCGCAGAGCGATGGGCGCAGCATAAAGCGGAGCTGGAAGCAACAGGCGGGACATTCAGAAGAATAGCTCGAACGACGGAAGACCTCGCGTGGGATAGATAGGAATATCTGTCCCACTTTTTTTCTGACCAGCAGGCCGCAAATGCACGCAAACCTCCGCCGGACATACCGGAGCGTGCAATTTTGGGTCACCGCGGAGTATGATACTGGTTCTCGAAGTCCGCAGAAAACACAGCGATCCTGAGGGCCACTTCATGGCTCACCGCTTCACCATTGGTGTCGAAGAGGAATTTCAGATCATCGATCCCGCAACGTGCGAGCTGCGTTCGCACGTCAGCCAGCTCGTCTCCGCGGCTTCTCCGGACATTGCCGAGCAGGTCAAGCACGAGCTGCACCAATCCATCGTCGAAACCGGCACGCGCATCTGCGATAACGTGAGCGAGCTGCGCATCGAAATGCATCGCACGCGCGGCGAACTTGTCGCTGCTGCCGAACGCGCCGGGCTCCAGGTCGCCGCCGCGGGCACCCACCCGTTTTCTAGCTGGATTGACCAGGTTATTTCTCCCGGCGAGCGTTATCAGCACATCATCGAAGAGATGGGGCAGCTCGCGCGATCCCTGCTCATCTTCGGCATGCACGTCCACGTCGCCATGCCCGACAAGCAAACTACCATCGACATGATGAACGGCGTGCGCTACTTCCTCCCGCATCTCCTGGCGCTCTCCACCAGCTCGCCTTTCTGGATGGGCAGAAATACCGGGCTCAAGTCGTTTCGCACGACGGTCTTCCGCCGCTTTCCGCGCACCGGTGTGCCCGAACAATTCGAATCCTGGAGCGCCTACGAAAATTTTGTAAATCTTCTCGTCAAGTTGAACTGCATCGACAACGGCAAAAAGATTTGGTGGGACGTGCGCCCGCACCCCACCTTCGGCACCCTCGAATTCCGCATGTTCGATGTCTCCACCAAAGTGGAAGAGGCTGTGGCCATCGCCGCGCTCACCCAGGCGATCATTGTGAAGCTCCACCGCTTGTACCAGGGCAACGTAGGTTGGCGCCTCTACCGGCGCGCACTCGTCGAAGAAAACAAGTGGCGCGCGGCGCGTTACGGCATCGATGGAAAACTCATCGACTTTGGCAAGGAAGCCGAAGTGCCCATGCGCCAGCTCATTCCCGAATTGCTCGAATTCGTGGACGACGTCGTGGACGACCTGGGCAGCCGGAGCGCCGTTCAGTATGTCCACACGATCTTGAACGAAGGCACGAGCGCGGACCGCCAGTTGCGCGTCTTCCATGAAACCGGCGACTTGAAGTCCGTCGTGCGCCACCTGGTCGCCGAAACCCGCGCCGGAGTGACCGAGCCTCGGACTTCTTCGGCGCACGCCGTGAACTGAAGCGCTAGCGAGCGAGGCCGCCCCACTGGCCCCTGACAGGAGCACGAATATGAAAAAGGTCGGTCTTCTCTGCGGCCGGGAGTACAGCTTTCCGCCCGCGTTTATCGTGCGCGTGAACGAACTCGGCAAGAAGGATGGCGTCGCGGCGGAGTTCGTAAAGCTGGGCGGAACGCGCATGGGCGAACCGGCGGAGTACAGTGTCATCGTCGACCGCATCTCCCATGAAGTTGAGTTTTACCGTGGCCACCTGAAGCACGCCGTTCTTCAGGGAACCTACGTCATCAATAACCCCTTCTGGTGGACGGCAGACGACAAGTTCTTCAACTACGCTGTGGCCTCCAAGTTGGGGATCGCCGTCCCCAAAACGGTGCTCCTCCCGCAGAAGGGTTATCCGAGCGACGTGGACATCACCAGCGAATCGCTCCACAACTTGCAATACCCGATGGACTGGGAGGGATTGCTGGATTATGTCGGACGGCCTGCCATTTTGAAGCCCTTTTCCGGCGGCGGCTGGAAGCACGTCTACAAGGTCAACAATAAACAGGAACTCCTCGCCGCTTATGACAAGACTTCGCCCTACTGCATGACCCTTCAGCAGTTTATTGACTTCGCTCAGTACGTGCGCTGCTTTACGTTCGGCAAGAACGACATTCTCCCCGTGCACTATGACCCCAAGGAACGCCGTTATCTCGTCGATCATGCTTATTTGACGGCGGAACTGGGCGCGCGCGTCGTCAAAGACGCGCAGACCATCAACCAGGCCCTGGGTTATGAAATGAATACCATTGAGTTCGCCGTCAAAGATGGCGTGCCTTTCGCCATTGACTTCCTGAATCCCGCTCCCGATTTCGAACGGGACCGCATCACGGAATTCTATTTCGAGCACGTGGTGGAAAAAATGGCGCGGCTGGTGATTGACCGCGCCCTGAATGGCAAGGCTTCGGCTCCTTGGCCGCGCTGGGAAGAGATGCTGGGCATCGGTGGCGCCGCCGGATTCACCGGGGCGCCAAAAAGCGCAGTCGCCGTGCAAGCCTCCGCGGCCCGCCCGGCAGGGGGATCAGCAGGGGCCAAACCTATATGACCACCGCTCCAACACCGTCGCTACCTGATCCGTCTCCGTCGGAAGAGTGGGACGAGATTCTGAAAGCCATTCTTCTCCGCGTGCCCGCTCTCCCGGAGGAATTGTTCAAGCGCTTGCGCAAGGCCAAGCTCACGTTTGGCGACCGCGTCCATTGTCCATTCCTGCGCCCCTTTTTTCTCTCCCCGGAAGACGAACAGCGCGTGCGAACCGTCGCGGAGACGATCGCCGAACTAGGCGAACGCGTGGCAACTGCAGCCCTCGAAGACAAACATCTTCTTGCCCAATTACACCTGCGGCCGGAAGAAGAGCGCCTGGCACGCATTCACACCGGTTATGGTCCCGCGAGTACCGCCTCCCGTCTCGATGCCTTCTTGCTTCCGGACTCTCTGAAGTTTGCCGAATACAACGGCGAATCACCCGCCGGCGCCGGCTACGCGGAAACCCTTGCTGAGATATTCCGCGAACTTCCGGTGACGGGACAATTTGCCAGGAAATATGAAATCCACAGCTATCCGCTCAGCGCCAAGCTTCTCGATGCACTGGTGACTACCTATATGGACTGGGGCGGGTCCTCCACGCAGCCCCAGATCGCCATTGTGGATTGGAAAGAGGTCCCCACCTGGAGCGAATTCGAAATCCTCAAGGATCGCTTCGAAAGAATGGGCATCCCGACACTCATCGCCGATCCACGTGAGCTCCATTGGGACGGCAAATCCCTCGTCGCCAAGGACAAGAAAATCGACCTCGTCTACCGCCGCGTGCTTATCAACGACATCGTCGCCAGGCCTGCGGAATGTTCGGCGCTGGTCAAAGCCTATTCCGCGAACGCCGTCTGCGTCGCCAACAATTTCCGCTGCAAAATCCCTCATGTGAAAGCCTTTTTCGCGGTGTTGACGGACGCGCAAAACGGCGCGCTCTTTTCCCACGGCGAACGCGAATTGATTGAAAAACACATCCCCTGGACGCGTGTCGTCGCGGACGTCAAGACCGACCATTACGGCCAGCCAGTCGAGTTGCTCGCCTTCATCCGCCAGGAGCGCGAAAACCTGGTACTCAAACCGAGCGACGAGTATGGCGGCTCCGGCGTCACCCTCGGCTGGGAAACCGGCGAAGCCGCTTGGGATGAGGCCATCGAACGCGCCCTCACCGCCACAAATGGCGTCTGGATCGCCCAGGAACGCATCCCCATCCGCCGCGAACTGTTTCCTTACATCGCGGACGTCGGAAAGGTCGATTTCCGCGACATGCTCGTCGATTTCGCACCGTATTTGTTCCGCGGCAAACTCTGCGGCTTCCTAACCCGCCTCAGCGCCACTGGTCTTGCCAATGTCACCAGCGGCGGCGGTCAGGTCCCGGCGTTTCGCGTCTCTCCTAGAATTTCAACCTCAGGATCCTGAGGGAGCATCGCTGCTTCTTTTCGATTCTGCCTGTCTGCCCATCCTGGCACTCCCGGAACCGGCCCCTAGACCAGTTGGAAAAAGTAATCCAGCAGGAAGCCACCGCTAGAATATCTGGACGATTCAAGTAGAATTATTCGTATGAGCTTTGGATCTCCTCAACCGGAACTGATGCCCGGCGCCCGCAACGCCGTGGAAACATGCCTTGCTGTGCGTCCGGGCGAGCATGTGGCGCTGATTGCCGACGAAGCCAGCCGCACGGTGGCGGCGAGCCTCGCCGCCGCGCTCGATGAACGCCGGGCTTTGTTGACGGGATTGTTGCTGGAAGATTTTGGACCGCGTCCGATGCGCGCCGCGCCCGCGGAAGTCCTGAGCGCCTTGGAAACGGCGGATGTCGGTGTAATGTGCGTAACGCCGCAACCCGGCGAACTGGGCGCGCGCATGGCCATCGTAAGAGTGGTTGAGCGCCGCCAGATACGCTACGCCCACATGGTCGGCGTAACGCCCCAAATCATGCAACAGGGCATGTGCACCGATTACCGTATGGTGGACCGTCTCAGCGACAAGCTGCGGCAACGCATGCTGCGCGCCGAAACCCTGACCGTGAAAACGGAAGCCGGGACAAAGATTGCCGCCCGTTTCGACCCCCGCCTCGATTGGGTGAAGACCAGCGGCCTGATCAGCCCGCGCTACTGGTCGAACCTCCCTGCCGGCGAAGTTTTCACGACCCCCGCCACGGTCGATGGCACGTTTGTCTGCGATGCCTCAGCCGGCGACCACTTCAATGGTAAGTATGGGGACCTTCAACCGACGCCTCTAGTGCTGGAAATCCAGGGCGGCCGCTTGGTCCGCGCGGAATGCGAGCGAGAAGACTTGGAAGAGGAGTTCTGGGAATACTGCCATACGGACGAAAACAGTGACCGCGTCGGTGAACTCGCCTTCGGCACGAATCTCGGTCTATCTGAGATGATCGGCGTCCTGCTTCAAGACGAGAAGTTTCCCGGAGTCCACATCGCCTTTGGCGATCCCTACGGCAGCCAGACCCACGCCGAGTGGAAATCCAGAACGCACGTCGACGTCCTCACCCGCAACTGCGACGTCTGGATCGACAGCGACCAGGTCATCGAAAAGGGCCGCTACCACCTCGCTCACCTCGGCCTCGCCTGATCCCCTTGCTGCCAAATAATTACTTGACAATAGGTACCAATGTGTTAGAATGGGTTTGTTACGCCAGCGCCATTGTTCTGCGCTTGCCACCCATGGCCTCCCGCCGCGCGGTCCTTCTAAACCACCCAGAATCAGCCCGCTCACCCCGATTACCTTTTTGCCAACAAGCGCCTCGAACCTGTTTAGAATCAACACTGAACACTTACCAAAAACACGGGGGGAGGAGGTCTCATCTGTTATCAATCGCTAACCCTTCCCTTTGTTTTCTTACACTTACGAAATGCAAATTTATCAACTCCTTTGTTTTGATATCCATACAAATTGCCGGGGGTGTACCCTCTCCCAGAAGTCTACTTTCAGAAAAGCTGGGACACATACTCCCTCATCTGGTGCTTCCAGTACGGCCAGTCGTGGCCGCCCTGGGGACCCCAGTTGTCAAGCGAATGGCGTATGCCCTTGCTGGAAAGAACTTCGGAGAGGCGGTACGTGGGACCGCTGTTTTCCCAGGGACCCGTGCCGGTGGTGATGTGGATATCACAGGTGGCAATCTGCTCGTAAAACCACGGGTCGCTCATATTCGAGAGGTAATCGACCGGATTGTTGAAATAAAAATTGTCGTCGAACATCCCGTCCATGAAATTGCGCAAGTCGTACACGCCGGACATGGCGAAACACCGCTTGATCACGTCGGGATGCTTGAAGAGCGAGTTGGCCGCATGATACGCCCCGAACGATGCGCCCATCGTGGAGATGGCGATTCCCTGCGTCTGGCAGTTGTTCCAGATGAAGGGAACCACCTCCTCGCGCAGATAGGAGTCGAACATCGCCTGCACGTAGCTGCGGTGAAACGGGTGCGTGCCCTTGTTATAGAAACTTTCCCCATTGATGGAATTCGCCGTAAAGAATTTGATTCTTCCTGCGTCGATGAAATCCGCGAGCGCTCCGACCATGCTCTGGCCTTCGAGCTCCAATTCATCCCCGGCGCTGGTCGGAAACCCCAGCAGTGGCGGGCCCCAGTGGCCGTAAACAACCACGCCAAGCTCAATGCCCAGCCGTGGCGAATGCCAGCGGTGATATTCGCGTTTCATCCTTGTCCTCTTGCTTCCTGCGGGGGGAGAGAAAGTATGCCAGCGATGTCCAAGCCGGGCAACGAATTTGAGCCGTGCAGGAAAGCGATTGCGCGTAATAAAATGAAGCACGCTGAAACTCGGAGAGGAGCCACGATTCATGGCCACAACTACAACTACAACTACAACCACCAGCCGGCCGAGCCCGGAACACGTTTTTAATACCCTGACCGCTTATCAACAGAGCGCTGCACTCCAAGCGGGAATCGAATTGGATATTTTCACGGCGATTGCGGACGGCGCGAACACGTCCGCTTCCCTGGCGGCGAAAATCCGCGCGGCAGAACGCGGCGTGCGAATTTTGTGCGATTACCTTGCGATCCAAGGATTTCTAACGAAAGAGGAAGAGCGCTATGCTCTGACGCAAGAATCCGCGATTTTCCTGAACCGCCATTCGCCGGCATGCGTCGCATCGATGGCCGATTTTCTTTTAAGCGCATCGGGCAGGAAAAATTTTGAAACGCTGGCCACGGCGGTGCGAAAAGGCGGCACCGCTGTGGCGCAGGGCGACAATATAAAACCGAATGATGAGCTGTGGGTCGCATTTGCCAGGTCCATGGCGCCGTTGACCACGGGGTCGGCCGGGTTCATTGCGGAACTCGCGGGGGCCGCCGAAGGCAAACCGTGCAGCGTACTGGACATTGCGGCGGGGCACGGAATGTTTGGGATTACGATTGCCAAGGAAAACCCCAACGCTAAAATCGTCGCCCTCGATTGGGCGGCGGTCCTGCAAGTGGCCAGAGAGAACGCCGAGGCTGCGGGCGTAACTGCTCGTATGACATTTCGGTCCGGAAGCGCATTTGAAACCGACCTCGGCGGCGGATATGACGTTGTTCTCCTGACGAACATCTTTCATCACTTCGATGCGCCTACATGTAAAAAACTCATGAGGCGCGTCCATGCGGCGCTGAAACCCGGCGGACGGGCTATCACTCTGGAGTTTGTTCCTAATGAGGACAGGATCTCGCCGCCCATGGCGGCAGGTTTCAGCCTGATCATGCTGGCATCGACGGATTCCGGGGACGCCTATACCTTCTCCCAGTATGAGAAGATGTTCCTCGATGCGGGGTTCGTGAAAACGACACTGCATCCTGTTCCGGAAATGCCGCAGCAGGTTCTCGTCTCCGAAAAATAGGAAACGCGCGTGAAGAAAAAAGCAAAGCGGGCCGCGAAAAGAAAAAACCAGGCGGGAAACCATGATCAGGCTTTGCGTGAACACCTCGCCTATCTCTTGAAGGGCGGCGGGGCGCACGTGCACTTCACGGATGCCATCGAAGGATTCCCGGAAGCCAAACGAGGAGCATTTATCGAAGGCTTGCCGCATACCGCGTGGCAATTGTTCGAGCACGTGCGCATTGCGCAGCGGGACATCCTGGAATTCAGCCGTGACCCGAGGCACGTCTCGCCCGGATTTCCCGAGGGTTACTGGCCGAAGACCCCCGTGCCGCCGGACGAATCAGCTTGGGAGAAGAGCGTGCAGGCATTTCAGCACGACCTGCAGGAAATGATCAAACTTGTGAAAAATCCCAGGACCGATTTGTACGCGAAGATTGCGCACGGCGACGGCCAGACGATTCTGCGCGAAGCCTTGGTGCTAGCCGATCACAACGCGTATCACCTGGGACAGCTGGTGGATTTGCGTCGGGTACTGGGGGCCTGGCCAGGGCAGTAGCGGCCAAAATTCCTGGTTTTCAGTAGGGCTTCTTGTTTTCCTGCTGGCTCCAGGCGGAAAAAATTCTCAGCGAATCGTCGCGGAGCAGCTGAGTCATCGCAATGCGCCGTGCGGCAGGCGGGATCTTCAGTTCGTCATAGATGAAGGCGTCGTCGAAGCCCGCGGCTGCGGCGTCGGCGGCATTTGCGGCATAAAAAATTCGCGCGGGGCGCGCCCAGTAAATGGCTCCCAGGCACATAGGGCAGGGTTCACAGGTGGTATAGAGGTCGCAGCCAGTGAGTTGAAAATCGGCCAGAGCGCGGCAGGCCTCGCGAATCGCCACAATCTCCGCATGAGCCGTTGGATCGTTCGTAGACGTGACACGGTTTGTGCCTTCCGCGATGACGCGGTTTTCTTTGACGATCAGCGCGGCAAACGGTCCGCCGTTGCCCGAGCGGACGTTCTCCAGAGCCAGCGCAATCGCACGTTGCATGAAATCAAGGGACATTGTGACGTGCTCTTCCGGAATTCAGATTGCACTGCCCTGCGCAAATTCGCAATGCGGCGTTTTTCCGGATGCGCAGAATGATTCACCCTCGCGGACTGGCACAGGACGCGCGGGCTTGCAAGAAACAGGAACGGCGGTAGGATAGAGCGTCACACGAAGCGGTCTTACATCGATTCTCATCGATGAGCACAGCGGGGGCGCATGATGCAGATCGAAAACATTTCCACGAATGATTGTGAAGGAGTCGCCAGCCGGCGTGAATTCCTGAAGGGCATGCTGGGGGCTGGAGCGTTTGTGCTGAGCGTACGCCTGATGCCGCAGCGCTTGTTCGCTGACTCGAATGCCGGCGCTTCCGACGCAATGACCGAAGCGCCTTTGCACCCCAACGTGTACCTGACGATCGACACGGATGGAACCGCGTACATCATCGCGCACCGCTCGGAGATGGGAAGCGGGAGCCGTACGGCGCTGCCGCGAATCGTGGCAGACGAATTGGATGCTGACTGGGCGCGCGTGAAGCTCGTGCAGGCGACGGGCGATGAAAAGTACGGCGATCAAGATACGGACGGATCGCATTCAGTACGGAGTTTCTTCAGCACTTTGCGGGAGTGCGGCGCAACGGCTCGGCTAATGCTGGTGCGGGCAGCGGCAGCGCAATGGGGCGTGGCGGCGACGGAATGCGCCACGAATCTGCACACGGTCGTGCACAAGCCGTCGGGCAAAAAACTCGGTTACGGGGAACTGGCAGCAGCAGCGGCAAAATTGGAAGTGCCCAAGAAAGAGGACGTCCAGCTAAAACCGCGCAGCGAATGGCGGTACATCGGCAAGGGCGCCGCCAGCTACGACCTCAAGGACATGTGCACGGGGAAGGCGAAATACGGCCAGGACACGCGTATGGAAGGGATGTTGTACGCGAGCGTGGCGCATCCGCCGGTCTTTGGGAGCAGTGTAAAGTCGGTGGATGACACAGCGGCTCTCGGCGTGACTGGGGTGAAACAGACGGTGACGATTGATCCGTTCAAACCTCCCATCGGATTTCAGACGCTGGGCGGCGTGGCGGTGCTCGCGGACAACACGTGGGCGGCCATGCAGGGCAAGAAAAAACTGAAGGTTGATTGGGAGAAAAGCCCGCACTCGGTTTGGAACTCAGATGCTTACAGGAAGGAGCTGCAGGAAACAGCGCGCAAACCGGGGAAAGTTGTACGCGAAAACGGAGACGTGGAGGCGGAATTTTCGAAGGGCGGAAAAATCGTCGAAGCGGAATACTACGCGCCGCTGCTCGCGCATGCCTCGATGGAACCTCCGGCGGCACTTGCTGTTTACCACGACGGAAAAGCCGAAGTGTGGGCGCCGACCCAGGGCCCGCAGGGCGCGCGTGATGCGATTGCGCAAGCACTTGGTTTGAAGAAGGAAGATGTGACCGTGCACGTGACGCTGCTCGGCGGCGCGTTCGGCCGCAAATCGTTCCCCGATTTTGCGGTGGAAGCAGCGGTGCTCGCAAAAAAGACGGGCAAGCCAGTCAAGGTAGTTTGGAGCCGCGAAGACGACATCAAGTTCGACGTGTATCACTCTGTGGCAGCGATGTACATGAAAGCGGCCTTGGGGACAGATGGAATACCGAAGGCATGGCTGCAACGGACTGTGTTTCCGCCCATCGGTTCGACATTCGATGCAAACGCAAAATATTCCGGGCCCGACGAGCTGGGGCTTGGGTTCACCGATCTGCCCTTCGCAGTTGCGAATCTGCGCGCCGAGAATGGACCGGCGACGGCGCATGTGCGGATCGGCTGGTTCCGCTCCGTGGCCAATGTTTATCATGCGTTTGGGATTCATTCGTTTGCGGACGAACTGGCGCATGCGGCGGGTAAGGATCCACTCGAGTATTTGCTGCAATTACTGGGTCCTGACCGGATCGTTCCAAGGAGCGACCTTCCCAAGGAATTCCCGAATTACGGCGGAGCATACGAGCAGTATCCGATTGATACGGCGAGGTTCCGGCGCGTGTTGACGCTGGCATCGGAAAAGGCCGGCTGGGGCAAACAGAAGCAGGGCAACGGCTACGGAATCGGAGTGGCGATACACCGCAGCTTCCTGACCTACGTGGCAACGGTCATTCAAGTTCAGATCAATGAAGGCGGAAAAGTGCAGGTCAAGCGCGTAGACACAGCCCTCGATGCCGGCACGGTGGTAAATCCGGAAATGGTGCGGCAGCAGTTTGAAGGGGCCGCAGTAATGGGCACGAGCCTGGCCTTCTACGGAGAGATCACTGCGACCGATGGAGCGATCAACCAGTCCAACTTCGATGACTTCCAGGTGGCGCGGATGAACATTGCGCCGCGCGAGACAAATGTGCACATCGTGCCAAGCGATGCGCCCCCGGCGGGAATTGGCGAACCCGGTCTGCCACCCTTTGCGCCGGCGCTGTGCAACGCCATCTTCGCCGCGACCGGGAAGCGCATCCGCGAATTGCCTCTCTCAAAGGCAGGCCTCGTCTAGGATTTTGGCCGATAGAATCGCGCTCGCGATGCTTCTCAAGGCCAGGGTCTACTCGACCAATTGCAAGTTGGGTGCGAAAGCATAATAGGTTTTTCTGGGAATCGACTTTGCCTCAAACCTTGGGAGTGCCTAGTCCACTGGAACTGGTGGGCCCGCCAGGATTTGAACCTGGGACCAACGGATTATGAGTCCGCTGCTCTAACCGCTGAGCTACGGGCCCCCTTGGGTCGACGTCTCGATTTTATATCGAATTGGGAGAATCGCGTGGAAGATTCGGGGCAATCCAAATGCTGGAGTTGGTGAATAGGTTGTGGTTTTGAAGCACTCGTTTCGTGTTTTCCCATTGACGGAATTCATTATTTGCTTGGGGCAGCCTCAATGAGCCTCGTTCGGATACGCGTGAATGAATTGCAGCGCATCTTATTCACTTGTCGAAACTGGAGCAGTGCTGGCGGGCGAAAGTCCAAGATGTTCCGCTAGAACAAAATTGGCCGACCAGCGTATCCAACGATCGCGCAGATCGAAGAGCTTTGCAAGGCAGCCGCGCAATCGCAAGCAATCAGCAAAGAGTCACTCACGCTGACGCTGCAACCTCAGGCCGTTGCTTTGATCGAGATCGGCAGATGAATCGGAACGCAGTTACCCGGGCTGAAATCCCGCCAGAGTCATCCCGTTCTGGGCAGCCGGGTCTTTCATGAAGGTGTTCCACACGAATTGCGTGCGCTGATTCTCGGCCATCAACATCAACCCCGCTCGCATCATGCCTTTCTGAACCTCTTCGTTTTTCATAAACTGTTCCCAAACAAATCCTAGGCCAAGCCCGGAATCTTTCACTCACGTTCTGAAGGTAATGCGCCGAGGCAGTTCATGCCTGAGACACCGCAGCATGCTTGCGCTCGGCGACGGAAGCAAGCGCCGCTTCGATGACATCGAGGGCTTCGTCAAATTGTTCATCGCTGATCACCAGCGGTGCCAGAATTCGAATAACGTTGTTGTAAGTGCCCGCTGTAATTGTGATGAGGCCGTGCTTGTAACAAAATTGCGCGGCTTCTTTCGTTTCGGCTTCGGCGGGTTCGCGCGTTTCCGCGTTGCGGACAAGTTCGATGGCGCACATGCAGCCAAGCCCGCGCACTTCGCCGATGAGCGCCCATTTCTTTTGCCATCCGCGGGCGCGCTCTTCGAATTGCTTGCCGATGGCCGTGGAGCGGGCAAGCAGACCTTCCTTCTCGATCGTTTCGAACACCGCCAAGGCGGCGACGCACGACAGCGGATTGCCTGCGAAAGTGCTGCCCAGTCCTCCGACCCCCGGAGCATCCATGATTTCGGCGCGGCCCGTCACGGCGGCAATCGGCAGGCCGCCACCGAGCGACTTTGCCGTGGTGATCAGATCGGGTTCAATGCCGAAGTGTTCCGAAGCAAACCATTTCCCAGTGCGTGCAATGCCAGACTGGACTTCATCCGCGATAAAAACAATGCCGTGTTTGCGGCAAATGCCGTGAAGAATGCGGAAGTAGTCCCGGGGCGGTACAACGAAACCACCTTCGCCGAGCACGGGCTCGGCAATAACCGCCGCGACCGACTCGGGGCCGACAACGCGTTTGAAGGCGTCCTCCAAATGGTTCGCAAAACTCTCAGCCGTTGCGCCCTTCTCGCCACGATAGGAGTATGCATAAGGAATCCGGTAGATGTCGCTCGCAAAAGGCGCGAACCCCGCTTTGTATGGATGCGTTTTGCTCGTCAGCGACATCGTCAGCAGCGTGCGGCCGTGAAAAGCATCTTCGAAGCAAATCACGGCGGGGCGCTTCGTATAGGCGCGGGCAATCTTGATCGCATTTTCCACGGCCTCGGCGCCTGTGTTAACGATGAATGTTTTCTTTGCAAATTTCCCCGGCGCCAGGGCATTCAACTTTTCCGCAACGGCAACATAGCTTTCGTAGGGCGTAACGCTGAAACAAAGATGCAAGTGTCTATCGAGTTGTTCGCGGATCGCGGCAAGGACATGAGGCGCGCGGTGGCCCACGTTGAGGCTGCCGATGCCGCCCGCGAAATCAAGGAAGCGGTTCCCGTCCACGTCCTCGATGACCGCGCCTTCCGCTTTGGCCGCAAAAACCGGCGTCGCGTGGTACGCCCCGCGCGGCACCGCGGCTTCACGGCGCGACATCAGCGCTCGCGACTTTGGTCCTGGAATTTCTGTTCGGATCTGAATTGTTTTCATGTTCGTATTCCTTATCACTGCTTGCCAGGCCGCAGAAGTTTCCTGACCACTAGTACCATCCAATCGGTATCTCGTCCAGATTGATGAACATCTGTATGGCCTGGAGAAAGCGTCGCAGAAGTTTTGGGTTCATAATGTGGGCGGTGTTGGTATGCCGACTGCCTCGTCGCCGGAGGAACCATGGCCGACCGCCTGGAGGATTTTCAGAAATTTCGCGCCGAATTAAACGAGGAGATTCTCGCCTGCGGCCACCTCGGTATGAAGCGCTTTTTCGCTCTCGACCACCAGGCCTACGAACCCGGCCCGCTCGGCACCAAGACGAAAGAATTGCTTGGCCTGGTCGCTTCCGCGGTCCTGCGCTGCGATGATTGCATCACCTATCATCTGGTCCGGTGCGGTGAAGAAGGCTGGAAACGCGACGAAGTAATCGACGCTCTCAATGTCGCGCTGATCGTCGGCGGCTCCATTACCATTCCCCATGTGCGCCGTGCCTTTGCGCGCATGCACGAAATCAAGAACTTAAGACCGTGAAAGGCTGATCGCAGATGAGCACGGCACCCAACCCAGCACATTCTCAACCGGAACCATGGCGCACAAGACTTCGTAATTTCCTTATTGGAACTCTGTTCGCACTGGTCTTGCTTGTCCCAAAGATCGTGCATTTGCGTCACAGCGCTCGCTCTTGGATGTTCTTCCGCATTTTTCTCGGGATTGCCGGAGCAGCGCTGGTCATCATGCCCCTCAGCTTATGGAATAGCTATGTTCCCTCGCTCGTCGGCCTCGTCGCGTTCACCGCCGCCATTCTTCTGCCTCCCGCAAAACTCACGACGAGCGTTGACGACAAGGCCCGCGAGCTCGGAGCCCTCATTGTCGTCAACGGAGGGCGGTATCAACCGGATAACGGTCCGTTAAGGGCTGCGCAACTTTTCGTCGGCGCCAAACGGATTTGCGTGCTCGGTGCCCGCTTTCAAACGCTTCTGGTGATCCCGGTCAACGAAGTCGCTGTCGCGCACGCGGAAGAATCGGAAACAGGTTGGTTCCTGCGAATAACTTGGGCCGATCAGACCGCAGAATTCTCTTACCGCGGCATCTTCGCCGAGCACCTCGCGCGCGTCGCCGAGACCACTTTGCACGGCGTGACGCATCCTTCGCTTCCCGTTATTCCGCAACACCGCGCCGCCAGCGCCTGAATCTCTTATGGCAATTTTCTCTGTTTAATCGCACGCAATTCGGGCAATTTGTGTCAAACTCTGCGTATGGCACGCGGCTGGGAAAGTAAGGACGTCGAGGCACAGGTCGAGGCAACACAAGAGCCGGCACAAAAGCCGGGTTCGGGGGCGAAAACTCCCGAACAACTGCGGCGCGAGCAGGAGCGCAAGGACCTGCAATTATCGCGCACTCGCATCGTAAACGACCTTGCATCCGCTACTCATCCGAATCATCGCAAATCGCTCGAAGCCGCTCTCGCGCACCTCGACCAGAAGATTGCCGACCTCAGTTAGCTCTGATTCCTCACGAGAATGCTTCGCGAAACGCAGAGTCCGCGGCAATATCTCTCCCTTTTGCCTGCTTAACGGATAAAATCTCTGGCGAGCCCCCAGAAATCATTCACGTAATAGTGCGACAACACGTTTCCGAAGAGGTAGCAAATGCCCTGGCACGGAGGAATGTCCCCGTAGATTTTCTTCCCGCGCGCAAATATTTTCTTCAATGAGCCATCACGCAGCAAATTGCCCGCGATCTTATGCAAGGGCTCGCAGGGATAAAAAACGTCGCCATTCGGATACACGCGGGGAAACATCGTGGGATAACATTGAAAATCACCGAAGCGCAGCAAAGTCTCGATGGTCCGTGGCGTGCCGTTGATCGGCTGCGTGCCGCTGCGCCGCCGCTCGATAATCTTGTCCACCAGCGCCTGATACCGCGGATTGCCCAGCAGCCTCAGATTCGGCATTTTCTCCATCTGCGCGGACTGCGCCGCGAAAATAAATCCTTGCTCCCCGCACCAGTCCAGCAGTCGCTCCACCTCGCTGAGATTCCATTCTTCGATCACCGTGCTGATGGTGATGCGCTGCGGGCTCCTAAGCTTCTCTTTTGCGAGCGCGAGATTTTCCAGCACTTTCGGCAGCGCTGCGGGTTTCGAAAGCGGATTTGTCGGATCCGCCGCAAGCGCATCGAGGCTTACCACCAGCCCTGTCACCGCGCCCAGGATCCGCGGCTTCCGATCGAGCAGCGTGCCGTTCGTGATCAGCAGCAGCGAGCGGTACTTGCACTCGAAGCGCGCGGCTTCCGCCAGCTCCTCAATATCCGAACGCAGCGTCGGTTCGCCGCCTGTTATCACGAGGGAGTCGGTCTCTTTGCGGATCCGCCTCATCAGCCGGATCGTTTCCCCTGTCGGCAGCTCCTCGCTGAAAACATCCGGCTCTTTTTGCGTGCAATAGCTGCAGGCCAGGTTGCACTTGTGCGTGACGTAGAATGTGACCGCGTATGGCGCTACCACTTTGGTCCGCAAAATGTGCCGCCGCCACGCGTTTCGGAAGTGAAGCTGAAAATTCTTCGCCACAAACGGCGCCTGCCTCACCATCCCGCGCAGCAGCCGAAGCTTCGTAGGTGTGCGCTTGTCAAGGGCGCTGACGGGAACGAAATTCGCTTTCTTCTCAGCCATGAGCGGCCACTTCAGCCTACAGGAGTTGCCTCGGCAAGCCAAGAAACGCGTGGCGGCGCAGCTCCCGTCCCGACCCCGTCTGGATGCTGCGCCCCTGTTCAAGATTCTTATTGAATTGAAACTCTGAATTAGTCCGTGAAAACCACGCCCACCGCGCTATGTCCCTTTTCCGTTCCCGCATCAATCCGCACGACGTATCCGCGCAGCCTCATCGATTGCATACCATTCGCTCCTGGCGCCTCCATGGTGACCTGCAGTTCGGATTGCAGCCGGGGCAGGTGCTTCAACGAAATCAGCGCGCCCTGCAGGGAAAGATCGCGGACGATGGTCTCTTCCTCGAATTCCTTTCCTCCCTCGGTTACGCCGCTGACCTTCGCGTGGAATTGCGCTTCGCGGCGCAGCGTCGTCCGTGTCCCGGGCATGTGCGCCTGCACGCGGTCGCCCGGTGCGCCTAGCGTGATTACCATTCCCTCGCTCGCCGCGAAAACAGAATCGAACTCTTCCCGCGCCTGCCGCAGAATCGAGTCCACCATGCGGTCCGTCGAATCGGGATCATGATGGAAAAGCACCAGCGTCTTTGCTCCCGCATGCCGTGACACTTTCACTCCCTCCAGCCACGAAGAATGCCCCCAGCCCTTCCTCGCGGTTGCGAGCTGCTCGGGCGTGAATTGCGCGTCGTTGATGAAAATGTCCGCGCCGCTGGCCAGTTCGCGCAGGCTTTCGTCCAGTTTCGCCTCCCCCGGCTCGTTATCCGTGGCATAAACCACAATGCCCGCGGGCGTCTCGATGCGAAAGCCCAGGCAGCCCTGCGGATGATTTAGCCAGCGCGCCGTGATTTTGTTCTCGCCAATCGTAAACGACTCGCCGTCGTCCACTTCCTTGAACTTCCGCTTTGCGCTCATGGCGGAAATGTCAACAGGAAAATACGGCAGCGCCATCTGTGTCTCAAAGACCTGCTTCAGGCTGTCGCGTCCCAGAAATTTTGAGCGGAAGCTGTAAAAATGAAATTCGTTCTTTTCGCCGTACAGCGGAGAGAAAAACGGAATCCCCTGGATGTGATCCCAGTGATAATGCGTCACAAAAATGTGCGTTTCCGGAGTTGGTCCGCCGCTCGGCGCGGTCCAGCGGCTTCCCAGCATGCGCAGCCCCGTGCCGCAATCCAGTATGAATTGCATCCCGTCCGGCGCGATCAGCTCCAGACAAGGCGTATTCCCGCCGTAGCGCCACGTCGCCGGGTCCACCGTCGGCGTTGATCCGCGCACGCCCCAGAAACACAATTTGGCAATGGGAGCGGTCATGTCGCGCTAAGCGCAAATCCCCCGTTCGAAGCATGGTTCCACACCAACACACGCGGAACGGAAAGCTCGTTTCATGGTCGCAGCCGCCGGGGAGAGCGTCAATCCATTCGCGGAAGCGGCGTGTCAAATTGCCCACTAAGCAGGGGTGCGGGCTGCGAAGCGTGCATCGGGCGCGTAGAATAGTCCGCATGGCCGCCCATTCCCACCACCACGATCACGTCCACGCCGGTCATTCGCATGTGCATGATCATGGTCACGCGGGCCGCGCTCATTCCACCTTGCGCCCCTCTGTGCTGGGCTGGGCCATGGCCGCTACTCTCGGTTTGGTTGTGGCTGAAGTTTTTGGCGGCATTCTGGGCCGTAGCGTCGCCCTTCTAAACGATGCACTTCACAATCTTTCCGACGTCCCCGCACTGGGCATTTCTTATCTCGCCATGCGCTGGGCCGAGCGCCCCGCGGACAGCGAAAAGACCTACGGCTACCATCGCGCTGGAACGCTTGCTGCTTTCACCAATGCTTTTGTGCTCGTTTTGCTTTCGCTTTGGCTCGGCTACGAAGCCGTCCAGCGCCTCCGGACCCCTGTGGAAGTCATCGAAAGCTGGATGATCTGGACCTCCATCGCCGCTCTTGCCGTCAATGGCGGCATCACGCTTGCTCTCGTTCGTGGCCGCCGTGACCTCAATTTACGCAGCATCCTCATTCACAATTTCGGTGACGCTCTCTCCAATATCGCCATTGTCGCCGGCGCGCTCATCATCCGCGCCACCGGCGCGTATTGGATCGATCCGCTTCTCGGCCTTGCCATCGGCCTGCTGGTGCTCTGGTCGAGCATCGGCATCCTGCGCGAATCGTCCCACCTCCTCCTAGAAGGTCGCCCGCATGAAATGAGCGTCGAAGATGTCGCCCGCGCCATTCTCACCGTCGAAGGCGTGCAGGAAGTGCACGATGTTCACGTTTGGTCTCTCGGCGGTGGTCACAACGCGCTCAGTCTCCACGCGCGCATCCCGGACATGCATCTCGATGAATGTGAACGCCTGCTTGTTGCGATCCAGCAACTCGCGGCAAAGCAATTTGGAATCGGTCACACAACTGTGCAATTGGAGCGGGCAGGCTTGCCGGCGAAATCAGGCTACGTCATGCCGGAGCCGGCAAAAAAGTAGGGCTCAGGCGGGCAGTCGAAAATTCAATCCCCGTTGTTCGTTGAATTGTTGCGTCGCGGCAAGGTCCAGCGCATCCTGCGCAACGGTGCGGCGGAATCCTTCGCTCGTAATGTAGCGCAGCGCTCCGTTTTCCCAGACGTAGGCCACTGCAAAAAACAGCGTTCCATCCCGCCGCACAAAAACAAATTGTTCGGCTTCTTGCGGCGCAGGGCTCGCAGTTTCCGCCGCGCGTGCCGGCGCCGCTTGCGAGACCTTCATTCGCTCCGGAACGTCAGCAGCAGCTTCCTCATCTGCGGCTTGAGGTTGAGGAGCCGACGCCGCCCCTTCTTCCACGGTCACCGGGGAACTCGGCAGGAAAAACCCTCCGTCAAAAATCGGGAAGAAAAATGGAGCCTGACGTCTATGTCGCACCGCGCCAACCGCCGCCGGGCCGCACGTTACCGCCAGGTGCGGCTCATCAAACCCCAGTCCCGGCACCG
>WNFP01006370.1_pt1 | contig 21580 bp, 17 predicted proteins | sample 5400201 | NCBI WGS metagenome assembly WNFP01 (sample SAMN13153355, study PRJNA577476) | soil metagenome | isolation source: 115 cm saprolite under Madrone tree | place: USA:California | collected 2016-06-14
GCCATTGGCCACGTCCGGCCCTGCTGGGGGCCACGGTTTGCCGCTCGGCCACCATGAGGGAACCGAGGCATATATGAACGAAGCGGGCATCGCGCCCTGCCCGATTCCAGAGTCTCCTTTGGAAGGAACAGCGTTGGCGTAACTCGCTATGCCCGTTGGAACCTCGGATGTGCTGCCGCAAGCCGTAGACCATCCGGTATCGGAGGAGTTCCCGCAGAATCGCGCCGCGCCGGTTACGTTGTCGTAGTTTCCCCAGCGCAGCATAGTCGTACCTACAACAGGGTCCGCCGCAATCTGGTGGGCTTGGCCTACGTCGTAAACACCACCGTTGCCAGTATTGTCTGTAATTGAATAAGTAACCGTAATTCCGGGCGTGCCCAGCACGTTACCCACCACATTTTCGATTCTACTGAACGGATCGAACACAAGAGCAATGGTCGCGCACGTTTTCCCTAGCTCGTAGCCAGTCACAACGTTGCGAAACAATGTGTTTGCCCCTTGACTTCCGTGAACTACGTCAGCTTCCAGAACTTCTGCAAAATTCCCTTCCAGTAAATTATACTCAGCACCTGCATCGTGCGAATAATCTACGGGATACATGCAGTTCGCTGATGCTGTCTGATAGTCATTTATCATGTAGTTGTAGGCCAGCGAATTTCCGAACTCCGCCCCGCCCATGTACGGGGCCGTGACCTGATGCATGATGTTGTTGACCACCAGGTTGTCGCTGGCCAAGTCCACCTCGACGCCGTAGCTCTGGGATTGTGCGTCTTGCGTTTGGTAGAAATAGTTGTTTTGAATGGTATTGTGTGCCGCCTGAACCAGCCACACATGGGCGCGTCCTCCGTGTAGCGACTGAACGCCACTAACCCAGGAATTTACGGCGTTGAAAATGCCAATCGTCTCGCCGTTATCACCCATGCCGGTCTGGTTGTCGATTTTCAAGTTCTCGACTCCGGCATACTGCATCATGGCGGACGGGAACCAAGCGTTTGGAGTCTGCGACGTTCTCCATAGCAACCCATAAAGACCAGGCGTGATGGTGAGAGTAAAGGGGCCGGCTCCCGTACACTTGGTCGAGCAGCCACCCGTTACTTGCACGACCTGGAGTTGGCTGTAATTCGCACCGCCCAGGGTCATTCCCGGAGCGCCTCCTTCTGGCGAACAAGCAGGCGATGTCTCGTCACAGTTAAATAGGCTGCTTCCTATCGTAGTGTCGTTGGCTTGGTCGAGATAGATATACTGCCCGTTTAGGATTCCAACACTGCCAACGTTTGTAAGAGTAATCGAAGTCGCGCCTTGTGCATAACCTCCCGTCCACGTCGCTCCGTTCGCCGCTCCTGGGTAGTTATTAGTTGAGTTTGAGTAGGTGAGAGTGTCACCCGTGATGCAGATTGCAGCGATGGAGGAGTAGCAGGTCACGGTGCCAGTGAACGCGAGGAACGTCTGGTTAGCTCCCATTCCGCGTAGCACGACGTTCGACTTCATGTTCAGGCCGCCGAGACCTGTGAAATTCCCAGCGCCGAGTTGCACGTAATGGTTGGCTGCGCAGTTGTTGATGGCGGTCTGAATCGTACTAGCGCTTGCCCCAGCGGCGATGGTCGAGCCGCACTGCGTCCAAGTAGCCGACGGGATGCCACCAACGACGCCTGCCTTGGTCCAGTCGATTGCTCGGCTGGGGTCGAGAATTCCTGACCATGCCTGGCCGTAGGCTCGGTGGGAGAAGCACAAAAAAAGGACGAGTGCTGCGCAGATTTGTCGGTATCGCATCTCAATTCCTTAATATCACGCGCCTGAGTCTATGGCGACCAAGACGATATTTAGTTCCTTCCTTGAGTCTATGACGACCAAAACAATCCAGGCAAGTGGCTGCCTGATCAGTTTTAGTACAGGGGGAGAGCGTGTCCCGGGGTACAGCAATCAGAGATCGATCTACTGGCGTTCTCGAGCGATTGCTGGCACCTCGTAATTATGAGGTCAAGACACGTGCAGAAGTGATCCGGAGATGACCTCAAGGATGAGAAGATCGATTGCAGAAGCCCAGGGATATTTTGTGATCTTTGCAAAGTCGCACGCCGCTAAAGTCCGAACGAGCATCGGAATAGCTCGTCGATCTCGCTGAGAAGCAAGGGAGCTATGCCGACAGGAGGGATCAAATAAAAGTCAGTGCACTGCAGGTCTGCATAGGTCTGGTAGGCATCATTAGTCAGATTAGGAAGGAAAACGAGCTTGAAAATCAGTGTTTTCGGATTGGGTTATGTTGGAACCGTGTCCGCGGGGTGTTTGGCCCATGATGGTCACGAGGTGATCGGTGTTGATCCGGTTCGAACGAAAGTAGACCTGATAAACAAAGGTCAATCTCCGATCATCGAGGCCGACATCATTGAGATTATTGGGTCAACCGTCAAAGCGCGCCGGCTCCGCGCGACTGATGACCAAAATGAGGCAATCCGGGAAACTGAACTATCATTTGTATGCGTTGGTACTCCAAGCCAAACCAACGGCAACCTCGACCTACGCTATGTTCGACGAGTTTGCGAATTGATTGGCCAAACCCTCAAGAGTAAATCAACGCGTCACACGATTGTTATCCGCAGCACCATCCTGCCAGGCACAATGAGGCAAATCGTGATTCCCGTTTTGGAGGAATACTCAGGCAAAAAGGCCGGCGTGGATTTCGGGGTTTGCAACAATCCGGAGTTCCTACGGGAGGGTTCCGCAGTGCGGGATTTCAACGCTCCACCAAAAACTGTGATCGGAGAGGTGGATCGCGCCAGTGGTGACCTATTGGCTTCCCTCTACGCGAAGCTCGATGCACCGCTAATACGGACAGACATAGAGATAGCTGAAATGGTCAAATACGTGGACAACAGTTGGCACGCTCTTAAGATCGGTTTTGCGAACGAAATCGGAAACCTGTGCAAATCGCTCTCCATCGATGCACACGAAGTTATGAAAATTTTCTGCCAAGATAAAAAGCTGAACATCTCCGGAGCGTACTTGTTGCCTGGTTTTGCGTTCGGTGGTTCCTGCTTGCCAAAGGATTTGCGGGCTCTTTTATACAAGGCCAAAACGAGCGACTTGCAGTTGCCGATCCTTACAGCGATCCTGCCGAGCAATGAAATGCAGGTTAGCCGAGGGCTGGAGCTCATCATGGGGAAGGGGCATAAGAAAATTGGCATTCTGGGCTTCAGCTTCAAAGCCGGTACCGACGATTTGCGCGAGAGCCCGATGATTGAAGTTATTGAGCGCCTGCTCGGCAAAGGATTTGACCTGTGTATCTATGATAGGAACGTGCAAATCGCAAGCTTAGTCGGTGCAAACAGAGACTTTATTCTGAATCGCATTCCACACATCTCTAAGCTCATGGCGGAAAATATCGATTCGGTTCTGAAGCACGCGCAGACCATAGTCATCGGAAATAAGGATCCAGAATTCCAAAGTGTGCCCGAGCGCCTTCAGTCTGACCAATGTCTTGTCGATTTTGTCCGGATTACGAATCGCAGGAGCGAAAATGGCAAATACAATGGCATCTGCTGGTAAAGCGCCGGAAGTCAAAAAAAGCGACAGCGCTGCCAAAAATCAGATTGCCGATTCGATTGGCCGACTATCCGGCTGGTTGGAGAGGAACGACTACCGTGGATACGACACTTTCGATGGCTTAAGCGCCAAATATGTCCGGCCTCTGACCTTTGAAACCAATTTCGCCCGCACTGTGCTCCAACAAGGGGTCCGCCGTTTCCCCCTCAATCTGCGGCCGATTTTGGGTATCCCCATGAGCCATTCCACGAAAGGTATGGGTTATCTTGCTAGGGCCTTTATTCGGCTTCACCAGGCGACGGGTGAGCAGATTTGGGGGGACAAAGCACACTTTGCCCTGAAGTGGCTGATTGAAAACCAATCTCCGGGCTATTCGGGAGCGTGCTGGGGGAATCACTTCGACTATCAATCGAGGAGTTTTTATCTGCCGAAGGGTGTCCCGACGATTGTATGGACATCACTCATTGGTCATGCGTTTCTCGATGGCTACGACCATTTCTTTGACCAATCCTATCTGAAGACGGCGATCAGCGCATGTGAACACATTGTTCGAGATTTGAAGACGGAAGCCGATGGGGATTCCGTGTGTATCAGTTATATCCCGGGCCCGGATAAACCGGTGCACAATGCCAACACCCTTGGCGCGAGCTTGTTGGCAAGGACGTACTCACACACACACAATGACGCTTACCGCCAACTGGCGGAAAAGGCGATTAAGTACACGGCAAAATATCAGCGTGGCGATTCCTCTTGGTATTACGGGGAACCTGCAAACCTGCACTGGGTCGATAATTTTCACACAGCTTATGTTCTGGACTGCTTTAAACACTATATGAGCTCTACCGGAGACCATCACTTCGAAGGAAATCTCCAGAGGGGCTATGATTACTGGAAGCGTATCTTTTTTTTAGAGAACGGAACTCCGCGATATTACAATCACAAGACGCTGCCAATCGACATTCAGTGCTCCTCGCAAGCGATCGACACGCTCGTCTTTTTTTCCGATCGAGATCCGGAAAGCGTGCCCTTGGCTCTCCGTGTTGCGCGCTGGACGATTGAGAATATGCAGGACCGCACCGGCTATTTCTATTATCGGCGTTACTCAAATTGGTTGGTGAACAAGACTCCTACTCTGCACTGGGGGCAGGCGACGATGCTCTGCGCCCTCGCCGGACTCTATAAATTGCTGTAGAACGATTAGACCAAATCCATGAAAAGCAAAGTCCTCATTATCGTTGAAAATCTGCCCGTACCCTTCGATTCACGGGTTTGGAAAGAGGCTACCTCTCTTTATAAGGAGGGATACGAAGTAACTGTATTGTGCCCTCGCAGTAAGGGATACACCAAGGGACACGAACTTCTTGAAAACATTCGAGTTTATCGACATCCCATGCCGCCTGAGGGCAATACTCCATTAGGCTACTTGTTGGAGTATGGGTGCGCTTTATTCTGGGAATTCTTATATGCTTGGTGGATTTTTTTGCGCCATGGATTTCATGTAATTCAGGGTTGCAATCCCCCCGATGACATTTTCCTTGTGGCTTTACCCTTCAAGCTCGTCGGGGTTAAATATGTCTTTGACCACCACGATGCAAATCCGGAGTTATACTTCTCGAAATACGAAAGAAAAGATTTTTTCTTCAAGATTCAACGATGGCTTGAAAAGCTGAGCTACCGGTGTGCTGATGTCGTTATCGCAACCAACGCCAGTTACAAAGATCTGGCCGTTACCAGGGGCGGTCTTGCTCCTGATGACGTGTTCATAGTGCGCAATGGTCCTGATTTAGAAACCTTCCAGCCCTCCGCAGTCGCTGCACTTAAGTACGGTAAGCCTTACCTCGTCGGGTATGTCGGAACAATGAGCATACAAGAAGGCCTTGACATTCTCCTCGACGTCGCTCAACGCATGAAAAATTTAGGCCGACGTGACGTACATTTCACCTGCGTAGGCGGTGGTCCCGCACTTGCCCGCCTTCGGCAGATGGCGAAGGACATGAACCTAGAGGACACAGTGAACTTCACCGGAAGAATCCCTGACAAAGACCTCCTAGAGGTCCTCTCAACTGCGGATATTTGCGTTAACCCTGATAAACCCTGCCAAATGAACGATATTTCCACCATGATTAAGATCATGGAATATATGGCTTTAGGTAAGCCTATCGTACAGTTCGACCTAAAGGAGGGCCGATTTAGTGCCGGTGAGGCCTCGCTTTACGCCGATAACAAAAATCAGGTTAAAGATTTCGCGGACAAAATCCTTTGGTTGATCGAGAACCCGTGCGAAAGGAAAAGGATGGGTGAGTTAGGAAAGAAGAAGGTCGAGGAGGAGCTTGCCTGGGAGTATTCAGTGCCGCATTTGCTTGCGGCCTATCGGAGGACTTTCAGCAAGGGGCTATCGTGAGCAGCCTGCTGCCGATTCGTCGGAACGTCATGTCAGATTCTTCCGACAGTCGGTATGTGAGCAAGGATCCCTGAATGATCAGGTAAAGCAAAGTACCAGCAAACAGTCTTATTTTTGAAATTAGGGAGTTACACAAACTTATGAAAACATGCGAAGTGGCCATCATCGGGGCAGGGCCTTTTGGGTTGTCCATTGCAGCACACCTTAAAGTACGTAACGTAGATTTCCGCATCTTCGGTAACCCGATGCATACGTGGCGGAACCACATGCCGGAAGGCATGCGGTTGAAGTCAGAGGGTTTTGCCTCTTTTCTATATGACCCGGATTCAAAATTCACCCTCGCCGATTACTGCAAAGAACGTGGGATCCCCTACGCCGACCTGGGGCTTCCGGTCCCTTTAGAAACATTCGTTGCCTATGGGTTGGAGTTCCAAAAAAGGTTCGTTCCTGAACTTGAGAATAAGTATGTAGACTCCGTCCGCATTTCCTCAGGGGGATTCCATCTTTCACTCGAAGGCGGAGAGGTCGTTACTGCGCGCAAGATAGTTGTGGCAGCGGGCATCAAGCATTTTGCATACGTACCGCCAATCCTTTCGGCGCTTCCGCACGACTTCGTAAGTCACAGTTCCCAGCACAACAGCCTCAATAGCTTCAAGGGGCGCCAGATAATCGTAGTGGGAGCTGGAGCATCGGCGCTGGACTTGGCAGCGCTACTCCACCAGACTGGCGCATCGGTGCAGTTGGTAGCGCGACCGTCCGTGATTCGTTTCCATGATCCTTGCCAATATCCTCGTCCTCTACTACAGCGCATCCGCTTTCCTATGACAGGTATAGGCTCCGGTTGGAAGCTCGTCTTATATGCAAAGGCACCGTGGTTGTTTCATCGTTTGCCAGAGCGAATCCGAATAGAGGCTGTGAAGCGAGCCCTAGGTCCGGCGCCAGGCTGGTTTATTAAGGATGAGGTAGTCGGGAAGGTTCCATTTAACTTAGGGGTTAGCATCACACGGGCAAGTGTCCAGGATGGACGCGTAAGCCTGCTGCTTGCAGATGGTGCCGGCGTGCAACGCACCTTGGTAGCGGATCATGTTATTGCTGCAACCGGCTACAAAGTCGATCTGCGACGCCTCAGTTTTCTGGATTGGGACTTACAAGCAAGAATCCAATCTGTTGAGCAAACGCCGGTGTTGTCATCAAACTTCGAATCTTCATTGCCGGGCTTATACTTTGTGGGTGCATCCGCGGTAAATAGCTTCGGGCCTCTCCTTCGCTTCGCATTTGGGGCTGAATTTGTGGCTCGGCGTCTATCACGACACCTCGCAAAATCCGTTTCTCTCAATTCAGTGCCAAGCTTAGCAGCTACGAAGATGCACGCCGCTGCCGAGTCTAAGGGCGTGGACTATTGACAGCGTTCGACGAAAGGGCAATGAGGAGTTTCTTTGCATGCGGTTCATGGTGCTTGATTGGTCCGAGCCCTTCCGCAGAGGAGCTATTTGAGTTCAGACCTGGTCGTAGGCGTGGTCTGCTGTAGGTTCTTGGAAGGATTCTTGCTCGTTAGAGGCGAATGAATGGAACATAATCACACGAGTTCGGAGGTCCGGGCAAAAGGACCGAAGATTCTGCTAACGGACACCACAAGGTCGCCCTTTTCCGCGCGATTAGCCATTGGATTCGCCAACGGCGGTTGTGACGTCGCCGCTGTCTGTCCGACCACTTATCATCCTTTAACAATGACAGGTGCTGTCCAGGAATTATTTCCATACAGTGCTTTGCATCCACTCGAATCCTTGTCGACTGCAATTCAGGTTGTTGCCCCGACAGTCATCGTCCCGTGCGATGACCGCTCCGTCCTGCATCTCCATGAATTGTATGCTTGGAGCCGAAATCTAGGGGCATCTGGAGACAATATAGCGACCTTGATCGAGAACTCCTTGGGTCCGCCGGAAAGCCATCCTATTGTTGCTTCCCGCTATGACCTCCTTAAGATTGCCGGTGACGAAGGGATTCGCGTCCCAGACATGCGCCTTCTCAATGTGGCGGACGATTTCGATCATTGGAAGGGGGGGCAGAAATTTCCTTGGGTGTTTAAAGCAGATGGCACGTTCGGTGGGCGTGGCGTAAGAGTCGCCGAATCTCTAGAACAGGCCGAGCAAAATTTCTTAGAATTGTGCCGAACTTATACGATCAAACGCGCTCTCAAGCGTTGGATCGTGAACCGTGACCCGTTTTGGCTGCGGCCCTGTTGGAACCGTTCTAAGCCGGCGGTGATCGTCCAGTCATATATCCATGGTCATCCAGCAAACTGTGCCGTTGTATGTTGGCAGGGAAGGTTACTGGCGGGCATCGCAGTTGAAGTGGTGAGTGCTCAGGGAATGACGGGCCCGGCAACTGTTGTACGGGTAGTTGACAATTCCGAGATGATTCACGCCGCAGAGAAGATTGCGCACAAGCTAGGGTTGTCTGGTTTCTTTGGCTTAGACTTCATGATTGAGGATGGGAGCGGTGCAGCGTACCTTATCGAAATGAATCCGCGTTGCACTCCGCTTTGTCATCTGCAACTTGGCAAAGGACGCGACATGGTTGGAGCACTACTCGCACAATTATCTGGCCGCCCGTTGCAAGAGACGCCCTCCGTCACTCGAAACAATGTGATCGCCTACTTTCCACAGGCCTGGCATTCGAAGAGCGAATTGCTAAAATCAAGCTTCCAGGATATTCCACAGGGGGAGCCAGACCTCGTCGGAGACTTGCTTCGGCCCTGGCCGGATCGGAGCCTTCTGTTTCGCATAGGAGCGAAAATTAGCGATTTTGTGACTGCTGTCGGGGAACGTAAGTCATTGCTACGGCGGACGCTATAGCGCGGATAAGGCTTATCTAAGCGGCCACAGGCGTGATTTTCACATGCGGCAAAGCCCCCTTGGCAGATTTAACTTAAGGATGCTGAGGGATCTTCTCCGATAAACCGGCGCACTCTTCGGCTATTCTAGAGGACACTTATCATCTTCGCAGGTCTCGAAAGGCGTCGGCAGGATTCGCTGGGAAGGAGCACTTTGACTTTCGCCGCAATTTCCTTAGCAAAAACACAATATCCATGCTCTTGAGTTCACCAAGGGAGAACTAAACGGCTTTCAACGGATTCGGTTCCTTTGATCACCTGAACGAATGTGAATCCAGATGGCGCATCATAGCCGAAAGATCTGAAATTGCCTCTTTTCAAGTTCCAAACACCAACCGGCAGAGTTTGCTCGAAAAACCAAGACGAGCCAATGAGACTTTATCAAGTTGATCCGATACAGGACACACGATGGGCGGAACTTGTCAAACGACACCCTGCGGCTTCGGTGTTCCATACCATTGGCTGGTTAAGTGCACTTCAGTACACTTACGGGTATGACCCGGTGGCTTTCACCACGTCACCTCCGGACGCTCCGCTGAAAAATGCCCTTGTGTTTTGTCAGATCAATAGCTGGCTCACAGGCCGTCGCATGGTCTCGCTGCCCTTCTCCGACCATTGCGAGCCTCTTTGCGATTCATTTACCGACTCTTCGTTCTCACACGGCGCCGGCACCGATTGCCCCCCATCCCCCGCAGTTGGTTCTGGAACTTGATTCAGGACAACAGCCAGACGGTCACGATTCGCGTTGCCTATAGCGACACGAAACCGATAGCCGCGATTCTCACCCTCGGGTTTCGGGATGTTGTTTACTATAAATATGGATGTTCTGACCAAGCGTACAACGGCTTGGGAGGCATGCCCTGGCTTTTGTGGAACGCGATCGTGGCCGCCAAATCCAGTGGCGCGCTGCAATTCGATATGGGGCGGACCGAAGAGAGCCACACGGGACTTCTTGCATTCAAGAATCACTGGGTTTCCCAACCCCGGGCATTGGTTTATTGGAATTTTCCGGCTGTCTCCGCCGTGGGGCCGGCCCATGGATGGAAGATGAGGGTGGCACAACGCATCTTTTCAACTATGCCGGAGAACATGCTGGTAATCGCCGGAAAATTATTCTACCGCCACATCGGGTAGTCGACCGCCAACAGCTGTTGCCAGTGAGGCCGAAAAGGTAAGTTTCCGCAACGACAGAGCAGGATTAAATGAGGCTATGATCCGAACACTATCCGAATATTATCGAGTTCCCGAAGACTTGGTCGGTCGTGTTTTCGGGACAATATCGTCCAACGATTCCGGATTCTTCCTGTTTGGACCGAATATACATTGCTATGGATCTCGCGTCTCTAGTCTTGCGACGAACGGCGAAAACACCGGGTCATATGACGCTTTCAAAGACGTTAAATTCGACCAGTCTGGGGTTCATCTGCCCTTCGATCCTGACCAAATCATCGAAAACCTTCGCCGCGAACGCTATGAAGAAAACTCTGCATCATGGCGCGAAAAGGTCATTTCTTCGGGTTGGAAACGCAGCGCCTACTATCTCGTAAGAGATATTCTTCCCGATTCGATCCGGCGCCAAATGCAAAGAGTTTATTTTGGCGATTGGACGAACAGAACGTTCCCGAATTGGCCGGTAGACGGTACGGTGGATACACTCCATCAAACATTTTTGCGGCTCGCGATGGAAGCGAGCACTGTAAAAAAAGTCCCGTTTATCTGGTTTTGGCCTGACGGCGCGCCAAGTTGCCACATATTGACCCATGATGTGGAAACCAAGGCCGGCCGTGATTTCACCTCCCAACTGATGGACATTGATGAGTCTTATGATTTCAAAGCCTCGTTTCAGGTGGTTCCAGAAAAGCGTTATGAAGTGCCGGATGAATATGTTCGGGAGATCCGTGGCCGTGGTTTTGAGTTCAATATTCATGATTTGAATCACGATGGGAATTTATACCGGGAGCGTGAGGAATTTCTGCGGCGGGCAAAAAAAATTAATGCCTACGCTCAACGGTATGACGCCCGTCGAATCGATTGACTTGTGGAAGCGGCAATTCGAACTCATAACGGAAAATCATGGGCTGGCTAGTTTCATCACGCACCCGGATTACTTGATCGAAGCCCGCGCCCGCAAACTCTATGAAACGCTACTGGATTACCTTCGTGAAAGAGTCGCGCACGAGAAAGTTTGGAGCACGCTGCCGGGGGAAGTGGACCGCTGGTGGCGTGCACGGAGCCAGATGCGCTTGGTGTCTCGGGGAAAGGACTGGGAAATTGAAGGTCCGCAAAAGGAGCGTGCTCGGCTTGCCTTCGCTATTCTGGATGGTCCGCGCATGAGATACGAAATCGCAGGTAATACGGCTACGGAAGGAGGCTGATCCCAAGATGCCGGCGGAAGTCGTCCGCTGTCTGCTATGCAGGATAAGGCTACTGGGATGGTCAATTTATGGTAAGTCCTTTCCCTCCTGCTTAAACCATGGACGTCAGGGAAGCCACATGTGGGGTGGGGTCCCAATGCTAGTGCTAACCCAATTGTTTTCAATAGAAAAGAGCTTAAGTGAACCACCCACGGCGTTTGGCGCCTCCGCAACCTGGCAGCTCGATTGCATACCTAGTGATAGGTGGGTTTGTGACCGCACTGGCGGTAGCGTGTCGCGAGCCCGAAACCTTGGAGAGTTGTCCGGCTTACTCACCCGGGCCCCGCCTTCTATCATCCAAGAACCCTCAAGCCTTGGTAAGGGAATTTTGCAGCGCCAGGGTCTGAGGATGCGGTTATTCAGGTCTCACGCGCCCCCAATTCTGATCGTGCAGCACGGGTGCAAAGCTTGCCCGGCGTCTGTGACCGCGTGTGCCGCAGGTATCGCTAGGCTCTGTTGATTCGGTATCTGAAAGTGTCCCCACTAAAGTTGCAGACCATCTTCCAGGCTCTTCACCGATCGCAGACAATCGTTTGGCACTTTCTTCCTGCGAAACCGGCCGGAACTCCAATTAATGTGTCGTCTGCTCGACCAGAAAGGACTGGATTCCGAGGCAAGCGTCGCCGTTTTGGCCTGCAGCAAGGGAGCGGAGGTCTATTCGATTGTCTGGGCCATTCGCTCTGCGCGCCCTGATTTGAAAGTTCGGCTGCACTCTCTGGATATTTCGGAAGAGATCTTGAATTTCGCCGCAAGAGGAGTTTACTCGCTTGCGGAGACTGATACGCCGAGGCCAAACAATGGTGAACGCATGGCAGCATCTGGGGACGTAAACTGGAACACCAGCCGGGATCAAGTCGCACCCATTTTTGAGCGTATGACAGCAGCGGAAGTGAATTCCATGTTTGATGTGCAAGGCAACGAAGCTAACGTCAAACCTTGGCTCAAAGAAGGAATCCATTGGCTTCGCGGCGACGCCTGTGATCCACAGCTTGTCAGCACCTTGGGACTGCAAGATATCGTGGTGGCAAACCGGTTTCTCTGTCACATGCAGCCCGCAGCGGCGGAAAAATGCCTCCGAAATATCGCGCACCTGGTCAAGCCCGGAGGTTACCTGTTTGTTTCCGGGGTCGATTTGGACGTGCGCGCGAAGGTCGCTCAGGCCATGGGCTGGAAACCCGTGACGGAACTGATCAGGGAAGTCCACGATGGCGATGTTTCCATCAGGCGCGGCTGGCCCTTAGAGTATTGGGGCCTCGAGCCACTCGATGATCGACGGCCCAATTGGCAGATTCGCTATGCTTCCGTTTTTCAGATTGGCGATGTGCCTTGTAAGAATCAGGAACTCGCCAATGTAGAACGCGCGGTGGGGTAAGTCGCCAGCATGCGTTTTACGCAAACCGAGATTGCCGGCGCATGGGTGATTAACCCGACTCCCCACGAAGATGATCGCGGACGACTCTTCCGCGCATGGTGCGCCCAGGAATTTGCGGAGCATGGAATTAACTTCGCGCCGGTGCAGGCGAATATGGGCTTCAGCATCCGAAAGGGAACCGTTCGCGGCATGCACTTTCAGGTTGCGCCGGCGCTCGAAGCCAAACTTGTCCGCTGCACCAGAGGAGCGATGTTCGACGTGGTCCTTGATGTTCGGCCTGATTCCAAAACTTACGGCAAGTGGTACGGTGTGGAGTTGACAGCGGATAACGCTCGCATGTTGTATCTTCCCGAGGGCTGCGCGCATGGATATCAAACCTTAGAGGACCGCACCGAAATGCATTATATGGCCTCACACATTTACACCCCGAACTTCGCCAAGGGCGTTCGTTTCGACGACCCGGCGTTCCAAATCCATTGGCCCTTGGCCGTCAGCGTGATTTCGGAACAGGATTGCAACTGGCCACTCAGCAGCGGGAGGCAGTCATGAACGTAGACACTGCACTTCGTCAGCGTGAAGCCGCGGGCAATCCCATCCGGGTTGGAATGGTGGGAGCGGGCGCCACTGGCCGCGCTATCGCTTTGCAGCTCGGAACTCCGGTGCCTGGAATCCGCCTGGCTGCCATTGCCAATCGAACGCCGGAACACGCCGAACGTGCTTTTCGTGAGGCAGGTATTTCATCGTGGAGCAGAGTCTCCTCCACTCGTGACGCCGAATCGGCAATCGCCCGCGGCGTTCCCGTGCTCACCGATGACCCTTCAGTGCTAACGTCCTGCGATGCCATCGATATTCTTGTGGAAGTAACGGGCAGCGTCGAACCCGCTGCAGGCATCGTCCTCCAGGCCATCGACCACGGCAAGCACGTGGTGATGGTGAACGCTGAACTAGATTCCTTCATCGGCCCAATCTTGAAAGAGAAAGCCGATCGCGCGGGAGTTGTGATCACGCACACCGATGGCGACGAGCCGGGCGTGGCCATGACCCTGTTCCGTTATCTTCGGTCGCTGGGGCTCCGGCCGGTAGCCGCAGGCAATCTCAAAGGGATGGTCGACTACTACCGAAACCCTGAGACGCAGCGCGCCTTCGCCGAAAAGAACGACCAGGACGTCAAGAAGGTGACTTCGTTCGCGGATTCCACCAAGCTTTCCATGGAAGCCACCGTTCTGGCAAACGCCACAGGCTTCCGCGCTGGCCGCCGCGGGATGTATGGCCCGGCGTGTAAAGAAGTCCGCGAAATGGCCAAACTACTGCCTGCCGACCAGATGCTGAGCACTGGCCTTGTAGATTATGCGCTTGGCGCCTCGCCCTACACCGGCGCATTCGTAATTGTTCATGAGGACTCGCCGCTCAAAAAGGTTCAACTGGCGTATTACAAGTTGGGCGATGGGCCTTTTTACGTCTTCTATACGCCATTTCATCTACCGCACATTCAAATTGCTTCGACAATTGGCCGCGCGGTGATCCTCCACGACCCCACGGTGGCCCCACTTGCCGGGCCAGTCTGCGAGGTAGTCACCGTCGCCAAGAGAGATCTCAAAGCCCGCGAGCGCCTGGATGGGATCGGCGGCTTCTGCGCCTACGGGCTCATCGACAACGCCCCTGCAGCGCGGGCGGCTGCAGCTTTGCCGATTGCTCTTTCGGAGGGTTGCGTATTGCGTCGCGACATTTCGAAAGACTCTGTGCTCGCCTTCGAGGATGTGGAAATGCCCGCGGGCCGCGCTACGGAAGCTCTTTGGACAGAACAAAACTCGCGCTGGTCGCAAGCACCATCCGAAAAGGCTTCTTTGGCTCAGCACGCGCCTGCGGGAAGGCTTTAACGTGCAATTTCGAACTGCTTCGACTGGAGGCAATTTTTGTTCTCTGACATTGCCAGGCTTGAAAAACGATGCTTAATCGCGCGTTCTGGAAGGGCCGCAATGTCCTGGTGACCGGGCACACGGGTTTTAAGGGAAGCTGGCTCTGCTTGTGGCTCGATGCTCTGGGGGCCAAAGTGACTGGTCTCGCGCTGGATCCTCCAACGCAGCCGAATCTGTTCCAGCAGGCCGGAGTTGCCTCGAGCATCCGCTCCGTTCTTGTGGACATTCGAGATTTCCCTCGGCTTAAAACCGTCGTAGCCGAGTGCCGTCCCGAAGTTGTCATCCACATGGCTGCGCAATCCGTAGTGCGTCGCGGTTATGAGGATCCGATTGAAACCTATTCGTCCAATGTCATGGGCACTGTGCATCTCTTTGAGGCCCTGCGGCAGTTAAAGCGCCCTTGCACGGTCGTGAATGTAACCAGTGACAAATGCTATGAAAACCGCGAGTTCCTTTGGGGATATCGTGAGAACGAACCCATGGGAGGTCATGATCCCTATTCGAACTCCAAAGGTTGCGCCGAATTGGTGACCTCCGCCTTCCGGGATTCCTATTTTCCGCCTGCGTCTTTGGCGCAACACGGCGTCGCACTGGCCAGCGCTCGCGCAGGGAATGCGGTTGGTGGCGGCGATTGGACCAGCGATCAACTCATTCCCGACCTCATGCGAGCTTTCCTGGCGGGACACCCGTGTGAGATTCGGAATCCTTGCGCTACTCGTCCTTGGCAATTTGTCTTGGAACCCCTGCGCGGATATTTGATGCTTGCCGAGCAACTTTCCGAAGATGCTCCCAAGTTTGCCTCGGGATGGAACTTCGGCCCAGCGGACTCCGATGCCAGGCCGGTCTCCTGGGTTGCGGAAAAACTGGCATGCTCCTGGGGCGATAACGCTTCCTGGCACCAGGACGAAACCACGCATCCACACGAAGCGCATTTCTTGAAGTTGGATGCGTCCAAAGCAAAGGCCCTCCTGAATTGGCATCCCGTGCTGCCGCTGAACCAGGCCCTCGAGTGGATCGTCGAATGGTATCGCGGCTATCAGGCAAGCGCCGATCTTCGAAAGCTTACTTGTTCACAGATCGAGCGGTACGACGCGCTCCCGCGCAACTAAGTCAGACCGCGGAAGCCATTACACGCACGCCACGCGAATTACGGTTCGCGGCGCGCAGACCATGTCCCCCCAAAACAAATCGGAAAGAGGAGAACGTTTTTCATGCCCAACCCAAATATCGTCGTCCTGGGGTCTGGAATGGCGGGGTTCGGTGCGGCCTACCGGCTGCATGCCGAAAACATCACGCCCGTGATGTACGACAAGAACGCCTACCACGGCGGCCACACCGCATCCTTTCGCAATGACTCTGGCTTTCTTTTCGACGTCGGCCCACACATTTCCTTCACTAAGGATCCGCGAATCCAGGAGATCTTCGCCGATAGCGTCGAGCAACGGTACGAGACCATTCAAATCACCTTGAACAACTATTGGCGTGGCTATTGGCCCCTGCACCCCGTGCAGGTTCACCTCCACGGACTGCCCGAAGATGTCATCGTGAAAGTCATTAAGGATTTCGTCGAGGAAAGCCAAGCGCCCGAGCGACCGGTGAAGAATTACTCTGACTGGCTGTTGTCGAGCTTTGGGCGCACATTTGCCGAACTTTTCCCAATGCAGTACACACGAAAGTATCACCTCACCACCGCCGAAAATATGAGCACCGATTGGCTCGGCCCGCGGATTTACCGCCCAAGTCTTGAGGAGGTATTGCGAGGCGCGCTCTCGCCTTCCGCGCCTCACGTTCACTACATTACGCACTTCCGCTACCCGAGCAACGGAGGTTTCACCTCGTATCTGAAGAAGTTTGTCCCGATGGGGAACTTGAAGCTGAACCATCAGCTAGTATCCATCGATCCTAAGGCCCGGCAACTCACCTTCTCCAGCGGTCACGTAACGCAATACGATGGGCTGGTGTCTTCCGTGGCATTACCCGACCTCATCGCCATGATTCAGGGCGCGCCTGCAGACGTGGTTGACGCCTCCCGGCGACTGGCTTGTTCAACATGCGTGCTGGTTAACATCGGGGTTAACCGCCAGGATCTTTCCCGCGCCCACATGACGTACTTCTACGACGAGGACATTTGCTTCACGCGTGTCGGCTTCCCTCACATGCTGTCGGCGACCAATGCGCCCGCAGGGGCAGGGAACATTCAGGCCGAGGTCTATTTCTCGGAAAAGTACAAGCCGCTCACAGGTTCACCCGACGACTGGATTGAGCCCGTAATCACGGATCTGCGCCGCTGCGGCATTTTGCGGCCAGAGGATCAAATCTTGACTCGTGGGGCCATGCTGCTGCGTTACGCCAACATCATCTTCGATCTCGAGCGCGCCGCTGCGCTGAAGACCGTCCACGGGTATCTCGATGAACTGGGCATTGGCTACTGCGGGCGCTACGGCGATTGGGGCTATATGTGGACCGACGAAAGTTTCAAGAGTGGCGAGCAGGCAGCGGACCGCATACTGTCAGCGCTTTCGTCGAATGCAAGAGTTGCGTAAGACGACCATAAGAAATTTCGCGATTTGCTTCGTCTCGGTAGCACCAACGAGGGCACACCACTGTACCTGGGGTTGATTAAGCAGAGCCAAACCACCGCAGCGAACGGTAGACAAATGGACGGACACTCTCAGGAACCACGCATTCTCATCTTCTCCCAACGGAATCTTTCCAGAACCCTTCCTTTTCGTTGCGCCCATTTTGAATTCGAAGATGTCATTTCGCAGATTGATTCCGTGGAGATGCTCGCCCCACGGCTGAATCCGTCCACATTTCGCCATGCTATGGCAAAACGCATTACTTATCATACCCCGCTGGCTCCCAACCCCGGGGTTCCGCCAACACACATCAAGGGACACTATGATCTCTTTCTCGCGATTTGCGGGGATCCCACAGACTTGCTCAGGATCCACTCACTCGGTAATTGGAGGGCCAGTTGCAAAACGGCAGTTTGTCTCATAGATGAGCTGTGGGTAGCACAGATGGCCTCCTACCAAAACTTCTTGCGCATGCTCGAAAAGTTCGATCTTGTCCTGCTCTACTACAGTCAGAGCGTTGACCCGCTCATGAAACGAGTCGGCCGCAAGTGCATGTATCTGCCGCCTGGCGTGGACACCATCCGCTTTTGCCCCTATCCGCATCCGCCCCAAAGAGTCGTGGATGTCTACAGCGTTGGGCGCAGGTCAAAGGTGACGCACCACGCCCTTCTTAAACTGGCTGCCGAGGACGGCTTGTTTTATCTTCACGACAGCATTGCCGCGGATCAGGTGCTGGACGCGACAGAACATCGATCCCTATTTGCTAATGTGGCTAAGAGGAGCCGGTATTTCATCGTTAATCCTGGGCTGATCGACCGCCCCGATATTCGCGGTGACCAGGTTGAAATTGGCAACCGATACTTTGAGGCCGCCGCAGCCGGCACCGTCATGCTGGGAGAGCGTCCTAGTAATGCAGAGTTTGCAAGACTTTTTGATTGGCCTGATTCTCTGATTCATCTGCCCTACAATTCTGCGGAGATTAATGAGGTCGTTGGCGCGCTAGACCGTAAGCCCGAGAAACAGGAGAGAATGCGGCGCACGAACATACGCCAATCGTTGATGCGGCATGATTGGGTGTACCGCTGGGAAGCCATCCTCAGGGCCGTGGAACTTGAACCAATGCCCCAGCTGTGTCAGAGGAAAGAACACCTTCGAAACCTCGCTGAGATTGTGAAACAAGACGGGACCAACTAATCTCACAAAAAGAATCCATGAAGCGGACACCCATAAAGATTGGCCTGCTGCACCACACCGGTGGTGGCAATCTGGGGGACGATGCCACGATGAGTGTCGTCGTCCGCAATATCAGGCGGCGTTGGCCTCAAACGGACATTACCGCGTTTTCGATGAATCCCGTGGACACCAAAAAAAAACACGGGATTCCTTCCTATCCCATCCGCAGACACATCTGGGCCATTGGCTACGGGTCCACGCCGAAGAATTCCGACCCCAACAGTAAACTTGGCCTTCGCAGGTGGCTCAAAACAACATCCAATCCACTCATTCGCCTACCTAGGGCCGTCTTCGGCGAGTTAGCTTTTCTGACTGCGTCTTTCCGCACGCTCAGGTCATTTGATCTGCTGGTAGTCAGTGGCGGTGGTCAGCTCACGGAAAGAAGCGGGCCTTGGAGTTTTCCCTACGCCATTTTCACCTGGGTGCTGATGGCAAAGGCAGCAGGAATCAAGTGCATTTTCCTGAATGTTGGCGCAGGCCCGTTGAAACATCCCTTAAGCAAGTTTTTTGCCACGCGCGCCTTGTTCGCCGCGGATTACGTGTCTTTCCGGGATGAACCCTCCCAATTGCTTGCCCGGAGCATCGGATTTACCGGCCAGAGCGAAGTTTGCGTGGACAGCGTTTACGACCTCGAGGTTTCTCCGCCCAATGCTGCACTCTTCAGACGAGAACACCCCGTCGTGGGCATTGCTCCGATGCCTTATCCCTTTTGTGATCCCAGGGAACACTCCTCAAACCACCAGGGAATTTACGAAGATTATCTCGCCAAGCTCGCGATTTTTGCTTCATCACTCGCCCGGCAATCGTATTCGCTGAAAATTTTTGGCAGCGACACCGGTGCTGATCCTTCGGCGATTGAGGACTTCCGTACCATTTTGCAGAATCGCTATAGCGTCTCTATTCCGCAATCCAAGCCGATGCATTCGGTCGGCGAACTATTGGCCGAAATGTCCGCAATGAACTTCGTCGTGACCTGCAGGTTTCATGGTGTTGTCTTTGCACATCTTCTGAACAAGCCTGTGCTTGCCATATCGCACCATCCCAAGGTCGCGAATCTCATGAATGCTCTCGGGCTATCGCAATACTGTGTCGATATCCAGACATTTGACCCGGCTCAATTAACTGACGCATTCGCCTCACTGGTTCGGAATGCTGACCAGGTGAAGGGCCAAATGACCGCTAAATTGGCGGGTTATCAGTCAGAATTGACCGCTCAATTTGATGATTTGTTCCCTCGAAACGTCCAGAAGACTCGGGTGCCGCGCAACTCATCTCGCGCTTGCCTGCGGTTCGTAAAGTCCTGCTAGACAGCGAAAAGTGTCCATCCTCGTTTAGGTGATTCCTTGGAAGCGCAATCCCGGCCTCTCAAAGTCTACTCGTTCCAGTTCTAAGGAGACCGTTTATGAAAGTAGTACTGTTCTGCGGTGGCTTGGGAATGCGTCTCCGTGATTATTCGGAGACCATCCCAAAACCCATGGTGAACATCGGCTATCGGCCGATTCTCTGGCACGTCATGAAGTATTACGCATACTTTGGCCACAAGGATTTCATTTTGTGCCTTGGGCACCGAGCAGATACTGTCAAGAATTATTTCCTCAATTACAGCGAGTGCGCATCAAACGACTTTGTTCTGTCCTGGGGCGGAAAGAAACTCGAGCTCTATAACAGCGACATCGAGGATTGGCGGATTACGTTTGCCGACACCGGTATCGACGCCAATATCGGCCAGCGCTTGAAGGCCGTGGAGAAATATCTCGAAGGGGAAGACGAGTTTCTCGCCAATTATAGCGATGGCCTTACCGATCTGCCGCTCCCCGAACAAATTGACCACTTCCGCAAGAATGGGAAAATTGCCAGCTTCCTTGCCGTCCGGCCAAATCTCAGCTATCACCTGGTATCCCTCCAGGAGGGCGATGGCAATCTGGTTTCAGGCATCCATGCAATCAACAATGGCTCCGTGCGGATCAACGGAGGCTTCTTCGCCTTCAAGCACAAGATATTCGACTACCTTCGCGATGGATACCTTTAAGGACAAGCAGGAGTTGGAAAACTTGTGGGGCAGCGGCGCGGCTCCGTGGGAAGTATGGAAGGCCGGCCGCAAAAGTGCTGCAAGCGTTAGGGCAGCTGTATCGGGCGAGACTTCATGCATTCCTTGAGATTGTCCGGGGACCCGGCGTCCCCGCTTAAGGTCTTGTGTTTGGGAGCCCACTCGGACGACATCGAGATTGGTTGTGGCGGGACCATCCTCCGTTTGGCTGCGCAATATCCCAAGGCCGTTTTTCATTGGGTCGTCTTTAGTTCTTCGGGGGTTAGGGCCGCTGAGGCACAGCGCGCCGCCAAGTTGTTCGCGGGCAGCAACTCCCTGCAGGGCCCCCTGCTCAAGGCGTATCAGGATGGATTCATGCCGTTCGTCGGCGCAGAAGTCAAAGCCGTTTTTGAGGACTTAAAGCCGATCTCCCCCGACCTCATCTTCACCCACAATCGCCACGATGCACACCAGGATCACCGCCTGCTCGCCGAATTGACCTGGAACACGTTCCGTGACCACCTGATTCTCGAGTACGAAATTCCGAAGTACGACGGCGATATGGGGCGCCCCAGCGTGTTTGTGCCCCTGGAGTCCGATATCTGCGAGAAAAAAGTGCGTTACATCATGGATACGTTTGGGTCGCAACATTCAAAGAGCTGGTTTGCATCGGACACGTTTTTTTCCCTCCTGCGATTGCGCGGCATGGAGTGCAACTCCTCAAGTGGATACGCCGAAGCATTCTACTGCCGCAAAGTTGTTCTTTGATCGTGAGTTGCCCGGGCGCTTCGAGCTCGTAATAAATGACTTCAAAGAGAAGACAATCCGTGGCAGTTTGGCAATAATCACAGCCCTCTGTGTCTCGGATTGAGGGCGCTCTTTCGATCAAAAGGACGGCATCGTCTCGGCTTAGTAGGGCACCAAACCATCTGTTGATCTTCCTCGCCCTCCCTCGGTTCGACACTCTTCGTTTGGCTTCCATCCTTCGCTTTCAGTGCGTCCCATACCTAAGGTAAGTTTTCACCAGTGTCCCGACACTTAAGGCGGGGCGCATCGCCTCGCAATCTGGCCAGCCTTCGAAGTCTCAAACAAATGTTCCCGGGGGGTAACTTACTTGAGGTCCTTTGGTCCTTTAGGTTCTCAATCCGCTTCTTCCTACTTGCATCCGCCTTTGCGCACATAGTCATTCTGGCGGTTGGTTGTGGT
>WNFP01001056.1_pt1 | contig 21540 bp, 19 predicted proteins | sample 5400201 | NCBI WGS metagenome assembly WNFP01 (sample SAMN13153355, study PRJNA577476) | soil metagenome | isolation source: 115 cm saprolite under Madrone tree | place: USA:California | collected 2016-06-14
TGCGATGGAGTAGCTCGCGGAAGGTTCTTGGCTCGTGGTAGAGAAAACTTTTGACCGTGGCGAATCCTTCGCTGGTCTTGCCTTCCACCATGTAAGTGGCAAGAGTCCACGGAGCGCCGGCAAAGCCCAAAACGGGAACCTCCGGGCCGACAGATTTCACGATCCGCCGGATGGTCTCCGGGAGGAAGCCCGTTTCTGTCTCGGGGTCGAAAATCTTGAGGCGGTCGACGTCCGCCTTGGAACGCACTGGATTCGGCAAGTTTGGGCCGGCATCGCCGATTTCCAAGTGCAAGCCCATGGCCTCGGCGGGAATCAAAATGTCCGAGAAAACGATAACCGCATCAACTCCAAGCCTGCGAAAGGGCTGAATAGAGACCTCGACCGCAAGTTGCGGCGTCTTGCAAACCTCGAGGAATGCGTGCCTTGCGCGGATTTCGCGGTATTCCGGAAGATACCGGCCTGCCTGGCGCATCATCCACACGGGAACCCGCGGGAGGACCTCGCCGCGGCAGGCGCGAAGGAATAAGTCTTTTCGGTTGAGCGGTGCAGTTTCCAAAGTCATATTCCGCGTAATGAATCTAAGGATAGCAAATCCCAGCCGGTCTTGCTGCTACGGGTGCCGGTAGTATCGAGCTGTGCGAGCACCGGCAGGTGTGGGCTATACTCAATCAGTTGAAGAATCAGGCAGGTTCTGCGGAGAAGAGGCGTGGTAGAACTGAGGAAGCCAGGATGAGCTAGTCCCTCAGGTATAAAGCATGAATCATTTATTTCCTATTCTAACGGCGCTTGCCTATCTCGTGAGTTTCGGCCTGTATATTCGGTTCCTGGGTACGGGAAACAAACTCACGGGCAGGTTAGGTACGCTGCTCCTGGGGCTGGGCCTGATTGTGCACTATTTTGCGCTTTTGGAGAGGTCCCGCGGCCTGCACACGGTTCCTTACCATGATTTGTATGGTTCCATGTCGCTGTTCGGGTGGCTTCTTGCTCTCACGTATCTGGGTCTAGAGCTCTATCACCGGCAGCGATCCGTGGGGGCTTTCGTCCTGCCCTTTATTCTGGTGTTCTTTTTGGCCGCGCATCTCGCTCCAGCGGACCGGCTTTCGCCTCCCGCCGCACATGGAGTTGTCTTTGCGTTTCACGTGACGCTAAGCATCCTTGCATACGCGGCGTTCGCGCTTTCATTCGTTCTGAGCCTCATTTTTCTTGGGGAGGAGCGGCTGCTGCGAAGCCACAAGCTCGGCGAGGTGGTCTGGCGGCTTCCGCCACTCGAGTTACTCGATCAAATGAGCCGATCGAGCGTATTAGTGGGTCTTATTTCGATCGCCATTGGAACGACATTGGGTTTCGTATCTGTCGACCGGCTGCCGGGGCAGAATTCATTTTACGACCCCAAATACGTGATCACGCTGCTGGTGCTCGCGCTGTATGCGCTTTACTTCCGTCTGGCGGGTACTACGGCGTGGCGCGGGGCGAGGGCTTCCAGATTGTGCATTTTCAATTTTGTGATAGTGGTGTTGAGTTTTACGGTCGTAAATCTATATCTCTCGCACAGCCACCGGTACTTTTAGGAGCGATTGAACCACGGCATGGAAATCGTTCTCGTCGGACTGAATCACCGCACGGCGCCTGTCGAGGTGCGGGAGAGGGTGTCATTCACGACCGAGCAAGCCCGGCGTGCGGCTGAGGAACTGCGCGCGCGGGGAATTCTCGAAGAGACGCTGGTGCTCTCCACGTGCAATCGCAGCGAAGTGTATGGCGTGCCGCCGGAATCTTCGCATGAATGCGCACCAGGACTTTCCACTTTTCTGAGCGAGTTTCATTCCGTGCGGCCGGATATTCTTAGCGTTTCGCTCTACCACCACTACGATCGCGAGGCGGTGCGGCATCTGTTTCGGGTCGCGGCGGGACTCGATTCCATGCTGCTGGGCGAGGCGGAGATACTTGGGCAAGTGCGGGAAGCGTATCGCTTCGCGCACGAGCATGGTGCGACCGGACCCGTGCTGAATCGTCTCTTCCAGGGCGCTTTGGAAGTCGGGAAGCGGGTACGCACGGAAACGGAGCTTGGCACGCGGCCGATGTCGGTGGCTTCCGCAGGCGTGAAACTGGCGGAACGCATTTTTGGGAAGTTGAGCGAACGCAAGGCCCTGGTATTGGGAGCGGGCACGATCAGCGAGCAAGTTGTTTCTCATTTGAGAGATCGCGGAATCGCGCAGCTCCAGGTGATGAACCGTTCGTGGGACCGCGCTGACGTGCTGGCCAAAGAGTTCGGGGGAAAGGTGATCGGCTGGGGCGAGTGGGATACCGCGCTGCAATCGCCGGATGTCGTGGTGTCGTCGGTCAGTGCTGAAGAGCCGGTGCTGCGGCGCGATATCGTCGAGCGAGCGATGGCGGCGCGGGGAAACCGCGCGTTGTTCCTGATGGACCTGGGCGTGCCGCGGAATATAGAGCCCAGCGTTGGGGAGCTGTACAACGTCTACGTTTACAACACGGATGACCTGAGCGAAATCGTGCAGCAGAATCGCAACGCCCGCGAGAGCGAGATTCCCCTGGCTCAAGGCATCGTTGACGAGCATGTGGCCAAATTCCTCTCCTGGCAGGCAAGCGTCGAGCTGGTCGGACTTGTTGACGCGTTGCGGATAAAGATGCGGGAGGAACGCGCGTCATTTATCCGCGCACGCATGGAGCCGATGAAGCATCTGACGGAGACGGATCGCGCTCATGTGGAAAAATTGATGGATGAAATGCTGGAGAAGCTGCTTCTGGGGCCGGCGGAACGATTGCGAGGGGAAAAGGAACTTCGGCGGAAGATTCAAAACGTCGAAGCGTTGCGCGATCTATTTCTTTCGAACCGGGAGAAGCCGTGAGAATCCTGCGGATTGGCACGCGCGGCAGCATACTCGCCAAGTGGCAGGCGGAATCCGTTCGCAAGCAACTGTTTGCCGCCACCGGCATGGAAGCGGAAATTGTCATCATCAAGACCAGCGGCGACAAGATGCAGCAAGCACCACTGACGCAAATCGGCGGCAAGGGAATTTTTATCAAGGAGCTGGAGGAGGCGCTGCTGGAGGAAACGATCGATCTTGCCGTGCACAGCGTGAAGGATGTGCCGACCGACATTCCTTCGAGGCTCATGTTTCCTGCGGTATGCCGGCGCGACGACGTGCGCGATTGCCTGGTAGGCTCCACGCTGGCGAATCTGAGGCAGGGAGCGCGTGTGGGAACGAGCAGCCTGCGGCGGCAAGCGCAGTTGAGACACCTCCGGCCGGACCTCGACCTGCGCGACTTGCGAGGAAACGTAGACACACGATTGAGAAAAGTGGAGAGCGGAGAATATGAGGCAGTGATGGTTGCCAAAGCGGGGCTGGATCGCCTCGGTCTGAGCCAACGGATTTCGGAGGTGCTCGCGCCGGAACTCTGTATGCCGGCGGTGGGGCAAGGCGCGATCGCGGTGGAATGCCGGTTGAAGGACACGGAAGCGGCAGACCTGCTGGCACCTTTGGACGACGCAGAAACTCGCACAGCGATCCTCGCGGAGCGCGCACTCCTGGCGGCATTGCATGGCGGGTGCCAGGTCCCTCTGGGCGCGTGGGCACGCGTCGAGCGCAGCGAACTCTTGCTCGACGCCTGCGTTTGCTCCGTGGACGGATCCCAATACATGAAACAGCGTGCCACCTCCCCGCCGGAACAGGCGGCGCAACTGGGAGAACACATGGCGCGGTTGCTCATTGATGCGGGCGCCCAGTCCATCCTGGAAGAAGTGAGCCGCCAGCGTGGCTGAAGCATCTCAAAGTGGGTTGTCCGGCAAGCGCATCGTCATTACGCGAGCCGCGGTGCAAAGCGAGGCACTGGCCCGCGAACTTTCCGCACGCGGAGCCATTCCCGTGGTGCTTCCTTTGGTGTCCTTTGCGGACCCGGAAGACTTCGCGCCGCTCGACGCAGCGATCACGGAAATCCAGCGATTTGATTGGATTATTTTCACCAGTGCGCAGGCAGTTCGCGCGGTGGTAAAGCGCGGCGAGGAGCTGAAGCGCAGCTTGATTCAGTCAGGGAGCAAACTGCGAATCGCTTCTGTCGGTCCGGTAACCGCCGAAGCAGCCCGACAAGCCAGACTTCGAGTCGATTATGTTGCGGAGACGCACACTGGTGCAGCGCTGGCGGAGGAATTGGGGAACAGGCTGCAAGGAGCGAAAGTGTTTTTGCCGCGGAGCGATCGTGCAAATCAGGGTTTACCGCCAGCCTTGAAGCGCCATGGCGCACGGGTCACGGAAGTGATCGCCTACCGCACGCTGCGGCCGACCGATGTGGATCAAAGAAACTTAGGACGGATCAGCGAAGTGGCGGCCGATGCAGTTCTGTTTTTCAGCCCTTCGGCCGTCCAACATTTTGCAGAGCTGTTTGGAGGCCAGCAATTGCGTGCACTGCAAGATAAACTGGCGGTTATGGCGGTTGGACCCGTCACTGCCAACGCCTTGCGCGGAGCAGGTGTCCGGCGCATCGTCTTGGCAAAAGAGACGACGGCGGGATCGGTCGTCGAAGCGTTAGAAGAGTATTTCGCGGGTACCGTGAAACAGGCGCAGGCAGGAGCAAAGAGAGAATGAGTTTTCCCACCCATCGTCCCCGGCGTTTGCGGCGGAGCGAAGCGCTGCGTGGCCTCGTTCGTGAGACGCGCCTTACCACGTCGGGCCTCATTTATCCGATGTTTGTGTGCCCGGGTACAAAGGTTCGCCAGGAAGTCAGTTCCATGCCGGGCGTCTATCAGCAGTCCGTCGATCAGATTGTGGAAGAGTGCCGCGAGGTGGAGTCGCTCGGGATTCCCGGCATCATACTTTTCGGATTGCCCGAATCAAAAGATCCGCGCGGTGCGAGTTCCCTCGGCGCGCAGGGCGTGGTGCAGCGCGCCATTGAAGCGATTCGCAAGGCGAAATTGAAACTTCTTGTCATTACGGACGTGTGCCTCTGTGAGTACACGGACCATGGCCACTGTGGCGTTATCGAGAATGGCGAGGTTGCCAATGATTCGACCTTGGCAATTCTTGCGCAACAGTCACTGTCGCACGCGCGCGCGGGCGCCGACATCGTTGCTCCGTCGGACATGATGGATGGCCGGGTGGGAGCCATTCGTGAAACGCTGGATGAACACAAGTTCGAGAATATTCCAATTCTTTCTTATGCCGCGAAATATTGTTCTGGCTTCTACGGACCTTTCCGGGAGGCGGCTCAATCCGCGCCCCAGTTTGGCGACCGGCGCAGCTATCAGATGGACCCTGCCAACGCGCGAGAAGCGTTGAAGGAAGTGGAGCTCGATCTCGAAGAAGGTGCGGATATGGTCATGATCAAGCCCGCGCTGGCTTACCTGGATGTCATCCGGCGGGTGCGCGATGCGTTTGACGTTCCTGTCGGTGCTTACAACGTGAGCGGAGAGTACGCCATGGTCAAAGCCGCGGCACAGAAGGGTTGGCTGGATGAACAGCGAGTAGTCCTGGAGATTCTAACGGGCATCCAGCGCGCCGGAGCGGAAATCATTCTTACCTACCACGCCAAGGATGTCGCACGCTGGCTGAAGGCGTGATAATTTAATCTGGAAAACATGAGTACAGCGCAACCCCGATTGAAGCGCGAGCGAAAGCGTTCGCGCGAGATTTTCGAGCGCGCCGAAAAGGTGCTGGTCGGCGGCGTGAACAGTCCGGTGCGGGCGTTCCGGTCCGTGGGTGGAGAGCCGCTGATCATAGAACGCGGAAGCGGGCAATACCTCTACGACGCGGATGGGAATGAGCTGCTCGACTATGTGTGCTCCTGGGGCGCGATGATCCTGGGACATGCGAATCACGCCATCAGCGAGGCAATTGCCGACCAGGCGCGCCGCGGGACAAGTTTTGGCGTGACGACGGAGTTGGAGTTGGAGCTGGCCACGCTGATTACACGGGCGATTCCGTTTATTGAAAAGATTCGCTTTGTCTCGAGCGGCACGGAAGCAACGATGAGCGCTGTACGGCTGGCGCGAGGAGTGACGAAGCGCGACTTCATCGTCAAATTCGAAGGCTGCTATCACGGACACGCGGACAGTTTCCTGTCGCAGGCGGGTTCCGGCCTCGCGACGCTTGGAATTGCCGAATGCCCGGGAGTACCAGCGGCGCTGGCGGCGTTGACGTTGAACGCGCCTTATAACGATCTCCACGCGGTCGAACGTATATTTCTGCAGCATAAGGATAAGATCGCCGCGGTCATCGTCGAGCCTATCGCTGCGAACATGGGGGTGGTTCCGCCGGAGACGGAATTCTTGAAGGGATTGCATGAAATCAGCAAAAAGAACGGCGCGCTGCTGATCGTCGATGAAGTGATCACCGGATTTCGGCTGCACAATGGCTCCGTGCAGGAACTTCTTGGCATCGAAGCGGATCTTACGACGCTCGGGAAAATCATCGGTGGCGGGGTTCCCGTGGCAGCGTATGGCGGGCGCGCGGAATTGATGAACCAAGTTGCGCCGCTCGGCCCGGTGTATCAAGCAGGTACGCTGGCGGGGAACCCGCTGGCGATGCGCGCTGGAATTGCGGCACTCAAACAACTCACCAAGCCCGGGTTGTACGATGAGATGACGCAACTGGCGCGGCGGCTTGTTTTTGGACTACGCGCGGAACTGGCAGACGCCGGAATTCCGGCGCAGATCAATGCCATCGGCTCGCTCACGACGGTCTTCTTCACGCCGGAACCGGTGAGAAATTACACCGATGCCAAGCGCTCCGATACCAAGAGATACGCCAGATTTTTTCGCGAGATGCTCGATCGGGGAGTATTTTTGGCGCCGTCACAGTTTGAGGCCACCTTCGTCTCGGTGGCGCACACGTCCCAGGATATTGACCGCACGCTGGCGGCGGCGCACGAATCGCTGCAGGTCATTTCTTCTGATTCGGCGGTCTAAACCCACATAAGGAGAATTAAGGAATGGGCGAGGGTATCGAACTTCCTGAGAGCCATCACGAGGATCATCCGCTGGTCCTCCCCGTCTCGATTACGATCTCCATCATGGCCGTATTTGTGGCCGGTGCGTCCTTGCTCGGCCACCGGGCTCATACCGAAGGGTTGCGCCTTGAAACGCAGGCCGCGAGCCGCTGGACACAGTACCAGGCGAAGAGCGTCCGCCTCCACGAAACTCAGGGTTTCTCCGACATTGTTAAACTCGTGGCGCCGCTGAACAAGGAGATGGGCGAAGAACTGAAAGAGAAGTACGCCAAGGAAGTCGAACACTACGAAGGCGACAAAGGCGACGTCAGCAAGGAGGCGAAGAATCTGGAAGACGAGCGCGATTTGACGGTTCGCCAGGCAGACCGATTTGATGGAGGAGAGGCGCTCCTGGAAATAGGGCTGGTCATTTGCTCGATCACGCTTTTGACCAAGCGAAAGGGATTCTGGCTCGGCGGCGTGCTGATCGGTGCTTTGGGCATCGCCCTGGCGGCGACAGGATTTTTCCTTCACTAAGTTAGGCGCGTGCCGGCGGTTGCGAACCTCTCAACAGGGCGATTTCCTGCGCCAAGCGTTCCAGCTTGCCAAGCAATTCCTGGTGGCGCAGTTCTTCACTTGCGGGCTTCTTCCCAACAAATGTAAGCGTCCCGCCCGGCTCCAGCACGCACTGGTCGACTTCGGAGAGCGATTCGAATCCTTGCTTCCGCGCGGCCGCCTCGAGTTGCGCCATGGTAATGAGCTCTTTCTTCAAATTCCGCGCGCGCACCTTGCCGCCTTCGACTAGAACGTCAGATCTGCCCTCGACCAACTGATCGAGTTTCCTGTGATCGTAGAGGAAGCGAACGACCAGATAGTTGGTGACGAGCAGGGAAGTTGCGCCGATGATCCCACCCAAGACACTGTTGTCTTCGCCGATGATGGCGTTTTGCACCGTATTCGAGAGCGTCAGCAAGACGACCAAGTCAAATGGATTGAGTTGGACGAGCTCGCGCTTTCCGGAGAGCCTGAGACCGACCACCAGGAAGGCATAAACGATGATCGGCCGAAGGATCTTTTCCGCCAAGGGAAGTCCGATGACGAACATATCTTTCCAAATGTCGTGCATAACAGAATCGCCTCCTCGGGGTGCCCGCATGGGTTCTAACAGAGGTGGTGCGTCCTCGTAATCAGAGAACGAGGGGAGCGTAACATGCGCGGAAGCACACTAAAAGTCGAGCGTTCGGGGGGAGGCCGGCCTGTCTGCTGGTACAGTCATTCTTTCGCGACACTTTCCCATTCGCTGGCATACAAAAGCTTTCGGGTCTCGTATGATTAGAACGATTCGCTATCACCCGGTCTGAGAAGTCGTCGCAATAAGTAAGAACAAATCTAAACGGAGGAAGCAGGACTCACCCTCGCCCGCGGTGCACGTTTGCGCAGGCTGGTGTCGCGAGCCACCACCAAATGTCCCAACGTGCCCCCTTTGCGCAAGGCACTGTCATTGGTCCAGAGCAATTCTCTACGTTGTTGGACTCTGTCCAGGAGCTGATCGCGATTATCAGCCCGGACGGAATCATTCAATTTGCAAACGCAAGTTTTACCCGCGTTCTTGGCCACCCAACCGAAGATCTCGCCGGGACGTCGATTACCGACCTCCTTCACGCAAACGATGCCGGCGGAGTTCGCGAACGTCTTCGCGATCTGTCGGTCAGTGGTCGTGGAACGATTGGCGGCCGCTGCCGGTTGCAAAGCAAAGACGGGAGCTGGCGCTGGTTCGATGCTGCGGCCCGCGATTATACCAACGTAGCTGCCATGGAAGGCATTGTCGTCAATTTCCGGGACGTCACCGACCTTCACCGCATGGAAGCGGAGCGTCAGGTCATCTCCGAGATCGTGCATGCGCTCAACCAAACTGCCAACCTGGATGAGCTGTTGCGGGGCATCCATCACGCACTCAAAAAAGTTCTGTACGCGGAGAATTGCTTCGTGGCCCTCCATGACCGCGAGGCGGACATATTTACGTTTCCATTTTTCGCCGACGAAGTCGATGTGGCGCCTCTACCGCAAAAAGTGGGCCGCAGCTGCACTGCGTTTGTTTTCCGCACGGGCTCCCCGATGTTGATTCCGCAGAACGAATTTGACCGGCTGGCTGCCGAAGGTGAAGTCGAGCTGGTTGGTACGCCGTCGCCTTCGTGGCTCGGCGTTCCTCTCAAAACACCCACAGCCACCATCGGGGTACTCGTCGTGCAGCACTATCAAAACGAAAATGCGTATGACATTAGAGATCTCGAGTTTCTAGGCTCTGTCGGCGGTCACATCGCGCTTGCCATCGAGCGACGTCGCTCGGAAGACGCGCTTCGCAAGAACGAAGAGATGTTCCGGCTGCTTTTCAGCTACAATCCGCTCCCCACCTGGGTCATCGACAATGAAACGCGGCGGTTCCTGGAAGTGAACGATGCGGCCATTCGTCAATATGGATATTCCTTGAATGAGTTCAAATGCATGACCGCTTTCGACCTTCGCCCAGAGGAAGAACGAGCAAGATATCTTGATTTAATGAAGCAGATGCCGAACGACGGGCTCTATCAAGGCAATTGGAAGCATCGCAAGAAGGACGGCAAAATCATCCAGGTCGAAATTATTTCTCACGAATTGGAGTACGCAGGAAGGAGAGTCCGTCTTGTGGTGGCTCAGGACCTCAGCGAACGCCATCTTCTCGAGCAGCAGCTCCGCCAGTCCCAAAAAATGGAAGCGGTGGGCCGCCTGGCGGGCGGCGTCGCCCACGATTTCAACAATCTCTTGATGGTGATCAAGGGGCACACGGAGCTTCTCCTCAATGTCCTCCCACCTTCAGAACATTGTTCGAGGAAAATTGAGCAGATCGACCGCGCCGCGGATCGCGCGTCTGCTTTAACGCGCCAGCTTCTAGCTTTCAGCAGGTTGCAAGTTTTGCAGCCCCACGTCATGAATCTGAATGAGGTCGTAGAAGAAATGGGCAGGCTGTTGCCCAGGTTAATAGGCGAGGACATAGAGCTTGTCATCCGCGGCTCCGAGAATCTTGGCGCGATCCGCGCGGACGCCAGCCAAATGGAACAGGTAATTATGAATCTCGCCGTCAATGCCCGGGACGCCATGCCGGACGGAGGGCGGCTCCTTATTGAGACCTTGAATGCCGAACTGGATAGCACTTATAACGCCGTGCATCCCATTGTCCGCCAAGGTCGCTATATTCTCCTGGCGGTCTCCGACACCGGAACGGGCATGAGTGCGGAGATCCAGGCACACGTCTTTGAGCCTTTTTTCACGACCAAGGCTCAAGGCAAGGGCACGGGGCTGGGCCTGGCCACGGTTTACGGCATCGTGAAGCAGAGCGGCGGATTTATCTGGGTCTACAGCGAAATAGGGAGAGGGACTTCGTTCAAGATTTATCTCCCGCGAGTCGATCAGCCCGTCGAGCGCGCTGGAGCAGTGCGATCGGTGTCGGAGGCGCCACGAGGAACGGAAACGATCCTGCTCGCCGAGGACGAACAGGACGTGCGCGAAGTGGCGCGCGAGTTTCTGGAATCCGGCGGCTATACCGTGATCGAAGCGCGTGACGGCGCCGAAGCACTGAAAAGGGTGGAGAAGCACGAAGGCGCAATCGATTTGGTCCTCACAGACATGGTCATGCCCGGAATGACCGGCCAGGAACTGACCGCGCGACTACTACAAAGTCTCCCGGACATTCGTGTTCTATATATGTCCGGTTACAGCGAGCGGGCGGCGGCAGACTGTGCTCGGGACGACTCGGCCATGCGCTTGCTGGCGAAACCATTCAGCCGCTGGGCGCTACTTCGCGCCGTTCACGAAATCCTGAAACAAACCTGAAGTTGCCGGCATTCCTTCACCTTGGATCCCTAGCCGGCTTCTAATGAATTTTCGGATGCTTCTTATGCCAGTCCGTGTGCGATTGGAAGGTCCGCCCCGCCTGGATAACTGCAAAATCGTCACCGGCTCTTCCCACAAATTGCAGCCCGACCGGTAGATTCTTTTCCGTGAATCCGCAAGGAACCGAAATTGCCGGCAGCCCGCAGATATTGCCAATGCCGCCGAGAGGATCGGGAAAAACCAAATCGGTCTCGAGATTCAAGGTCAGAGGTGTCGCCGGAACAGGCTGTGCTGCTGCCGCAATGAGGTCAAACGTGTCAAACAAAGAATCCATTTTTTTCTGGACGATTTCTCTCACCTTGAGGGCCTGCAGATAGTCTGCAGCGGAATACTGTTCGTTCACATAGCCAGCAATTTGCCCCAATGGATCGGCCAATTCATTCACTCGCCCTGAGCGAATCAGGGACCGGAATGAAGCAGCGCACTCCACAGCAACGATGATGTTGCCCGCATCCTCCCAGGGACCGACTGGCAAGGCGACATCCTTCACGCTCGAAAAATATTTCTTGAGGATTTTGGTGGCGGCTTCGATGGGTTTTGCAATTCCTGGTTCTAGGGATTTCCATGCATTGGTGATCCAGCCAATTTTCAGTGGCCGCGAATGCAATTCCATGGATGGCGAATAGGTGAAGGCGCCCTTATCGATGGGCACGGTTCCGCGATCTTTTGGGTCGTGGCCTGCGATTGCGGCAAAGATGCGCGCGCAGTCCTCCGCGCTCCGCGCCATCGGACCGATCTTGTCCATCGATGGCGCGAGCGCCATCGCGCCGTAACGGCTGACGCGGCCGTAGGTCGGCCGCAGACCGCTCACGCCGCAGAATGCCGAAGGGCAAATGATGGAACCCCATGTTTCCGTGCCGATCGCAAACGCAGCGAGGCCCGCGGCCACGATGGCACCTGACCCGGAGGAAGAGCCGCAAGTCCAGCAGGAAGTGTCCCAGGGATTTTTAGCTTCACCCTGCAAGGATGCCGAGGCAAAACGGTAGCCCATCCCGCCCGCGAGTTCGATCATGGACGCTTTGCCAAGCATCACCGCGCCTACCCGCTTCAAGTGTTCGATCACCGTCGCGTTGTAATCGAATACCTGGTTTGCAAAGGGCTTCGCGCCCCACGTGGTCGGAATTCCTTTCACCGCCAGCAAGTCTTTCGCGGCGTAAGGAATCCCGTGCAGGGGACCCCGGTAATGGCCGCGCTGGATCTCCTTTTCCGCTGCCTTGGCTTGTTCGAGGGCAGTCTCCGGTGTCAAGCGGGCGAAAGCGTTAAAACGCGGTCCGAGCTTTTGGCTGCGCTCGAGATATGCCTGCGTCAGATCGACGGGCGAGAGCTTCTTCGATTCGATGCGTTTCGCGAGTTCGCTTACAGAAAGATAGAAAATCTCTTCGCCAGGCATTCGGGACGCTCCTCAAGAATTCTTCGGTGTACTTGCCGGTTTTGGTGTTGCTGGCATCGGCGAAGGTTTCTTTTCCCGCTCCATCAGTGGTTTCAGGTAAAGCCCCGGCCCATCTCCGTTATCGGTCGCAAACGCGCGAAGACGATCGAGGGGCGGCTGAGCTTCGGTGGCCAGTCGCCGGATATCCGCTTTCTGAGCGTCAGAGAGCCGGTTGCCGTATTGGGCGAAGATCGACTGAATTCGTGATTCGACCTCGGCTTGGCTTTCCGGCGATAGCTTTGGCGCGTTTGCGGGCTGCTGCGCGGGCGACGGTGCGGCGATAGCTTCCGAGCTGAGAAGATTTGACGGTGCCAGCGATGCAGCCGCGGACACAAAGGCTGCGCGTCGCGCAAATTCGCGGCGGGATATAGCCGAATCGCTCTTGTTGCCCATCGAGGGTCCCCCTTGATCAGATCAAGAAATGTAAAACACCAAGTGTAGGGCGCAGAGTGAGGCTACTGAATCCGTCTTCAGGCGTCAACTTCCCGCGGGAGTATGTTCTGGATGTCTAAACAGCCTGTCTATTTGTGTCGAATGTCCACGGGGGCGCGAGTTCGATCCAGGGGAAAGACTTGCAGTTGCCACTTAACCGGGACGGACATTGGCGAGTAGCAGATGGTTTTGTCGCAAGCCTGATACTCAAGCTTTCCACTAATCGTGAAGATTTTCCCATCTTTCCCAAGCGAGCCCCAGAACTCCGACCCTGAGTTTACTTTCACATCCTGGCTGATGCGGAACGTCCCATCGAAGACAGGAACTTTCTCCTTGATCGCGGGCAAATAGAGCGTCTTGGAAGGCGGGTAAACTGCCGGTTTGAGCTCCAGCTGCGGGACAGCATCAATCAGGAGTTGAATGGGCTTATAACCCTGGGTGCCAGGCGCATACACATGCACATCGGGGGGCAGCCGCACTTCGGCAACGAGGGTGATGCGAGTACCGGGAACGCCAGTAGGATCGGATTGTTCCAGGGCCAACTGAAGATGCGGGGCTTCGACCGTTTCCGTCACTTCCTGCCCCAATTCCGGGAAAAGCTTAGCAATAATGCTATTGCCGGTAACCCGCTCCCGGTATTTCGCTTCGAAGAACTTTTCTCGAATGATGCCGCTGGGATCAATAAAAAAATATCCCGGGCGAGCAAAGCCCTTCTGCATCCCCGTAGCTTCCGAATTAAGGACTCCATAAGCCTGGATGGTTTTCGAATCGGCGTCCGCGAGCATAGCGTATTCGATCTTGTGGCGGTCAGCAAAATATTTCAGGATTTCTTCCGTATCATAGCTGATGGCCGCCAGCTTGACCCCTTGCTTTTCGAATCGCGGGACGGCGCTTTGCAGCTGGACCAGCTGCCCTTTACAAAACGGTCACCAGTCCGCGGAGCGGAAAAAAAGAAGAACGGTGCCGTTTACTCCTTTCAGCGTTTCGAGAGTTTGTACCCGGCCAAACTGGTCGTGAACCGAAAAAGCGGGCGCCTTCTTTCCGACCGCGAGCCCAATCGACATCATCTCGATGGAAGCGATGTGAATCGTATCGCCGTCGAGTGTCCCCCGGACGGTTACAGTGTCTCCAAGATGAGCGACTATTGATTCCTGCGGCTCAAGGCCATACATGACCCTGTTCGTGTCGTTATACAGCGCCAGCCTCGCACCCGGCATGTTCTTGGTGCACTCGGGAGATTCGGCAAAGGCTTCGTCTGCGTTGCAACTGCTGGACACAAGGATGCCGGACCACGAGCCGGGCTTTGTCGTGTTGTTCTGCCCAGCGACTGCGAGGGGGCCTATAGAAAAAAGCGCTACCAGAAACAGGCAGAAATGTCCCGCCGGAGAATCAGCTCTGACCGACAGCATCAATTCGAGATCCTCGTTTTATTTTTTGAATCCGTCCGTACTGTACGCCTGACATTTTCAGAGCACAAGGTTCCCGGGCTAGATCAGCCCGGCCATGACAGTATGCCATTGTGCCTCGTGCAAGGCGGATGATAGGAATTAGCGGGCTGGCTTTCGCTCAGCTAGCTCACTTCGGTGAGTGCGCGAATCTGCGTTTCCAGAGCTTGATTGTATTGCCGCTCGATCTGAAGTTCCGTTTGTAACTTCTTCACCAGCAGGTCCAAATGGGCAATTTCGACGCGAAGCTTCTGAACGTCGGCGGCCGCCGGAGCAGGCCGCACCGGGGCGGCCATCGATTGTTGGGGATCGTGTTGTGACTGCAAAGGTTGCCGCGGAATGAACGCCTCGGCGAGCGCTCGTGGCCAGGCAGATTCGGGTGTCGCAGAACCTGGCGGTGGAGGCGTGACATGGCGAGGCGCTAAAGGAACTGGAGACGGCGAAAAAAGATTGCTCAAAGCATTCGAAGGCGCCGAGCGTTCAGCCACCGGTGCCGGCGTAGCATTCTTCGGCTCCAGCAGGCTCTTCACGCGCGCAATCAATTCCTGCGGCTGAAATGGCTTCCGAATCAGTTCATCCGCTTTCACCGAAACCGCTTTGTCGGCGACGCTCTTATTGACTACGCCGGACATCAACACGACCGGTGTCGCACTGAAATCGGGATGCTGTTTGATCTGGCTGCAGACGGAGTAGCCATCCTGGTCGGGCATGATCACGTCGGTGATCACCACGTCGGGGCGATTTTGTTCGAACTGTGCCAGTGCCGAGGCCGCATCGGCACAGGTAATCACGTTTATGTTCTCACGGCGAAACGCGATCTTGATGACTTCGCGCATCGTGGCGCTGTCATCGATGAAGTAGACGGTCGGTACCCGCTTGGCCGGCGCTTCGCCCAGCGGCGGAATGGTCATCGCTTCGCTCATAGCCCTTCCTTGTCCGCCATGTCGCGCGTTCCTTCGTCGAATTCGCGCATGGCATCCAACATAAGATCGGTGGCAGAGCGCAGCACGGTGCGCTGCGTCGACGTTGTCCCGTAGGTAAATTTGTAGACGCCTTCGTTGCTGTTTCCGAGGCTTTTCAAAATGTGAATCACGGCTTCATCGCCAAACAAATTGCCACACTCCGCGTGTGTTATCGCTCCGGCGTCGTAAAACAACACGCCGTCTGTCTCGCCAGCGTTGATGTGCAGCGCGCCCGTCTGATGTGCGTGTCCCAGCATTTGCATGACGCCGGTGAGGTCGTGGTGCGTCAGGTTGCCAGTGAGACTGGTGTCGGACTGGTCAAGCATCTGCGTGGGTTGAAATCCTTCCGCTTTGCTCACGATGATCTGTTTTACGTGGGCGGCGATGACGGCGGGTTGTCCGTTGCGGTCGATATAATCGTCGCAGCCAGCCTGAAATGCTTCCATCAATGCCCGCTGGCTCCCATTGCCAAGCGCGATAATGGGCAGAATAGCGTTCTTTGAGTCCGCGTGAATGATTCTTGCAATCTCCAGAGCGCCCATCTCCCGCAAGTTTGTCGCGCAGAGAATGGCGGATGGCGCGTCGTATTCGAGCGTGGTGAGCGCAAAAGCGGCTTGGGTACTGGACACGACCTCAAACCCTTCGCGTTTCAACGCATCGCCGAGGCGCTTCGCAAAATAGACATTGCTGTCGATGAGAAGAATCTTGGCGGGACGTCCGGCGGGGATCACGGCCGCGCCTCCGCTCTCTGCGACGCCGCGGCTTCCGCGAGTGCGTGCTCCGGGCCGGGCGTGAGCGTATCTAGATTCAAGACTTCGATTACGTCACCGTCATGCGACAGCCACCCCGCGACGTGCGGCGCGTCGGATTCTACCGCCGCCATCATCTCCGCATTGATCAACTCGCATTCACCCGTAACCGGCATTGCTATCCATTCTCTCTGTGTTCCGTACTTCCGCACGGCGATCAGGTAAAAGCGGCGCGAAGTGAGACGCGTCCCGAGCAACATCTCCGAAACGTCGCATACCGGAACAATCCGGCCGCGGCGCAGAATCACGCCTTCCAGTTTCGGAGTTCGGTGTGGAAAGCGAAAAACGCGGCTTGGGGCAACGAGCTCGGCAATCTGGTTCGCCGAAACGGCAAACCGCCTTTCGCCCAGCCGCAGCAGGACGAAGGATTGCAATTCGAGTTCGGTTGATACCGTCATTGCGCGGAATCTATCCCCTCGAGGTCTGCGGCGGCGGAATTGTCCGCTTGCAGAAGAGCCGCATCGAGCAAAACCAGTTCTTCCGGTGACAAAAACCCTTCCGGATGAACCACCGGTATGACCGTCTGGTCCAATGCCGTCAGACCCCGGTACCATTGCCGCTCTTCGTGACAGAAGGAGAGTGGAAGCGCCTGCAGCCGCGTCATGGTGGTCATTTTCTCGATGCCATCGATTAGCAGGGCGGTGCGCGTCTTGCGCAACACGAAGAGCAATGCTCCCTCCGCGACATGCAATCCAAAATGCATGGCGCCGTTGACGATGAATAGGGATCGATCCCCACGCCGCACGACGTGCCGCACTTTTCGAAGCCCCGGCACGCTGATTTCGGTCGCAGCGCCTGACATGCTATCGGCACTGCGAACTTCCTGCACCGAAGCGGAAGAGACGGCGAACAATTGTCCGCTGACACGAAAGAGAATGATCTGTTCGGTCTTCGTTGGACTCGGCTTCACTGGTGCCGCCAGACGCATCAGCGAACTCCCGCGGGGGCCGTGCGACAGATTCCCAGGACGCGCTTTTCGATGGCGGCATAAATATCGTCGATTCCCAGCACCTGATCGACGGCGCCAGCTTTTATGGCCTCAGCAGGCATGCCAAAAATCACGCACGTTGCTTCATCTTGTGCCAGCACGAGTCCGCCCGCAGTCTTGATGGCCATCGCTCCATTGGCTCCGTCGTTGCCCATGCCTGTGAGCACGCCCGCGATGCTCAGTGGGCCGGCGAAGGCCGCAACGGATTCCATGGTGACGTCAATATTCGGCAGGTAGCCATTGATGCGGCCGCTAGTCCCATCCAATTGGATTCGGCCCGTCGGCGTAACGCGAAGATGCTGGCCACCGGGACAGATGTAGAGCGTTCCCGGCTGAAGCGACTCATTTGCTTCCGCTTCCTTCACGCGGATTCCAGTGAATTCAGCGAGCTGCGCTGCGAATTGCGTCGTGAATGCCGCCGGCATGTGCTGTACGAGGATCACCGCGGCAGGGAAGTCTCCCGTGAATCCTGGAGCGATGCGCATGACGGTAGCTGGCCCGCCTGTCGATGCGGCCAGCACGACTACCGGGAAGCGTTGATCGAGTCCGGAAGTAGGCGCGGGGCGGACGCTCACTGGCGCGGGCGGTGGACTCTTGGACCCATTCGCATTCTGAATTTTCGACGCAAGGCGTGAGGCCGTGCGCACCACGCGCACTCTTGCTGCCATCCGCACCTTGCGCAGGAGCTCTTCTTTCACGCTCTGCATATCGAGGTCGATAGCGCTTGATGGCTTGGCCACAAATTCAATCGCGCCTAGTTCCAGCGCTCGAAGAGTGCTGGCTGCTCCCTCGCGGGATTCAGAACTGACGATGACGATTGGCCGCGGATTAGTGGTCATGATTTCCGCGGTGGCCTGGAGTCCGTCCACGTGGGGCATATTGATGTCCATGGTGATGACATCAGGCTTCAGTGATTCCGCCATCGCCACGGCTTCGCGGCCGTCCTTGGCGTTGCCCACAACCTGCAGTTGTTCGTCCGCGTTGAAGATTCCCTCAAGGACCTTCCTCATGAATGCGGAATCCTCCACGACGAGCACGCGAAACTTTTTGTTGATGGTCGCCATTGTTCGTTTACGCTACCGGCGCGACGGGGCGCGGCGCCTCCGTTCCTATCAGTTGTTCGACCGCCGCGATCAGTTGATCCTCCTGCACCGGCTTGGTCAGGAATGCGGTGGCGCCTTCCTTCATCGCACGATCGCGATGCTTTGCCCCCGCTCGCGACGTCACGACCATCACGGGAATTCGCCGTGTCGAGGGGCTCTGGCGCAGTTGCACCATCAATTCATAGCCTGTCATGCGCGGCATTTCGAGGTCGGTTATGACCAGATGGCAGCCGTGCTGCGTCACCAGTTCGGCGGCTTCGAGTCCATCCGCCGCCAGTTTCACGCGGTAGCCGTTCTTCTCCAGCATCCGGCCGACGAATTTGCGCACGCTGATGGAGTCGTCAGCCACCACGATCACGCGCTCTTGCTCGACGCGGTCGATGGCCTCGGAAGGAATGCTTCCGCGCGCAATCGCCGTCGAACCCGGCGCAAAGATTCGCGCGGCGCTGGCGCTGGCCTGTATCGGTCGGCGTTCGCTAGGTTCTGTGGCTACCATGCGGTTCAAATCGATTAGTAGAATGAGGCTTCCATCGGGCGCGATTGTCGTGCCCGGGAAGAGTTTCACGCGGCGTAGATATTCGCCCAGGTTCTTGATAACAATTTCGTCCTTGCCGAGAACTTCTTCCACGACGAGACCGATCTTCCGGTTTCCAGCATTTGCCACCACCATCCGGAAATACCCATTGATCGTTTCGAGAGGCGGCAAGCCCAGATAGGTATCCAAACGAACGACTTCGGTAACAACGTCGCGTACCTTGGTCAGCAATTTTCCGCCGACGTCTTCGATTTCATCGGCGCGCAGGCGGCGGATTTCCTCGACGACCGCCAATGGCAGCGCGAAATTTGTCGTGCCGCAGCGTACAAACAGAGCCGGAGAAATAATCAGGGTGAGGGGGACCTTAAGCGTAAACTTCGTACCCTCGCCGCTGGTGCTCTGGATATCGATTTCGCCATTCAGTGCGTTCAGGTTTGCCTTCACTACATCCAGCCCGACCCCACGTCCAGCCAGTTCCGTTTTAACGGGAGCTGTTGAGAACCCGGGATGGAAAAGCATCTCCCGAAGATCGCGCTCCGTAAGCCGGTCGGCTGTCTCCCCCGAAACTAACCCGCGTTCGATCGCACTTTGCTTCACGCGCTCGTAATTGATTCCACCGCCGTCATCTTCGACTTCGATGTAAATGTGATTGCCGCGGTGGTAGGCGCGCAACAAGATATTTCCGGAAGGCGACTTGCCCGCGGCAATGCGGTCAACGCTTTGCTCGATGCCGTGCGCCACGGAGTTGCGCACCAGGTGTACGAGTGGATCGGAAATCTGCTGAATGATATTGTTGTCGAGCTCGGTTTCACTTCCGGAAAGATCCAGCTCCACGCGCTTGCCGGTCGAGTGCGCCGCATCGCGAACGGCCCGCGACAATCGCGAATACAGCGTTCCTATCGGAACCATTCTCGCGGCCGTAATCTCGTCTTGCAGATGATGCGCCAGCTTCGTGAATTCGTCGATATCGCCTTCGACGCGGCCGATGAACCCTTCCAGTTGCGAAAGCACCTCGTTGACGTCCGCTGAAATTTCCGCCATCGACCGCGACAAAATATTGAAATCGTCGTAGCGGTCCATTTCCAATTCGCTGAATTCGGACCAGAACGACGTATCGCCCGCAGCCGCGCTTGTAAGCATCTGTGGTGTCGGCGCCGGGTTCCAGGGTCCCGGGGCGGTGCGGTTGTTACTGATGCGGTTAAATTCGTATTTTTCCTGGAATTCCGTAACTTTCCCCTGCAGCCGCTCTTTCGAAAAGCTCAAGGTATCGACGAGCTTTTCGAGTTCCGCCACGCGGCCCACCATCCGCGTGCGGTTGATGACGAGTTCACCGACCGTATTCATCATGCGGTCGAGCCGGGCCAGCGCAATTCGAACCGATTTAACCGTCGAAGTGCCGCTTGCAGATTGTTTCGCGGCCTTCTTAGCGGCCGCAGCGATTTGTGATGCGGTTTCGATTTCCTTGGCGTGCCGAGGTCCGGCTGAAACGGCTGAATTGGCCGAGACCTCCGCCTCTTCTGGTTCAAGCGGAGCAAACTCCGCGATGCGCCCAAGGAGGGAATCGATTCCCGTCCGCATGTCGACTTCGTCCGCCCACTGCCGGTGGAGCGTCTTCTTCAAAATGTCCACAGACTCAAGACACAAATCCACTACAGCAGGCGATGGTTCAATCTCTCCATCGCGCAAACGCCCGATCAAATCCTCGACGCGGTGGGCAATCGCACCCAGTCTCTTCAGCCCGACTTGCGCCGCCGAACCTTTTACCGTGTGAATGGCGCGAAAAAGTTTGTTGATCTCTTCCGGATTGTTGTTACCTTCGAGCGAAATCAGGCAATCGCTGACGACTTGGAGATGTTCTTCCGCTTCCGGCTGGAAAAACTCAAAGATTTCGTCCGGCACCTCGTCATCCGTCGGCAGCGCATCGAAGTAAGAGCCTGTAGCTGCAGCGACGATGGGCTCATGAAGCTCCTCCGCGGCGAACCGTTCACGTGGTTCCGGCTGGGAAAGGTTCAGAGGCGGCGGTTCCGCTGGAAACGCAAAGCGATAGCGCTCTTTGAAAACGGCGATATCATCCACGCTCTCTTTGCCCGTGTCGCTGATTTCCAGAAGATCCGTTTCCAGCAACGAAATTCCATCCGAAAGAAATTCCGTCAGCGGTCCGTGCAGATCGTCGCCAAGAGGCGCGTTCAGCGCATATTGAAAGACGTGCGCGAGTTTCCCGGCAATTTCCGAGAACCGCGGAAATCCATAGCTCGCTGAAGTGCCGCCGAGCGTGTGGGCCGCGATGTAAAGCCGTTCCAGGTCTTCCTGGCGCGGTTCAGCGTCCTGAAGCACGCTCACGTATTCCCGCAGATATTGCAGGTGCTCCGAGGCTTCCTGGAGGAATATCTCGACGGCTTCGCGGTCCAGCGTGCTCACGCTCGTCCCTCCGTCACGAGTTCCGTCTTCAGCGATTCCTCCGCTGTCGGTTTCCGGTAGAGAATGCAATCGTTCAATACTATGGCCTGGAACTTCACTGGCATCTTGGAAATCGACTCCGAATGGCCGAGGAACAAATAACCGCCCGGTTCCAGCGTGTCGTGGAACCGCTGCACCAGCGAGTGCCGACGCTCTTCCGAGAAGTAGATCAGCACGTTCATGCAAAAAATCATGTCCATGCGGCCGACGTACACCGCCGAAGCCAGGTTCATCTGCGCAAACGAAACCATCTTGCGCAGCCGGGGCTTTACCTGAAGTCCGCCGTTGACTTCGGTAAAATGGTTTGCCAACTGTTTCGCGCTCACGCTGGCAATGCTGCGGCCCTTGTAGATCCCGCGCTCGGCGTGCTTCAAGGCGTGCCGGCCGACATCGGTTGCAAGTATTTCCACGTTCCAGGAATCCGCGAACGACAGCGAATCCGCGATCGTGATTCCGATGGAATAGGGTTCCTCACCCGTTGAGCAGCCGGCGCTCCAAATCCTCAGCGTGCGCGGAT
>WNFP01005989.1_pt1 | contig 21536 bp, 17 predicted proteins | sample 5400201 | NCBI WGS metagenome assembly WNFP01 (sample SAMN13153355, study PRJNA577476) | soil metagenome | isolation source: 115 cm saprolite under Madrone tree | place: USA:California | collected 2016-06-14
CTTTTGCTTCATTACCATAGCGTGCGGCGCGATCAGCGGATTTCATTCGCTGATCTCTTCCGGCACCACGCCGAAGATGATCCTTCGTGAAAGCCACGCCCGCTTCATCGGCTACGGCGCGATGCTGCTCGAATCGTTCGTCGGAGTAATGGCTATGGTTGCCGCGTGCGCCATGCCTCCTGGCGTCTATTTCGCCATCAACAGCCCGCCCAGCATTGTCGGGAGCGCCGGGGACGCCGCCGCCTCGACAATCAGCGGCTGGGGTTACCCGCTACAGGCGCAAACAATGACCGACCTCGCCCACAAGGTCGGCGAGATCACGCTTTGGAACCGCGCCGGCGGCGCGCCTTCACTGGCCGTTGGCATGGCGCAAATCTTTTCGAGCACAATCGGTGGCGAGCGCCTCCTTAGCATCTGGTACCACTTCGCAATCATGTTTGAAGCGCTCTTTATTCTGACGGTACTCGACGCGGGCACTCGCGTTGGGCGCTTTATGGTGCAGGACCTCGGCGGCCGCGTCTGGAAGCCCTTCGGGCGCACCGGCTGGATGCCCGGCGTCTTGTTGTCTAGCGCCATTATCGTCGCCTTGTGGGGCTACTTTCTTTATCAGGGCGTGGTCGATCCGCTTGGCGGCATCAATTCGCTCTGGCCGCTTTTCGGCATCTCCAATCAATTGCTCGCAGCGGTCGCACTCGTTGTTGCCAGCACCATCTTGATGAAAATGGGCCGCCTGCGTTGGATTTGGGTGACACTGCTGCCGATGGCGTGGCTCGTCACGATCACTATGACCGCGAGCTACCAGAAAGTCTTCGATGCCAATCCGCGCATCGGGTTTCTGGCCTATGCCAACGTTCTTGCCGCTCAAATCGCAGCTGGAAAAATTCCCGCTGACAAAATTGCCGAAACCCAGCGCCTCATTTTCAACCAGCGTCTCGATGCCGCGGTCACTGGCGTTCTTGCCGCGATGATCCTCGTTTTGATCATCGAAGCCCTCGTCCACTGGTATGCGATCCTCATCCGCCGCAAGGAATCCGCGCTTCACGAATCCCCGTACATTGCCACGCGGTGGGCTGCAGACTTTTCGGGCGCCGCCCGTGGAGACGATTGATGAAACGCGCCGTAAACACCACCTCCCGCCTCCTGCGCCGCTTCTGCCGCGGCATCCAAAAAGGTGGGACAGGCTTCAGCCTGTCTGTTTTCAGAAGTTGGTCGCACCGGATGGCAAAACGCATTTGGCGTGGGTTGCGTGAATGGTCCGGCGATGCCGCCTACGAAAGCTACCTTCGTTCAAACGGCGCGCAGCTCAGCTCGGGCCGCAAGCTCACGCCGGCCGAATTCTACGTCGAGCAGCTCAACCGCCGCTATTCCAGGCCCAATCGCTGCTGTTGAAGCTAACGCAGCATAGGGCTTGTCGCCGTTGACTCTCGGGCGTAGACTCATCCCAACTTTGGTTGGGCCTTTCACAACACACTTTCTCAGGAGGGAAAAATGCCACGTCTGTCTCGAATCCTGGTGCTTCCTCTCTTTGCGCTTGCTGCTAGCCTTATCTACTTCAATTCTTCTGCGCAGGAGAAAACTTCCAAACCCGATTTTGATATGACTGCGAGCTACATCGAAGCTTGTAGTTGCGACATGTTCTGTCCCTGCTACTTCAACGATCATTCCACCAACCACATGGCAATGGGTGAGCATCATGCGGAAGAGCATTTTTGCCGTGCCAACCTTGTTCTCAAAGTGGATAAAGGCAATTACAAAGACGTCAAGCTGGATGGCGCTAAGGTCTGGCTCGGGAGCGATCTTGGCAGCGACTGGGGCACTGGCAAGGATTCCTGGCTGGTGGTGAATTTCGATCCCAGCGTCAGCAAGGAGCAACAGGCAGCTCTTCTTGACGTTCTCACCCAGCTCTATTCGGCGATTCCCTTTCAGAAAAAAGCAGTGAGCAACACTGCATTTTCGTGGGACGTAGACACCAAAACCGGTGTGGCGCACGCCAAAATGAGCGACGGCAAAGGCGAAGTCATCCTTGAACGCGTCAAGGGCGACAATTCCAGTCACGAAGTCGTCATCCACAACTTGAAATACTGGAGCGCGCAGTCCAACGACGGCTTCCGCATGTGGAAGAGCAAACACGAAGCCTTCGAAGGAGACGGGCACAAGTTTTCTTACGATGGAACGAATGGGTTCCTGATCACTATCCACTTTTCTGGAAATGCCAAGGCCGCCTCTGCGGACTGACCTCGGCGCTAGCCGGTCCCAGGCAGCCCCTGCTTGCCCTCCGACAAAGCGCGGCTGCCTGGCTAGAATTCCTCGTCATCTTCGCCGCGAGTTTTCAGAACGGTTATTTTGTGTGTGATTCGGATGTTGTGGTTCCGGATTCCGGCCAGAATAGCGCGCCGGGTTTCAACGGGCAGCATTTCCGGTGCAAAAACGCCGGCAAGATCCCGCGGGAAGAACTTAACGAATAGCGCAGCGATATGCGCAGTCGCGTAGGCCACCGGCGTCGTAAATCGTCCTTGCCGGCGTATCTGATAGAGCGTGGGAAACATACAATCGCTGCGAATCAGCACGAACTGATCTTCTTTCTTTCCTTTCTTGATCCCCCGCACCAGCACCGCCGATGCGAATCGCGCGTTCTGCAGAATCCCCTGCCGAATCAGCTTGGCAATCATGCGAGGAGAAGAAGTCTGCGGAAAATGGCGCCGCAGCATCCCGCGCGACTTTGAGAGTTGTCCCAGGCGATGCCACCGCCGCAGGCGGTCGATCTCATTACCGCCAATCTTTACATCCAATTCGCGCATCGGAATGACGCGGGGAAGAGTGGCTACTTCATCCTGAGCCGCAAGCACCACGCTGACCGTCCCAATCGGATCGATGAAGCGGAACTTTTCGACCTCCGAAAACCGCTTGCCTAACCGAAACTTCCCATTTCGGTAGACTCGCGGGTGGGAAATGGCTTCGTCGAACGACACTTCCGGCGACCACTGGGAAATGGGGTCGTCGCTCTCAGTACTCTCGTACAGCCGGATATGCACGGCTTCAATTTCGTCTAGCAAATCCGCCGCGCGCTGCACAAGCAAATCGGTCAGACCAGGTGCGGCACCTGTATTGATCAGCGCGACGCGGTTTTTTTCCTCGAATTTCTTCGCGTATTGGAACTGCTCGGCCCTAAAGGGATTGCGCGTCAAATGTGAGCTTAGATCCATGTAATGCGCGCGCAAGCGCAACGCTGCCCGCAGGACAATCTCGTTAAAGACCGATGCCGAAGCGTTGACGATAAGCTGGCAGCCCTTCGCGGCTCTCACGATTCCGCGCAGGTTTCGCGCGTTCACTTCCGTTACCGCGATAGTGCTCTTTTTGCCCAGGAAGCGCCGCGCGCGCTCCGGGTCGCGGTCGCCGCACCAGACCGTATGTCCTTGCCGCTCCAGCAATTGTGCGAGAAGGGAACCGGTCGCCCCGGCCCCTAAAACGAAGATCCGCATGGCGTGGCCAAAACTCTATCACAGACCGTGGGCTTGTAATGCCGGTGGATTATGCTTTGGTGGGATGATGTGGGGCCGGAGCTCCGCGCAAGAGCCCCTCCGTGCTCAAATCTTCGTCCAAATCCGGCCAGTGGATGCCGTACCCACCGCTCGAAATCTTCCAATTGTTTAGCTGCGTCTTGGAAGCGTGTATGAGCCGTGGATACCAGGCGAGAGGCACACTGATGGTTCGACCATCCTTCAACGCAACACTGAGCGAGTCGTCCGTGAAGCTCACGCTCGCTACCCTTTCGTCAGCCTTCAACGCCAAAATACCCATCCCATCCCATCCCTCTATGAACCTGGCCTGATTGGTTTCCACCAATGATTGTACTCTACGGAGCTCGACGGCACTAAACCTAAAGTTCACCGCCAGTCCGACCGGTTCCAGCCAGAACTTCGCCGATAAAGCATCTCTATTCACATGAATATGGCGGGGTTCGTTCGGTCGTAACTCCGACCCCTGCCGCCTACGGGAGAGATAACCCCATGGCTGCCGGGGCGATGCCCCGAGAAATCATCGGGGCTGAGGGTTTGGGCGGAAACGCCTAAGCCTCCCGTGCTTGGAAAGGAGCGATCCCCGAAAATGCGCACATTTTCGGCGAGCGCCCGATTACCAGCACTGGATCGGGCGGTTTTGTTTTAGAAGTCTAGTGCGTCCAGGGAATTAGGCGCCGCATCTAAGAACCACGACCCATGACGAGCCTTCACGACAAATTCGGCCGCCAGATCACCGACCTGCGCATCTCCATCACGGACCGCTGCAATTTCCGTTGCGTCTACTGCCGCTCCGCCGACCCCGAAAACTACCGCGACCACGACGAAATTCTCTCTTGGCCCGAGCTGAACCGTCTCGCTAAAATCTTCCTGAGCCTCGGCATCCGCAAAATCCGCATCACCGGCGGCGAGCCGCTCGTGCGCGAAGGCGTCGAAGACTACATCGCGCGTCTCCATACCCTCGGCGTCGAAGACCTCTCAATGACCACTAACGGCCACTTGCTGGCCGAACGCTGCGACCGCCTCCTCGCCGCCGGCCTTCGCCGCATTAACATCAGCCTCGATTCGCTCGATCCGGAGAAATTCGAGCGCATCACCAGAACCAAGTCATTTTCAACCGTGATGCACAGCATCGAAGTCGCACAGCGATCACGCCTCGCCCCCGCCAAGGTGAATGCCGTCCTGGTCCGCGGCATCAACGACGACGAAGTCGAAGCCTTCGCTTTGTTCGCCCGCGAAACCGGCGTCATCATGCGCTTTATCGAATTCATGCCGCTCGATGCCGACCGCCACTGGACTCCCGACCGCCACTGGACTCGTGGCTTGGTTGTTCCCGCCGCCGAAGTCCACCGCCGTATCCACGCCTGCTGGCCGATCGAGCAGATCCCCCACGAACGCAGCGAAACCGCTCGAAAGTACCGCTTTGCCGATGGCGCGCCCGGCGAAATCGGCCTCATCGCACCGGTGACACAGCCCTTCTGCGGTCATTGCTCGCGCATCCGGCTGACTGCCGACGGCAAGCTCCGCACCTGTCTTTTCAGCAAGGACGATCATGATCTGCGGTCGCTGCTGCGTGAAGGAGCCTCCGACGAGGACTTGGCCACTTACATTAGCTCGATTGTCACGGAAAAAGAGGAGGGGCATCGAATCAATGAGCCTGGTTTCGTACCACCCTCCCGCACCATGGTATTCATCGGGGGATAGTGGAAATTTACATCGAATATGAGAAAATGAAGTTCCCAGGCAGGGACCAGAGACCGCTGAGCAACAGCCTCTAGAAGACGAAACACAATCCATGGGCAACCTAATATCCATTTCGGATAGCAGCACCCTCATCGGCGCACACCAGCCGCCAACCCTCCACGCGCCGGAGATCGAAGCTGGCGTAGGCTGCGACTTCGATTCGTACCTTCTCGTGCCGGACACCGCCCTCGATGACCGCATCGCCGCCGCAAAGGCTCGCCTGGGCCCAGACGTCGTCATTCTGGGCCATCACTACCAGCGCGACGAAGTCGTCAAGTTCGCGGACTTCCGCGGTGACTCCCTCAAGCTCTCGTTCCAGGCTTCCCAAGCCGAGGGCCGCTATATCGTCTTTTGCGGCGTGCACTTCATGGCCGAAAGCGCGGACATTCTCCGCCGCGAGCATCAAACCGTCATTCTTCCCGACTTGAACGCCGGTTGCTCCATGGCGGATATGGCCGACATCGGCCAGGTGGAAGCCTGCTGGGACGAACTCTCTTCTCTCGTCGATTCGCGCAAAATCATCCCTGTCACCTACATGAACTCGACCGCGGCCATCAAATCCTTTACCGGTGAGCATGGCGGCTCGGTTTGCACCAGCACCAACGCCGCCGCCGTCATGCGGTGGGCCTTCGACTCCGGCGAAAAAGTTCTCTTCCTCCCCGACGAACATCTTGGCCGCAACACTGGATATCGCATGGGCATCCCGCTTGACCAAATGATCGTCTGGGATCCCTACGAGGAATTTGGCGGAAACACACCGGAAGCCATCCGCAACGCCCGCATCATTCTCTGGAAGGGCTACTGCTCGGTGCACCAGCGCTTCACGCCTGAGCAAGTCGCACGCGTCCGCCGCCAGCATCCTGGCATTCGCGTCATCGCCCACCCGGAATGCCGCTTCGAGGTCGCCCAGGCCGCCGATCAAATCGGCTCGACTGAAGGCATTATAAAAGCAATTCAGGATTCCCCCGCTGGCACCCAGTGGGCTGTCGGCACGGAAATTCATCTCGTCAACCGCCTTGGCAAGGAATTGAAGGACCATAAAGTCATCTCCCTCGACCCCAGCGTTTGCGTCTGCACCACGATGTTCCGCATCACCCCTCAGCATCTCCTCTGGGCCCTTGAGAATCTGGGCGAGGGCAACGTCGTCAACCGCATCTCCGTCGATGAGCGCACTCGACACGATGCGCGAGTTGCTCTCGACCGCATGCTCGCTTTGCGTTAGCATCGAGTAGAACGGGCTTTTTACCTTGAGCTCTTGCGAAGGGTAGCTTGTTCTCTTTTGCGGGCTCAAAGCTGTCCCCGGAAACGGAAACGTCATGGCAGACGAAGACGACGATCAGGAACAGGACGATTCCCCGGAACCGCCGCAACGCCTCTTCACGCTCACCGAAGCGGAGCGCACTCGCCAGGAACTCGAACCCTTTCTCGTCGAAGCTATGGATTCCCGCAAGAAACTCGCTGGCCTTGATAACGAACTCGCGGCCGTCGCTGCGCGCATCATGATGATGGGCGGCGTGATCGTACCCTATGAAAAACTCGCTGCCGTCCGCTTGCAGCACAACCAGTTTGCCGAAACCCTCAAGTCCGCGCTCAACCGCATTCTCGAAACCGGTTGCCTCGTCAAGGATCTCGACGTTGGTCTCCTTGACTTTCCCGCCGTCGTCAACCAGCAGGACGTCTATCTTTGCTGGAAGCTCGGCGAAGATCGTATCCGCTTTTACCATCGTCAGGACGAAGGATTCGCCAGCCGCAAACCGCTCGACCCGCGCGACCTTGGCCCCGGCGACACCATCCAATAATTGTGCTATTCCAACTCGATGAGCGATTTTGTGTGGCCGGTCTTTAGACCGGTACTTTTACTTAGTGTCATACTGAGCGAAGCGAAGGACCTCAACCGCTTGTCCTTCGCAAACGCAAACTGTGAGCAACGTGACCAATCATCCTGAAAACCGTCTGAAAGATTCCGCCAGCCCCTATCTGCGCTCCGCAGCTCACCAACCCATCGACTGGCACGAATGGGGCGACGCCGCTTTCGCCCGCGCCAAGGCCGAGGACAAGGCCATCCTCCTCGACATCGGCGCGGTCTGGTGCCATTGGTGCCACGTCATCGACCGCGAAAGCTACGAGAACGCCGAAATCGCTAAGATCATTAACGAACATTTCGTCGCCGTTAAAGTCGACCGCGACGAGCGTCCTGATGTCGACTCCCGCTACCAATCCGCCGTCAGCGCTATCTCCGGCCAGGGCGGCTGGCCGCTCACCGGTTTTCTGCTCTCTGACGGAAAGCCCTTTTTCGGCGGCACCTATTTCCCGCCCGAAGACCAGATGGGCCGTCCCGGTTTCCGCCGCGTTCTTCTCGCCGTCGCCGATTCCTACCGCAACAAGCGCGCGGAACTCGAGCGCGCCGCCAACTCCCTCGCCGAGGCCGTCTCCCAAGCCGAAGTCTTCACCGGCGCCCGCGCTGATTTCGACCTCGGTGTCCTCGAAGCGCAAATCAAGTCCATTACGCAGCTTTTCGACATCAAGAACGGCGGCTTTGGCCGCGCCCCGAAATTCCCGCACTCCTCCGCCATTGACCTCATCCTCGAGCGCTACCAGCAAACAAAAGAAAAGCATCTCCTCGCCATGGCTGAAACCACCCTCGAAAAAATGGCCCGCGGCGGCGTCTACGACCAGCTCGCCGGTGGCTTTCACCGCTACTCCGTCGACGAACGCTGGCTCGTCCCTCACTTCGAAAAAATGTCCTACGACAATTCCGAACTGCTCAAAAACTATCTGCACATCTCCAGATTTACCTTGAGCGATATGGAAGAGGATCCCTCCCGGACTGAGTGGAGCGGGTATCCAAAATTCTCTTTCTTTCAAGAAGTAGCCGAAAGAATCATCCTCTGGGTCAATCTGGTTCTCTCGGACCAGGAAAATGGCGGCTTCTACGCCAGCCAGGATGCCGACTACTCATTGGATGATGACGGCGACTATTTCACGTGGACTCTCGACGAAGTGCGTGCCGTTCTCACGCCCGAAGAATCGCGGGTGATAGAGCTCTATTATGATGTTGAGCCCCACGGCGAAATGCATCACAATCCCGCAAAAAATGTTCTTTGGATCGCTCGCGATTTTCCCGAGATCGCTCAAATTCTCAAAAAAGACGAAGACGAAAGCATCCGCATCAAGCTAGAGGCGGAAGCCAAGCTGATAAAAGCACGCAGTGAACGTCCTACGCCATTCGTCGACAAGACGATGTATGTCGCTTGGAATGCAATGTTCGTCTCGGCGTATCTTGAAGCCGCTCGCATTGTTGGGACGCCTTGGATCGCAGAAGACTGCCGCGCCTTCGCGCTGAAAACCCTTAACCGTATGTTGAAAGAAGTTTGGACCGAATCCCGCGGCTTTGGCCATCGCATCGGCGGTCCCGCCCTTGAAGGCTCACTGGACGATCAAGTCTTCAGCGTTCTCGCGCTCCTCGACGCCTACGAAGCCACACTCGACCCGCGCTATTTCACCGCCGCGCAAAAAACCATGGATCTCGCCATCGCCCGCTACGGCGATGCCGAAAGCGGCGGCTTCTTCGATCGTCCCAGCGATGCCGCGCCTATGGGCGGCCTCGACGTCCGCCGTAAGCCCTTTCAGGATTCCCCCACGCCTAGCGCCAATTCCGTCGCCGCTATCGCCTTGATTCGCATGCACGCCTTTACCGGGGACGAGCGCTACCACGCCTTCGCCCAAAAAACGCTCGAAGCCTTCGCCGGCATCGCCCCACAGTACGGCCTCTTCGCCGCCACCTACGGCCTGGCCGCCATGCTTTTCGCGCATCACCCAATCCAAGTCGTCGTCACCGGCCCCGCCAACGATCCCACCGCCCAAGCCCTCGAAGCCGCCGGCCACCGCGTCTATCGCTTCGGCAAATCCGTCTTGCGCGTCTCTCCCCAAACTCCGCAACTCCATCTCGCCGGATCTCTCAAGGAAACTCTCCCCCATCTCCCCGCCGATAAAGCCCTGGCCGTAGTCTGCTCCGGCCAAACCTGCTTCCCTCCAACCAGCGATCCCGAGCAACTTGTTGCCCTCCTCGAAAACGGCATCGCAGGCGCCGCCACCTCCTAGTTCGCACGCATCCTTGCTTGTAGGGACACGATACATGCCCTTGCAGCGGTGAATTTCATGCGCAAACTGAAAACCGGGCGCGATGCTCTCGCACCGCGCCCGCCAATTCATCACCTCGTCTTTTTTCCTTAACTTCCTTAACTTCCTTAACTTCCTTAACTTCCTTACTTCTTTGGCCTAGACTCCGGCGGTACCATCCCGTTGATCCGGTAATACACCACCAGGTTGCCGTAGTGTTCTCCAGAGTGCTCGATCAACCCATAAGCCAGGTCATGCAGCCGGTCCAAATGGGGCCCACCGTCATTCACGGCTTCATTCAGTCCTTTGTCGCCCTTCGCTTTGATCGCGTCCGCGCCGTCGCTCACACACTGCTTCACGAACGTCACCAGGTCCGCCTTATTGTTAATCTTCAGATCGGCTGGCTTGGGATCGTCCGTATACCGCGGCTTTTTGCCTAGCGCGGTGTCCGTGAAGTAATACATGGACGCGGAAACATGCAGCAGCACCCCTCGAAACGTCCTCGAATCCGGGTTCGGTTTGTAGTCGTACTTATCCTCCGGCAAATCCTCCGCGATGATAATCAGCTTCCGCCCGATTTCGTTCCACTGTTCCAGCACCGCCTGCGAAGGGCTTGGCGCCGGTTTCGGCGGCTCCTTCTTTGTCGCCTCCTGCGCCACTGCTGGCAGCACCACCAACCCCGTAGCCAACACCAACCCCGCTACCCACTTGAGCTTCTTCATTTTTTCTCTCCTCCGTTACGCCCCCACCCGGTCGGGGCGTTCTTTCCTTCAGACGCGGCACTCCGCCAAGCGTTTCCCCCCGGCCAGCCACGACCAGCATTGAGCTGGACTGCGGTACCTGGCTTTCTGCGGGGGTTCATCTTACGCAGTAAAATGGCCCCCGTCATGCGAAATTCCCAACCCCGCATGGTAAGCTTAGACTTTGCACCCGGGGGCGCTGACATCGTGAATTGGGGCTTTCTGCTGCTGCGCATCGTAATTGGTTTGAGCATCTTGACGCTGCTTTATCTTTCGCAGCGCTTCTGGTATCGCGCTCTTTGGCGCGTCACCTCCCATTGGGGTCGCGTGGCGCTTCGAGTTGCCGTCAGGCTCGCCTACGTCGTTCTGCTCCTCCTGGTCATCCTTACCATGTCTCAAGGTTTGTTTTTCGGCCGCGGAGGCTTCGCTCGCCAAAGCTCTCTAATGACCGTTATCACTGGCCTGTGGTTCTTCAGCGCCTTGTTTGCATTTCTCGCCGTCAAAGCGGTCCACGGGCTGGAACGCCTCTGGCGCTGGCTGCATGCTGCAGGGGCCAAGAAAGCCGCCCCGCAGCAAAACGCCGCGCAGTCCACGCCCGAATTGGCCGAAACCGTTGCTGACCCAAGCCGCCGCTACTTTTTCCGCGCTGCCACGGCTGCCGCGGGTGCCGCTCCTTTTCTCACCACCATGTACGGCTTCGCCGCCGAGCGCCTCAACTACCAGGTCCGCCGCATCGAAATTCCCATCCACAATTTGCCGTCGGCTCTCGACGGCATGAAAATCGTCCAAATCAGCGACATCCATCTCAGCGGCTATATGTCCCGCACGCAGGTTCGCCGCGCCGTGGATATGGCCAACGATCTCGGCGCCGACGTCGCCGTCGTCACCGGCGACCTCATCACCGGCTCGGGCGATCCCATCGCCGATTGCGTCGAAGAAGTTCGCCGTCTTCACGCTCCGCTCGGCACTTGGGGCTGCAATGGCAACCACGAAATCTACGCGCGCGCGGAGGACGAAGCGGCCTATCTCTACGCGCAAGCCGGTATGAAAATGCTGCGCCACGAAAACGCGCAAATTACTTTCAAGGGCGCTTCATTCAATCTCCTGGGCGTCGATTACCAGCGCGAGCGCACTCCCCGCGGCCAGCGCCAGCAGACTCTCGCCGGTGTGGAGCCGCTCGTCTGCCGCGACATGCCCAATATTCTCCTCTCTCACAATCCCAATACATTTAATCGCGCCGCAGAGCTCGGCATCGAACTCTCTCTCGCAGGTCACACCCACGGCGGTCAGATCCAGGTCGAAATCCTCGACCATCGCTTGAGCCCCGCGCGCTTCATCACCGACTATATCGCCGGCCTTTACCAGCGCCCGCTCTTCGCCCCTGCTCCCAATGAACGCGCTGCTTCAAACGCTTCCGTCACTCGGGCTTTCAGTCCTTCACTCTTCGCCTCGGCTTCGGGACCCATGGCTCATATCTACGTGAATCGCGGCCTGGGCACCGTCGGCGCTCCAGTACGTCTGGGAGTCCCTCCCGAGATCAGCCTGATTGTCCTTCGCACCGCCTAAGTATTCTTTACTCTCCTGCCTCTGTGCCCCTATCCATCCGTGGAATAAATCCCTCCAATGTTTGGTACGGAATCCGGTACATTGATTCGGATTTTTGGAGCTTGACCATTTGCGTCATACCTTCTTTTCTGCAAGTTCCTTTCTCTCAATTGCCGAAATTCTAGAATCCTCGTCTAACCTTGGACTTCGGTTTGCATCAAATACCTCGGAGTCCAGACGGCGGAAGTTCGTCTGCGAACACGTGGGACGTGTTTCGCATCGAAAATCTCGGAAGTTTCTTCCAGTAGTGGCTCTTTCGCTTTTCTTGCTCCCTTCTGTAACACAAGCGCAACATTACAAACAAACGAACCTCGTCTCCGACATCGCGGGTTTGGCACCGGTGCTCGACCCTAACCTGAAGAATCCCTGGGGCCTCACCCGCAGCTCCGGAAGCCCCTTCTGGGTCGGAAACAATAACTCCGGCACCTCTACCCTCTATGACGGCCAGGGGAATCCTCAGAATTTCTTCCCCGATCCTCATCCGGATTCGAATGGCAACGGTATTAACAGTCCGTTCAACAATTTTGTTATGGTCCCGCCCCCGGGTTTTGCGCCGGGCACGCAATCCGCTCCGACCGGAGTTGTCTTCAACGGCAGTAATACAGATTTCTTGCTAATGCCGGGGATGAAAGGCACCCAGGCAATTTTCATCTTCGCGACTGAGGACGGGACTATTTCCGGCTGGAACCCTGGTGTAAATCCACCCACAAGCGTCACCAATGCCATCCTGAAAGTGGACAATTCGGACAAAGGCAGCGCCAACGGAGCTGTTTACAAAGGCGCCACCTCGGCCGACATCGATGGAAAGAAATTCCTCTACGTCACGAACTTCCGCTCTGCGAAAGTCGAGGTCTATAACACAAACTTCAAGCCCGTGGACCTTGGCGACGATGCTTTCAATGCTGAGGAAATTCCAGACGGTTTCGCCCCATTCAACATTCAGAACATCGGTGGAACGCTTTTTGTCACCTATGCCAAACAGGATGCTCCCCGGCACGATCCCGTCGGCGGCGCCGGTTTTGGCTTCGTCGAATTGTTCACTCCCAGCGGCCGGCACATTGGCCACCTCGAACACGGCGACTGGTTCAACGCGCCCTGGGGCGTTGTGTGGACCACGCGCGATTTCGGTGAGTTCAGCAACGCCATTCTCGTGGGCAATTTCCGCAGCGGCTGGATCGCCGCGTTCAATGGCTTTACCCACAAATTCATCGGCTTCCTCAAGAATCCCGATGATTCGCTAGTGACCATCGACGGCTTGTGGTCGCTCACTTTCGGCAACGACGCGAATGCCGGACTGGCAAATACTCTGTTTTTCACCGCTGGAATCAACAATGAGACCGATGGCCTCTTCGGCACTCTCACCCCTGTCGATGGCCTCGACGGCGACGAAGAATAAACGCGACAAGATCCTTTTCGCAAAACAAACTTCGGACTGAAAACAGAACTACTCACTGAGACGGCAGCGCGCATTAGCTCCGCTGCCGTCTCTTCTTTTGCCCGCCAACGATTGTTTTTCAGCCGCTCGTAAATGCTAGAATCTCTCCGCGCCAATTCATTTCATGTCCATGCAAGAGAAAAATTTCTGGGCGACGACTGTCGATTCGTCGGCCGTCGCTGCTTCGCCCGAACTCCCCGACTCCGTCGAGGTTGCTGTCGTTGGCGGCGGGTACTGCGGTCTGTCGGCGGCGCGCACGCTCGCGAAGCGCGGCGTGAAAGTCGCCGTCCTCGAAGCCGAAACTCCCGGCTGGGGCGCCAGCTCACGCAACGGCGGCATGGTCCTCACCGGAATGAAGCTGCCCGTGCCCACGCTGATCAAGCGCTACGGTCGTGACATCGTGCGCAAAATGTACGCGGCTTCGCTCGAATCCGTCGACTGCGTTGAGCAAATTGTCCGCGAAGAGAATATCGACTGCAGCTTTTCTCGCTGCGGCCACCTGGAAGTGGCTTGCAAGCAGGCGCACTTCGATGGCTACGAAGAATCCGCCGCGCTGATTAAGCGCGAATTCAATCACCAGCTGCGCATCATTCCTAAAAACGAGTTGCGCACCGAAATAGGCTCGGACATTTATTTTGGCGGCATGATTGACGAAACCAGCGCCGGCCTGAATCCTGCGCGATACGTTGCCGGTCTTGCCCAAGCCGCGCAGCGCGCCTGCGCGCGCCTCCACGATCACACGCGAGTTACATCGGTCGATTCAGAGAAAAATAACGGCGCGCGCAAATTCCGCGTGCAAACTTCAAAGGGCACCATCACCGCCCGCGAAGTGATTCTCGCCAGCGGCGCCTACACCAGCGAAGCCACTCCCGCGCTGCGCAAGAAAATCATTCCCATCGGCTCGTACATCATCGCCACCGAAGCTCTTCCGGTCGGACTGGCTCGCGAACTCAGCCCGCGCGGCCGCATGATCTACGACTCGAAGCATTTTCTTTACTACTATCGCCTCACGCCGGACAATCGCATGCTTTTCGGAGGCCGCGCCGCCTTTTTTCCGGAAACCGAAAACACTGTGCGCCAGAGCGCGGAAATTCTCCGCCGCGGCATGGTCGGTGTTTACCCGCAATTGCGTAGCGCCAAAGTCGAATTCGTCTGGGGCGGCACGCTCGATTTCACTCTCGACGTCATGCCGCACGCGGGAAAAATCGACGGCATGTATTTTGCCGCGGGCTTCGCCGGCCACGGCGTCGCTGCCGCCACCTGGTTCGGCGCGAAGCTGGCAGCGCAAATCTGCGGCGATCCCAGCGACATTCCCTTCGACCGCATCAAGTTTCCCGCCGCTCCGCTCGGCTTGCGCAGTGGCAACACCTGGGCGCTTCCCCTCGCCGGCGCCTGGTACAAGATTCTCGACCTTCTCACCTAGACACCCAAAAACACATTGTCGTTCCGAGCGCAGCGAGGAATCTGCTTTTTCCTCTCTATTGACTCCTCTGTGCTCTCTTTGCCCTCTGTGTTAAATCTTCTCGCTTGCCTTTTCCTCACCTCGTTACCTCCTTACTTCGTCTCTTCATCATCTTCATCCCTCCATACACCACCGGCCCCAGCAGCACTGGCACCGGTCCCCACTTTCGCGCGAACGGGTCACTCCCTGCCAGCGCCACCACGCTCATCACCAGCGGCGCGGCCACCACGTACACCAGCCCCGCGCGCCCCCACGGAATGCGGAACGGCCGTTGCAAATCCGGCTGCGTCTTCCGCAGCCACCAGGCTGCCAGCACCGTCAGCATCGTCACGCCAATCCGCAGGAATACATAGATGGTCAAGAGTTGCACCATCGTCTTCTGCGCCAGCAATCCATAAATGACGCACGACGCGATGATGGCGATCCACGGCGTGCCATAGCGCGAGTGGCGCACTGACAGCGCCGCCGGCAGGTAGCCGTCCTCGGCCATCGTTGATGGCATGCGCGTGCTCGTCAGCACCGTGGCGTTCAGCAGAGAGACATTGCCGATCATCGCCGCCATAGTCATCGAGAATCCCAGCCACGGCCCCCCAATTAGCGCCGCCGCATCGGAAAAATATCCCGTGTGCCACTTCTGCCAGTCTCCTAGCGCTGCGAGCGAAAGCATCGTCGGCAGAAAGTACGTGGCCATCGAGAGCGGCACCACCACCGCCAGCGCCCGCGGGTAATTCCGCTGCGGGTTGTCGACTTCTTCCGCGACGCTCGAGACTTGCTCGTAGCCCGAGTACAGCCATAATCCCAGCGCCAGCCCTGCTCCGAAAACTTTAAATGGCGGAACGTGCGGCGGCACTAGCGGTGTAAACGGATTGTACTGCCAATGAAACACCGCGATCCCGCACAACACCACGACCGGCAGCAGAATCAGCGTTTCCAGCACCGTCGCCACCTTGCCCACTGCCTGGATGCCCCGCACGTTCACGTAGCCAATCAGCGCCACTATTGCCAGCGAAACTGCGTAATGCATCCAGCCCACAATCGCCGGGAAGAAGAACGTCAGATAATCTGTAAACAAAACGGCGTACGCGGCTACCAGAAGAAACGAGGCGCTCCAATTCCACCACCCTGCCAGAAATCCTAGGAAGTCTCCGAACGCCGCGCGCACCCAGCGGTAAAACCCCCCTTCGACGGGCATCGCCGTCGTGAGTTCCGCGGCCACCAGCGACACCGGAATGCACCAGAAAAACGGAATGAACAACTGATACAGCAGCGTTAGCCCCGGCCCGCTCGTCGTGACCATGTCTTCCAGCCCGAACGGCCCCCCCGTCGCGTACGCAAACATCACGAATACGAGTGGCAGCAACCCTGCCTTCCGCACCGCCGCCCGCGCCCCGTCACTTTTCACTTCTGTCTTCCCAACTGCTGCGCGCTCAGGCACAATTCCTCTTTCTAACTCTTTCCTCACGGAGGTTCCCATGCCGCAGCCATCCACGTCCGCCGCTTCGCCGGCCCGCAGCGCCTTCATGGATCGCGTTCCTCGCCCGCCCGTCTTTGCCACTTCCGCCGAGGAGCGCCGCCATCGCAAAGAGCGCCTCGCCGCCGCTTTTCGCCTCTTCTCGCGCTTCGGCTTTGATGAAGGAGTCGCCGGCCACATCACCGCGCGAGATCCCGAGCAGCTCGATCATTTCTGGGTGAATCCCTTTGGCATGCACTTCGGCCAGATTCGCGTTTCCGATCTTATTCTTGTGGATCACGCTGGCACTGTCGTCGAAGGCCGCGCGGAAGTCAATCTCGCCGCCTTTGCCATTCACTCGCGCATCCACGCCGCGCGCCCCGACGTCGTTGCCGCCGCCCACGCTCACTCGCTCTACGGTAAATCGTGGTCCACCCTCGGCCGCCTGCTCGATCCGCTCACGCAGGATGCTTGCGCGTTTTACGAAGATCACGTCGTTTTCGATGATTTCACCGGCGTAGTCGAAGAAACTTGCGAAGGCGACCGCATCGCCAGCGCCCTCGGCGCGAAGAAGGCCGCCATCCTTCGCAATCACGGCCTGCTCACCGTTGGCCATTCTGTCGACGAAGCGGCGTGGTGGTTCATCACCATGGACCGCTCCTGCCAGGCGCAATTGCTCGCCGAAGCCGCTGGCCAGCCCCACAAAATTCCCGGTGCCACTGCCAGAAACACGTACGCACTCGTGGGCTCGCACCTCGCCGGCTGGTTCCAGTTCCAGCCCCTCTTCCAGCGCATCTCCCAAGAGCAGCCCGGCCTCTTCGACTAGCCCTCGCCGACCCCACGCTCAGGCCGGGTGGACCAGTCGTCGACCGTTGCGGCAATCTTGGGGGCCGCATCCCTTCGGTTTTGAGGCTGCGCAAAAACATTTGTTGACCCCGCGCCTGCCGCATAGATGCTGTTTTTGATTTTTTCGGCCCCTCGTTTTGGCGTCCTCCACAATTTTCTTCAGCCCTCAGTGAGCTCTACCCCTTTGTTTTCTTCACTTTGCGGAATCATTCGAAAAGATGTGTCCATCTTCCAAATACTAGTACTATTTCTGTAATTGACAAGACTTGTAAAACACGTTATCATGAGTCGTGAATTCTCGCCCTGAGCTTCGGCGAAGGGCTCGAACTAATTAACCTGGACCGCTTGGTGCGAAAGGCTCCGACGCACCACCCATTTCATGCGTCATTTTCCTCACATCCTTACCTCCTCTTTCCATCGTCACGTGACGGAAAACCCGTCACCGCAACTCCTTTGGAATCTTCATTTACAAACTGTGAAGCTTGTAACTCCTTTAGAATCCGCTCTTACGCAAAATGCCGGGTGGGGTGTCGCATTTCACCCAAAAAATCTCTATTTTGCTTTCAATTCTCAGAAAATCGAGGCACAACATGAGCACCACAACGATTAACTCCAATCTTGTCAATGATTCTCCCTTGCAGCTCGCTTCTCCGGATGGTGGCTGCAAGCACCACACTCGCAACGGCCGCTGCCGGATGCCCGTCGCGGATTCTCTCTCCTCCCTTTGCGCCGAGCACGCCCGCCGTCGGCAAAAGCTTGACAAAGCCGCCAATCTCTCCGCCGAACTCGTCGCCGGTCTCACTGAATTCCGCTCCGCCGTACCCATCAATGACTTTCTCTCCCGCCTCCTTCTCTTCCAGGCCCAGGACCGCATCCCCCCGCGCCGCGCTGCCGTCATGGCCTATACCTGCAACCTCCTCCTCCGCACCCTCCCCGCCATCCAGCAGGAAAAAGCCGGCCAGCCACAGAGAATCATCATCGACATGCCTGAACCCGACCGCGACTGACGAGGATCCACCATGAATTTTTCTTGTCATCACGGTTTTCTTGGTCTAGCGAAAGGGGCGCTGCAAGTGTCTGGCGGGTCTCGTCTCTATCGTCAATCACTCCGCGCGGAGGCGGGCTATGACGAGGCGAATTTCCTCGTAGGGAATTTCGGCCGGGAGGGCTTCCTTGAGAGGCTTGAGACGGTCCATTCCAAGCTGCTGGCACGCCGTGGCGATCAGGTCGTAACGTTCGGGCGCCAGCCAGCCGGACTGGAATTCGGCCTCGCCTCTCTCGATCAGATCGGCGACCAGCGAAACCACAGCCCGCAGGGTTCTCTGGCGAATCTGAGCAATCTCGTCAAAAGTGTGCCCCTCCTCCAGCAGCCTAAGCGTCTCCTCCGCCGGGCGGGAGGGTTTTGCCTTCCAACTGGGATCTGCGCGTTGCCCTTGCCGGAAATTTTGAATCGCCTCGAGGATTTGCTTCCCGTACATTTGAACCTTTTTATCGCCGAAGCCAGACATGCGCCGCAGTTCCTGAAGATTCGATGGTTCCACGAGGCACAAGTCCTCCAGCGCCGAATCGTGCAAGACCACGAATGCAGCAACACCCTTTTCCTTTGCGGTGTTTCGCCGCCACTCCCGCAAAAACTCATTCAACTCTCTATCCACCGATGGTTTAGCGATTGCACCAGAAACTCGCGGTTTCGCCGGACGTGCCGGCGGTGGCGCGTTAGGTCTAGCACGGCTTCGCTTGCGCTGCTCCATTTCAATTTTCAGCCAGTGTGGTGTGTCCGCGCAGGCGTCGCAGATGCCGCAGCCATCCCAGCGAGGCGATTCTCCAAAATGGCGACAGATGAGTGTTTGGCGGCAGTCGCAAGAGTCCACAAAGCGCTGCACTTCGGCGGTGCGCTCTTTGGCGCGCTGTTGTTCAGCGGGGTCGGACATCTTGCCGATGAAATACTCATGAATGTTGACATCCTTGTATTGCCAGAACATAAAGCAATCCGCCCTGAGGCCGTCGCGCCCGGCGCGGCCTGCTTCCTGGTAATACTGCTCGACGCTCTTCGGGAGCGAAAGATGAATCACCGCTCGCACGGCCGCCTTATTGATGCCCAAGCCGAAGGCCATCGTGCCGACCATGACGCGCACTTCATCGGCCATCCATTTTTCCTGGTTCTCGCGCCGCGCTGCGCTTTCCATCTGCCCGTGATAACCGATGGCGGCGACCCCGTTTTCCTCCAGGAAATCGACGGTCTCCCCCACGCGGGTAATCGTTGGCGCATAGACGATGATGCTTCCATCCGTGACTTGCTTGACGGCGCGAAGGAGCAATTCATTTTGCGTTCGCGCGTCGCATTGTCGAACGATATAGCGCAGATTCGGGCGGCGAAAGCTGGCGATATGCTTGTACGGATCGCGCAGGCGAAGCTGTTCGATGATGTCGTGGCGAACGCGCTGCGTGGCGCTGGCAGTGAACGCCGCGGTGGGGCGGTCAGGAAAAAGCTCGCGCAGGCGGCTAAGCTGCCGATATTCGGGGCGGAAGTCGTGTCCCCATTCGGAGATGCAATGGGCTTCGTCGATGGCAAAGAAGGAGACCGGCACGCGGCCGAGCCAGGCCGGAGTTCCGTCGAGGGCGATGCGCTCTGGCGAGAGATAGAGAAGGCGGTAGTGGCCTTCGCTGGCGCGGCGAAGGGTGACGCTGCGCGCGTCGCTGGAAAGGGAGCTGTTGAGAAAACCGGCGGCGATGCCCATTTGCTCGAGTTGCGCGACCTGATCCTGCATGAGAGCGATAAGCGGGGAAACGACCACCACGGTGCGCTGCGCGTCAAGCACCGCCGGCAACTGGTAGCAGAGCGATTTGCCGCCGCCTGTGGGCATGACGACGCAAGCGTCCCGGCCAGCGGCAATGCTCGTTACGATGTTTTCCTGGCCGGGGCGGAACGATTCATAGCCCCAGTACCGGTGCAGCGCCTCGAAGAAGCGGGCCTGTGCTTGATCCGGGGAGTTTCGTTCGGCCATCGTTGGCGCCAAAGCTGCCATTGTTGTCACTCACTCCAGGGCTATGACCGCGCTGCAAAGAGGAGAGGTTCACAACGCGAGCCGCAATATTCGCTTTTGTTTCGCCAACTGTCAAGTGCAATTTTGGCTATGCGTGTGCCAGTTTCCAATCGCGAGTTCGCTCCCATGTATAATCCTCCGCGCCATGAGCGATTTGAAAAAACCACAGCCGATGCCGACAGGTCCCGAGCGCGAGCTGCAGCTTTACGCCCTCGGACTCAGCGGCGGAAAACCATCCGTCCCGGTGCCGCTCGAATCGCTGGAGCAACGCGCGAAGGAAATTCTTGCGCCGCGGGCGTACGACTATGTAGCAGGCGGGGCGGGCGGCGAAGACACCATGCGCGCGAATCGCGAAGCCTTCTACGGCTGGCGCATCGTACCGCGGATGCTGCGGGACGTTTCAAAGCGCGATTTGAGCGTCGAGCTGTTCGGCGCCAGATTGCCGGCGCCGGTCTTGCTCGCGCCTGTTGGCGTGCAGGAAATTGTTCATCAAGACGCCGACGTGGCCAGCGCTCGTGCTGCGGCATCCCTGGGGCTCCCGTTTGCGTTGAGCACGATGTCCAGCCGCACAATCGAAGAAGTTGCGCAGGCGGCGGCGAAAGTGGCGGATTCGCCGCGCTGGTTCCAACTGTATTGGGGCAAAAATCCGGAGTTAACGGCCAGCATGGTTCAGCGTGCCGAACGCGCTGGATATTCAGCGCTGGTTGTAACGCTGGACACGCATTCTTTGGGTTGGCGAGAGCGCGACCTGCATCATGGCTACTTGCCCTTCATGCTGGGGCAGGGGCTGGCGAACTATTTCAGCGATCCGGTTTTTCGCGGGCTGCTGCCGCAACCGCCGGAACAGAATCCTATGGCCGCAATTCAACTTTGGGGAAGCTTGTTTTCGAACCCGGCGCTCACTTGGACGGACATTGGGTTTTTGCGAAAGCACACGCGTGTGCCGATCATTCTGAAGGGAATTCTGCATGCAAACGATGCGTCGCAAGCGCTGGACGCAGGCGTGGATGGGCTGATTGTTTCAAATCACGGCGGTCGGCAAGTGGATGGCGGAATCGGCGCGCTGGATGCTCTTCAGGGTGTGGTGCGCGAAGTGAACGGGCGCGTTCCAGTGTTATTTGACAGCGGGATTCGCCGCGGTGCGGATGTTTTCAAGGCGCTGGCACTCGGTGCACGCGCCGTCCTTCTTGGCCGGCCCTGCATGTGGGGCCTCGCAGTGGCTGGCGAAGCGGGTGTACGTGATGTTTTGCTGAATCTGGTAGCTGATCTGGACTTGACGATGGCCCTCAGCGGCTACACCTGCTGCCGCGAGCTGGACTCTACAGTGCTAGCAACGAGTGTAAGTGGGACGTGAGCCATGAAATCTTTACGGTTTGCATGTTTCAAGAAGCATACCAGGTTCGTTGATTCGCACGCTTGGGCAACGTTTGCCGCTGCTGCGGCTTTTCTGTTTGTTGCACCGGTGTACGGGGAGACGGATTACTACCGCCACGTTTTTTTCGACAATAGCCTGACCTCAGATTTTTACTTTTACAGTTCGGCTAACGCGTCGGCGCCCAGCACCCTGGTGCAGAAGA
>WNFP01003612.1_pt1 | contig 21503 bp, 22 predicted proteins | sample 5400201 | NCBI WGS metagenome assembly WNFP01 (sample SAMN13153355, study PRJNA577476) | soil metagenome | isolation source: 115 cm saprolite under Madrone tree | place: USA:California | collected 2016-06-14
ACCCCAACCTGGTCCAGACCATGGAGGGCACGCCGGCCCTCGTGCACGGCGGTCCCTTCGCCAATATCGCCCACGGCTGCAACTCTGTCGTGGCGACACGCATGGCGCTCAAGCTCGGCGACATCTGCCTGACCGAGGCTGGTTTCGCGACGGATCTCGGCGCCGAGAAGTTCTTCGACATCAAGTGCCGCGCGGCGGGGCTCAAGCCCGACGCGGCCCTGATCGTGGCGACGGCGAGAGCGCTCAAGTACCACGGCGGCGTGCCCCTGCCGGACGTGGGCAAGGAAGACGTCGCGGCGCTCCGCGTCGGCCTCGACAACCTGGAAGCGCACATTGCCTCCGTCCGCCAGTTCAAGGTGCCGGTGCTGGTCGGGCTCAACCGCTACCCCACGGACACCGAGCGCGAGTACCAGGCGGTCGTCGACCGCTGCGCCACGCTCGGCGTGCCGGTTTACGTCGCAGACGTGTTTGGCGCCGGCGGGGAAGGGGGCGAGGATCTCGCGCGCGGCCTCCTCAAGGTGCTCGAAGCCGAGCGGTCCGCCTTCGAGCCGCTCTACCCGCTCGGCGCGACGGTCAAGGACAAGCTCGAGACGATCGCCACGCGCATCTACGGCGCCGACGGCGTCGACTACGCGAAGAAGGTGGACCGCCAGATCGCCCAGGCGGAGGCGCTCGGCTACGGGCAGATGCCGGTGTGCGTCGCCAAGACGCAGCGGTCGCTGTCCGACGACCCGACGCTGCTCAACCGGCCGCGCGGATTCCGCATCACGATCAACGACGTCCGCATCTCCGCCGGAGCCGGCTTTCTCGTGGCGCTCGCCGGCGACATCACGACCATGCCTGGGCTGCCGCGCAAGCCCAACGCGGAAGGCGTGGACCTCACGCCGGACGGGACCATCACCGGCCTTTTCTAGGCTTAATTCGCCGTGTGATATACTTCACGACGGCCCAGGCACTAGCGGGCCAATTTCATGATCCAAGTCGAACGACTGACGAAGAGTTATGGGCCGGTGACGGCCGTGCACGACGTGTCGTTCAACGTCGAGAAGGGTCAGATCGTCGGCTTCCTCGGCCCCAACGGCGCCGGCAAGTCGACGACGATGAAGATCCTGGCCTGCTTCATGGCGGCCAGCGGCGGCAGCGCGCGGGTGGCCGGTTTCGACGTCTTCAGCCAGTCCCTCGAGGTGCGCCGGCGCATCGGCTACCTGCCGGAGAACTCGCCGCTCTACGCCGACCTGCCGGTCGCCGCGTATCTCGATTTCGTCGCCGAAGCCAAGGGCGTGTCGCGCGGAGCCCGCCGGGCCAAGGTCGCAGACGTCATGGACCGCTGCTTCGTCGCCGACATGCAGCACCGGCTCATCGGCAAGCTCTCCAAGGGATACAGGCAACGCGTCGGGCTGGCCCAGGCGCTTCTGGGCGACCCGGAGGTGCTGATCCTCGACGAGCCGACGATCGGCCTTGATCCGCGCCAGATCGCCGAGATCCGCTCGCTGATCAAGTCGCTCGGCGGCCAGCACACGGTCATCCTCTCCACCCACATCCTTCCGGAAGTCTCGATGGTCTGCGACGGCATCATCATCATCAACCACGGCCACGTCGTGGCCAAGGGCACGCAGGCGGAGCTGGTGGAGCAGGTCTTCCCCGCCGCCCGGGTCGAGGTAGAGGTGACCGGTCCTGTGGACGCCGTCGCCTCGTCGCTCAGGAGCCTCCCCGGCGTGACGTCGGTGGAGACGATCGGCACGCGCGAGGGCGCCTCGCGGTTCGTCGTCGAATCTCCGCGCGGGCGCGACGTGCGCGGTGAGCTCGTGCGGATGGTCGCGGGCCGCGGGTGGGAGCTCCTCGAGCTCCACCAGGTCGGGCTCTCTCTCGAGGAGGTCTTCATCCGCGTGGTGGCCGGCGAGGAGCACGCGCCCCAGATCGTCGAGAGCGTGCAGGAAACCGCGTGATGAGGTGGCTGCCGGTCTTCAAGAAGGAGATGCGGCTGTACTTCGGCTCGCCGGTAGCCTACGCGGTCGCGACGTTCTTTCTCTTCATCGCGGTCTTTTTCTTCGCGCCGGCGTTCATCCAGTACGCGGACGTCTCGATGCGCTCGGCCATGCAGCCGCAGATGGGGCAGAACCTCAACGCCACCGAGCACATCCTGCGCCCGCTCATCTACAACATGGCCGTGGTCCTTCTCTTCTTCATCCCGATGCTGACCATGCGGCTCTTTGCGGAGGAGAAGCGCTCGGGCACGATGGAGCTGCTGCTGACCTATCCACTCCGCGACGGCGAAGTGCTCGCCGGGAAGTTCCTGGCCTCCCTCGCCCTCTATGTCTCCATCCTCGCGCTGACGCTCTTCTACCCGCTCACGATCGCCTGGTTCACGCGGCTCGAATGGGGCGCGGTCGTGACCGGCTACCTCGGCCTCGTGCTGCTCGGCGCGGCCTTCCTGTCGATCGGGCTCTTCGTGTCGTCCACCACTGAGAACCAGATCGTTGCCGGCTTCGGCACGTTCGGCTCGCTGCTCGCGCTCTGGCTGCTCGGCTGGTTCGCCGACTCGGCGCAGGGGACGCTCCGCACGGCCGTCCAACAGGCGGCCATCATCGAGCACATGGACGGGTTCGCCAAGGGCGTCATCGACACCAAGGACCTCGTCTACTACCTTTCGGTGACTGCCTTCGCGCTCTTCCTCACGCTCCGCTCGCTCGAGTCGAAGCGGTGGCGGGGCTAGCCGGCTCATGACGTTCCTCAAGCGCTGGGGCATGTGGGGCGTCGTGCTGTGCCTGCTGGCCGCGGGCGCGCTCGCGCTCTTCGCCTCGTGGATGACGCGGCTTCAGTGGACCTTCGTCATAGCGGCCGCGGTGCTCTTCGTGATCTCCGCGGCGCTCAACTGGCGGGAAGGCGCTTCGGTCCTCGGCCGGCGCGGCATGCGCCACGGCGCGGCCGCCGCGCTGCTGGTGCTGATCGCGCTCGGCGTCGTCGTGCTCGCCAATGCCGTGTCTCTTCGATACAGCACGCGCTGGGACATGACCGAGGGCAAGCGCCACAGCCTCTCCCCGCAAACGGTCAACCTGCTCAAGGGCCTGACTGCGCCCGTCGAGGCCCTCGCCTTCTTCCGCGCCGACATGCCCGGCAAGCGCACGGCCGAGGATCTGCTCAAGCAATACGCCCAGGCCTCGGGCGGCAAGTTCACCTTCCGCATGGAGGACCCCGATCGCTCGCCGGGACTGGCCAGGCGCTACGGCATCGAGACCTACGGCACGCTCGTGCTCCAGAGCGGGGACAAGTCCGAAAAGGTGCCGGACGCCGAGGAAGAGCGGCTGACGAACGCCCTCGTCAAGGTCACGCGCGCGGGCAACCCCGTCATCTACGTCGTCAAGGGGCACGGCGAGCGCGACATCTCGAGCGCCGAGCGGGTCGGGCTCAGCCAGGCGAAAGAGCAGATGGAAAAGGCCAACTACACTGTCAAGGAGCTCGAGCTGGCGCGAACGGGCACGGTGCCGGCCGACGCGGCCGTGGTCATCATTCCGGGACCGAAGAACGATCTCCTGCCGCCGGAGCTCCTGGCTCTCGACGAGTACCTCGCGAAGGGCGGCCGGGTTCTGTTCATGGCCGATCCGCTCCAGGCCGAAGGCGTCGCAAAGTACCTCCTCAAGTACGGCGTCACGCTTGGCAACGACCTCGTCGTCGAGCCGAGTCCCATCGGCCAGCTCTTCGGCGTCGGGCCCGAGGTGCCGCTCGTCACGCGTTACGAGACGCACGCGATCACGAGAGACATGGGCAATGTCATGTCGGGCTTCCCGCTCACGCGCTCCGTGACCCCGGCCGAGAAGCCGCCGAAGGGAATTCGCGCCACGGCGCTGGCCCGCACGAGCCGCGATTCGTGGGGCGAGACCGACCTTGAGGGTCTCAGGCGCGGGCAGCCCGCGCGGAAGGATCCGGGCGACACGCAGGGGCCCGTGTCCGTGTTGACCGCGGTCACCATCGCGGCCGCGCCCGGCCCCAAGACCGATTCCAAATCCGGGGACGAGACGGCCAAGAAGGCCGAGGGCCGACTGGTCGTCCTCGGCTCGTCCACCTTTGCGTCGAACCAGGCCTTGGGCTTCCAGGGCAACCGCGATCTCTTCCTCAACATCGTCGCCTGGCTGGCCGGGCAGGAGGGCGAGATCGCCATCCGGCCCAAGGACACGCGCCAGAACCCGATCGCGCTGACCGCGGCCGAGAGCAGGACCGTCCTGCTGCTCTCCATCCTCGTGCTGCCGGGCGCGGTGATGGTGTGCGGGATCTGGCTGGTGGTCCGCCGGCGCCGTACCAGGTAGCCAGAGCGCGATGAGCTGGAAGACCCTTACCGTCCTCGTCGTTCTCGCCGCGGGTCTCGGCGGCTTCCTCATCTTCGATAGCTACTACCTCACTCCCAATCGGGAGAAGACCACCAGCGCGAAGGGACGGCTCTGGACCATCGAGCCCAAGGATGTCGAGACCCTGACCATCAAGCGCAAAGACGACACGGTCAAGCTCAAGCGGACGGGTGACGGGTGGGAGATGCTCGAGCCGGTCAAGACCCGCGGCAATGCCGGCGCCGTCAACGAGACGGTGACCGGGCTCGCTACCGCGAGGGTCGACCGCGAAGTCGACGCCAATCCGGCCAAGCTGTCCGACTTCGGCCTCGAGCCGCCCGAGGCGGTGGTCACGATGGAGGTCAAGGGGCAGGCCGCGCCGCTGACGCTGACCGTGGGCGGCAAGAATCCGACCGGAGTCTGGGTCTACGCGCGGGAGGGCAGCAAGCCTGCGGTCGTCGTCATCGGCGACTCGGTCTCCCGCGACGTCCTGCGCCCCGTGGCGGATTTCAGGGACAGGGCCCTGTTCCCATTCGACCGTCGCAACGTCACGGCGGTCGAGCTCGACCTGGACGGGTCGAAGATGACGCTCGAAGCCGAAGAGGGCGGCAAGTGGCGCATCGCCAGGCCCGGTCCGTACCCGGGCGACGCCGATATGCTCACGGACATGCTCGACAAGCTCGCGAGCGCCTCGGTGAAGGAGTTCGTCGGACCGGCAAAGTCGCCGGCGGCCTACGGGCTCGACAAGCCGTCGCACCTGACGATCTGGCTCGGCAAGGACAAGGACCGCACGTCCAAGACCCTTCTCCTGGGCAAGGTCGACGCGGCGAAGAAGGGTGTCTACGTCCAGCGCCAGGGCGAGCCCGAAGTGTTGCTGGCGCCGAGCGAGACGTGGGACAGGCTGCCGAGGACGGTCGCGGCGGCGCGTGACAAGGTGATCTTGAGATATGCCTACGACAAGGTCGAGCGCGTCGAGATCGACAGCCCTTCGGGCACCGTGAAGCTGGCGCGAGACGGCATCAACTGGAACATCACGGCTCCGGAGGCGCTCAAGGCTGACGTGGGAGTCGTCAACGGGCTCCTCTGGCGGATCCGCGACCTACGCGCCTCTGGATTCCTCGACGAATCGCCCGGTGGCGTCGCGCGCTACCTTCCCAAGCCCGAGGTGACGGTGAAGATCTGGGAGCAAGGCGCCAAGGAGCCGAAGACCCTCCTGCTGGGCCTGTCCAAGGTGATCAAGGCCGGCGAAATGGCGGCCGCGGCCTCGCCGGGCCCGCAGGGGCCGGTCTTCATGGTCGAGCCCAAGGACGTCCAAGATCTCTCCAAGTCGGCGATGGACCTGCGCGACAAGAGCCTGATCGCCTCCTTCGACATGAAGGAGGTCAAGCGGGTGCGCGTCACGGTCGGCGGCAAGCCCCTCCTGCTGGAGCGTCGCGGCGACGACGACTGGAGCGTGGTCGAGCCATCCAAGGGCCCCGCCAAGGAGATCAAGGTCACGGGCCTGCTCCTCACGCTACGCAATCTCAAGTGGAAGGAGATCGCCGAGGCTGGCGGGGCGGACGCGGCCCGCTTCGGCCTCGACAAGCCCGAGGCCGAAATTGCCGTCCTCAAGGGAGACGGCAGCGAGATGGCGAGCCTTGCCATCGGGCGGACCAACGGCATGCTCGTCTACGTTCGGGCCAAATCGTCGCCGGTCATCTACGCGGTCGACGCGGCTTCGGTCGAAGACATCCGCAAGGCGCCGGCCGACGTTCCTGGTTAGTTTGGCCTGGTTAGTTTGGCCTGGTTAGCTTGGCGCGGATAGCCTGGAGAGATATCCATGATTGCTTCATCCGAGACCGTGTACCTGAGGCAGATGGAGCTGGGCCCCATGCAGAACTTCGTCTACCTGATCGGCGACCCCGAGACCCGGGAGTGCGTGGCTGTCGACCCGGCGTGGGAGATCGACGCCATCGTCGAGCAGATCGAGGCCGACGATATGCGTCTGACCGGCGTGCTCGTCACGCACACGCACCAGGACCACGTCGGCGGGCATCTCTTCGGCCACGACATCCCGGGCATCGAAGAGCTCCTGGCCAGGGTCCCCGCCAAGGTCTACGTCCACTCGGCCGAGCGGGAATTCCTCAGCGGCTTCGGCTCCGACCTCGTCAAGGTGGAGAGCGGCGCGACGCTCGGCGTGGGGAAGAGAACGATCACCTTCGTCCACACCCCCGGACACACGCCCGGCTCGCAGTGCTTTCTCGTGGACGGGCGCCTGATCTCCGGCGACACGCTCTTCATCCGCTCGTGCGGCCGCACGGACCTGCCCGGCAGCGACCCCAGGGAAATGTACACATCGCTGACCCAGCGGCTGGGCGCGCTGCCCGACGACACCGTGGTCTTCCCGGGCCACAACTACGGCGGCACGGTAACAACCATCGGCGATGAAAAACGAAGCAACCCAATGATGCGCTTCCCCTCGATGACGGACTTCCTCCGCGTCATGGGCCGGGCCTAGACTCTCTCGCAGACCGAAGGGGCGTCGAGAAGGGTCCAGATGCGAGGCGGCGCCCGAAGGCCGGGGGCGAGGCGTAGTCTCTCTACGTTGAGCCCCCTGGCCGAGGAGCCAACGAAGCAGATGGGCCCTTATCGGCGGCCCGCTACACGGCGGTAGCGCCGCCGTCTACGTAGAGAACCTGGCCGGTGATGTAGTCGGGGCAGGTGGCGAAAAAACGGACGGCTGCTGCCACGTCGTCCGGGTGGCCGAGCCTTCCCATTGGAATCTTGGCCTGGAGCTTCTTCTTCGTCTCTTGCGGGAAGTCCTCGGGCATGAGCACGGCGCCAGGTCCGACGGCGTTGACCTGGATCCGTGGAGCCAGCGCAGCCGCCAGGCCCCGCGTCAGCATGACCACTCCCGCCTTGGAGATCGCGTACGGGATATAGCCGGGCCACGCGCGTTCGGCGCCCACGTCCGCCAGATTGACGATGCGGCCGCCGCGGCTGCCCATGGCGCGCGCCGAGGCCTGCGAGCAGAAGAACGCGGCCTTGACGTTGATGGCGATGAACCGGTCGAAGTCGGCCGGCGTGACGGTGTTCCAGGGAGTGCGCCAGAAGACGCCGGCGTTGTTGACGAGCAGGTCGAGGCGGCCGAGGCGCCGTACGGTCTCGGCCACGAGGCGCCGCGCCTCCGTGGGCCTGGACACGTCCGCTCGAATTCCGACGGCGCGGGCGCCGAGCGCGCCGATCGCGGCGACCGTGGCGCGGGCTGCGTCCGCCGAGCGATGGTAGTTGACCGCCACGTCGTAGCCGGCGCGGGCCAGCTCGAGCGAGATGGCTCGGCCGAGGCGGACCGCGCCACCCGTCACGAGCGCGACTTTCCGGGCCGATTTATTGACTTGTTTAATCCCGTGTGGTGTCATGAAAAGATCATGTCCGTTCCGCTCCGAAATTGGTTCAAGGTCCGCTTCATCACGGGATTCTTTGTCACGGTCCCGGCCATCGCCAGCGCGTGGCTCCTGTACGTGTTCTGGGATTTCATCGACACGTTCTTCTCCCCGGGATACGAGCGCGTCTTCGGCCGCCGCATCCCGGGCCTGGGCTTCCTCACCGCCGTGCTGTTCATCCTCGTCATGGGCACCATCGCCACCAACGTCCTCGGTCGCCGCGTCCTTAGTCGCGTGGAGCGGCTGTTCGTCCGGGTGCCGATCTTCCGCAGCATCTACCCGTCCATCAAACAGCTGATCGAATCGTTCTCGCCCGAGAAGCGACAGGCCTTCAAGGCCGTCGTGCTGGCCGAGCACCCGCGCGAGGGCGAGTTCGTGTTCGGCTTCGTCACGTCCGAGGTGCTCGTAGAGACGCCCGGCCGCAAGCGCGAGATGGTGACCGTCTTCGTCCCGACCAACAACCTCTACCTGGGCGACGTCATCATGGTGCCGCGACAGGATGTCATCTCGACCGGTCTCACCGTCGAGGAGGGCATCCGCATCATCCTGTCCGCGGGCACCGCCACGCCCGCCCGCCTGCCGCGCGAGCGCCTCTGATCAGGCGCCCGGGCGCGCCCACGCCCGGATCCATCGCTCCACCACCTCACCGAGCGGGAAGAGCTGGCCCAGGAAGAAATGCTGCGCGCCCTCGATGATCTCCACGGGACGCCTAAGGCGCTTGCCGACCCGTTCGATCGCTTCCAGAGGGCAGAACGGGTCGCGATTGCCCGCGACGAGCAGCGTGTGCGTCGGCACGCGCTCGAGGAAGTCCAGATCGTAGAGTCCGAGCGGCGGGGCGATTAGGGCGAGCGCCGGCAGCTCGCGCCCGGCGGCCACGACGCGGGCGGATACCCAGCTGCCGAAGGAATAGCCCGCGAGGCCTACCTGGCTGTCCTCTGGAAGTCGCCCGGCCAGCGTCTCGAGGGCGGCGAGCACATCGTCCTGCTCGGCCTTTCCCTCTCCATGGACGCCGCCCGAAGCCCCCACCCCCCGAAAATTGAAGCGAAGGGTTGCCAGGCCCAGGCCCTGGGCGACCTCCGCCGCCCGGACGACCACGGGGTTGTGCATATCGCCCCCGTAGAGGGGATGGGGGTGGCAGATCACGAGCCCAGCCCGGGGGGCCTCCGGCAAAGCCAGGAGGGCCTCGAGGTGAACACCGTCCCGAACGTCAACCTCTATAGGGGTTTCCACGTCATGACCTTAGAGCGATGAGACTAAATATTCAAGCGCGGAGAGCCGTCCAAGCCGTGGAGGTATACTGCTGACCATGTGGGGTCTGACTTGCGCCTGGGTGCGTTCCCGGCTCGACCGGCACGCCGACGGTGCTCTTGGGGAGCGCGCCGGCCGCGTCGTGGCCGCCCACCTCGGGCGCTGCGACGCTTGCCAGGCCGCTGCGGATGACCTCGTCCGCCTGGCATCGTGAGCGAGGCGCCTCGGCCCGTGCGCGAGTCCTGGTGGGTGCCCTTCTGGAAACCCATCTGGGGCCATCCGCGGCTGGCTTTCGGCGGGATGCTCATGATGGTCCTCGTCACGGCGTTTACCTTCTGGCCGGTCGACGATGCCGCCTTCGCTTCGCCGGTCAGCGTGCAGGATGTTTCGGCCGACGACCCGCAGCGAAGCGTGATGGTCTATTCGAGCCGGACCCACGGTGTCACCGTCATCTGGGTTTTCGGATCGAGCGAGAACGTCGACGCCAACGACGACGAGCCGTGAAGAGACTACTCGCCTAGGCTCTTCAGGCGCTCCCGGGCCAGGAGGGCCTCCTCCGACTGCGGGAAGTTGTCGACCAGGTACTGCAATCTCGCCTTTGCCACTTTCATCTGCTTGAGCTCGACGAGGGCCAGCGCCTCCTTGTAGAGCGCGGTCGGCACCTGGGACCCTCGCGGGTAGTTGACGAAGACCTTGCGGAACTCCTGCACCGACTGCTCGAGGGCCTCCCGCGCCTTCTCGGCCTGCCCGGCCGAGGCGGCGGTGCGCCCCATGCTGAAGTAGGATTCGCCGATCCAGTACTGGGCGGCGTCCGCCTGGGCGGCGTCGGGATAGCGCCGGACGAACTCACGGAACTCCGCGATAGCGAGCGTGTAGTTGCCCTTGGTGAAGTCGAGGTAGGCCGTCTTGTAGCTCTCCTCGGCCGTGCCGTCTCCAGGCGCCCGCGCCCCACCCGAGGGCAAGGGCGTCGGTGTGGGCGAGGGAGCCGGGCGCGAGCCCGATGGGGCGCCCTGGGGACGGCTCTGGCTTTCGAGCCGCTGGCTGAGCTCGTCGAGGCGCGCCGACAGGCGGTTCAGCTCGGCCGTGAGGCTGTCGATCCGGGCATTCATCGATGACTGCTGGCGGGCGCTCTCTGCCGATTGCTCGCGGGTCCGACGTTCGAGCTGGCTCAAGACTGTCTCGGTCTCGCCCCGGCTCCGGTGCAGGGCCAGGTTCAGCGCATCGAGGTCCTTCCGCATCTTCGCCATGTCCTGCTGCATGGCTTCTTCCGAGCCGCTGGCGCAACCGGCGGCCGCGATGGCGACGGAAAAAACCAAGGGGAGCCAGAGGCTCCCCTTGGTCACTGCGGACTGCATCACCACTGCGCCTTCGGTTTTAGCGCTCCTTGGTCAGGAAGTTATCGCGCCGGTTCTGAGCCCAGCACGCTTCGGTTTTCTCCGTGCACACCGGCCGCTCCTTGCCGTAGGAGATGATCGTGATGCGGCTAGCCTGGACTCCCTGCGCCACGAGGTAGTTCATGGACGCCTTGGCGCGCTTCTCGCCGAGGGCCAGGTTGTACTCGTTGGTGCCCCGCTCGTCGCAATGTCCCTCGATCAGCGCGAGGTTGTTGGCGTTGGCCTTGAGCCACGCGGCGTTGCCATCGAGCGTCTTGGCGTCATTCGGCCGGATGTCGTACTTGTCGAAATCGAAGTAGACCGTCTTCAGGTTCGGATTCGGGGCGAACTCGCTGGGCTTCACCATGGGAGCCGGAGCCGGAGGAGGCGGAGCGGGCGCCGGGGCCGGGGCGGGCGGCGGCGGCGGTGCCGGCGCAGCCTGCGGGGCCGGAGGAGCCGGGGCTACGGCGCCGGTCGTGGCGGGCCGCTTCGGGCACCCCACGAGGAAGAGGGTGAGAGCGAGAAGTGGCACCACCAAGTATGCGTGAGCCCGTGGCTTCGCCATAGCGTCACATCCTCCTTGTCCAGCAATGGTGAACAGTCCGGCACAAACAGCGCGATTCTATCATGGAAGCCGGGGCGACCAAGCCGGACTTGAAGCCTGCCCCGAGCCTCCGGTCAGGACCCGCTGCTCCGATCCGTCGGCCAGCATCGTGTAGAGCTGAGTGCCCCCGAGACGGCTCGATTGGAAGACGAGGTGCCGTCCATTCGGCGACCACGAGGAGCTCTCGTTGTCCCCGGGGCCCGCCGTCAGACGCCGCAGATTCGAGCCGTCGGGGCCGATCGCCCAAATGTCGTGGTTGCCCTGCCGGGACGTGAAGGCGATCGTGTCGCCCTTGGGTGACCATCGCGGCTGGGTGTTGAAACCGCTGGAGGTCACGCGCCGAACGTTCGTGCCCTCGGCGTCCATGATGTAGACCTGCGCAGACCCCGATCGATCTGAAATGAAAGCCAGCTCGCGTCCCGTCGGCGACCACGTGGGCTCGGTGTCGATGGCCGCGTTCATCGTCAGGCGGCGGAAGGCGCCGGTCGCCACCGTCAGGAGGTAGATCTCCGGATTGCCGTCCTTCGACAGCGTCAGGGCCACCGTCCGCCCGTCGGGACTCCAGGATGGCGATGAGTTGATCCCCGCGTAGCCGGCCAGGAGCTGCACCGCGCGGCGCTCGAACGGGAAGATGCGATACAGGAACGGGTAGCCGTTCATGTACGAAGTGAAGGCGAGCGAGCGCGAGTCGGGGCTCCAGTTGGGCGACATGTTGATGGATCTGTTCGCGGTCATGGCCACCGGCCCCGCGCCGTCGTAGTCCATCAGGTACAGCCCCTTGACGCCCGAGCGCGTGCTGGCAAACGCCACCTTGGTGTCGGCGACGCCGAGCTCGCCGGTGACGAGCTGCACGACCTCGTCGGCAATCTTGTGGGCGGCGCGGCGGGGTTCCGAGGGGTGCGCGACGACCTTCTTCGACCCGATGAGGCGGAACTCGGGTGACGTCAGGTCGTACAGGCGTATCTCGACTTCCAGGCGATCGGCGCGAACGGTCAGGAGACCCTGCAGCGCCTGCAGCGCGCCGGCCGCCGCGAACGTCTCGAGCCGCGACTTGGCCGCCTCGGGCGGGCCCGGGGGCAGGGCGGGCAAGCCCGATACCACGCTGAACAGCGAGGTGAACGTCAGGTCGGCGCCCGTGATCTCCGACAGCCGCTTGGCCCAGTTCTGCGGGTCCGAGCCGCCGGCGAGAGTGAACTCGGGCACGGCGATATTGATCTTCTTGATCTGCCCGGGGCGGACATTGAGCTCGACGTCAGGATTCTGCGAGCGGACGGGCACGGGACCCAGGAGTGCCGCGGCCAGGACGGCGAGCGCCGCCGCCGCGGCCAGAGCCGCCAGCCTGCCGCCGGAGCGCGCGAGAGGCATCATCCGCGCCTCAAGTCGAAGTTGAAGAGCACGCGGAGCGACGGCTTGGCCCAGTCCTGGGGAAGCGGCGGAAACGGGCTGGCCTCGGTGATGGCTCTGAGCGCGGCGCGGTCGTAGAAGCTCGAGCCGGAGCTTTGCTCGATGCGGGGGGGCGCGATGGAGCCGTCCTTCCGGATCTCGACGTAGATGCGCGGCTTCTGGGCGGGCTCGCTCGAGCGGTTCTGCGTCTGCCAGTGCTCCTCGACCTTCTGGAGCACCTGCCGCAGGTACCACGCGTAGGGGAAATCGGTGACGTCGAGCGTGAGCGCGCCCTGTCCCGAGATGGAACCTGTGACCTGGCCGAGCGGCGTCGCCGTCGGCCGCGAGGCCGGCTCGGTCATCGCCTTGCCGCGCCTGTCCGACGGCAAGGCCAGCGGCGGAAGCTCGCGCTCGCCCGCGCGCGGCGAGATCACGCGGGACGGCAGGGCCGTGTCCGCGGGCTTCATGGCTTCACGCGCGACCGGCTCGGGCTCCTGGGCGACCGCGCGGGGGCTTGGCTTGAGGGTGCGGGCCGGCAGCGAAGCCGGGCTTCCAGCCGGATTGCCGACCATCGCCACGGTCGAGACCAGGTTGACCACGTGCACGATGGGGCGGTCCAGGACGCCGAAGAAGGCCAGCCCCACGAGCGCGACGACGACGAGCACGTGCCCGACGACGGACAGCGCCAGCGCCTTGACCGGCACCGGATCCGGCGCCGGAGCCGCCGCCACCCGCCAGCGCGTCCTGTGGAGAGAGGAAGACATGGGCAACCCGCGGGCGACGGACAACGCCCTCATGACCCCCGGATGGGCTCGGTGACCATGCCGAGCTTCTCGATGCCGGACTTGCGGATCCTGTCCATCGTCTCGACGACGAACCCGTATTGCAGCCCCTGATCCGCCTTGAGGTAGAGCGTCTTGTCCGTGCGGTTCTTGAAAGTGTCGCGCAGCGTCTGCTCCAGCGAGCCGAGTGCCACCGGCTTGCCGTTGAGGTAGATCTGCTGCTCCTTGGTCAGCGTCACTTCCATCCGCTCTTCTGTCACCGTCGGCTTGCCCGCCGTCTTCGGCAGGTTGACGTCGATGCCGCGATACATGAGTGGCGCGGTCAGCATGAAGATGAGCAGCAGCACCAGGACCACGTCCACGAGCGGGATGATGTTGATCTCGGCGAGTGTGCCCACACTCCGGCGGCTGCCGCCGTTTCCGCTGTCAGCGGTGAATGCCACGCTAGTGGCTCGCGGCCTTGGCGGGGGCCGGGCGGGCGAAGAGGTTCAGGAGCTCGAGCGAGAAGCCGTCCAGCTCGACGGCCCTGCGCTTCGTGCGATTGACGTAGAAGTTGTAGCCCATGACCGCCGGGATAGCCGCGCCGAGCCCCGCGGCCGTCGCGATGAGGGCCTCCGAGATGCCCGGCGCGACGACGGCCAGGCTTGCGGAGCCTTGCTGCCCGATTCCGTGGAAGGCGCTCATGATGCCGACGATCGTGCCGAAGAGACCGATGAAGGGCGCGGCGCTGGCCGTCGTGGCGAGGAAGGGCAGGTAGCGCTCCATGCGCGCGACCTCGATCTCCGTCGCGCGCTGCATGGCACGCTGCGCGGCGTCGATCGCGTCGCGCGGCAGGCCCTCGCCGTCGTCGAGCGCGGCGTCCACCTGATCGGGTCCGCCGTAGATGCTCGACAGCTCGAGCCCGGCGGCCGAGTAGAGATTCGCGGCGGGGCTCGAGCGGAATTTCTTCGCCGAGCCGTAGACGAGCGAGAAGCGCCGCGATTCGCGGAAGGCGCGCATGAAGCCCCGCGTGTCGCGCTTGATGGCGCGAAACTCCCACCACTTCTCGACGATCAGCGCCCAGCAGATGACCGAGAAGAACAGCAGCACTCCCAGGACGAACCTGGCGAGCGGGCCGGCCTGCAGGATCGGATCGAGGACATTGGAGGGCATCACGCCGTGAGGTGGCAAGCGGGGCTCCTTTTAGAGGCGGAGAGTGATGCACAGGACACGATTGATGATACCCAGTGAGCGCGACGGGTGTCAACGAATTTGGCCAGAAATACCCGATTTATTTGACAGCGCTGGGAGCGGGCCGTATAAAGGGGACCCGTATGTTCCAATCCCCCGGAGCGATCGCGTTAGGCCCGTGGCCTCTTCTCGGCTTGACCCTGACCGTTCGCTGGTATGGCTTCCTGATGGCGAGCGCCATGGCGCTCGGCCTCTGGCTGGCGTACTGCGAGGCACGACGGCGTGGCATTGACGCCGACGACATGCTCAAAGCGAGCGAGCTTGGCCTGCTCGGGGGCCTGATCGGCGCGCGGCTCTATTACGTCGCCTTCAACCTGGACTACTACGCCCGCTATCCCGGGAAGATCGCCGCCGTGTGGGAAGGCGGGCTCGCCATCCACGGCGGCGTGCTGGGAGGTCTTCTCCTCGGCGGCGGCTATGCGCTGTGGCGCGGGCTGCCCGCGATCACCTACCTGGATATCGCCGCGCCGAGCCTGGCGCTGGGCCAGGCCATAGGGCGCTGGGGCAATTTTTTCAACGAAGAGGCCTTCGGCACGCCCACGGACCTTCCCTGGCGGCTCTACATCACGCCGCAGCATCGGCCCCCCCAGTACGCCCAGGAAGAATTTTTCCACCCGACGTTCCTCTACGAGTCGGTGTGGGACTTCCTGGTCTTCATCGTCCTCGTCCGCTTCTTCCGCAACCGGCTCGAGAAGGCGCCGGGCGCGCTCTTTCTGACCTACCTCGGCCTCTACTCCGTCGGCCGGTTCATCACCGAGGCTCTCCGCACCGACGCGCTCATGCTCGGATCCATCCGGGTGGCCCAGCTGGCCAGCGTCGTCGGCGTGGCCTTAGCACTCGTGGGCGTTCCGATACTCCTGCGCCGCGTCCGCGCCGCCGCCTGAAGCCGTGCACTTCGTTTTCCTCGGAAGCTCGGGGGCGCTCCCCGCGCGAGACCGTGACTCGACGTCGATCCTCTTCGTCGCCGGCTCGGAGGCGGCGCTCGTGGATTGCGGCGGCAGTCCGGGGCAGAGGCTCATGCTGGCGGGAACGGATCCGCGCGCTCTCACCCGCGTGGTGATCACCCATATCCACCCGGATCACGCGTATGGGCTGCCCTCGCTCTTCCAGACGCTCTATCTCCTCGGCCGCAAGACGCCACTCCGCCTGGCATGCCGCGAAGAGCACCAGGCGCCGCTCCGCGCGCTCCTGGACCTCTTCGGCCTGCTCGAGCGCCCCGGGATTTTTCCGGTCGTCTGGGAGCCGGTGCCCGCTCGCGAGGGTTTCGCCGTCGGGGCGCCCGGCGACCTCAGCGTCACGGCGTCACCCAATGCCCACGGCGCCATGCCGAACATGGCGGTGCGCTTCGAGGCGCCCGGGCGACCGGCCGTCGTCTACTCCTCGGACACCGAGCCCTGCGCCGCCGTCGAAGCGCTCGCGCGTGGCGCGCACACGCTCATCCACGACGCGACCTTTTCCGAGCGGCGGCCACGCAGCATCGGCACCCACTCCACGGCCGCCCAGGCCGGAGAGATCGCCGAGAGGGCGGGCGTGACGCGCCTCATCCTCGCCCACATCGATGTCGGCCTGCATGGTGAGCTCGACGCCCTGCGCGAGGAAGCGAGCGCCAGGTTCTCCGGCCTCGTGGAGATCGCCCGCGAGCTCGTGCCGTACCCGCTGTGACCCCCCGCATCGCCCGCGCGCAGGCGCTCCAGGCGCGGCTGCGGCGTCGCGTGCGGACATCCGGGGGCCCGCGCCGAGTGAAGCTCGTGGCCGGAGCCGACCTGGCCTATCTGGCCGACGGGTCGCGCGCGTGGGCCGCCGTCGTGCTCTGGTCGCCCGCCGACAGCTCCGTCGTGGAGACGGTGACTGTGTCCGGACGACCGGGGTTTCCCTATGTGCCTGGCTACCTGTCGTTCCGCGAGGGGCCGCTCCTCCTGCGCGCCTTCAAGCGCCTCCAGCACCTCCCCGACCTCGTCCTCTTCGACGGGCAGGGCATCGCGCATCCGCGCGGCCTGGGCCTGGCCGCGCATCTGGGCGTTCTCCTCGACCTGCCGAGCGTGGGATGCGCCAAATCCCGCCTGGTCGGCGAGCACGGCGAGCCGGGGCCGCGGCGCGGCGATTGGGCCCCGCTCCTGCTCGAGGGCCGCCGCGTGGGCGCGGTGCTGAGAACGCGCGAGAGCGTCAAGCCGCTCTGGATATCGCCCGGTCACCGCATGGGCATACCGCAGGCCGTCAGGTGGGCGCTCGCCTGCTGCCGCACGCGCGTGCCCGAGCCGATCCGCCTCGCCGAGCAGGCCGTCAACAGGCTCAAGGCCGGCCGGTGATCGCGTACGCGAGCCGTGACGGGCGCGCACGGCTCTACCAGGGCGACAGCCGCGATCTCTCCGCGATCCCGACGGGAAGCGTGGGCGTCATCCTGACCTCGCCGCCCTATTGGGTCAGCGACCGCGGGCGCGCCTCGGCCGACCGCTACGCTCGGAGCCTCGCCGTAGGCTTCGGGCGCGAGTGGCGCCGCGTCCTCGCGAAGGACGGTGACGTGTGGCTCGTTGTGGGCGATCGCCACGACGGGCGCGAGTGGGTCGGCTTCGACGCGCTCATCTCCGGCTGGCTCAGGCGCACGGGCTGGCGGCTTCAGTCCAAGGGCATCTGGGCGGAGACCGGCTCTCGCGAGCGCTGGGACAATCGGATCAACTACCTCCTGCGCTTTCGCAAAGCGGGAAGCCGGGTGCGCCCGGCCGGCGCCACGCTGTGCTGGAAGCTGCCGCTGCCCCGCACGCACCCCGAGAGCATCTGGGACGCCACGCCCGATCCGGTGCTGCGCGCCCTGCTTCTCGCGAGCCGGCGTCGCGGCGCCGTCCTCGATCCATTCTGCGGGGCGGGGACGGTGGGGCGCGTGGCGCTGGCCGCGGGCCGCGAGTGGATCGGCGTCGAGCGCGACCCGCGCATGGCGCGGCTCACGGCGCGGCGGCTCCAGATGGCGCGGTGCCCGTGAGAGACTGCCGCCGCTCCCAGGTCTCGAGACATGCCAGCGCGTCGGCTCGCCCGAGGGCGAGAAGCCGCGCGATCGCATCCGGATCGAAGTCGAGCGGGCGGAGCAGGAGCGGCGCCGACGGCGTCAGCATCTGGACGTCGACGGACGGGTGGCGGAACCGCGCAAGCTCGGCGTCGCGCCTGATCTGCTGGATCATGATGAGCTCGAAGCTCTCCTCGAGGGCCCGGCGCATGGTCGTGGGCGCGGCGCCGCGCTCGGCGGGCGCGTAGCTCATCACCACCACCGCGCGGCCCAGCGAGGCGTCCGCCTCGAGCGCTTCCAGCACGGGCGCGCGGCCGGTCAGGCCGCCGTCGACCAGGAGCGCGCCGTCGACCTCCACCGGCGGGAAGAGCCCCGGCACGGCGGAGGCCGCCATGAGCGCGTCGACCGTCACCGTGCGGTTGTCGAACACGCGCTTCTCGCGGCCGGCCAGATCGGTGGCCGTCACCAGCAGGCGCACGGGCGAGGCCCGGATGGCGTCGAAGTCGAGCGCGGACGTGATCAGCTGCCGGAGCGGGGCGGGGTCGAAGAGCGAGCTGGTCTCGTTGAGCACGAGGAGCGTCAGCCAGCCCGGCAGGAAGCCGGAGAGGATCACCGGGGCGCGCAGCGTGTAGATCTGCTCGCGCGTGATCCCGCGCCACATCGCTTCGAGCCTGCCGGCGCGTCCGGCGGCGATCATGGCGGCGTTGAGCGCGCCCGCCGAAGAGCCCGCCACGAGCCGGATCGGCAGGCCGCGCTCCGCGAAGGCCGCGGCCACGCCGGCCTCATAGGCGCCTTTGGCGCCTCCGCCCGAGAGCACGAGCGCCATGGGCGCGTCGCGGGAAACGCCGGAGGACGAGCAGGCGGCTCCGGCCGGCGCGGTCGCCGCCAACGCGGTGACGGCCGCGATGCCCGCAATCCGCCGGAAGCGGCGCCAGGCCACCGGGAAGGACGTCCTTACTCGCGGTAGTCCAGCCCGGCGGCTGCGAATTTCGGCTTGAATGAGGGCCGGGTCACGAACGCGATGAAGGCCCGCGCCGGCGCGGGTGTCGCGGCCCGCGTGGAGAGCGCGGCGGAATACGTGGTGATCTTCTGAAGGTCGCGCGGGAGCGGTCCCACGAGCGTCACGCCCTTGACCGGCAGGATCTCGCTGATCTGGTGCACACAGAGATCCGCCTGGCCTTTCACAATGGCCTCTGCCGCGAAGCCGCCGGGCCAGAGCACCGTCTTGCTCTTCACGGCGTCGGCGATCCCCAGGCGCTGGAGGACGCCGGCGAAATACACGCCGCTCGTGGCGCCGCTCGCCGGATCCAGATAGACGATCGACTTTGCCTCCAGGATGGCCCGCTTGAAGGCCTCCGACGTCGAGATGTCGGGTCGCGGCGCGCCCTCCCGCACGGCGACGCCGATTCCGGTGCGGGCGATGTCGGCCTGGCTTTCGGCGACCAGCAGGCCCGACGCCGCGAGCTGCTGGAGCACGGTGTCCGTCGCGATGATGACGTCCGCCGGATCTCCCGCCGTCACTTTCTGCCGGATCCCGCCCGCGGTCCCCGTGGTCAGCACGACGGTGTGGCCCGTCTCCTGGCGGAAGGCCTCCGCCAGCTCCGTCACGATGTCCTTGACGGCGCCGGCGCTCAACACCTTGATCTCGGCAGCGCGCACGGGCGAGGCCCAGGCGAGCGCCGCGAATGCCGCGATGAGGATTGCCAGCCGCCGGCTCATGCCGCCGCTCCCGGTCCCGGCCACGACTGCCGCTCAGCCACGCGCAGGGACGACGTAGCCGTGGCGCAGATTGCTCCGCGCCGGGCCGTCTTGCTCGTACTGCTTCTTCATCGCGGCGAGCCGGTCGGTCGCCAGCGCGGTGCGCTTCTCGTACTTGTACAGGCGCGCATTGTTGTCGCCGAAGATCGCGGTCTTGACCGGTCCGTCCGCCGGCCCCAGCGGTCTGAGACCATGCTTCTTCTGCAGGTCTAGGGGAATCTCGAGCCGGCGCAGCGCCTCGATCTGCCACTGGGGCGAGCCCGTCCAGATGGCGTCGGTGCCCCAGACGACGTGGTCGGCGCCCAATCCCCGGACGAGCTGGCCCATCATGACCGCGCACACCCGTGGGTCCGACACGGTGGTCTGGGCGAAGATCTGGCCGAGATCGCCGTAGACGTTCTTGACGCCGTACTTCGACGGGATCTCCGAGAGGTCCGTCACCCACTCGATGCGCCCCGTCTTCTCGAACTGCGCCCACGCATCCTCCACCTTGCCGCCGCCGGGGAACCGGTAGGCCGAGTGGTAGATGATGAAGTTGAGCTGCGGCCAGTCCTTGGCCGCTTTGCCGACGTCCCGCACGTCGGAGTAGGCCAGGAGGTGGGGGAACTGCTGCTCGACCGACGGCGGGAAGAGGCCCTTGTGGATGCAGACGTTGACGAGGCCCGCCTTGGCGAACTTCTCGTACGCCTTGTAGGCGACCTTCTCGTCGTCCAGCCGCCACGGGTACTGGCTGATCTTCTTGTTCGTGTTGTCGCCGATGGTGTAGCCCTTGAACGAATCCGGCTTCAGGTCGCTGATGGCGCGGTCTATGGCTTCGAGCCATCCGGGCTGTCCCGGCGTGAAGATCGCGTGGCTCAGCATCCGGCGCGAGCCGGCCTCCCGGTTCACGCGCGCACGCGCGTCGGACTTCATCTCGTTGGTCAGGAACCAGTCCTGGACGATGTCCGACGGCGCGCCCGAGATGAGCGCGACCTTGGTGTCGCTGTCGAGGAAGACCTCCTTGTAGTAGTTGGCGAACTTGAGATCCTCGATCGTCTGCTCCTTGCCGGCGAGCGCCGGGTTCCACCCCGCCTTGCCGACGGCCTGGCGCTGGAGCACGAAGGTCGTGATACGCGTGTCGTCCCGGAGAAAATGGGTGTGGCAGTCCATGATGAACTGCCCCTGCAATGACGCCGCCCGCTCGGCAGCCAGCTCACGGTCGGCCGCCTCGGCGCTGCTCGCGCTGTACAGCGGCCCGTAAACCTCGTTCATCGCGACGAAGGCCGCCGCCATCCCTGAGGCGGTCCTGAGAAAATCCCGGCGGCTCAGGCCCTGCTTCCTCGCCAGCCGGCCGCCCATCTCCTTGATCCGCGCCTCGACGCGCCGTTGGTTTGCCGTCTGGGGCGCCGGCATGAACTCATCGCTCGAGACGCTCTGGGTGGGAATCGGGCCGGGAAATGTCGCGGTCTCGGACGGGCGGAGCGATGCGAGCTCGTGGTCGCTGAGCAGCCTCATGGGTCCTCCTTCTTCGGCGGTTGCCCTGCCGCGGATCCTTGGTGGACGGAACAGTATTGCAGCCTCCGCGACGTGTCAATTGGTCGGCTACCGGCTTGGCGACCGGCTACCGGCCGGGTCTGAGCTTTTCCAAGACGAGGGCGCGGAGCGAGTCGACATCGAAAGCGAATGCCTCGCGCGAGGGCGGGGGCGCCTCGGTCTTGAGCCCGGTCTCGCTCACGATGACGCAGATGGTGGAAGCCGGGTCCACGAGCTTGTCGGCGAGCAGCCGCGCCAGCACGGCGAGCGACGCCGAGCCGGTCGGCCCGGCCCAAATGCCCTCCGTGCGCGCCAGCAGCCTCTGGGCGGCCAGGATCTCCTCGTCCTCGGCTTGGCCCGCGACGCCGCCCGTCTCACGCAGGATGCGCAGCACCCAGTCGCCCTTGCGTCCGGGATTGCCGGCCGCGAGCCCCTCGGCGACGGTGTAGCCGATCTTGAGCGGCACGATCTCCGTCTTGTCCCGCCACGCCCGCGTGATCGTGTTGGATCGCGCGGCTTGCGCGGCGGCCATGACGGGCCGCTTGGGGATGAAGCCCAAACGCTCCATCTCGGCGAAGCCGCGGTGGGCGGCGATGAAAGTCTCGCCGACCGCCACGGGCGCCACGACGACGTCCGGCGCCCGCCACCCAAGCTGCTCGGCGATCTCGTACGCGATGGTCTTCTTGCCTTCGTGCTTGTACGGGTTGCGCGTGGCGCCGCAGTCGAAGAAGAGACGCTCCTCGACCAGCCGGTCCCAGTGCGGGATCAGGTCGTCGTAGACCCACTTGTAGAGGACTAGGTCGCTGGCGGTGGCGGCCATGTGGAGGGGCTTGGGCGCCGAGGACCGCTCGTAGCAGAAGATGAGCGAGCGCAATCC
>WNFP01003644.1_pt1 | contig 21468 bp, 17 predicted proteins | sample 5400201 | NCBI WGS metagenome assembly WNFP01 (sample SAMN13153355, study PRJNA577476) | soil metagenome | isolation source: 115 cm saprolite under Madrone tree | place: USA:California | collected 2016-06-14
AAGATTTAAATTCTTTCGCGTTGACGAGGTTGGAGTTGTAAGATAAGCCGCGGACGCCGGGCAGCGCAATGTAGACAAAGATGAATTGGTCCTCGCTGTCCGTGAAGATATGCTTGCCACCGTACCATTTGGACTCGTCGAGCACTTCGGGAAGTATGAAGGCGGACTTGATCGAGTCGAGAATCTTGCCGCGGTAAAGCGAGCTATAACTCGAGTTGGGCCCGCCACTGTATATGTCCGCAATGGTTTTCCCCGCGCGAGCCTCCGCGGCGATCCTGGTAGCGAGCTGATCTCCGGTGCCGTTGACCGAGGTAATTTGGATCTCCGGGTAGTCCTTTTTGAATTCGTCGAGCAGCGCGGCTTGCCCGTACCGACCGACGTAGAGATTCAACCGCCCCTCTTTCTTGGCCGCTGCTACGGTTTGTTCCCAATCGCTTTTCCAGTCGGCGTGCAAGTTAGCAGTCCAGAAAATTACCGGGAGCAGAAACAGGTTGATGGCGATGCGGGTTTTCATAACTTGATCTCCTCAAAACCCATGCGCCAAACAGCGCAAAGCTGAAATCGTAGGCGCGCTCGATGGGAACCTCCTTTGTGACTTTGAGGACCTCGCGAACGATGTCGAGATCGTTTTTCTGCGTTTCTTCGTCGACCACGCCGTTGGTCGTAAATGTTCCGATCATGCCGTCGTAGGTGCGCGCCGCCAATTCCCTGTCTAACTCGGAAAATTTCATCATCGCATCCATCGCGACCTCGCGGTTCTGCTTGACCAGGCGCAGGGCTTTGAGCAGGGCACGCGTGAATCCATGCATCAACTTGGGTTTCGCTTTGATGAATTGGTCGTTGGTTGCAATGGTGCCCCAGGAATTTTTCACTTCTTTACCTAGATACAAGATCTCTTTCATGCCTTGATCGAGGGCGGCAAAGCGTTCCTCGGAACTCAATAGCCCCGCATCCACGACCCCCGACTGCAGCGCTGCAAGGCGCTGGCCCGGCGGCAGCGCGAGAAACGTCAAATCCTTGTTGGCGTCGAGACCGTACTTTGGGGCAACCTTTTTCAACATAAACGTCGCCACCGCAGCAACGCCGGTCACCGCGATTTTCTTGTTCTTAAGTTCTTTAAAAGAGCCGTACTGGGGCCGGACCATCAGCCACTGCAGCACCTGATCGGTGACGGCCAGCACGGTTTTGAGCGGAGCGTTGCCTTGAGTGACGGCGACCAGGGCGCTGCTCCCGGAACCGGTGAAATCCATTTCTCCGGCCAGCACGGCTTGAAGGCCGGGGGTGGATGCCATGACGACGATATTGAGATCGATCCCTTCCTCTTTCATATAACCCCGCTCCTTGGCGAGCGGAAAGATGATGAACTGAAACGACTTGGATGGCAGGGTGACGTTGACTTTATCGACGGCGAATGCCGATCTACCGGGAAGCAACAACACGCTGATCAGCAGCGGCGAGACCATCGACAGGGTGATTTTTTTCATTCTTCAGTCCCTCCTGGAAATAAGATACCGAGCATGCATCGAAACCGGTCACGGCCCACATTATAAAAGCCAATTTTCTAAGTCGAGGGGAAATTTAAAGGTTTACGGGGTTGTGGTTCGGCTAAGTAAAGATCTCTCACGGAGTTTACCTTGAGTCTGACCCAAGGGGTCGAGATGACAGATCAGTTACGTTGTTGTCATTCCGAGCGGTAGCGAGGAATCTTTCTCCCCTAAAAGTGGTGCGAACTCATACTGAACCACTACTGTTGAAGGGGACATCTTGTATCTTGACGATGTCGCTAGGGACTGAAGATTGCGCCACAATTTGGACTTAGCAGCCCTTTGGTTCTTTCAAAGCAACATTCAGCAACCAGCCCAATTTGACTCCGGCTTGGGCGAGCCTGGTTCGCACACCAACTCCCTCGACGTTAACCCTTAAACTTCCCGTAGTGTATACGTCCTGCCATCTCCAATCATCCGCATCCTCGTTCCCAACAAACTATTGGATTTCGGATTCAACCCGCAATCAGCGCTCCGATCTAAAATGCACTTCGCAATGCATTGCCTTGATCCCAGCTCGCTCTTTGTCTTATTATCGTCACGTGATCAGGGCCTTTACAAAACGGAACCGGGTAGCCCGAGGGATTCGACAATTAGTTGTCATCAAGTGCAATAGCTAATCTAAGTCTTTTTGTCGTGTCTTCCTCTGTATTCTGCCTACAAAAAGCGATCCGGTGAATACGCGGGAAGTCTCGGAATGCCTCTCCCAGCGCATTCAAGCGTGCGGAAAAGATAATTGAAAAATGATCCCGTATAGCGGTAGCGACGAATACACCCTGCGACTTGTTGTTGCATCTCCTCTTCGTATCCTTGCCACCGGGAGATGAAATCATAACGCTCCAGCCAATCATCGATCGTATAGTGAATAAGGTCCATCAACTTCCGCTGAGCCAAAAGATTCCCTTTCTGTGCGAGTCGAACGATGGTGATACCAATAACATCTCTAATCCGTCTATCCTGTTCGCCCAACGGAGCAATGAATACGTACATCTTATCTCGGTACTTGTTCAACGTAGTGTCAAGTTCGTAACTGTCTTCATATTGGACAAAACTCTGTTGAGTCTTTCCAGGAGACCACCGTCTCTGAAATTTTCGGTCTAAGGCATAAGTGAGCCGATCCCAGTCTATGCCGCCGAATTCTCGGCGGACCTTCCGCTGGATGAAGCGATAACAGTACGGCGCATGCTTGCGTATCCATGAGCTATTAAAGACATCCGGCTGGTTTCTTGCCAGCAGCTTGTTAAGCGTTGCAACCACAGCGCTGAAGTCCATGATTTCTCCTTCTTCAACGGACGCACTCGCGGACTGGCAGTAGAATAATTCGTCCGGTCGATACACGCCGGCGGTCCCGAGTTCTATGGTGCAAGTTGCGCAAGTAAAAGAGGCAGCCGATACTTTCACGTTTTCGCAATTGCGAAAACACGGCAAGCGGGGCGTCGCGAGACCGCCGGCAAGGTAACCCCGAGCAAAGAAAACATCACCTCTCGATATCAGACGCTGTTGGATTGGTATCAGGACAAGTTCGTTGGCAAGCGAAAGAGTCTTAAGGAGAGCGATCCTATTCTCGAGCTGCGCGGGCTTGGTAAGGAGATTTGGGTGGGAGAAGACCCGGACGAGTACGTGAGCCGACTTCGTGGAGGCTGGGAGTGAGCCGCATTTACTGGGACACGAACCTGTTTATCTATTTGATTGAAGATCACGGTGACTTGTGAGAGCGAGTGGCGAGATTACGTAAGCGGATGATCGAAAGAACGATGATCTCTCGCTGCAGCGCGCCCTCTTGTGAATCTCAGTTTTTGCCGTTGCTAAATAAAGTTACCCATTCGGCTACAGGGAGTAAATCACAGACTTCGGCAAAGCATATCTAACGTTAGGCGCAGAGTACTTCGGGCGAGATTTAGATGCGGATATTTCTTTCTGATCGAGTCTCCTTAAACGATCCGCGAAGCCAAAATAAAAAACTACGATTCCTCCAAAATCTCCTTCACTCGTTTGATAACATCCGGCGGTTGAGTAACCGTCGCGTCGATCTTCTTTTGAAGTTGCTCGCCACTGAGATAGGTCGTTCCGTCCCAGTCAAGCAGCTTCTTTGCCTCAGCGGCAAATTCAGGATCTTTCAGCACTCGCTCAAAACTCTCGCGTAAAATTTGTAATCGTTCCTTTGGCACACCCGGGGGCGCGGTATAAGGCCGATCGAACTCCGTATAAGCGAGTACAACATCCATCAAGTTGACCGTCGGCTTCGCCTCGGGAGGGGCCAATTCACCCACTGTCGGAACGGGAGGCAGTAACCGGCTCTTCTCCGGTCCCTGTTGAAGCACAAAAGTGACGAAATTATCCTTTATCCACTGGGACCATGGGGAACGGATAACGGTGATGTCGGAGGTGGCGCGGCAGTCCGCTTCACCCCGTTCCATTCCCAGATCGATCTCGCGTCCCGAGCCAAACCCGAGAACGTTTTTGATTTTCAGATCGAAAATCTTACTGATCAAACTGGCGAAGACATAGCTGATGCTTCCCGTGCCGGCTTGCCCGAAGCGCGGCGGGGTCTTCGCCCCGCGTATCGCTGGGATGCTTTTGTACGGCGTATCGGAGCGGCAGGCAACCATCATTGGCGATTTATTGAAACTGCCGATCCAAGCGAACTTGCGAAAATCAAACTTGACTTCAGCCTTCCCAACCATTTGATCCAAGTAGTTCGAGCGGGTAATCGCCAAGATCGTCAGTCCATCCGGCTTGGCAATGTTAAAAATATAATTGGCCGCCACCAGCCCACCGGCTCCAGGCATGTTTTGCACTATGGTCCCAGGATTCCCTGGAATGTGTTTGCCCAAATACCGCCCGACAAGGCGCGCTCCGATATCCGTTGACGCTCCGGGACCACTAGCGACGACCAGTTGAATCGTCTTCCCTTCATAGAAAGGCTTGGTTCCCTGAGCCAGCGACGACGACGGGTAAGCCGAGGCGAATAGCAACGCCCAGAAAAGCGCCCTCTTTCTATCGTGTTTAACACTGAGAATTTGCCGGCCAAGCAGGTTCACTCTTTTGAACATTCGCCACTCGTTATGTGCGGATCAAAACTGGTGCATTCGGATGGCGGATCTTAGTTCTGCCGTCTGCGATTTGCAATCGACTCGGGCGGCGCGGGAAGTTGAACTTTTGCTCTAAAAGGAATAGGAGCGAGGGCAGACTTCATGCGCGGCTCGATAAGTTAGAGCAAACAGATTGCAGTCCATAGGGACTGCGGGTTAGGAAGCAAGAAAATCGGAAGGAGAATCTATGAACACAGAGAACTACGATGTGATTGTGGTCGGTTTCGGCAACGCGGCTCAGGCCTCTGCGGTTGCGGCTCATGTTGCCGGGGCGAAGGTTTTAGTGCTGGAGAAGGCGCCGGAAAGAAAAAAAGGCGGCAACACATGGTTCAGTCACGGCGCGCAGTTTCGCCACGTGCACAATGGGATTGCAGACGAGAAGCCGCTGCTTCCACACGTAAGTGAGAGCGAGTGGGAGAGGATCGATCTCCCGCCCTACACGAAAGACGACTTTTACGGCGATCTGATGCGGGTCACCCGCGGTCGGTCGGTGCCGGAGCTCGCGGAGTTGCTGGTCAACGAATCCTACCCCACCGTCAGATGGATGCGCGAAATGGGCATCCAGTGGGAAATTCTTTACACCGCGGCGAAGCCGGAGGGCGGGCGCCTACGCTGGCATCACGGCAGCAGCTTCATTAACTCCAAAGACGGCGGCGGCGGCCTCGTCGAGATGTGGCATCGCATTCTACAGACTCGGGGCATTCCGGTTCGCTTTGAAACCGCCGCCTCGCGCCTTCTGACTAATGACACTGGGCGGGTCTACGGCATCGTGGTGGAGACCCCCGAAGGATTTAGTGAGATACACTGCAAAGGGTTGGTGTTAGGCTGCGGCGGTTTTTCGGCGAATCCTGCTCTGCGGGCTCAATTCCTCGGCACGGGATGGGATCTCGCCAAGGTGCGCGGTACCAAGTACAACACCGGCGACGGTATCCAGATGGCTTTAGACATCGGCGCGCAACCGTTCGGTCACTGGAGTGGCGGTCACGCGACACCCATCGACGCCGATGCCGGCGACTATGAAGGCGGCTTTCTCGATCCCGCTAACCGCCGCTACCGTACCCACCGCTACGCCTGGACCATCGGCATCATGGTCAACAGCGAAGGCCGCCGCTTCATCGATGAGGGTGAAGACTTCCACGCCTATACTTACGCCAAGACCGGCGCCGAGATTCTCAAGCAGCCGGGAGGCATCGCCTATCAACTCTTCGATGAAAAGCTGAAAGAAGCGGTGGGCCGTTATCTCTATGACGGGGCGACGCCGGTAATCGCCAACTCCATTAAAGAGCTGGCGGAGATGCTTGAGATCAATCCGGACGCTTTAGTCAAAACCGTTGAGGAGTTCAATAACGCCGTAGTGGAAGATCGCCCGTTTAATGAAGTTGTCCGCGACGGCAGGGCGACTAAGGGTATCTATCCGCCTAAAACCAATTGGGCACAAAAGCTCGATACGCCTCCTTACACGGCCTATGCTGCAACTTGCGGGCTGACATTTACCTACGGCGGGCTGAAGATCAATACGAACTGCCAGGTGTTGAATCGATCCGACCGGCCGATCCCGGGACTGTACGCCGCCGGAGAGCTCACCGCCGGCTTCTTCTATTACAACTACCCGAGCGGCTCCGGACTTCTACGTGGCGCTGTAACCGGTAAAATTGCCGGCACCAACGCCGCAAGCCAATAACGAGAATGGAGTAATGGAGTTGTGGAGTAATGGAAATCCAGTGCCCCACGATCCGATGACTTGCGGCGAAGTGTAACAGAGAAATCAAGCAAGCTGCCTGAGAGTTTCTCTTATGAACATTGTCGTCTGCTGCAAAGCGGTGCCGGGTCTGGTGACGGATCTGAAAGTCGGGCCCGATGGGAAATCGCTCCAATACCAAAGTCAACTTCTAGCGATAAACGAATGCGATGAGTACGCGCTTGAAGAAGCTATCGTGCTCAAGCGCGCCCACGGCGGCCACATCACGGCGATCTCGATGGGGAATATTAAATCTCTGGATATCTTGTATTATGCGTTAGCCAAGGGCGCTGACCGAGCCATTCGCGTAGACTGCGAAAGCCAAGATCCCCAGATTGCCAGCACCGTACTTGCGGCAGCCCTGAAAAGAAACGAATTCGACCTTGTGCTTACTGGAACCCAGTCGCGCGACACTCTGGGCGGTCAGGTGGGCGTCGCCGTGGCGAACCTGCTTGGCCTGCCCTTCGCTTACGCCGTTGTAGACGTCGAAGTACGCGACGCCAGTAGCATCAAAGTGCGCAAGGAACTGGGCGGCGGGCGCTATGCCCAAGTGGAGCTGCTTTTGCCTGCGTTGCTTTGCGTGCAAACGGGTATTCAACCGCTTACCTTTGTTCCGCCCGCGCGCAGGATTCGCGCGCGTCAGCAGCCGGTCAGCTCGTTTTCCTTGACCGACCTTGGCTTGCGGGCGGAGCAGTTGGTCCCGAAGGGCTATCGCTTTGTTACGGTCCGTCCTCCAGAACGGGCGCACCAGATCGAGCTCCTTCAGGGCAACCCGCAAGAAATCGCCGCCGCGTTACTCAACAAAATTCAGGAGAGTCTCTAATGGCGCGCGATATCTTGGTCTTGGTGGAACACGCCGAAGGCAAAGTCGATTCCATTACTGCTCAGCTGCTCGCCATCGGCCGCCGGCTGGCAGAGGAAACGGGCGTAAAGTTCCTGGCCGCAGCCATTGGACATCAACTGGCAGGTATCGTGACAGACCTCCAAGGACGGGACATCGACAAGATCGTCCTCGTAGACGATCCCGCTTTGAATCCGGGCGCCGCCGAGGTACAGGCACAAGTGATCGCTGAAGTGGCAAAAAAATTAGAGCCGCGTTTGATACTCATCGGCTATAGCCTTATCGGTATGGAGCTGACTCCCGCCATCGCCAGCAAGTTGGGGATGAATGCGTTGACGAACTGCGTGAACGTGGAAATTCGCGACGGTGCAGTCACGGTTACGCGGCCGCTGTTTGACAGTACTGTCCACGCCGAGATCGCCTTGGACGAAAACGAGAGCGCCGTGATCGCGCTTCAGAAAGGATCGTTTGCCCCGTTGGAGCCCTCCGCGAAACAGGCCATCGTCGAATCGATCTCCGTGGACGTCAAGAACATTCCGTCTCGGAGTAGAGTCTTGGCCATTACTGAGGCGCCGCGAGGCGATATCGATATTGCCAAGGCAGAGATCATCGTTGCGGTCGGACGAGGAATCGGCAACGAAGACAAAATCCATTTCACCGCAGACTTGGCGGACGCTTTAGGCGGAGTCTTGGCCTGTTCGCGCCCGGTGGTCGATGTCGGTTGGTTACCCCGTGAACGGCAGGTGGGTGCTTCCGGAAAAACCGTCACGCCGAAAGTTTACGTCGCTTGCGGCATCTCAGGTGCCATCCAGCATCTGACAGGCATGAGAGACTCGAACCGGATTATCGCCATCAACAAGGATCCCAATGCGCCCATCTTCCAGGTGGCCCACGTAGGCGTGGTCGGGGACCTATTTGAAATCGTGCCTGCCCTCACGAAAGCGGCGAAGGAAGGGAAAGCGAGTTGAACGCTCGCCGACGCGCCGCAACCTATCCTACTTTATTTTGAAATCTGAAATCCCGAAGGGCCTATAATCCCTGAGCTGCAGCGTGTCGTCCGGCCAAGCGTGAAAAGACGACATTGCGTGTCTGACCGGTACATGACGGGTAATTGTGGAAAAACAAACCGATGATATCGCCGGAAGCGTAAAGTCCTCTGATCGGATTACCAGAGGTGTTGAGCACCTGCGCGCCTTCATTGATCTGTAAGCCGCCGAAGGTAAAGGTGACGCCTCCCGTGATTGAGAAAGCCCAGAAAGGCGGTTCGTCAATAGGGTTAGACCAGTTAGACTTCTTGGGCGTGATACCTTCGGTGCACTTACCGTCCAGCTTGGTCGCGTCGAACGGAACATCTTTGCGCGCTGCGTCGTTGAATTCTCTTATCGTATGATTCAACACCGCCGGCTCGATGCCGATCTTCTTCGCCAGCTCATGAATAGTTTTGGCTTCGATCGGCGTGGCGGTCTCATATCTCGTGCCAAGCAGCGGAATGGTCTTCTGATCGTAGATTTGATAGGCGACGCCACCAGGCTGGCCCAGGACTGCCCATCCGGTCTTCGCGTAGGTGTAGGAGTGGCGCGCTTCGCCTTCATCGAAGAAGCGTTGCCCCAAAGAATTGACCGTGATGCCGTAAGGGTAACCGTAGCGATTCGCCTTGCTGCCGATTTCCACGTCGGGAAAATTCGAGTCGATGGGCGTCGCGTGCGCCCCTTGCCAGTGGCCCGCCGCCTTCGCTCCCATGGCGAGAGCCATCATGAGCACTTCGCCGGTATCGTGGCGGCTGCCACGCACTTTCATCAAATCGGCGTTGGCACCGAGATAACGCGCGCGCATCTCCGGGTTCGCTTGAAAACCGCCGGCGCAAAGAATGATCGCACCGCTGCGCAGTTCGTATTCTTCGTTAGGATCGGAAACCACGACTCCTTCGATTCTTCGGTCGTTGCCGAGCAACTCCCGCACGCGCGACTCGTAGCGAATCTCGACTCCCACCCGGGTCGCAATCTCGCGCCATTGGCCCAGCTGTCCCAGGCCGCCGCTGATGCCGCCCACCGGATGGATCACGAATCGCCGCATTGGACTGCCGCACCAGAACCTCGGCGAGCTGCTGGTCGATCCGCCCGCGGGTGACCCGTTGAAGATCAAGGTGAAACTGTTCAGCCGAGTAAGCGGGAAGATGCAATTTTTGAAACAGCGCCGCGTCCACTTCCGGTAGGAACGAGCGAATCTCGTCGGCGCCGGAAAAGACCCAACGGAAGCCGGTGTGGGAATAGCGTGCGTTTCCGCCGAACTCCGGCTCCGGCGCTTTCTCCAGCATGACGACCTTGGGAGCGCCCGCTTGTTTAGCGGCTACCGCCGCTTCAAATGCGGCGCTACCGCCGCCAACGACGACGATATCACCTCTTTCGGTCGGCATAGGATCTCTCACGGTTTTTTGACGAAGCTTTGGATGAATCCCGAGCTTTCGAGTTTCTGGACGAAGCTGGTATCGACGATACTTTCAGATCGAACCGAAGCGAGTTTGGGATTGATCGAGGTTAAAATGCCGTGCAACTTTTTCATCCCATCTAGGTTTAACGACGGAACACGCTCATAGGAGTTGACAATCGTCTGATAGGACTCTTCAGCGTCTGCGGGGTTATCGAGCCGCAGGTTCGTAGCGATAATGCGTATGACCGTGCTCTTGTTGGGAGGATCGAGCATGTAGGCAATCGATTCGATAAAAGCTTTCAAGTAGCTCTCGACAATCTGTGGCTTGGCCACGGTGACACGGCGGGCGGTCGTGAGCACCGTCTGCGGCAAAATGATACCTGAGCCTTTAAAGTTATAAAGCATGGAATAACCCCGGTTCGCATAGACGGCTCCGATGGCACCGTTTAGCGTCGTGGCCTCCACGGTATTGTTCTCGAGCGCAACCCGCCGGGTGATCTCAGTCCCAGGAATAGTAAGGAAAGTGATCTTGGCCTGATTCGGGTCTACACCGAGCACCTGAAACGCCAGCAGAGCAACAATATGGGAAACCGCCCCCGTGCCGCTGATGGCCACCCGTTTCCCCCGAAGATCTTCGGCCTTTTTGATTTCCGGCCGGGAAACCAGGCTATAGTCCAGCCGCTGAACTAAGTTGCCGACGCCGACGACCTCGGCTCCGCCCGCCGCGGCATTCAGCAAGTTGCCCGGGCCGACAATAGCCATATCGATCTCCCCCGCGACGAGCGACGCTATCGTGACGGCTGATCGAGGCATCAGAATAAACTGAACGTCCAGGCCGTACTTGTTAAAAAGGCCCCGATCTTTGGCCACCCAAAGCGCCGCCATGCTCTCACTCGTAACACTCGATGCAAAGTAGGTGCGCGTCAAAGCAAACGAGGATATCGGTGTGGCGAGGCCGATGATGAAAAGAGCGGTGAGCAGCCAAGCCAATAAGGCTTGGCTGCCGCCCGATTCTCGGCTCGGTTTGGTCATGGAATCTGCTAGCTTGTTTTTGCTTTTGGCTCGCCCACAGGTTCCACCTTGAGAAACCCATGCTCGGAGACATCGAAATAATTACCGTCGGGATCCGATCCACGGACCTCGGCATAGGGACGCCCATCGGGACGCGGCTTCGGCAATTTGTTGTAATTGATCTTTTTCATCTTCTCGACGATTGCCTCACCGCTTTCGACCTCAAAACCAAAGTGGTAGAGACCATTGGGCGCGTTTTGTTCATGATTCGGAAGTATAGCGAGGTTAAAGTAACCGTCCGTAAGAAAGATAGCGCCGCCTTCTCGCTTGTCTTTGTGCAGCATTTGCATGTCAAAGACGTCCATATAAAAGGTCGCGAGTTTCCCAGTATCCTCCGTGCGGATGGCCAAATGGCGAATCTTAGGCATACAAACCTCCTTCTGTTATTTAATCAACCCTTTATTACTCGCTGATGCTAGTTGTCAAGTAACACGTAAGTTCAAGGTTCAAAGTTCCAGGTTCAACGTCTCGGGCCTTGAACATTGAACGTTGAACCTTGAACGCTAAACTCTAGCTGGAAGGCGCGCCCCTGCATCGATGTCACGAGGGGAACGATACGGGTTAGCAGGCAAGCTAAAAATTTATCCTTTGATCACCCCCACCGGCCGGAAGCGCGCGACGCGTTTTGACACACCGGCGTGATCCATGGTTTCCACCACATCCGCCACGTCTTTGTAGGCGTGGGGCATTTCTTCGGCCATGGTGCCGCGTCCCTGATAGCGTGCCACCACACCACGACGCGCCATCTCTTGATCGATGTCCATGGTTTGACTTTGCTTCTTTGACTGAGCGCGGCTCATTGTTCTTCCAGCACCGTGACAGGTGCTGCCGAAAGTTTTTTTCATCGCTGTCTCGGTTCCCACTGACAAATAGGAATAGCGTCCCATATCTCCGGGAATGAGCACGGGTTGGCCGATATTCTGATAGTCGGCCGGGATCTGTGGATGACCCGGCGCGAAGGCCCGTGTCGCGCCCTTTCGGTGAACACACAGGCGTCGCTTCTTGCCGTCGACAACATGATCTTCAATCTTTGCGATGTTATGGCAGACATCGTAGAGTAACGAGAAACCGAGATCCTTGGGGCCGCTATTGAGAGCCTTCATGAAAGCCTTTTCAGCCTGGCTCATAATCACTTGCCGATTGGCCCAAGCATAGTTTGCCGCCGCGGCCATAGCCGCGAGATAATCTTGGCCTTCAGGCGACTGAATCGGCGTACAAGCGAGTTGCCGATCCGGCAGTGAAATTCCGTATTTTGTCATCGCCTTGCTCATGACCTTGAGCGAGTCTTCGCAGATCTGATAGCCCAAGCCGCGCGAGCCGGTATGAATCAGAATAACGATCTGATCGGGAAATAGGCGGAGCGTATCCGCAACTTGCGGTAGGTAGATTTCTTCGACTCTGCCGATTTCGAGAAAATGATTTCCCGAGCCCAAAGTGCCTACCTGCTTGAGGCCACGCTCCAAAGCCCGATCGCTGATAAGCGCTGCATCGGCCGTCGCCAATCTACCTCCCTCTTCCATATGAGAGAGATCGTCCTGGTAGCCATAGCCTTCCGATACAGCCCAGCGCGCGCCGTCGCGCAACAAGCGCTTTTCATCCTGCTTGGAAAGTTTGGCGATGGCGCCCTCGGAACCGACGCCGGAAGGGATAACGGAGAACAGAGATTCGACAATGCGTGTTAGTTTGTCTTTGATTTGTTCGAAGACCAAACCGGTCTGCACCAAACGAACACCGCAGTTAATGTCGTAGCCCACACCGCCGGGAGAGATGACGCCTTCGTCGAGGCTGACCGCCGCCACGCCACCGATGGGAAACCCGTAGCCCCAATGGATGTCCGGCATGGCGAGGGAATAGCCGACAATGCCGGGCAGGTGCGCGACGTTCATGACCTGTCGCAGGCAGTTATCGTCTTTAAGGTCGGCCATCAATTTTTCACTGGCATAGATACGGCCCGGCACTCTCATGCCGCCTTGGCGAGGGATTTCCCAGAGATATTCTTCAAGACGATCGAGTTTTATTGCCTCTGCCGACACTCAATGACTCCGATGGAAATGGGTGCTACTGATTGGAGGGCACCCTGCCCTAGACATCGAAGATGACCCGGGCGTGCCACGCGCCGGCTTCCCGCCAAACTCTAAAGTCATGGTAGGTGACGCCCTTGATCTCAGTGTGAAAGGCATGGCGTTTGAGGTCCAATTTCTCGCCGCTGACTTTTCCTTGAACCCGTCCATCGCCGATGTGTGCAATCTCGCACTGCCTTCCAACAAATCCTTGAATATTAAAAAGTGCCAGGAGCTCACACAGCCAAGCATGGAGTAACTCTTCGGGACCTTCGCCGGTGACGTAGATATTTATTGTATCCCGGATTTTAATCGTATCAGGATCAGCGATCTGAGCGCAAAGCGCTTCCCCCGCTGAAGCGAAAAGCCCCGGCAGGTCGGCAGCGGTTACTTCGATCCCTAAATCGGCGGTATGTTCAATCTCGCGATAGGTCGCCCGATCATTGGTCATGGGCCTGTTTGTTCGTCGCGCTCGATGATCATGGGAACCACGGCGTCTCGAATGACTTTCTCGCTTACTTCACCGTAGCGCTCTTTAAAACGATCTAACGGGATCACGGCTTTTGCCATGGCGCGATGCCCGCCGGCGCTGCCGATATCGTCGTAGAGTTTCTTCATGATTTCACCGGCGCTCTTGACGTAGCCGACGTTGCGCACGGAGATGACTACCCGATCTTTGACCAAGCCCGATACGATTCCCCACTCAACCCCTTCGATGTTCAGACAAAACTCCGCCATCTGCGGAATGACATCCTCGCGGTTGATTTCGCCCATGTGAATCACCGCCACGCCGTTGTCCAATCGCAGACGGCTTAATGCCCTGCCAAGAGCTTCGAGATCTTCCCGCGGCAACGCGGGCCGCTCGATCCGCGTAATCATCAACTTGTTGGCGAACGGGTAGAGGAAGGTGAAAGCGCTGAGATCGGCAAGAATGCTGCCGCGCTCGAGGAAAAGCGTATCCGTCTTGATTCCATAGAGCAGCGCCGTGGCCAGCCGTTGCGACGGTTCCATGCCGATCGACCGCAAATATTCAGTGAAGATCGTCGATGTCGCTCCATAGTTGGTTCGAAGGTCGGCAAAGCGGGCTTTGAACGCAGTCCGCTTGGGATGGTGATCTACGACTAGATCTACTCTTCCTAACGATTGATCGAAATAGGGTGGCTGGACGTCGACCAGAGCCAGCTGCGCGCCGTCTTTGTGCAGATCTTCATAGGTGATCCGATCGATCTGAATATCCAGCAAGCGGATCATCGCGAGATTTTCCGGCCGGGTCACCTCGCCGAAGGTTACAATCGGCGTCGTAATACGGTTGCGTCCCAAAAGCTCGCGCAAGGCTAGCGCGCTGCCAATGGCGTCGGGATCAGGATCGTGCTGAAGTAATATGTGGACCTTCTTCTCGTCAAAGAGCGAACGGATCCTTTCGACTTTTTTGCTGTTCAATGTATCGAGCAGTCGGGTGGCACAGAACTCTTCGAAAATATCCGGCAGCTGGAGCTGCCTGAACAGCGAACCCTCGGACTCCTTTGCCCCATTCCTGTCCGGAGTGAGAGCGACGATGGATAAACTCTTGTCCAGGGTTCTCAAAAGGCGGCAGATCCGATCTTGAAAATCCGCCTCGCGAACGAAAACGATGGCCTGATCTACGTGATGAAGCTTGATTCTCTTATAGGTCTCTTCCTTAAGAAGATCTCCATGCCGAACCTTTCCGCCCTGCCGTTTAATCCTATTCGCCACCGCCGCATCCTGCACCAAAAACAGCACCTCTGCCTGTTTTGACGCAACGTTGCGCATGAAGTGAAATAGTAAATCGTCTTCGCAGATCGCCAGATACTGCATAAGGGGTTTCCCTAGAAAGGGAATTTAGTGCGGGAGTTGGCCAGAGGTCAAGCGTGAAGTGCTATTCAACACGGGCGGAGTCTAACACCTGGGATTTTGCAATGCCAGTCCTATCCTTGAACCGGAACCATGAACCCCATATAAGCTAAAGAAAACGCGAAGGAAGCGAGTGGCAAATTGATGATTAACAGCGGTGAAAGAGGCTTTGGCCTGCCTAAGTTCAGCCAGGGCGAACGAACACGCCGCTGGGGACGAGTGCGTGAGCTCATGCGTCAGCAACAACTTGACGCGATTATCGGTTTTCCCAACCAAAGCCACTGGGATCAATTTCAGGCTGACATCCGTTACCTCACGCATATCGGCGGTCACCAAACCGAAGTTGCGGTCGTCTTTCCGGAGTCCGGCGAAGTGACTGCTTTTGTTCGGGGCGGCAACGAGGTGGAATGGTGGAGCATCGCCCAGGACTGGGTAGCCGACATTCGCGCCTCGCGACGATCCTGGGGGGAGCCTCTGGCCGAGCGCGTAAAGGAGCTTAAACTTGAGGAGTCACGGATCGGCGTCTCCGGCTTGAGTGGTCTGCTCCGCGCACCGGAAGGAACCGTCGTCAGCGGGATGATCGAAAAACTACGAAAGACCTTTCCAAAGGCACAATTTGAGAATGCCACGGAATTGCTCCAAGACGCGCGCTCGATCAAGGGGCCCGAGGAAATTGCCTGCGTGGAGCGGGCGGCTGCCATACTCGACAAGGTGGTGGAAGCCGTCCTCGCGAAAGCTAAACCCGGCGTCATGGAAAACGAGATGGTTGCGACCATCTGGTATACGATTATTGCCAACGGCGGCGATTATCCATCGATGACGCATTGGGGCGCAGGTGTGGGCGTGCCATGGGCCTCTCGTATCGCGCCCCACCGTCCGCTTCAGGCCGGCGACATGATAAATACGGAGCTCGAGGCGAAGTACGGCGGCTACATTGCCCAGACCGTTCAGGCCGCTTGCCTGGGAAAAATTTCGCCGGAATTAGAGCGCTCCTTCGATGTCAGCGTGGAAGTTTTCGACGAGCTGGTGAAATTCATGAAGCCCGGTATCTCTTTCCGCGAGGTGGTGCGTGTTTATCAACGGCTCGTACGAGACTCCGGTCATACGCCGAAAGGCATGTTACTCCACGGCCGGGGCATCGGCGAAGATCGACCGCAAATCACCGGCGAGGTGGAGGGCGATATTTACAATTCTCCCACTTATCTGATGCATCTCGACCTACCTTTAGTTGAAGGCAACGTCTTCGTCCTCAAGCCGGGTGCCATGTCGGGGGATGCGCCCGACTCGATTCGCTGCGGTGACACAGTGGTCATCACTTCTGACGGAACGCGACGGTTAGGCAAGAGACAATTCGCTTTCCCGGAATTACTTTAATCCGGCGTTTACTGCCATATCGCTTTCTTGTGGTTTCCCTCCCGTCGGAAATTATCCGTGGAGGATCTCGCAGGATCGCAGAAGGTCGCAACGGCATTCAAACCATCGACCACATCGCCCATGCGGCCAAACCAGCCGGAAGAAATACTATCCGACGAAAAAGTGGCGCCGCATTCGCCAGCCAAAAAGGACAAGGCCGCGGGTTAAGCCGGTGGGAATCAGGCGGCAAGAAGTGGATCTAAAACAATTGTTCCTTAACCGGAAGCCGATCTTATTTACCGCTTCACGGGCGACTTCATCCGCCTTTCCTGGCTGAGACATCGTTACGCTTTGTATAGCCCTTCCTTCTTCACGTATTGATAAACTCCTTCAAAGAACCAAGCGAAGTAGGCCGTGCCCATACGCAGGCAATACTCCAAGCTGAAGCCTGGACGAGTATCGGCGCGACCCTCTTCGAGCATTTTTTTCAGCACCGTCCAGTCGAGATCCGCATGCGCCATAACGCCGTCGGCGTGCTCCTCGAGGTCAGCTTCGGCGTGCACCCGGAAGTAGACGACTTTCTCTTCCGGTATTTTGTAAGCCTTGCGCAGCGCGCCGCCAAAAAATTTCGCCCAATGGCCAACGGCTTCTTCGACACAGAAAGAGGCCCACCACTCGGCCATGGTTCCCTCATAGAGCACCCCGCGATAATACTCGAGAAACGCACGGCACTCGGCCAACATCTCGTATTCGATCATCTGATCGTCGGTCAAGCCGAAATTTCTTCCCTGCTCCAGGACGATGCGAATGTGGCCCGGCGGCGTCGGATGAATCATCTCGTCCGCCACATGATTAGCAAAGTGCCTCTGCAGTTCTGGATGGCGTTTGAAGAACGGCAAGTGCCGTTGATAAGCAACCCCGTGAAAGTTGTTGATTTCGGCCACGAAGCCGTACCAATTCTGCCAAAAGATCTGGATTGCCTCCATGGGCAAAGTTCCTCTTTCCAACTCCGTATGAAAGCGTCCCTTAAAAAGCCACCGATCCGTCAAATCCCGCAAGTATTGTTTCAGCTCCGCGACAACGGCCTCTGCTTCCCGCGGTGATAGCTTTTTACCGAAGTAGTCTTTTCCGTTTGCTTTTGCCATCTATTTTCTCCTTCGCTAATAAAGCGCTCCTGGGTTCAAAATGTTATTGGGATCCACCAGCTGCTTGATCTCCTTCACCAGGTCGTAAAGATTCGTGAGACGTTGATAGGGATAAGGTCCTTTTGTGCTCAATGTCGGCGCGGTCCAGACGACCCCCCGCTTGTTGCTGAATTCCTGGACCATCCCCATCCACTTGCGCAGCTTGCCCACGTCCTCTTCATCGTAGGGATTATAAAAGACAAAATATTCCTCTTTGATAGCCAAGTCACGGGTCACGTAACTATCGTGCTGAGGTGAATGTTCGGCGTCCCAAAGGCCGGCGGCTCGCTTGGCAGCCTCGTCGAGATCATACATCTCCTGAAGGAATGTGAGCGGATACATTTTTGAGGTGACTGCGAACATACCGGAATGGCGCACCACCGAGCCGCACCAACCGTCCGGTCCCATAATATGATAGTCCGGCCAGCCGTGGAGCCCGTATTGCTGCGCCTTGGCGCCCATCGATTTGTCGGCGATCTCCGGCACGTCTACGCCGCTCGCCTGACTGTAGATTCGCCGCATACGTTTTTCCTTGAACGCGAGTTCCTCCGCATCGCGCGCTAGGATCACAGTCTTCAAAAAAAACCACGCGTCTTCCGGAATCTTGCTCTTGTCGTAGAGACCTTCTTCCATCGGCCAGTGATACTGCCATCGGTCGGTGAAATGAATATCGTGCACAACCTCGCCTTTCACGAGTTGGATAAGCGCATCTTGCGCGCGGTCAAGTTCATGGCGGCGAAATGTGTAGCAGTAATCGTACAACCATTCCCGCTGGCCTTCGATCGCCCGCAGACAGACTTTGCTGATGATCCCCATCGACCCCGCCGCGAGGGTGAATAGACCTAACAAATCCGGCAAGTGAATCCATTTTTGAAAAGGTCCAAAAGTTGTGCCCTGGTTGGCCAATGCACCAAGCCGGATGATCTCGCCATTGGCGAGGATAACCTCCAAACCCAGAACCATATCTGCGATCCAGCCATACCGCGTCATGCCGTAGCCGATACCACCCTTGTTCACCATGGCACCAATCACCACCGCTGGACCGTAGGTTCCAAAGTTAGGCAGCATCAGACCATGCTGCCGCAGGGCATGATGAATGGCGTATACGCTTGTGCCACCTTCGGCGATCGCATACTGCAGGGTTGGGTTGACTTCAAGAACCTTGTCCATCCCAAGCATATCCAAAAGGATACCGCCTTTAAGAGGTGAGCTGATGCCCATCCCCACCCCGCCTTTGGCAACGATGGGAATTTTGTACTCGTTGGCGAACCTTAGAATCTCGGCAACGGAGTGATTCCCGTGAGCGTCGGATTCGACGCGCACGATGACATCAGGCAACGCCCGATAGGCGCCATAGGCGAGCGTATGCTGATAATTGATTTTGTCGATGGGATTCGTCGAGACGAATCGAGGGCCGACTATCTCTTTGAGCTTTTCAACAATCTCGTCCAAAGATAGCATGAAAGTGATAACCTAAGGTGAAACAAAAGCTAACTCGTCGAGCTGAAGTCCTATCAGAGTTGGAGATGGCTTCCACCCGTAATCAAAATATGACTGCCGGTCAACATACCGGCTTCGTCCCCGGCCAGAAATGCAACGGCGCCAGCCACATCTTCCGGGTAAAGATGCTTTTTCAGCGGCCGGGTCTGGCGCACTCTCTCCCTGAACTCCTCAGGCATAATCATGGAGGCGTCAGTCAGCGTAAAGGCCGGAGTCACCACGTTCACCGCGATCCCCAAAGGTCCCAGTTCGATGGCCATAGTGTTCGCCATCGACTCTAGAGCGGACTTTGCGGCTGCGTAAGCACCCATGCGCGGCAACGGTTGTTGGGCCAACCGTGTGCTGACGACGATTATCTTGCCGTTTTTCTTTGCTACCATTCCCGACAAACAGGCCTGGACGCAATGGTGAAAAGCGGCAAGCTCATGTTCCACGGCTTGATGAAAGTTCTCCCACGACAGTTCATGGAGCTGACCGACCTTGAAGGGAAAGTAGGCATTGTTGACCAGCACATCGACAGCAGTCCATTTTTTCTGGACCGCCGCCACCATTGCCTCCACTTGATCTTTTCGCGTCACGTCCGCCTGAAAGATCATGCCTTGACCGCCATCCGCCTCAACTTTCTCGAGAACCTTTTGCGCCGCTTCTTGGTTTTGGTGGTAGTTGATAACGACGGCGGCGCCGGACTGCGCAAGCCGCTTTGCCGCAGCCGAGCCGATACCTCGGCTCGCCCCGGTGACCAGAACAACTTTCCCCTGGAGCGATTCGCGTCTCGCTTGCTCCGTCATTGGTTTCAACAGCTAAATGGCAATAGCGTCTTCCGCCGCGCCCTTTTCGTACTGTGCAGCGTTGTTCTTGAAGGAGAGAAACTTCATCTTCACGTACGGCGAACTGTAACCGTTCAAGATCCGGTCGATTCTCCCCGGCTTGCCATAAAAAGATTGAAAGGCCCAACCGGTCAACTCGCCGAGCTGCTGGCGCGTGAGATGTTTGGTCGGCATCACGCAATGCTCCAGATCGTAAAGACTGAGGTTGTCAATTTCGATGAGGCTATCCTTGACCGCTTTTTTGTAGATCGGCGATCCCGGTATTGGATTGAGCAATTGGATCATGACGATGTCCGGATCGATCTCGTCAACAGCCTTGGCACGCTGGCGAATCTTTGCCTCATCGTCTTCCCAGAATCCGTTTAGATAGGTCGAAATCGTGGAGATGTCATTCTGTCGCAAGAATTGGATTAGTTCCTTCAACTCCTTTACACCCACCTTCATGGGCCCTTTGCGCGCCTCGGCGATTTCTTCATCCGTCCCGCCATCGATGCCGATGAGAACTTGGTAGAGCCCGACCTTGCGCAGCCGAGGAATCAGATCTGTGTCGCGGATAAGATTCTGCGCCCTGCTCAGGCAAAACCAGCTCATGTCCAGCCTTCTTTTTTCCAGCTCCTCCACTAAGTCAACCATCTTCTGCCGGTCGGAATTGAAATCATCGTCCATAAAGGTAAGCGCCTTGACGCCGTATTGCTTGTTCAGCAGCTCCATCTCGTCGGCGACCGCTTTACCGCTCCGGGTGCGATGTGAGGTGAAGTCACGTGGATTGCGCGGGTCAACGAGCCACCACTCGTAACAAAAGTGGCAGGCCCCTTCGCAGCCTCTAGTGGTTACAGCCTCGTTGTAGTTTGGTATGACGGAATAACCGTAGTAACGATCCATCGGGAAGAGATCGTAGGCCGGCATGGGAAGTTCATCGAGATTCTGAATCAAGGGTCTAGCAGGATTGAGTATTATTTCGTCGCCCTTGCGATAGGTAAGTCCCTTGATCCCGTCAAAGTTCGGCGACGGGCGTTTGAGTTCCTCCAATAGTTCCCACAACGTGTATTCATTATCGCCAAAGACACCCACAATCGCGAAATCAAGCTGAGGGTTATCTTTCATGATCTGCTGGGGAATGGCAGTGTACATCAAACCGCCACCCACGGTGACCATCCTAGGGTAAGACTCCTTGATCCGCTTCATAGCCGCGTGAAATCGGTTGAGCTGTGCCGCACCACCTGCGGCTGGAATCACGCTACCAAAGAAGACAGCATCCGGTCGGCGCCGAGCGAGTTCGTCCAGCATTTGCTCGTCATCGAAGCCGAGGGCACGACAGTCCAAAACGGCAACATCTGCAGCTCCCTTTTCCCGGATAAAAGCCGCAACTTGCGAATGCAGGGAATTGACCGCGAGATGGCGATCACCCCACGGCGCCCAATTCCCCATGGGTGGCGTAACAAATAGGAGTTTCATTTAGGTTCTCCTTAGATAGGTCGAGATTGCTTGAACCCAAAATATTTAATACGTAAACGATTGTCAAGATTAGACTCAAGAATATGGGGCATTTTAGACGCTCACCATGTTCCAAAATAAAAATAATAGCCCTGCAAGTTTACTGTTGACAACACCAAGGCCTTTTGTTACACGTTCGCCAGGCTGCATGACCGGTAGCGAGTGGCTATTAACCGTCAACAATAAATATAGGAGGGCAAACCTATGGCTGACCAAGCCGCTGAAGAACAACTATTAGACATACGAGTAGCCGAAGCTTCCGCAGGGTATAAATTCTATCTCAATCAGGAAAGAAAAATCCTGGGAACGTTATCTGTTGTCATTTTCCTCACTATCTGGGAGCTCATTGGCAACACGCTGCAACTTATTAACCCCATGTTCATGAGCGCTCCTTCCTTAGTGGCCAAGGCAGCCGTTCAGCTGTTTACCTCGGGAGAGATTTGGAATGATTTATACGTAAGCGGC
>WNFP01007168.1_pt1 | contig 21468 bp, 15 predicted proteins | sample 5400201 | NCBI WGS metagenome assembly WNFP01 (sample SAMN13153355, study PRJNA577476) | soil metagenome | isolation source: 115 cm saprolite under Madrone tree | place: USA:California | collected 2016-06-14
CCTTCAGTGAACAAACTGACAAAAGGAACAAAACGAGACCTACAAACGTTGCGGCCATTCTTTTGTTTCTCACGACATCCTCCATAATTGGTGACTCGTTCTCGTACTTCTGGAAATCAAAGCCGAGCCCAGGAGAACCCAACGAATGATAGTAAGTTCAAGATGAGAGCAAACGTTTACTCCCATCCGCAACCCTTACCGACTCACCCTGCCGACCTACCGCTCTGGAGAGATTGAGCAAACGATTGCTCAAATGCCTGGCAAATTACTCCGCAAACAAAACCATGTCAAGTGATTTCCATGAAGAGTATCAATTTTCTTGCTGTATGCCTGCATCTTCAACGTAAACTACTCATCCAAAGCATATTAGCGACGCCACCAGGAGAGTTGACGCCAACTCAACAGCCTGGCCCGATCTAGCTCGTCTAACCGAGGCTGAGTAATCGTTTGCTGGAGCGCTTCACCCCATATTCTTCTTGATATTTTCTTAATTCGTGCGATACTAATCCTTGTAGATAACTTCGCACCGAATAACCCAAACATTCTCAATACCAGCCGGGCCATGCCCCGCGGACAATTCGCTTTCGTTTTTCTAGGATGTACGTCAATGTAATGGTGGGGGTACACCCCATACTACCGCTCTGACGTTGGCTATAGCAAAATTTGGATTTGATCTAAGCCATTTACAATCAACACTTGCAAAAAACAGGGGGGTACCACCCGATGCGAGGCCTGCTTTCTAGTAGTCCACGGAGTACAAGTGACCCTCAAACACTACCTTTGACTTCTCCTCCGACGAGCACCGGATGCGAAGCGGACTATCGGCCGCAAAATTGGCATGTTTGATCTCTCCCGCTCCCCATGAGAGCCCGCTCCACACTTGCTTGTTGTAATTGATCTCGATCGGCAAGGTCTTGCCGCCCTGCTCGGCGACAATCTTTAGGACCGTTCCGACGGTTTTTCCATTTGGTGGCCCCCCGGGCCAGCTGCGCATGATGCCTCCATCTTTCCCGCGCTGCTGAAAAATAATCCGCAAGTCGCCCTTTGCCGGCGGTTCGATGGTCGCTTCGATCGTATTCGAGTTCTTGTCCGAAAAAGTTGCGTGGATTGGACTAATTGTGCGTGGGATGCGGACATCTTCTTGAACGCCAAGGTCGAATTCCGGCGCGGCATACCGCCCAAAGCCTACTGCCGCCATCTGGCCCGGCCCGAGCTTGATGCTGTTGCCACTGAGAACAGGCAAGAAACCGGCGTCGCGGAAAATCATACGTCCGCCTTGCAACCGTTTCTGTGTCTGCGAAAGTAACGGCATTTCAATTTCGTCAACGGCTTGCGCAGGGTTCATCACCGTGTAGATTGCCCCATCGGAATCCAGCGACCCGAATCCGTAGGGCTGAACATCGCCCGGAATCCCGCCGAACGTCTTTGTCCTGCCCATGGCTTGCAAGCTGGCGTAGATTTTCTGGACCTTCGCGAACCATTTGGCCTTTTCGTCATCCAGGAATTCCAGATTGCCATGAATCGTATTCACCCAGCCGCCCCGCGCGGCCATCAAGAACAGCATTCCCTTCCACGCATTCGTCTTGCGGTAGTAAATAGTCCCGGTATTTCCAATCATGAAACCAGTCGAATCAATTCGTTCCAACGGAAGAAAGCTCTGCTCGTAGCGGCGCACCATGTGATCGCTGTAAATGTCCATTGACCTCCAGAAATTTACCTCGGGCACGTCCGATGGACGCGGATCCCCCGAGTAGAGCGAATCAAAAACTCCCAGCCAGCGCAGATCGACGGGATTGCGAAACGGAAACGGCCCCGCGGTCGACTCCACGTCGCCGCCAAGTCCGTTGAATGCAACGAGTACTGCATCGGGATTCTTTGCGCGGAATTTCTTCAGCGCTTGGCGAAATGCAATTTCATTTTTCGCGTGAATGTCTTCCGGCGTTTGCGTTTTCTCAGCCGTCGGTGTAGCGGCGCCGAAGTCCACGAAATCAAACTTGAACATGCGAATGCCATGGTCGTACCAGTATTGCAGCACACTCATGAAATCCTTCAAAAACCCACCTTCGTAAAACGACATCGAGCCGCCCCTTGCCGTGAGCGAATCCTTCCATTGTGGCGCGGCATCGATCTTCACAAGTTCGTTCGTTCCAAACCACATCCCGGGAAGCAGTCCATTCGCCCTACATTTCGCAATCCACGCATCGGGACCATCAGGCCAGTTCGGCTTGCGCCAAGTTCGGTAGCCCCCCTCTGGCGCAAACCAGAAAGCATCCATCATGTAGTAATCGAAACGGACGCCCAAGCTCCGCAGCCGGATAATTTCGTCCAGCTCCTTCATAGCCAACTCTTCAGTCAGCGGAATATTGTCGGAAAGTTCATCGTAAGCCGACCAATCGTTGTAAACCCAAATCGGATCCTTGAGTAGGGGCGCGCCGAGGCGCGCAGGCTGCCATCCCAGGATGTTCCTAGCCGATACGGCAGGTGACACGGGTGGCTTCGAGTTCTGCGCAATACCTCCTGCGGCAACCGTAAGCGCGATCGTGAACACCGCAATCAACGGAAGCTTCAGGACGTCGCAAGCGCCGTTCCTCTTTGCCTCTTGAGTATTCATGAAGACCCTTCAGAAACGTATGGAAACCGTGGATCGCGCGCTAACACTTTGAAAACCACCTCACCGCTTTCCGGTTGATGCTCCGGGCCAATCGTCCGTCCGGAAAGGCGATGCTGGGAGTCCTTCTTTATTGAATAGATTGCCCTCCGGACTATCCGTCCACGCGTAGCGCACGGCAACCGGATGAGGAACGCTCTCGCTAGACACAATTACCTCTTCACCTTCGATGTGCGCTTCCGCCCGGTGAAATTTCCTGTCCGGTCCGGCGATCGCAAATCCTTTCAGGGTTTCTCCCCGAGCTTCCAAGCCAGAACCCGTCGATTGGAATCGGATTCGCATGTGGTTGCCGGCCACTTGCGCAGAATCGTACAGCGGTCCGGAGTAAACGAGCTTCTTGCCGTAGGCCGTCCCGAGCGCCCAGAGCGCGAGGCTCTCGCCAATCTCCGCCTTGCGCGGCGGATGCGGATTGTGCGGGTCTCCCGTATCAATCGTGACCGCGAGACCCGCGTTAATTACGTTTCTTGCCGTCAATAATTGAGCTTCGCGCAACTCTGCCCACAGTGAATCGCCGAGTTCCGGACTCGATCCCTGATTAGGCAATTGCACGATTAAAAAAGGAAAGTCTCTTTCGCCCCACCCCTTGCGCCATCCAGCAATTAGCGCAGGCAGGAGAGTACGATACTGCTCCGCTCGCCAAGCATTCCTTCTCCCTGGTACCAAATCGCGCCGCGAATCCAGTACGGTTGAAGTGGTGCGATCATGCCCTGATACAGGCCAGAGGGAGGGCGCGGAGGGTCTCCCACGGTAGTCATGTTGGTGATCATAAAGCCGCTAATCGCATTGACGGTCAGGGGTGCATAGACTCCCCATCCAGCCTGCTTCAAATCTTTGAACCAGATTGTGATTTGTTTCCATTCTGGAGCGGCCTGAAAGTCGCCGGTCGAGTAGTCGTCGTAATCTTGAATCGTCGGCTGGAGTGTCCGAAATTGAAAGCTTCCATTTCCTCGCACCCAAAAGCGTATTCCCGCAAAGGAGGTTAGGTTGAAGGCAGAATTATCTTGCCTGAAGGTGGCCGTGATCCGTGACGAACTTGCGCCATCGAGCGTCCCCTTCACGCGCGCGGCAAAACCTTTGCCGCCCCTCCCCGGCGCCAGCAGCTCGAACACGCTGTGCGGAGCGCCTTGCCAGTCGTAACTCCAATTTCCGCCTGTAGATACTAGCGCTGTGCCATCGTCGAAGTTGCTCAGTATCACGGGATCATCGGAGTCATTCCCAGCGCGCAGGAGTTCAAAATCATCGAACTCCATCGAGAATTCCGCAGGATGCGCAGCGTAGGACTTCACCTCCGTGGCTGATGCTCCCCATCGCTCTGCTATCGGCTTGAGGACAGGCTCGCGCCGCAGCGAATCTGGATCCATCCATTCCTCACCGGCACTACCCGGCCAGGAACTAAGTATGATTCCAACGGGAACACTCAGGGCCCTGTGCAAGTCGCGCGCAAAAAAGTAACTCACGGCCGAAAAGCTCTTAGCTGTCTCGGGGGAGCACACTTCCCACGTCGCTGGCAGCGTATCTGGTTGCGGCGCAATCGCGATTTCCCTTGGAACAGTGAAGAATCTTATGCCTGGATAAGTCGCGTGAAAGATTTCTTTTTCGCCGCCAGTGGCGCCGCTCAGAGCATAAGTCATATTCGATTGGCCCGATGCGACCCATACTTCCCCTAGCATCACGTCTCTGAATACAACCGTTTTCTTACCTTGCACCAGCAAAGTGAATGGACCGCCCGCCCTCATTCCGGGAAGTATTACTTTCCAGTTGCCATCAGAGTCTGCAGTCACCTGGCTGCTGTTGGCGGCAAGGCTGACGGAAATCTTCTCTCCCGCATCGGCCCAGCCCCAAATCCGAATTTCTGTGTCTCGTTGTATCACCATGTGATCGCTGAAAAGATGAGGTAGCAGCGGTTCCGCACCAAGGGGTGAGAGGAGAAAAACAAAGAACAACAAGAAATAGCCCAATATTCTGGAATTTTTCATTAAGCTGCGACGCTCTCTCTTCACGAGCTCAGTGCTTGGCAAATCAAGAGTGAACCACAATTTTGCATCTCAGGCCAGTTGCAGTTTCAGGGAAGAAGAGTTCCAGAAGTTAGGAGCGAATTTTGGTGAACCGGGGAGGATGGTTCTTCAAGCATTTCCTTGCGTCCTGTATCAAGGTTTTTCATGGTGTTTGGCGGGGTTTTGTTCCTAAACTTGTGCCCAGATTTCGGAAGCCTTCAAATTGTCGTATGATTCTGATTGGGTTTCAGGGCAGGTCATTATTTCTAATCCCCTCGACGTCCTACTAAACAGATTCGCAAAGTTGAACTTCCATGATCAAGAAATGGGAGCCGCCGTCGCCGTGGTTGCGTAGGAAAGTCAAGCAGGGCTTTCGCGGCTACCCTATCGCCACAATTGCTTTCTACGGCCCCACCGCCGAACTCGCTACGAAAGTCGTTGTCGCCATCGTGCGTGACGAAGGCCGCGAACCCGACCCCCTTGAACGTTGGTTCTCCGAAGACTCCGACGTGCGCTCCAACTCCGTCGTTGGTGAGAAGGTTCTCGACTTTCTCAAAGAGCACGCCGCCAAGTCCGTGATCGTCACCGATGGCCTCATCGGATGTCCTCATGAGGAAGGCATCGACTACGCCGAGGGAAAATCCTGCCCGCAGTGTCCTTACTGGGCTGGTCGCGACCGCTTCACTCGCGAGCGCATCCAGTAACCTCATGACGTGCCGTGCTCCTTTCTTCCTTAAACCGCGGGTCCTTGTTTTCAATGAGTTTCTGTTGAGGAACCGCGCGGGCGCTGTGCAGCGCCGGAGATTTTGTAAGGCGCTGGTTTCTTGATGGTTCCTATACAGCAACGAAAGTTGCTGTATAGCACCCATTCTGGGGTGACGTGTCTACCCTACTCCCGGCGTCGTAGACGCCGCTCTTGCCTTGCCGCTCCACGGTAACTCCCAGCACCTCCGTGCCGATGCTGGGCGGCTGGTGACAGCGCATTCAGCCACAGACTGCCCTACTCCAGGAGGGCCAGTTCCACGAGGATACGGACGTCCGGCGAGGTCAGATACTGATGCCCACTCTTGCCCTCGCAACCGAACTCGGCGAGTGGCCCAAGCAACCCAATAACGCGTTCCCAGCCGTGTTGGTGATTGGTCCACTCAATGACGGTTCCGTGGTCCGAGGCGCTGGCACTGATGCTCTCGGCATCAGACCTGACAAGCCGGACATCAACAAGTGGCGTCGCAAGTACCACCTGCTCAATACTCCGCAACGAAGCCTCACTAGCCGTTCCTTTGCAGAAGCCTTCCAGAAAGAAAGCGAATGCTCCCAGGCTCTCCGAAGACTGCGTATCGATCGTACGCGCCGTCGTAGTAATCGAGCAAAATAGGCCGGCCATTGTCCTGCTGTATGAAGAGCGGCCTCCGTTTTGTCATTGGTTCTGCCCCTTGCCTACGGTGTCCCTGACGTTGGTGCTGGTGACGGTGGCGTGGGCCCTCCCGCAGGAATGTTCTGCCAAGGTGAGTTCCAGCATGTCCAAGGGTTGTAGTCCCAATGCGCGTCTGGGTGATGAACATCAGTCCGCAGGGCAGATCGAAACCGAATAGCATAGCTCCTCTCCGCCGGGTTCAGCCTGACGTTTTAGCATGACGGAGATGTTTTCTCTTTTCTCATCAATCACGGCATTTTTGACCGTGTAATCTGGTTCAGAAATATGATTAGTATCGAGCGGGCTTCCCGAGTACGCTTCGAAAAGGGAAATTTCACCGGTTGTCTCGATCACGCACAGAAATCTATCTTTGAGCAGGAAGCAGTGCGGGGTCTTCGAAGTCGATAGCGGAATGAGATTGCCTTGCTCAACCGAGCAGGCGTAGATCGCATAGACGTCCCGGAATAAGTATAACCGTCCATCCGAACTCCACATCCTGTGCGTGACGAGAGATTCAAATTCCCACGCGGCGAGCGGCACCTGCCGCGACACATCAAAAATATTCATGCGCGTTATTTTGGTTCCTGGTTCTGCATGCGTGCTCAGGAGCTCTACGAGCGCCACTATTGGCGATGTCGGACTCCATGGTCCTGTCCACCTCGACGAATTCTGTCCGTATCCGGAATAGGAGAAAAAACGCCTTGCCCCAAAATCGGAGATAAGTTTTCCGTCACCGGCATAAATTGCCGCCTTATAGAACGCCGGACCAAACCGAATTTCCGAATCCTTCAAAAGCTGCAGCAAGAAAGATCCATCATTCGAAAGATACTCCTCACCTGCGGGCATCCTCAGATATTCTGAGGGTTGCCTGGGAGACGAAGTCCTCGATATCTGGAGTTTTACGTTTTGCTTCAAATTGGTTACTCCATGAGAGCGATTGTGATCAATGTTTGGCTGTCCGCAAGGATTTGAAACGCGCCGCCGGATAAGGCGCCTTGGCTCGCTGCAAACCCCACTATAAGCTGCGCGCCTTTAGGTATCACCCCAAACACTATTTCCTGCACCGTGTTTCCCCACGCAGGGTTCAGCGCCAAGGCGTCAATCGCTTGCTGCGTACTATTAAACAGTTGAGTGCCCCACCAAATGCCGTCTGCTTCAGCTTCAGTAGCAACATAGCGGATTGCAAAGAGCTCATCTTGCAGCTCAACGATGATGCCTTCGTTTTCTTCGAAGGCAGTTTCAAGCGCCTTGAAAGCCGGAATTGAACTGGAGGCCGTGCCAAGGATTCTGAATGTGGCACCCCTGCTCGTCAAAGTGTTAAAGACACGGAGCGCAAGTGAATCTGCCTCTGCCGCCGAGGCGTCCTCTACTCCCGAAATTCCGCCGGCTGCCGCTATTTCGCCGAGGTCGTCATGGCCAGTAGGGTCCCTACGATTCACGGGACTCGCATTTGCGTAAAGGTACTTGTGCAGGGAAAGCGGAACAATATCTCTCCCCTCGTCGGTGTCCATTGACCAGAATCTGCCAGTAGAAACACTCAGGTAGCGGGCGCGGTTGTAGTAGAGGTGGAGGTCGGGGTCGAACTGTTCGCCGACGAAGAGGTAGTTGTTGGGCGTGGTACCCGTGGAGTGGATCAAGTTGCCGAAGGCGTCGTAGTCGTAGGTGTCGGTAACGTTGCCCGTGGTGTCCGTCAGCGCGCGCACCAATCCGTGCCCGTCGTAATCGTAGAACAGCGTGGTGGTCGTGCCGCCAGCGATCCGCTCGCTCACGCGTTCCAGCCCCAGCACGTATTGCCGCGTGGTGTTGCCGGTGGTCTCGGTAATCACTTGCGCGTAGCCCGTGGGGTTTTGCGTGTCCACCAGATAGGTGGTCTTCACCCCCGTCACCGTCTTCGAGGCGCGGTTGCCGTCCCCGTCGTAGATGACGGTGATTCCCCCTTGCTGGATCAGGTGATTCTCGAAGTCGTAGGCATAGCCGAGCCCGATGGAAGCCGTGGTGTTGCCGTTGGCGTCGTAGGTGTCCGTGCTGAGTTGGTCGTTGGCGTTGTAATTCGTCAGCCCGCCCGGAAAGCCCGGCAGCGTGGACACTCTCTGCGTGCGGTTCCTCACCGGGTCGTACGAAATAGCGTCTGCCGGAATGGTGATAAGCAAGGTCAAAGTTGCGGCGAGGAGTTGGCGGAAAAGCGCGACCATTGCGCAGTGATGTTAATAGGAAAAGTCAAAACCCGCACGCTTCAAAAACCGAAGCATGCGGCCCCGAATCTCGCCCGGCGGTTAAGGGCCTGCCACCAGCCCGGTAAGCAACGTTTCCGCCGCGCTCAAGAAATGCGTGCACAGTTCGTGGACCGACGCCACAACAGTCGGAGCATCTTCTGGAACCAGCCACGACCATGTTGTCTTTGGCATGATCCCCATCCAGTCAAGTATTGAAATTCCGCTCGAAATCTGAGTACCCTCTAGCCCTCCTGACGAAGCATACATGGTCTGGCAATACCTAAGCTGGCTTGAGCCACTAAAATCGAAAGCCGTAACTAAGAACCACGTAGATAATCTTCGTTCAAACCAAAGTGCCGAGTCTCGGTCTAGAATCAGCTCACCTAGCGGCCCTCCCTGTAGTTTTCTTGCTTCCTCCCGAAGGGCTTGAGTGACCGCTTTTTTGCTCACGCGGCGCTGAAAGTATCTGTCCTGTAAAGCCAATTGGTCTGAGGACACCCGAAGGGAGGACACCATTTCGCCCCCTGAGTGTTGGAAGGGAACCGTAAAAAATTGGACGAACCGCTCGATTTGTGGTTGTTCCTCAGCGCCAAGTAACTCCTGCCAATGGAATCTCTTGCACAAAGCCAACACGAGGTTGCGTTGCTCCCCTGGCGAATCGATAGTTTTGAGGTATTCCAGGAATCCAGAAACGACATTGTTACGTACCATCTTCAGAAGGCGAAAATCGCGAGCAAACTCCTCCTGACACTCGGCCAGACACCAGACTCGATATCTCTGCCGAAACTCCAGAGGAGCACCTCCAAGCTGTTCCTGGAGGCTGGACCTTTTGTCCATATATGCCTTCAGATCGGCAGCCGCTTTTTTCAGATCGCGCATATCAAAAACTCATCCCAACTTTAAGCTACGTCTTCCAGCACTGCTGCACCGGCATCCGTTTCGATCTCCGCAGTCTGGGCCTGAGCAGCAGCCCCAGCAATTCCAACTCCTCTCGAGATTGAGATTACGTTGGAAACTCCACGCGCCGCGGCTGCAGCTCCGGCACGGCTTAACAACGCCGGAAGAATTCTTGACGCCAGCAATAAGCTCAAATCGAAGGCGTCTTTGGCATCCGCAACAAAATATACAATCACACCAAAAACTGGCGGTGCAACGTAAGCAACGCGAGCACTTCCTAGAGGGATGGTTCTTGGCGGAACAAATTCCACCGCAGATCCTAGGTGCCAATTCCTCCCTTTCCCGTCAGCTAGTGACAACAAAGTTCGGTACGTAAAGAGCTGCTCCAACCCGTCAGCGGCAGACTTTATGGGTTTGATTTCAAACAGTGCTCCCGTTTGAATATTTGCAAGGTCCGGTCGCAGCCCGCCGGGAAATGGCAGTCCAACTACCCGACCCGCACCGCAATCGCTTGCCAGGATGGCAACTAGCTGTTGGTCAACGCACCCATTACTACCAAACTGCAATAAGAATTGCTCGCCGATTGCAGCTTGTACTTCAGCTCCAGTGCCAGGGTCCGACGTAAAATCCAGCCCGGACGGATCAAATAGGTTGACGGGGTTGTTCCTAGCATACAAATACCTATGAAGCGTGGTCGGATCGTCCTGGCTCCCTTCGGACGGGTCTCCACTAAAGAATCTGCCTGTGGTGGTGTTCAAGTATCTGGCGCGGTTGTAATAGAGGTTGAGGTCGGGGTCGAACTGTTCGCCGGCGAAGAGATAATTGTTGAGTGTGGTGCCCGTGGAGTGGAGCAAGTTGCCGAAGGCGTCGTAGTCGTAGGTATCGGTGACCGCGCCAGTCGTGTCCGTCAGCGCTCGCACGCTGCCGTGCCCATCGTAATCGTAGAACCGCGTGGTGGCCGTGCCGCCAGCGATCCGCTCGCTCACGCGTTCCAGCCCCAGCACGTATTGCCGCGTGGTGTTGCCGGTGGTTTCCGTGATGACTTGCGCGTAGCCCGTGGGATTCTGCGTGTCCACCAGATAGGTGGTCTTCACGCCTGCCACCGTCTTCGAGGCGCGGTTGCCGTCTCCGTCATAGACGACGCTGATTCCACCTTGCTGGATCAGGTGATTCTCGAAGTCGTAGGCATACCCGAGGCCGATAGAAGCCGTGGTGTTCCCGTTGGCGTCATAGGTGTCGGTGCTGAGTTGGTCGTTCGCGTTGTAGTTCGACAGCCCGCCCGGATACCCCGGCAGCGTGGACACTTTCTGCGTACGGTTCCCCACCGGGTCGTAGGTATAGCTGACTGCGCCGTTCATCCCACTCGGGTCGCTCGCAATCGTTTCGCTCGTCAGTCGGTAGATGCTGTCGTAACCGTAGTTCACGGTGCGCCCGGAGAGTTCCGTGACGCCCGTGCGGTGCCCCGCCGCGTCCAGCGTGTAGCCGTAACTCGCCAGGTTCGTTGCGCCTTTGGCGACTCCCAGATTCGACAACCGGTTGCGCGTGTCATACCCGTAGCTGTGCACCACTCCGTTGGGATAAGTCAATGTCTGCAGGTTGCCCACGTGGTCGTAAGTATAACTCGTGGTGTTCGCTCCGCTCGGCAGATTGCTGTCCACCACCGTGCTCAGCCGGTTCAGCGCATCATACGTGTAGGTAACGCTCCCCGCACTGGTGGTGATTCCTGTCAGGTTCCCCGCTAAATCATGGCTGTACTGCAGAAAGCCCACCGACGATTTGCTGACTTGCTGTACGTGCCCGTTGTTGTCATACCCCTGGTACGTGGTCGTCCCGCTCGCATCGGTCATCGTGATCCGCTGGCCTGCGGTGTTATAGGCGTACGTCACCGGTGCAGCGTTGAAACTCGCGTCCGGACTCTTGGAAGTGAGCCGGTTGCCGGGGTCATACGCGTAGCTCGTGGTTTTGCCGATGAAGTCCGTCTTGGTCAGGAGATTCCCTGCCGCATCGTAGCTGTAGCTCTCCGTCTGACCCAAAGGCAGCTTCCGCTGCGCGCGCCGGCCTCGCTGGTCGTACACATAGCTCGTTGCGTGATTGTTCGCATCGGTCTGCGTGATGCGATTGCCCACTTCGTCGTAGCTGTATTTAGTGAGCAGGTTTAGCCCTCCGGATGCGGGGTCCTGCACTACGGACGTGAGCCGGCCGAGAGCGTCGTAACCGTACTGCGTGACCTTGCCGTTGGCGTCGGTGCGGGACGTGACACGGCCCACCGCATCATAGCCCGTGGCCTCGAACTTGGTGTCCGGGTAAGTCACCTGAGTCCGCCGGTTGGCGTTATCGTAGGTATACGTCGTGACGTTGGTGTTGGCATCCTGGACGGACGTCTGATTTCCCGCCGCATCGTAGAAGAAATTGGTCGCTTGGGTCAACGCGTCGGTCACCTTCGTGCGCCGTCCCGCGTCGTCGTAAAAGTACTGTGTGACGTTACCGTTGGCATCTTTGGTCGAAAATACCTGGCCGATGGCGTCGTAAATGGTCGAGGTGATCGTGGCGGTTGAAGGATTACCGCCTCTTTGCGATTTCGTCAGGCGATTCAGCGCGTCGAACGTGTAGATGCTCTGGACGCTGGTCCGGTCCGTGAATTGCACGCGGTTTCCGTTGCCATCGTAGGTGGAAGACTCCATGGTGGCGTCAGGATAGGTAGCGAACGTAACTCGTCCATCTAGATCGTATTGGTACTTGGTTTGCCGGCCGAGAGCATCGATAGTCGTAATCTGCTGGCCGAGGCTGTTGTAAATCGTCTGGGTTATCGAGTTGTCGGGATAGGTCGTCTTGGTTAGCCGGCCATCGCCGTCATATTGGTATTGCGTCGTCAGCGTTTCGTGCGTGCCGTCGCTCTTTGTCCGCGTGACTGCTTGCGTTTTGCGGTTCTCGTTCGCGTCATAGGTGTACGTCGTGACATTGCCAAGCGCATCGGTCTGCGAGCGCAAATTGCCCGCAGGGTCATAGGAAGTGAATTGCGTTGTATTCCCAAGGGCGTCTTTCGTTGAAGCCAACCGCCCGTTGGATGCGTACGTGTTGGTGGTGGTCTTGCCGAGCGGGTCGGTGGTCGTCAGCAAGTTGCCGTTGGCGTCATAAGTGTTCGTAGTGGTGTGGCCGGTGCCGTTCGGGTCTGTAATTGTCAGCGGCCTATTCAGTGCATTGAAAGTGTATGTCGTCGTGTGGCTGAGGGGGTCGGTCTCCGTCAGCCGGTTGCCCCGTGCGTCATAGGTGTACAAGGAGGTCTTGAGGAGGGCGTTTGTCTCGCTGAGCTTGTTGTCATTGGCGTCGTAGGTCGATGTGGTGACGTTGCCCAGCGCGTCTGTGACCTGCGTAACATTGCCATCCGCATCGTAGATATATGCGGTGGAATTGCCGTTACGGTCCTTAACCGTTTCCGTCCGGTTGGGAACGTCATGCGTAAACGTTACCGTAAAGGTGTTGCCATCCCTCGTGGCAATGAGCCGCCCAGAGATGTCGTAGGTGTTGGTTAATACCTGCTTGCCGTCTGGACCTGTGATGCCTGTCAGGTCGTGCGAACTGTCATAGGCGTAGGCATATTGGCTGGCCGCTCTGTCGTTGAAGCCCACCAGATCGCCGCCCGAGTTATACGTGTAGACAAGCGCGTTGCCGTTCGGATCCGTGATGTGTGTGATGCGCCCCTGTTCGTCGCGCCCAAATGGAACTGATATGCCAGCCGAACTAGTGATCCCATTGAGTGTGATGCTGAGTGTATTGCCGTTCGAGTCTGTCACCGCCGTGAGGCCGAGCTTCTGGTCGATGGTGTATTTCGTTCCGTCGGCCGTTTGCAGAACGAAGGTCGTGGGGTCGTAGGTGTTGCCGTCAAAACCTAGCAGAGTGACGGATCCGGGGGCATTGCCATCCACTAGGAACTGTCCGCCATCGGCCGCGTTGAGCGTAGCACCCGCCGTGCTTGCAGTACCGGCTTGCTCGGTGAAGGAGAGAGTTGCAGTAGTGATTTGTCCCACGAGTTGACACTGCGGATTGTTGCTTGCCTGAAAGCTAAACACCCTGCCATCGGGGAAGGTGATTGTGACGATCTTATTGTCTGTGGGGGACAAACAGAATTGTGGCAACGAGCCGCCAAAAACTGCCGTCTCTTGCCAGTTGAAGCCCAGATTGCGGTTTTTCTGCAGGCGGACACTTGCAAGGCTCAGGTGCCAGCCCACGCCAAAGTCACCTTGCCGTTTGTCGCGACTGTCGTAACTGCGAATGATCTGGATCGGAATACCCGTAACCGGAACGGTAAGGTCATTGAACGCGAGCGAGAAGACTCCGAGAGTTGGATGACATAGGTGCCGTTGAGAAGAAGGGTCGGATCTAGAGTTCCCAGTGTGGCGTTTGTGACCGCTCCCGTGCCCGTCGCAAGCGTCGTAAACACCAGTGGGTTGAAGTCGTCCTTCAGAGCATAAGCTAAAGTCCAATTACCGCTGCTAACGCTTCCCGTGATTGGCGTCGGCGCAGTGATTGATACGCTGTCGGCAGGACTGGTTATGGAAACGGTTGGATTCGGGGGAGGCGTCGTCGGCGCGACGAGCACTGTCATGGCGCTGCAGAACACGTTAGATCCACCACCACATAACGAGATTAAGTAGGTGCCAGGAATATCCGTCTGGAATTGCGTGGATAAGGAGCCACTGTTTGCGAAGGTCGCGTGAGGTGAAGTGCCGGGCGGAAAGCTAACAAAGTTCCAAAGCGGGGGGACCAAATTACCCGCCGGCTGGCCATTGAGGGTGATTGTACCCTGCACGGCAATAGGTGTGTTTACGACACCAGAGGCGCTGGGTGGAGTCGTCACCACGGGGGCCAGCACGGTTGCTGTGACCGTCGCGGACGTTGTGAACTGACCGTCGCTGCCGCTCAGCTGCATAACATAAATCCCTGGGACTGGAAAGGAGACAGAGGCGCTCGGAGCCGTCGCGCTGCCACTGACAGTCAGGGTCACTTGATCGGGTCCGCTGAGTTGCGTCCAGTTAATTATGAGAGCGTTACCTGCTGGCAGACCGTCATCAGTTACGGTTCCGTTGAATGTCAGCGACGGGCGCGTGATAGGAGTCATCTGGTTTGGCCCTGGATTGACAACCGGGGGTTGGTTAGGAGGAAATACTGTAACTGTGACCGAGGCACTAGCGCTGAGCTGAGAGTCGTTTGCTGTGAGTTGCAAGACGTAAGTCCCAGCCTGCGACAATGTGGCGTTGGTCTGCGGCTGGTTTGGTGTGCCGAAAGTCACTGTTGCTGGCCCACTGAGCCGCGTCCAGCTCGACGTTAGCGTTCCACCGATGGGCAAGCCGTCGTCGACCACACTGCCTTGCAGCGAAACAGTGTTTGCCGGCAAAGAGATTGCCAGATTCGGTCCGGCACTAACGATCGGCGGCTGGTTTGGCCCATTTGAAGCCCACGTCACGCTTGCTGTGTCAGTCGCAGCACCAGCACTGATCGTGATGAGATCCGAACCTTGATTGAAACCCGTATAGCAGAACGTTGCGACGCCGTTGGAGTTTGTCGTGGCAAAACTCGTCTGTGGATTGACTCCAGCCACACTAAACGTGACACCGGTACCTCCGACAGGCTGACCTGAAGCATCAGTGACCGTGGCTTGGATGCAGACTTGGCTCGTCCGAGGATTTGTACTCGTCTTGGGAGAAGCGGTCACGGTGCTGCCAACCACCCCTTTGGCGAGGCAGACTCCGCCTGTGTACCCGTAGGCATCGGAAACATTAAACCCATAAACCCACACGCCGAATGGCAGTCCGGCCGTTAGCGTATGCGAACCCACAGTCGTCTGGATTTGTGTACCGGAAAACGGACTTGCCCCGATCGGCTGAAAGAGCGCGGCAGGAATTGGCTTGCCGTCGAGTACCACGCCAGCATTCTGGGCCGCTGTTGTTGGAGCGATTACGTTTAGGTAGTTCGTCGGGAAATTGCTTGTTGGCGTGTTAATCGTATAACTCCCGCCAAATTGTTCGAACGGCGGCACCACGATCATTGTCGGGTCTGTATTGGTGTTGCCCCCCGCAACACCGCTCTGAGCGTACTGCACGGTCAAAATCGGATTGCTGGCGGTGATTTCTGAGGGTCCGTTAATGAGTTGTTCAAAGAACTGACCTGTCTGCAACACGGCTACTTCTTGGTGGTTCACGACTACGTGTGTGTTATCCGTCTGCGCGAGGAAGCGAAACCTATCCCCGTTATGCTCCGCAGCAAGGGGCATAGTGACAAAATTCTGTCCCCAGAGATTGGTAGCGGGAAGCTGTTCCACAAGGCTGTTGCAGGCAGTAGACTGTTCCGGGACATTTGCGCAGTCATCTCCTCCGAACACCGCAACAGGTTTATCCGACGCCACGACCGTTCCCGTGAAGTCTGCAGATGGGCCGGAACTTGTATCGAGCAATCTAAAATCCTGATCGTTTCTTAATTGGTAGGTCTGCCCTTGATTCAGCACTATCGTGTACGGCACTTGGGCCAATCGCGTGCCAAACGGATGATTGGGGTCACGCACCCCAGCGTTTATGGTCGGAATAATGGTAACTGTTGTGTTGTCTTGTGCGGCGATGACGCCGAATTCGGTGCCGAGGTAAGGGGTCTGATAGCTTGCAACCAGATAACTTGTGCCCAATGTGTTCGTTGGCAACGCGAGATATCCATCTGTACCAAAAGGGACAAAATTTAGTCCGTATACAGCGACGGGATTTTGTGCGGTAATGTGAATGCCCTTTGTTTCAACGGTATCTAGGGAAGTCATCTGAACGGATTGCGGCAAAAGCACGGGGAAGATTTGCCCTGGGGTCACACTAAACGGCGCATTTAAGCCTTGACCGGGAACTGACACTGTGCCGCTTGTCGCGACATCCGACGAAATAAACAAGCTGAGCTGTCGTGGTGGATTGGTTGGCGTTATCTGATATGCCGCGCCTGTAAACATTAGCCAGAAATCAGTGCCCTTGTTACTTAGAGTGCATTGAACCTGCCCTGCGTAAATCTTGACATCGCTGGATGCCGTGAACGTACCGTTTGTCGCCGTCAGACGAAGGACATACACGCCGATAGCACTGAACGTAACTGTAGTGCTGAGCGATGACGGACTAGCGAATGTCGCCGTGCCCGGTCCATTGACTTTGCTCCACTGAACACTGAGGGTGCTGCCTGCCGGAGGATTTGTATCCGCAGCGGAACCGCTAAGAGTCGCGGCATTGGGGTACGCAATGACTTGATCGGACCCTGCATTGACAACGATCCCTCCCGACTGAGAACCCTGGTAAATCACCCTAACGTCAGAGGTACTGGTATATTGTCCGTCGTACGCACTCAGACGAAGAACATAGTTTCCTGGAATCGTGAACGTGGCTTGTGTGACGGCTGAGTGTGGCGTACTAAAAGTGACCGGCCCGGCGGAGACCACAACGCTCCAAGAAACCTGTAGAGTACTGCCAAGAGGGAATCCATCATCGCTGGCAGTTCCACTCAGAGCGACAGAGCCATTTGGGAAAGTGATGGTCTGATCCGGACCTGCGTTGACAACCGGAGGTTGGTTTACTGGAGCAACGGTTATCGTGACTGTGGCGCTGCTCGATAGAGTTCCATCCGTGCCGGTTAATTGCAGAACGAAGGACCCAACGCCCGGAAACGTGGCTGTCGTCAATGGATTAGCGGCATTCGCGAACGTGACTGTTCCAGGCCCGCTGACTTCCGTCCAGAGACTAGTTGGATGTCCTCCAGCCCAGCCCGGAGTAACGCTGCCTTGCAATACAAATGTGTTCGTGGGCAACTCGATCGCGGCGTTTGAGCCCGCGTTCACGATTGGTGGTTGAGGCGTCAGAGAGGAAATCTCGACCGTGCTCGGAAAGCTGTTCAGCATGCCATCATTCACGATGAGCTGCGCGACATAGGCACCCAGACTATTCGCCGCAAAGGTCGGGCTCACTGCATGCGGATTTGATAGCGTCGCGCCTGCTCCGGTTGGCTGAGAAAGAATCGCCCAGTTATAGGTCAATGAGCTATGGTCCGGGGAATACGACCCGGTTCCATTCAGAGTTACGGTGGTGTTCTGAGCGACAAACTGGTTGGTTCCGGCATTCGCTACAGGCCGTGAATGTACCGTAGAAATGACTACAATACTTGGTGCGCTGTTGGAAAAACCATCATTTACAATCAGCTGGATCACATAAGCCCCGGAAACATCGGCAGTGAAAGTCGGATTCACGTTGAGCGACCCAGAGAGCGCCGCGTTACTTCCGGACGGCTTGGTGAGAATCGCCCATCGATAGCTCAGAGGACGCGAATTCACTGCTGTGGACCTGCTGCCATCCAAAGTAACGAGGGCTGCGACGGCGACAGTCTGATCGGGCCCAGCGTTAGCCACAGGAGCGATGTTGTCGGTTGCGATAGTCACCGTGGCCGGGTTGCTATTCACGGTGCCATCGTTCACGATCAACTGCACGACATAAGTGCCATTCGCGTCGGCGACGAACGTTGGGTTCACAGGTGTCGGGCTAGACAGCACTGCGGTGCTCCCTGAAGGCTTACTCAAGAGGGTCCAGGCGTATGTCAGAGGATTCCCATCTGCATCGGTTGATCCGCTCCCGTCGAGTTGAACCGAGGTTCCTGCAAACACGAGTTGGTTTGGACCGGGATTCGCCACGGGCGCAGAGTTCGTCGTGCTTATGACAGCTTGACTCGGCGCGCTTGCCGTATGGCCATCGCTCACCACGAGTTGGACAGTGTAGCTGCCAGCAAGATCGGCAACAAATGTGGGATTCACCCCTGTTGGGTTCGAGAGTATTGCGCTGCTCCCGCTCGGTTTGTTCGCGATGGTCCAGGCGTAGGTCAGCGGATCACCATCGACATCGGTGGAACCTCGACCATCTAAGTGAACTGTCGAAGAAACACCAACAGTTTGTGGTGGCCCAGCGTTCGCTACCGGCGATGAATTTGTAGTGCTGATGATTACCGTTGCAGGGGCACTGCTGAGCGTTCCATCATTGACGATAAGCTGCGCGGTATAGTTTCCCGCTTTATCGACGACAAAAGTTGGGCGCGGCGAGGCTGAATTGCTCAGTGTCGCAGAACTGCCCGTTGGGACAGAAGTGAAAGACCACTGATAAGTCAGTGGATTCCCTCGTGGATCGCTAGAGCCGGTTCCATCAAGTTGCACGTTCGTTGTGACTGGAACTGTTTGTGCGGGACCGGCATTTGCAACAGGAGGATTCGAGCCGCCGCTGGTTACAGTGAAGTCTGGTCCATTGACCTGGATCCCACAGACATTCACTCTCACATCACCGGTTGTGGCCCCTGTGGGAACAACTGCCACGATGCTTGTGCTGCTCCAAGGCGACGCTGTCGCCGTCGAACCGTTGAATGTGACTAGGCTATTTCCTTGGCTTGCACCAAAATTGGTGCCGGTAATGGTCACCGACGTTCCGACCGGTCCGGATGTGGGGTTTATGCTCGTGATAGTCGGCGCAGGTCCGCAATTTCCGCCCGGTCGAAAAGTGGCCATCTGCATGAACCAGTTTGAGCTGACGCTATTGGTCGCCATGGCGGCAATCGGCCCTGGTGTTACTTCTGTCTGGTCTTCGACCAGATTCCCGTTGAGCGTGGATCTGGCGGTATAACCGCTTCCCGCGCTCAGTGTGCCAGTATCAGCGATGGCAAAACCAAAGATCAGCTCGTTGGCATAATTGTTCGTCACTGTGCCACTGCTCAAACTCAGACTTGTGCCGATTGCGGCAGAGGTTACATCAAGGGGGGAGTTGAGGTCGGCATCGGCATATTCAAGCTGGAAAATGTAAAATGAACTAGTGGGAGTCGCCGACAGGGTCACGGTGATGGTGATGGGAGACCCTCCGCCGACAATGTCCTTCGCGTAAAAGACTTGGGCACGCTTCGCTGTGCCACTCCAGTTTGTGGGTCCGACGGCGCTAGTGTATGTGTTCCCTTTATTATCCGTGATGGAAGAAACCGAGATCGTTTGATCTCCCCACTTCACACCGACCACAATAAGATTCCCCGATGTACTTGGAGATCCAAAGGCCAAAGATAGAGTGTTGCTGCCCGATGGGGCACCTCTCACAGCAGCTTGCTGGACGAAATTGATCGTCGGTCCGGACGGTGGCACCTTCGGACGCGGAACAGCCGCGCCCAATTTTAGATTTGTCGATGAAGATGAGGGCGGATTCGAAGCTCTAGCCTTCGAACTCGCCGACTCTGATGTTCCAGAGGAAAAAGCATTGCGCGGCACAGCCTTCGATATAGAGTTGAGGCCCCCGAGCGGGAGGAGCGCTTGAGGAGAGTTTGAGAGCGCTCCAGATTGTCGACTATGATTCGCTGAGCCGCAGTCGACAGGCATCGTGGTCCCAGGAATCGAAAAGATAAGCAGCAAAGCAACAGCTTGACGGAGAGTGGTTTGCATCCCTCGACGATTCCGTCGTGTCATCCTCGCAAGATGTCTCAAAAGTTGTAGCATGCAACTCTCCTGTGCAGGTTCATGGATCTGCGAATATTTTTGGCACTGAGGGATTGGAAGAGTTCAGTGAATGAGAGCTTACAGAGGATTGCTACGACCCAGGACTGTGGCCCGTTCCCTTGGATAAATTGTCGTCGTGCGTCGTACCGAGCCTTTGGCATTAAAGAGAGTCCCGGTTCAGTGGACGCGAGGTAAAAACGATAGCTTGAGTCGGCAATCTCGCCTTTACCTTGCATTTCAAAGCAAAGTTTGAAGTGACACAAGAATCGCGCAAATCGGCACACTACGTCGAGAGTTCCGTCACCAGAAGTGACACAACGCCGAGGGGAGCCGAAAGCAAAGACACTCGCCGAATCTGCGAAAGCAGGCAGTTAAGCCTTTGCAGATTATCGTGCGAGGTTATGACTCTTAGAGTTGTTGCCGGGACCTGTCAATAGTACCGAATGTAAAATACTGTGCATAATCTGTGAAAAACAATGCGGCAGCAAAGACTTCACATGAATAGAAATTTCGAGAGAATGCTTCGGTCACGCACACTGTGAATTCAGAGGACTTTTCTGCTTCTGGCAGTTTTGCGTCGGTTCCGGTCGAGGCCAAGCCGGGCGATCCTGTCGTCATCATAGTGACGAAAAAACTGTGCTGGGTGAATGGAAGCCAAGACGTATTCGAGACAGTGAAAACTCACGAGCTGGGGAGATTAGGGGGAAAGGCTTTACCGCTGGGCCATCTTCTGAGCCATGAGCAGAATAATCTTTCGATTGTCTTCGTTAGATTTCCCCAAGGCCTGTCGTAGTTTTCTTAGATACCGTGCATCCTTGCCGTAATTTCCCCAAGCGCCCTCGTCAGAGGACTTCTGCTTGAGTAGAGCTGGGACCTTAGGTGGCTCCTCACCTTCATAGAAGAGTTGATAGAGCGGGACCTCGAAAGCACGCGCCAGCTTTTCCAGCGTCTCAACAGCGGGAACGGTATGTCCATTCTCGACGCGGGAAATGTAGCAACGAAGCAGGCCGGTACGCTTTTCGATGTCGCCTTGGGAGAGTTTCTTTTCCTCACGCAGTACGCGGAGGCGGTCGCCTATAATCATACGGGGATTGTTTCACTGAGGCGGATGGAAGGCAAGCCGAGGCGGCTAGGCCAGGCTCTACCGTTTGCCGAGCAACTTCCGGAGCTTTTCTTTTCGAGTTTCCTGTCCTGGATACATAGAATTTTGTTCAACCCACTTTAATAGCTTCGGGACACCGACAATATGCCGGGTCGGCTCTTGGTGAATCTCGACTTCAACTCGCTTTATCGTTTCGTTTGTGTCGGATTCCCATCCCACATTCCCCAAAAGATTCAACCCGCGAACAACGGCTTCATACAAAGATTCTGCGTAGACAACGACACTGTGTTCGGTATCGTGGCAGTCCTTCAAACGGACAATGCACCTGCTGAGCGACATGATGAACTCGGAAGTTGGATTAGGGTAGGAGACGCGGGAAAACCAGCTTACTTTTTCCTGCTCCACAAGTCCATGAACAGTTTGACAGTTGCCGGGGCCACGATTTGGCACTTGATTGCATAACAATGTCGGCTCCTCGACCCGAGTAAACTTTGGTTGCTCAACGACCATAGGCTCGGGAGAAAGGAGCCGAACATGATGATTATAGGCGTAGATTACCACCCGAGCTTTCAGACGATTGCATTTTTAATGGAAGAGACCGGTGAATGTGGTGAACAGGAACTGAACCACAGTGATGGACAAGCAGAAAGATTCTATCGAG
>WNFP01004020.1_pt1 | contig 21455 bp, 19 predicted proteins | sample 5400201 | NCBI WGS metagenome assembly WNFP01 (sample SAMN13153355, study PRJNA577476) | soil metagenome | isolation source: 115 cm saprolite under Madrone tree | place: USA:California | collected 2016-06-14
CCTCCAGCGAGGATGTCGCCAGGGAGTAATCAACGGACGGTGGATAGTCGTTCGGATAAGCCTTCTGCAGGTTGGCGGCGACACTAGTCAAATCGGCCCGCGCCTGGCGTACACTGATTCCCGGCTTCATGCGGCCAAACGCTTGCATCATGCGGGCCTGCCGATTCGCGATAAATGCGGAACGCGAACGGAAGGGGCACGCCGTCGACGGCATGTACACGTCATTCTCGTCCGGATACTGCGGCACGGGCGGCAATACTCCCACCACCTGATGCGGCTTATCATTCATCGAGAACGTCTTGTTCACCACTGTCGGGTCGCCGCCGAAGCTCCTGATCCAGTATTCATAGCTGAGCATCAGCACGGCGGGCGCACCGGGTTGTTCGTCCTCCGGACGGAAGGCGCGGCCAAAGAGCGGCTTCACGCCGAACACGTCAAAGTAGTTCCAGGAAACGACTCCGGTTTCCACGCGTTCCGGCTCGCTTCGCCCCAGCAGAATGAAATTCATGTTGTGGTATTCGACCAGGCCATCGAGGGAATGGCTTTGCGTCCGGTAGTCATTGATCTCCGCCACCGAGAAGGGTTGATTCAACAATCCCGCGCGCGGCGCCTGCTGTTGCAGCGTCACCAGCCGCTCCCCGTGTTCGTACGGCAGCGGCTTCAACAAAACCGCATGCACGACGCTGAAGATCGCCGAATTCGCCCCGATTCCCAGGCCCAGCGTGAGGATCGCCGCAAGCGTGGACCCCGGACTCTTGCGCATCATCCGCAGCGCGAACGCCGCGTCCTGACGGAACATCGCCAGGTGCTCGCCGGGCGCCGTCCGGAAAATCCCCACAATCGTTTCCCACCACAGCCTCAGGACACCTGGGGTTCCGTTGCGCCGCCCTGCTTCCTTATGCTGTTCGTGGAAAACGGTTTCCATTTCGGGGCCGAAGTCGCTCCGAAAATCGAAGGGGAGAAGCCGCAGAAGTGTCCGATAAATTCGCGTCGCCCTGGAATCAGCCGCTGCCATGGTGTCCTCCCGCAGCGCCACCACAGCACCGCTCTTCGGACCACTCGTTGTTTCTGGAAACCGCTCGTCCGCCGCTGGAGATTTCTTCACGCCGTCCGAGTTTTCTTCAGCAGATTCCTCGACCGCGCGATGGACAGAATTTCATCCATCCTCTCCGCCTCCGCGGTTGCCACTTGCCGGCCCTGTGGCGTCAATCGGTAATAACGCCGCCGCTCGTCGTCTGTTTCCGCTGGCCGCGAACGCAGCTCCGCAATCAAGCCATCGTTCAGCAATCGCTTGATGATTCCATACAGAGTCCCCGTGCTCAGCCGCACTTTGCCGCCGGTGCGCAGCTCTACTTCTTTAAGAATGGCGTAGCCATGGAGGTCATCGCCCGCAAGCGCCAGCAGCACGTGGAACATGGCGGGCGTGAGCGGCCCGAATGATTCAGGGTCATCTTGTGCAACACGCAAGCGGCAACTCCTGAGAGAGAGCATTCAGTCGTCATACGCTATAGCGCCACACGCCATAGTGTCAAGGGGAATTTTCAGCACGCCATCCGCGATAAGACTATGGCTTCGCGGGTTCGGCTGACGTTTTCTCTGCGGGTATCTCGCTTAAGTGCAGGACGCACGCGGCCGCCGCGAAGCGCACGTCGTCTTTCGCATCATCCAAAACCGGCGCAATCGCGGAAACCAGCGAGCCATCCCCCCGCTGCGAGATGGCCTCCAGTGCGGCCGCTCGTATCGACCAATTCTTGTCCGCGGTCGCTTTGACCAGCGCTTTCGCGGTACCCGGGTTCGGGTCGTGGGCCAGTTGTTTTGCCGCTGCCGCCCGTACCGGCGAAGAATCGTCTTTCCTCACCGTTTTGAACGCTTCGTACCCCATTCCCGCAAATGGGATAAACCCTATGCCTTGTTCGAATCCAAGTTCCGCCAGTTTCTTTTTGTCTTTGAATGTGCTGAGCTGTTCTTTGATCAGCCCCTTGCTTGCGCGCCTTTCTCCAGTCAACACGTCGTAGTAGATGTCATAGCCCACGTTGTCGTGCAGCAAAAGCAGCGAATTCGCCGCCGCGAGTACAACCCCCGGCTCGGAGTCTAGCAGGGCGCCTTCCAATTCGACATTGGCGTGTTGCCCCTGCATGGATCCCAGCGCCGCGGCCGCTGCCATACGCACGTTCGGTTTCTTATCGTGAAGCGCGCTCACAGCGGCTTTTTCTGCCTCCACGTTTCCCTGTAAGAGACCCAAGGCTCTCACCGCCTTGGCCCGCTTGTCCGCGTTCTCATTCTTCAATCCATCGCGCAGGATTCCCCAGGCTTTCTCAATACTAGCTTGCGAACGGAAGTCGGTGGTATCGCTCGCCGGTTGCTTTGCCGTTGGCGTCGCTGGCCCGGGAGAGGGGGCCTGCGCCAGAGCCGTAGTGCCGACTATGGCTGCTAGGCTCATGATTCCAGTTAGGACACGTTTCGAGTGACGACCCATCCAGGATTGCTTGCTCTTCATTTCCGTCTCCGCTTTGCTCGAAGAACTTGATGACTATACTCGAATGGGAGACGCTCGTAGGAAACGGGAAACCCGGGAGGCGGAATACGATAGATGGCCTAAATAGGACGATCAAACTGCACAACCAAAAGGCGTCTGAGCGGCATACTGCCACAAATGGGCACTCGCGTGACCAGCCGCACTACAGTAATTCATATAACGTACATCTAAATTCTGGCGATTTCCGCTTGTAACATCCCGATTTTTAGATTTTTCCGCGTCTCCCTGCACCTGCTTCATGCAGCCAAGTGATTTCACGGAACCAATATGTGAAATTTTTCGTAAGACCAGAAAACACTCTGATGGATTTTGCGTCTATACACCATAAGGGTGGGCGTCTATGTCACCGGAAGTGATCTCAATGCGAGAGCCGGATGAGGCGACTGTCTCAGAACGGATGCTCCTGTCGTCGGGCCGCTATGTAAGTTTTGGGCCGTTTCGGATTGACCAGCAGCGGCAGGAAGTGTCGCGGGATGGGTCTCGACTGAAGCTTCAGGGCAAGGTTTATCAGATCCTGCTCACACTCCTCGAAAAACCAGGCGAAGTCGTCACCCGCGAAGAGCTGCGCCTGCGTCTTTGGCCCGCCGATACGCACGTAAACTACGATGCCAACGTAAATACAACTGTCAACAAGCTCCGCCAGGCGCTTGGCGATTCCTCCGATAAGCCGCTCTACATCGAAACCATTCCGCGCAAAGGTTACTGCCTCCTGGTGCAGCCGGAGGTTTCGGACAAGGCCCCGCATCCGCACTTCACGCGGAACGAGCCATCGGCCGATTCTTCTCAGGAAACTTCGCGGAACTCGGGCGTCCTGACGTTTGCAAAATCAGATGTTTGGATTGTGCTCGGCGTGATCGGCTTGATTCTTGCCGGGATGCTCCTCGGGGCAGGAATCACCCGGCTCTGGATTTCTCACGCGGCGCCGATCGTCCCTCACGGCTTGACGATAATTTTTTCCCGGTATGTCATCGACTACGTTTTTCTAATTTTTGTCTGACTCTCTCGAAGTCTGGCCTGACCGGAACTCCGTCCAAGGGCCGGCCTTCATATCCCGCAAATACGGTTCTTCCCAAGCGAACTCGGGATGCGCCGCAAGGAATGGCTTGGCCAGAAAATCTCCCCCGCAAGGATGACCCATGCGAGCCACGAACCGCATGTCCTTCGCCATAGTCGCATCCGTCGCCTTTCCTTGCACCGCTCCTCCCGGATAGTACGGTTGCCAATTCCACTCTTTTACGCCGCGCGGCGATCCGTCCACGTGCCCGCACAGAGTCCTCTCGTTCGGTTCTTCCTTTTTCTGGGCCGTGTCGGAATGGTCGCCGAGCATCTTTTCCGCGAGCGCCACATCGATCTTTCCTTTGTTTTCCGCCAGCAATTCCTCCCACCGCGCCCGTCGCGCGTTCGGCGAACTTTCCTTATTATTTGGATCGAACTGCGGCGTGTCTTCCTTGAGTACCTTCGGGTCGCGCGCCCAGTTTGATCCCGCCAGTACGCCATCCTTCATCCTCCACAGCTTGTGCGCCTTTAATCCTAGTTCGAGTTGCGCGATTTCGCCGGTCTTCCGGTCGCCCAGCAGCCAGTCGTTGGCGTATCCCCCGTTGTTTCCGTCCAGCATAATCTTCGCGTATTCGTCGATCGAACCCGCATACTGCAGCGCCTTTCGTGCCCGCACAAATTCCGCCTTGCCGTTCGGGTCCCAGCCCTCAAACTGGGTGATCGTCGTTTCCGTCACCATCAGCCCGTCGCTGTTGATGCCGAAATCGTCGTCGCTCGCGATCACTCCGGGAAATCCATCCATCAGGATTCTGTAACCGTTTTTCGGCGCGATGTCGAACACAATCCGCCACCGTTCTCCGTTCCGGTAGCTTGTCCAGTTGTTATGCGCCATCACGATCTGCCCGTCTTTGGTCCAGCTTCCCGTAGCCACGAAAGCGCTGCAATTTCCCGGGCTCTTCAGGTTCGGCGCTTTCGCCGTTTTTTGCCGCTTGTTCAGCCAGGGCACGTAATAATCCGGCAGCTCCTCGAACGCGTTGAACGCCACGATGTCGTCCACATCCAGCTTCGACCCGGTCCGTGCGCGCAGCCCCTCGACGATCCCCTGCAGCTCTTGCCGATATTCCGCATCAATTTTTTGCCACAGCATTTCGTGCGCGGCTTTGCGGAAGTATTCCCAGTCGCGTTCGGTGGAGTGCATCATTCCTGCGCTTACCGCCGCGAACGCGTCTTCAATTTCCGGCGCCAGCAGGTACCCATGCTGATACCCCATGGCGCCCGGATCTCCTTCGAGATGCACGTAGATCCAGCCGCCTTCTTCGAACCGCGACGCCCCTTTCAGCCGAGGATCGTTCGACGCTGCGTGCTCCCGCGCCGCCGCAATCGTGGTCACCATCGCGTCATTCGCCGATGCCGAAGCCCGCGCTCCGCTGCCCGCCCACCACAGCGCCGCTCCGCCCAGGATCACCAGCAGAACCGCCGCCGCCCGCCTCATCGAATCCGCGCCCATCTCGCCCCCTACTTTCCCGCGCCGTTTCTCCGTGTAAAAATCATACCGCGCGTCCGGCCGGCATCCAGTGTGAAACCTTTCACGCCTTGCTGTTGGTCCCTTTCGAACTGAATCGAGATTTGTTCTTCATTCATTTCAAACTTATCGGCCGCCGCAGCTTCGAACGCAATCGCAGGAAGATTGCCGGTGTGCGCGGAGCCGGTTGCATCCAAGAGAGCAATCACCTTCAGCTTGCCATCCGCAATTCCCAGCCGGTACGCCACACCCAATTCATCGCTCCAGTAATCGCCCTGGTAGCTTCTGATCTGCTCCGGCGTCAGCGAAACCGTTTTCTGCTCCTTCTCCCGCTTTTCTGGCATTTCCTTGTTTGCTTCTTTGGGCTTCATCAGGCTGGTCAGATAGACGTCCGCAACCCGGTGTGCGCGCTTCGACGGCCTCGCGCTTCCCAGGTTGCAAAGGCACGCCACGGAAAAGTGCTGTTCCGGAAAACGCAGCAATTCCGCGCGGTATCCGCCCCAGGACCCGCCGTGGCTCACGGTATGCAATCCGCGGTAGTCCTGGATAAACAATCCCTTGGCGTAATCCAGCACTTTGCCATTGTTTAGTTTGCCCTGTTCCTGGATCTCTGCGAGGAAGTCTTTTCCGCCGACCTGCCCACCGTAGAAATTTTCGTCCCACTTGAGCAAATCTTCCACTGACGTGTGCACCGCTCCATCCCCGGTTTGCTCGAAGTAGGAAACGTTCAAGCGAAATCCTACTCCATTTTCCTTGGCGTCGTAGGCCAGCGCGCGGTTCGCGATCAGTGATGTGTGGTCTTCGCGAAACTGCGTATGCGTCATCTCCAGCGGCGTGAAAATATTCTCCGCCGCGAATTCCCGCAGCGTCTTCCCGCTCACGTGCTTCACGATCACCGACAGCAGAAAAAACCCCGTGTTGCTGTAAAGCCAGTCGCTTCCGGGCGCAAAATTCGGCGCTTTCTGGCGGAAAATCATCTGCAATGCGTCCTCATCCGTTGTTACGCCGTCCGTATGGATCCCCGCCAGGTCCATCAGCGTAAGGTAATCGCGCAGGCCGCTGGTATGATTCAGCAGGTGAAGAATCGTCACTTTTTGCCCGTAATCCGGAAGTTCCGGAATGTATTTCCGGACGTCGTCGTTGACGGAGAGTTTGCCCTGTTTTTCCAGAAGCAGAATGCTCGCCGCCGTGAATTGTTTGGATGTCGAGCCGATGTCGAACACGCTTTGCGGCGTTATCGAAACACTTTCCTCGAGGTTCGCTAGGCCATATCCTTTGGAATAGACCATCTTGCCGTTGCGGTAGACGCCTAGCGCGCATCCCGGCGAGCCCGCTTTCGTCAGGTCCACGAAAATTTCATCGACGGCCACTGCTTTCTTCTCATCGGCCGTATTCCCAGCCGCCGCAACCGAGCCGCTGAAAACAAGGACGCCCGCCAGAAATCCCGCGCCCATCCTTCGACCAATCGCCATTCCAGCTCCTCGCTCTGGTTCGATGCCGAGTCTATACACTCCGGCGCGGCGTCTCAACGATATCTCGTGTAGACTCTTTTGCTCGCCATGCTCACCGCCATAACGCGTGCCGTCAGCCCGGCCATCGTCCATTGCGAACTTTCCTTCATCGACCGCAAGCCCATCGATTTGGCCATCGCCCAGGAGCAGCATCATGCTTACGAAAAGCTCCTCGGCAAACTCGGTGTCCGCGTCATTTCTCTTCCCGCCGAACCCGCTCTTCCCGACTCCATGTTTGTTGAAGATCCTGCCATCGTTCTCGATGAATTGGCGGTAATCCTTCCGCTCGGAACGGAAAGTCGCCGTCGCGAGGCTCAGTCGCTGGCTCACGCTCTCGCCAGGTTTCGAAAGCTTGAATATGTTTCTCTTCCCGGCACTCTCGAAGGCGGCGATGCCCTGCGCATCGGCCGAAAGGTCTTTGTCGGCCTCACCCAGCGCAGCAACGCGGAAGGCATTCGCCGGCTTGCCGCTATTCTTGCGCCTTACAACTATGAAGTCGTCGCCGTTCCCGTCACCGGCTGCCTGCATCTGAAATCGGCCGTCACGCATCTCGGCCGCAACACGCTCCTTGCAAACCGCGCATGGTTTGAAGGGGCCCCGCTCGGCGGTCATGAGTGGATCGACGTCGATCCCGCGGAGCCTCACGCCGCCAACGGCCTGGCGCTCGGCGGCACGGTTATTTTTCCCGCTTCTTTTCCGCGTACGCGCGCACGCATCGAAGCCCGTGGCTTCCAGGTCACCCCGCTCGACATCTCCGAACTCCAGAAAGCCGAATCTGGCTTAACTTGCTCCAGCCTTCTCTTCGAAAACACAAATTCGTCTGGCTCCTGAGACGACGCAGACTGTCGCGGCGTGTCTTGGGTTCCGGCCATCGGCTTCTCAGCAAAGAAAAACGGCCACGCGGAATGGTTCCGCATGGCCGCTTCTTCACTTCGGTTTGTTTCAGCAACTTGTTTCCGCGACGTCTATGGATGGAAATTGAACTCCAGCTGCGTTGTGGTTTCTCCGCCAGCTGGCGCGTATTTCCAATTCTTCAGCGTGTCCTCGACTACGCTTACCAGGATCGGGTGTCCGCCGATGACATTCTTTTCCTTGATTCGGCCATCTGCGCCGATCACCACCTGCACCTTCACCACGCCGGTCAGGCGCATCCTCCTAGCCACCTCGGGGTAAACCGGGACAGGGTTGGACAGCACCTTGCGCCCTTCCTGCGCCTGCAAATTCGCCGCGCCCAGGCTCAGCGTCATCGCCAGCAACGCACCGCCCAGAATTCTTCCCTTACGCTCGTTTCTCATCTCCACGTTTCCTCTTGAACTGGCGTTCCGTGATTTCTTGAACGCTTGGATTTACCATCGTTGGGACAAGCTTGGAACTAGTCTCCACACTACCCGGAACCCGCCGCCCGCGCATTCTTTCCACGGAACAGGTGTTTCTCACGCAAAACTGCCCCGCCGGACTAAGGAAAAACCTGTAGAGGGGCCAGGTAGATCACCGGAGGCGGTTTTCCGGTCCTTTTTCCAAACTTTTCCTTCACTTCTAGCGACACCCGTGCTACTCTTCCCCTCGTGATGAGGACTGCCACCGCCAAGCGAATTACTTCCAAGTCGTGCATGTCGATTACCTCGACTACGACTAAGAAGACTATTTCCGCTTCCGGCGCGTGGAGAAACACCTAGCAAAGCTAGAAAAAGTTTCCAACCCACCGCCGGAAGCGACCTGGCGGTGGGTTTCTTCTTTTAAGCCCCCTCCAAAGACGCTCCAGCGCCACTGGAAACAACAAACCAGGAGCGCAGGCCATGAGTCTTGAAAATGTTCAGGAAGATGTTTCAGGCGAAGGCAGCCCCGCCGCGTTACGAGCCGGCCATTCCACGGCCGCTCATGACGAGGTCGTACACTACGCAGGCGGGGTAGCCAGGCAACTCCGGGAGATCGTCGCTTTCAAGTTCGGCGGCAGTTCGCTTCTCGGTGCGGACCGCATGCTCCACGCCGCGGGCCTCGTTCGGTCCGCCGCCCGGTCGTCCAATGTCGTCGTGGTTGTCTCCGCCATGAAGGGCGTCACCGACCATCTCCTTTCCATTGCTCGGGCGCTCGCGGGCGGCAAACTCGCTCACGCTCGCCACGAAGCCGAGCTCGTCCTGGATCTGCACCTCGATGTGCTTCACGATTTGCAGCTCAACGAACAGGAGAGCCTTCGCGTGCGCCATGAGTTGCAACTCTTGGGACGCGACCTTCTCCACGAAGTTCCCGTTCACGGCAGCGTCGCGGCCGGCGCCGAACTTTTCGATCGCTTGGCGTCCTTTGGCGAACGTTTCAGCGCCAGACTCTTCGCGGCGGCGCTCGAAAAGTCAGGCGTCCCCGCAGTTCCGGTCACTTCCTCGGAATTTGTCCTGACCTGCGACACTTTTCGCGACGCGCAGCCCCATCTCGAACAAACCAGGCTGCGTGGCCGCGACGTTCTTCTCCCGCTTCTCGAAGCCGGCATTGTGCCCGTCGTCACCGGCTTTATCGGTGCGACTCCCGACGGCCGCATCACCACGCTTGGCCGCAACAGCTCCGATTTTTCCGGCGCCATCGTCGCTCATGTCGTGGACGCCGACGAGCTCGTCATTTGGACTGACGTCGACGGCATCTATACCGCCAATCCCACCGAATCCGCGGAAGCGCGCCTTTTGCACGAGCTAAGCTACGACGAAGCCCGCGCCCTCGCCGCCAGCGGCGCGAAAGTTCTTCACGCCAAAGTTTTGCCTCTCGCCGCCGAAACAAAAATGGTCGTCTGGGTTCGCAATACTTTTAACCCGCAGGCGCGCGGCACGCGCATTGGTTCGCCTCGTGCCCCGCTCCCGCAGTCATGAAAACATCCCAACACGGCGGTGCGGCATGAGTTCCCCATCTCAAAACAACGGAGACCAAAACATGCAGTCGAAACGACCGGAGAAAAAGTGGAAAGCAGGAGTCCTCGGCGCCACCGGTGTCGTCGGCCAGCGCCTCGTTCAAATGCTCGGTGATCATCCCTGGTTTGAACTCACGGAAGTTGCCGCCTCCGAACGTTCCTCCGGCAAGTCCTACGCGGAAGCCGTTCGTTGGCATCTCGATGCGCCCATCCCCGAATCTGCCCGCGCCCTCGTCGTCAAAGGTCTCGATCCGTCTCTCGACTGCGACTTCGTGCTCTCCGCACTCGATTCTTCCGTGGCCGGTCCCGCCGAAGAGGATTTCGCCCGCGCTGGCTATCCCGTGGTCAGCAATTCGCGGAATCACCGCATGGATCCCGATGTTCCACTGCTCATTCCCGAAGTGAACGCCGCCCATCTCGACGCCATTCCCGTTCAGCAGAAGAATCGCGGCTATGACACTGGCTTCATCGTCACCAATCCAAATTGCTCCACTGCCGGTCTCGTCCTTGTTTTAAAGCCGCTTGCCGATGCTTTTGGGCTCGAAAAGATTTTCGTCGTAACTCTTCAAGCCATTTCCGGCGCAGGCTACCCCGGCGTCCCTGCGATGGATATTCAGGGCAACGTCGTTCCCTTTATCAGCGGTGAAGAAGAAAAGATGGAGCTTGAGCCGCAGAAGCTGCTCGGCAAATGGGATGGCTTGCGGTTCGTTGACGCCGGCATCGGCCTCAGCGCTCATTGCAATCGCGTTCCAGTCGTCGATGGCCACCTCGAATGCGTCTCCGTCGGCCTGAAAAAAATCGCCTCGCTCGAAGAAGTCCGCGAAGCCCTGCGCAATTTTGAAGTTGACGCCGACCTCGCTTCGCTGCCTACGGCCCTGCGCAATCCCGTCGTCGTACTCGACGACGACAGTCGCCCCCAGCCGCGTCGCGACGCCAACGTCGGCAACGGCATGGCCGCCGTCGTCGGCCGCGTCCGCGAGTGCCCGCTCCTCGACGTTAAGCTCACGCTGCTCTCGCACAATTTAGTTCGCGGCGCTGCTGGCGCCGCACTTCTCAACGCCGAGCTCCTCGCTGCCCGCGGCTTCCTCAACCGCCGCGCCGCTGTGCAGGATCAAAGCGTCGCCGAACCCGTCTCCCGCTAGCCGGGAACGAAGATCTTGTAGCCGCGACTTCACGTCGCCATCTTGGTTTTATAGGGGCGAACTTCCGTTCGCCCCTGGGTTTCAGTTTCGCTATACGTCCTCTAATTCTTTTACAGTAGTCAGTTCGCTCAACACTGTGGTAAATCTTCGCAGAATGTAAATAGCAGCCAAACGGATGCGGTGTTTTTAAGCTGCGGCTGGGGAGGAACCGTGAAGAATCGGATTCGGTCGCGCAATTTTTCAGAGCGCCCCTGTTCGGAACGCTCGGTTTCGCGGCGCAAGTTCTTGGCGCAAACTGCCGCGGCGGCGATTGGTTTTTCGATAGTTCCGCGCCGCGTGTTGGGTGGCGCCGGGTACGTCCCGCCCAGCGACAAAGTCAACATCGCTTTCATCGGCGTTGGCGCTCAGGGTCTTCGCGTCATGCTTCACTTCTTGCGCGAGCCTGACGTTCAAGGCGTCGCCGTCTGCGATCCCAATAAATCCAGCGCGGATTACCCGCAATGGGACACTCATGAATTCTGCGATTCTGTCCGCAAATTGCTCGGTGTCGACAGCAGCTGGGACTGGCTCAGCCCCGATCAGCCCATCCAGTTGACCCATTCTCTCCGCGTCACCGGCGGCGTAGCCGGTCGCGAACCTTGCCAGAAAATCGTGGACGCCTATTACGCCACGCAGCAGCGCTCCGGCCAGTATCACGGCTGTTCCGCCTACACCGATTTCCGCGAGCTTCTCGAGAAGCAGAAGGACGTCGACGCCGTTGTTGTCTGTACCGCGGACCATCTTCATGCCGCCGTATCCGCCGCCGCGATGAAGAAGCGCAAACATGTTTTTTGCCAGAAGCCCCTGACGCACACCATCTACGAAGCGCGCCGCATCGCTGAAATCGCTCGCGAAACTGGCGTGGCCACTCAGATTGCCGTCGGCAACCAGGCCTCGGAAGCCACTCGCTTGCTCTGTGAATGGATTTGGGACGGCGTCATCGGCCCCGTGCGCGAGGTCGCCAACTGGTCGAACCGTCCTTTCTGGCCGCAAGGCCTCGAACGCCCCAAGGAAACCGAAGCCGTCCCTGACGGTTTGGATTGGGACCTCTGGCTCGGCCCTTCTCCGGAACGTCCTTTCCACCACGCCTATTTGCCTTTTGTCTGGCGCGGGTGGAGCGACTTCGGTTGCGGCGCTCTCGGCGACATGGGGTGCTACAGTTACGACACAATTTTTCGCGTCTTGAAGCTGGAAGAAGGCCGTCCCTTGATGGGGGACGGCGATGAAGAAGGCGAAGGGCTCCTATTCATCGGAGATCGCGGCAAAATTCTCTGCGCCTTCAATGGCGCCAATCCGCGGCTCATCCCCGAGTCGAAAATGACTAGCTACAAACAGCCGCCCAAAACTCTGCCAAGGTCGCCTGGCAACGAACGCGAATGGCTCGATGCCTGCAAGGGCGGCAAAGTCAAGCCCGGCGGGAATTTCGAATTCTCGGGCCTGGTCACAGAGACGTTGCTGCTCGGAAATGTCGCCACTCGCTTGCCGCAAAAACTCGCTTGGGATCGTGCCAACTTGAAGATCGTTAATTCCGATGCGGCGCAAAAGTTGGTTCGCCCGGAGCGCCGAACTCATTGGGAACTTTAGCGAGTTCCTGGTAATGAATTAAGCATGAATTAAGGAGGCGTCCATGCCCGAATTGTCGAGAAGAGAATTTCTCAAGAACGCCGCCACCAGCGCGGCTGCAGCCGGATTCCTTTCCGCGGGCGCGTTGGACCTTCGCGCCAACCCACTGGGCATGCCCATTGGCTGCCAGACCTGGCCTGTCCGGGAAATGATCGCCAAGGATTTTCCCGGCACCATCCGGCAACTCGCCGCGGCCGGATTTCAGACCATCGAGTTGTGCTCGCCGGTAGGTTACGCCGAGCATGGCTTCGGCGGCCTTGCCAAATATTCGGGCGCCGAACTCCGCAAAATTCTGAGCGATGCAGGCGTCACCTGCGTGAGCTCACACTTCGGCATCAAGGAACTCCGCGAGAATCAGGAGAGCCGCATTGCCTGGGCGAAGGATGTCGGGACGGCCCTAAGAAACCGACTATGGATGATGTGAAGCGCGCCGCCGCCGAATACCACAGGATGGGCGAACTCTCCGCCAAGGCTGGTATCCAGCAGGGCCTACATAACGAAGACTTCGAGCTTTCAGTGGTGGACGGCAAGCGCACCTACGACTTGCTGCTCGATCTTCTCGACCCCAAGCTCGTCAAGTTCCAGTTTCAGGTTTCCACCATCAGCCAGGGCTACGACGCGGCCGAATATTTCACAAAATATCCCGGCCGCTTCTTTTCCATGCACGTCCAGGGCTGGTCCGCGCAAACCAAGAAAATCGCTCCCGTGGGACAGGACACTCTCGATTGGATGAAAATCTTCACCGCCGCGAAAACCGCCGGCATAAAAAACTATTTCGTCGAAATGAACCTGGACATGATGAAAGCCAGTGTCCCCTACCTTCGCGCCCTGCAGGTCTGATCAGCCGGAGCATGGGTTCCAGTACCCAGAAAGAGACTATTTCGTCTTTATTCTTGTACTTTCTACACACCTCGCGTTTCAAGTCTCATCGCCTGTTGTCCTATACGACTGTTCTATGTGATTGAATTTTCAGCCTATTACCAAATCCAACGCGAGTCTGGAGGGGAGGTTGCCCTTCCAAGCGTGGGACCAAGAGCTCTAACAGCATCAGCCCGCTCGAAAGAGAAAACCGTAGTGTGCACAGAGAAACAAACCAGGCGCTCAAGGAGGCGCTGCGAATGAAATTCACAAAGTGCTGCATCGTCCTAGTGGCGGGAGTGCTGATTTTGGGACCATTGTCGATTGCCAAAAATCCGAGCGAAGCAAAAACCGAGCAGGATCGTCTGCAAAACGCGGGAACGGTCATGCAGGAGATTCTCAAGGTTCCTGACGACATTCCGCAAGACCTGATCGACAAGGCTCGTTGTGTGGTGGTCATGCCGTCGGTGTTGAAGGCTGCTTTCGTTGTTGGCGGCAGCTACGGCCGTGGCACGATGGTTTGCCGCACAGGCAAGGACTTCACCGGTCCTTGGGGCGCGCCAGCCATGTATGCGCTGGAAGGCGGGAGCATTGGCTTGCAGATTGGTGGAGAAGCTACTGACTTCGTCTTTCTCGTGATGAACGACCGCGGCGCAGGGAGCCTACTGCACACCAAAGTGAAGCTGGGAGCGGATGCATCTATCGCCGCTGGACCGAAGGGACGTTCGGCGGCAGCCGATACAGACGCTTATATGCGTGCGGAGATTCTGAGCTACTCCCGCGCACGAGGCGTGTTTGCCGGCATATCTCTCGATGGCTCGACGCTCCGGCCCGATGAGGACGCCAATCGCAAGCTCTACGGCAAATCCACGAGCGCCGCAAAAATTATTCTGGAATCGGTTGTCCCTGCTCCAAATGCGGCGCATGACCTAATCGCGGCTCTGCAAAACTCCTCTCCGCAGCTCAAGCGTTAGCAATTCTCGTTGAAGCTGCAACGTCTCACAACGGGACTTATGGTGGGGAGTCAGCGAGAGGCACTTGCCGGGGATAAAACGCACAACGAATTCGTTCTAATCACAGGGATTTCGGACGGGCGGAACCAAAGGAGAGAGGCGCTCGGTAATCTCACAAGCGCCTCCTCTACTGCTTCCACGTAAACCGTACCTCACTGGATCACCTCCTTCTCGCCAGGGACGCCGATGTCAGCGTCTCAGCGTTATCCTTTTCCTGTCTCCGTTGTTCCCCTATCCATGTTTCAGCTTTCCCCGCAGCAAATCCTCGAGGTCGCCCATCTGATCCCCCAGCAGATTCAACTTCCTCGCCAGTCCCTGAATCTCGGACTCCGCGCGCCGATTCACGGCGTAATCCAGTTCGCTGCGCACGCGGTCTTTCCGGTCCTGCCGGTTCTGGCTCATCATAATCACCGGCGCCTGGATCGCCGCCAGCAGCGACAGAATCAGATTCAGCAAGATAAACGGATACGGATCCCAAGCCGTCCTTCGCAAACCCACGTTGATAGCCGTATAGACGCTGCTCAGAACCATAAAACCAATAATGAACGTCCACGATCCACCGAACTGCACCATGGAGTCCGCGATGCGCTCGGGCAGCGTGGATTTCGCCTCGATCACGTCGTTCGCGTTGCGCATCGCGCGAATGCGCACCAGTTGCTGAGAAGAGTGAAACTGTTTCCCCAGCACCGTCAGCATGTCCATTCCCGCATGCGGTTTGCGTTGCAGCAGCGTCGCAATGTCGCCGCGGCTCACTTCCAGGCATTGCGTATCTTCCATCGCCGTGGCGTTGGTTTGATGGGGCGTCTGCTCCAGCATCGACGCGAAGCCGAAGAATTCTCCGTGCGCCGGCTCATCCACCACCACTTCTTGCTGGTCTTCGTCCACCGTCGTCACGCGGACTTTTCCGGAGACCATCACATAGGCTTGTCCGCCCGGATCCCCCATCTTGTAAATGCGTTGTCGCGGGGAGAAATTTTTCAGCTCCACTTGCCCCGCCAGCACCGCCGTCTCATCTTCATCGAGCAGCGCAAACAGCGGAACGTGTTTCAACACTTCGGGATTGCAGGACATCGGCCACCTCTCTGCGGAATGGGATTGCTTCTCAGTCTTTCAAGCGTTTGATGCGAGCGCCACACGCGACAGCTTCGCTTCTAGTAAACCCGATGATTGGCAGGGCTTCAAGAAGCATTCGGCAATGGTGGGACAAGTCGGAAAGGGCGGAAAATTGGGGAAAATGCTGCGGACCAAAACGCCGTGGGTTAAAACGCGACGGCCTAAAACGATTTCCTTATTCGACCACCCGGATTTCCACGTCTTCCGCCGCGGCATACTCCTTCAGCAGGTCAGACATTCTTTGCCCCCAGCGCCCCAGTCCTTCCGGGCCGCTAAAAGAAATGATGACTGCCAGCACCTGCTTCGTCGCCGCCGTCACCATCGTTCGTTCCGAATCGCTCGTCGCGCTGCCGTGCGGGCCAACGGTATCGGCAAACAACGGCAACCCTTCCAGATTCAAATGGTATTTGCCGATGCCTTTGTACGTTTCGCCTTCGCGTCCCGCGCGAAAAATAATGTCGCCGACAACGTGCCCCAGGTCATACAGCCCAACTGGCAGGCGGCTCTCCACGGATACCAGGTTGATCACGTCCACGATGGCGTTAATCTCCGGCAAGCCTTTTCCAGCAACCACGCGCCGCAACAGCGCTTCCGCGGAATTTCGGTACCGCGCCGGATCTTTTCCCAAAGCTCTATACGCTTTGCGCGTCGTTTCCACTTGCGTCGATTCCAGCACGCCGCGCGGAAAGGGGAGTTTCTGGATTTCGTTTTCCCGCGTCTTCATTTCCTGGAGCAAAGCCGCTGGCGACGCTCCTGCTTTCAAGCGCGCCGTCACGCACCCGAGCGCCGTCCGCGGGCATTTCGCCTTCAATTTCGCATCGATGGTTACGTTCATCGCGCCTCAGTTCGCAACCGGCTTCAGCTTCGCCGAAAAGTGCCGCAGGAATTTTGCCTGCTCGATTATTTCGTATCCCCGTATTTGTTCTCGTTTGCGCCAAACGTCCAGAATCACTTCCACGACGTACTCGATGTGGCTCTGCGTGTACGCTCTCCGTGGAATCGCCAGCCGCACCAGGTCCATCGTCGCGTGCTCTCCGAACATCAGCGTTCCAATTTCCACCGAGCGTATCCCGCCTTCCAGATACAGTTCGTTCGCCAGCGCCACTCCCGGAAATTGCGCCGCCGGAACATGCGGCAAAAATGCTCGCGCATCAATATATATGGCATGTCCCCCCGGCGGCTGCACGATCGGAACTCCTTCACTCGCAACGTGGTTGCCGAGAAATGCGGTTGATGCAATCCGGTATTTCAAATATTCCTCTTCCAGCGCTTCGTTCAGTCCCACCGCAATTGCTTCCAGGTCGCGTCCCGCCAGTCCGCCATACGTTGGAAATCCTTCGGTCAAAATCAGCAGATCCTTTTCCTGCTGCGCCAGCCGGTCGTCGTTGGTGCAGAGAAATCCGCCGATGTTCGCCATGCCGTCTTTTTTCGCGGACATGGTGCACCCGTCGGCATGCGAAAATATTTCGCGCGCAATTTCTCGCGGAGTTTTGTTCGCGTAGCCGGGCTCGCGCAGTTTGATGAAGTAAGCATTTTCCGCGAACCGGCACGCATCGATATAGAGAGGAATTCCGTGCTTCTTGCAGATGGATTTTACCGCGCGGATATTTTCCATCGAGACGGGCTGGCCGCCGCCGGAATTATTCGTCACCGTTACCATTACCATCGGAATTTTCTTCGCGCCTTGGCGTTCGATGATTTCCGTCAGCCGCGCCGTGTCCATATCCCCTTTGAAGGGATGCACGCGCGCCGGCTCTTTCGCTTCCGCGATGGGAAGATCCAAATGCGTTCGGCGGCGCGGCCCTGGTGCGTGGGAATTACGTGACGGAAACCGAAAATGTTTTGCACCGAATCGCAAAATCGCACGAAGCTCGGCGACCCGGCGTAGGATTCGTCGCCGCGCATCATCGCCGCCCACTGTTCGGTGGACATGGCGGCGGTTCCGGAATCGGTCAGCAGATCAATCAAAATCGCGTCGGAAGGAACGAGAAAAAGGTTGAAGCCCGCGGCCTCCATAAGTGTTCGGCGTTGTTCCCGTGTGGTGCGGCGGATGGCCTCGATGCTTTTGATTCGAAACGGTTCAATGATCGTCGTGATCGGCATTTTTCCGCGGGATTCTTCCCCGGACACACTACCACACCGACTGATTTCTCGCCGGGAGCCTCAGTAGAACATCGGCAGGCGGATAGCTGCGTTCCGTATTGTTGCGGCAGTCGTGATAAACTTGATGGACTTTAGGCCCGTAGCTCAGTTGGTTAGAGCGCTACCTTGACACGGTAGAGGTCTGGGGTTCGAGTCCCCACGGGCCTACCATCGTTTTCAATCACTTAGCAAAAAGCCTCAGAAAACTTCACCTGTAATTCTTCACCTGTAAATGGGATCGAAAGCCATCTTCATGAGTTCCATTTCGTTGACTTGGGTTCCTGCCCCAACCTAAGATGAGCAGCAAATGCCAGGCAGCGATTCGCTCATCGGCCAGACCGTCTCGCACTACCGAATCATCGAGAAACTCGGTGGTGGCGGGATGGGTGTTGTCTACAAGGCCGAAGACACTCGGTTACACCGTCTCGTGGCGTTGAAATTTCTGCCGGAGAATGTGGCGAACGACGCACACGCGTTAGCGCGGTTTCAGAGGGAGGCGCAGGCGGCATCGGCGCTCAACCATCCCAACATCTGCACAATACATGACATTGGGGAAGTCGAAGGCAAGGCTTTTATCGCCATGGAGTACTTGGATGGCGCGACGCTCAAGCACCGGATTCAGCAGCAAACCTTGGGAATCGACGAGATTCTCGATCTTGGCATACAGGTTGCCGATGCGCTTGACGCCGCTCATGCCAAGGGCATCATCCATCGCGATATCAAACCGGCGAACCTTTTCGTCACCCATCCGGGACGCCTAAAAATCCTCGACTTTGGTCTTGCCAAAGTATCCGGCAGAAACCTTGTGGAACCGCCGGATATGACGGCTGCGACAGTAGACGCACCTGACGAGATTCTGACGAGCCCTGGAGCGGCGGTCGGCACCGTTGCTTACATGTCGCCGGAGCAGGTACGGGGCGAAAAACTGGACGCGCGAACTGACTTGTTCTCATCGGGCGTCGTGCTGTACGAAATGGCTACAGGACGGATGGCGTTTCCGGGGCACACGTCCGGAGTGATCTTTGAAGCGATCCTGAACCGAACGCCGACACCGTCCCTGCGGTTGCGCCCTGTCCTCCCGCCGCGACTGGAAGAAATCATCAACAAGGCTTTAGAGAAAGACCGTGAGTTGCGTTATCAGACAGCAGCGGAACTTCGCGCCGACTTGAAGCGGCTGAAACGAGATTCGGACTCAAGCCGATCCAACGTCTTACCCACGACCATAGCGGCGAGCTCGCCAGATGAAATCAAGTCCACGGCACGCCGGGGAGTGAACTGGATGATTGGCGCAGCTCTGGGGACCGCGCTCCTGGCGGGTGTCGTGTGGTGGACGAAGCCGAAGGCCCGACCACAGGTTACAGCTGTAGTCCAGCTTAGCGACGATGGAGATGAGAAAGGGGGAGCACTCTATTCTGATGGGAATCGTGTGTTCTTCATGGAAGAACGTGCGGGAAACCGAGTTATCGCGGAAGTGTCCTCCAGAGGGGGTGAGTCTGCGCAAATCGCGACGAAGTATCCGAATACCTACTTGAATGATCTTGCTCCAGACGCTTCCGGAGTCTTGGTCCGAATTGGGCCGAATCCTCCATCCCCTTTTTGGATTCAGCCATTGCCAGCGGGTGAGCCGCAACGCATAGGAACCGTGGAAGCGAGTTTTGCGGCCTTCTTTCCTGACGGACAACGGATTGTTTACACCCAAGGTGAAACAGTCTACATCGCCGACAAGGACGGAACGAATCCACGCCGGCTTGCTGATGTTCCTGGTTTCTTATCGTGGCCTCGAGTTTCTCCGGATGGACGAAGGATCCGAGTTTCCGTTGCGGGCAACAACTCTAACGCATCTATTTGGGAGTTGGGAACAGATGGAAGAGGTGTTCATGAGTTGCTGAAGGGTTGGCACGAACCACCTGATGAGTGTTGCGGAAGGTGGACGGTCGACGGCAAGTATTTTGTGTTCCAGAGTATTAGATCGAGCAGGTCGGACATTTGGGCGATTGCCGAGGAAGATCATTTTCTAGAACACTCAAAGACCGAACCTATACGTCTGACTGATGGTCCTCTTTCGTACAAAGCTCCCCTGCCGAGCCGTGACGGAAAACAAATCTTTGTGACGGGTGCCAAGAAGCGAAGCGAGTTGGTACGCTACGATGAAAAGTCAAAGGAGTTTGTGCAGTATCTTTCGGGCATTTCCGCGATTCAGGCTTATTCTTCGCCAGATGCCCAGTGGGTAGCCTATATTTCATATCCTGAGCACGTGTTATGGCGCATGCGTGCGAACGGAACCGAAAAGCTTCAGCTAACGGTACCGCCGCTGGTTGGTGAGCTGCCGCGCTGGTCCCCAGATGGCACGAAGATCGCCTTCGGAGGATGGTCCCCGGGTAAGGTTGCTGGCGTCTTCGTGGAAGCAGCAGAAGGTGGGCCTCCCCACCGTATCGCCGAAGGGTTCACGCCATCTTGGTCTCTTGATGGAAATACGTTGGCTTATGGTCGGCCGGCCTCGTCACCAGAATCTGGTGCGATCGGAAAACTCGAGTTTCACACCATCGACTTGCGGACAGGGAAGGACTCCGCGATCCCGGATTCGCAAGGAAAAAATGGCCCACTGTGGTCTCCCGACGGAAAATTCCTGATGGCAGCAACAGGAGACATTGGAAACCTGCTTCTGTTTGATTTCAAGAGCCAAAAGTGGTCGGAATTGGCTAAGGGAACATTCGTCAACTGGGAATGGTCGCAGGACGCCAAGTACGTTTATTGCGTCGACTCTGGCACAGGAGAACCCAGGGCCCTACGCATCCGCGTGGCCGACAGGCACGCCGAAGTCATCACAGGCCTCAAGAACATCCGGCGGGTCGACGATTCCAGCTTGGGCTTCTGGGCGGGTGTGGCTCCGGATGGATCTTTGTTGTTACCGCGCGATATAGGCACGCAAGAAATCTACGCGCTCAACGTTAAGTGGCCTTGAACCACGCGCGTTTTTGGACTTGATTCAGCGGAACTCTTATTCTACAGAGAGAGAACTACTCGACCCCGAATTTCCGCGAACCCATTTCTGGTTAGGACGCGTGTACGCGCAGATGGGAAAGTATTCCGAGGCAATTGCTGAGGCAGAGCGCGCGGGACCCTCTCCCGATTCGAGGATAAGAGTGACGGAGATGGCATACGCAAGTGCGAAGGCGGGGAAAAGTGCAGAAGCACGTGCATTCCTCAAAAAGCTTCAAGAGCGATCGAAGCGGGGCTACGTTCCGGCTTATGATTTGGCCGTAGTCCATCTTGCCTTGGGAGAAAAAGAAGCGGCTCTCCAATGGCTACAAAGAGCCTACGACGAGCATGATTGGGGGCTAATCGTGCTGGCGGTCGAACCCCGTCTCGATCCCTTGCGCTCTGATCCGCGCTTCCAGGGGCTGCTGCGCAAGGTCGGCCTGCAGGAGCCGTAGGTTGACGCCCCTGTCGGGCTCCTTGTGCCCTTACTCTCGCACCTGACGGGTTCCACCCGAATTTCTTCACCTGTAATTTCACCTGTAAGAGCCCCGGCTTAGGCGTACTTACACGTACTTAGGCAGCTCCTAACGGCCTTGAAGTTGTTGGCCGTGCATAATAAAGCCGCTTTGGCACCGTAGAGGTCTGGGGTTCGAGTCCCCACGGGCCTACCATTTCATCGATGGACGTAACCACGTTTTCCACATCCTGTTTTAGCCACTCCGTACCGCTCTCCGTACCGTTGAAACGCTATTTCTATGCACGTAGGCCAGCCGCCCAGTTGGTGGCGGCTAGACTGTAAGACTGTGCTCAAGAAGGCAGTTAATAGGCGAGCTTTCAGTAGGAAGCCGTCGTAAGTGATTGGAGGTTGAGCCGTAGATGTTAGTCACAGATCTTGGCACTGTCTCACGGAGATAGTGTTACGGTGAATCACTAATCGATTTTGTGATCCTTAGGTAGGGCAACGCGAGACTGAAAGTCAGCAAATCGCTTGGCGAGATGTTTCATGTAGCCTCTGCCCGGTGTACCGCCAGCTTGCCACTGGGTCAAAAGTGCAGTTATACTACGGGTATGAAAACTGCTGTCTCTATTCC
>WNFP01008627.1_pt1 | contig 21455 bp, 19 predicted proteins | sample 5400201 | NCBI WGS metagenome assembly WNFP01 (sample SAMN13153355, study PRJNA577476) | soil metagenome | isolation source: 115 cm saprolite under Madrone tree | place: USA:California | collected 2016-06-14
CCGGCCATGTCCTATTTGCTGGGATTTTCTCCGCAGAACCTGAAGCTCAATGGAGCGTATCACACGCTGAAGGTAACCCTGGCGAGCAAGCAAAAACTCAACGTCCAGGCGCGGCATGGGTACTACGCGCCGCGCACGATCAAAGATCCGGTGGAGGCCGCCAAGGAAGAGATTCAGGAAGCGCTGTTCTCCCAGGACGAAATCCACGATTTGCCGGTGGAGCTGCAAACGCAATTCTTCAAGAAAGATCAATCGCAGGCGCGGCTGGCGGTGCTGACCCACTTGGATGTGAAAGGGATTCGTTTTCGCAAAGCGGACGGGCGCAACCGCGACGATCTGACCGTGGCCACCGCCATCTTCGACGAGAACGGAAATTTTGTTACCGGCGGAGAAAAAATTGTCGAGATGAAGTTGCTGGACACGACGTTCGCACGCCTGAGCCGCTCCGGGTTCACACTGAAATCGAGTTTCGACGTCAAGCCGGGCACGTACTTGGTGCGTATGGTGGTGCGCGACGCGGAAGGCGCGCAAATGGCCGCGCGCAATGGGGCGGTAAGCATTCCGTATTAATTTGTGGTTTGAGGGCACACATGAAAACAAATCGGATGGCAAGAGTTGCGTGGATTGGATTCAGCGCGGTGTTGCTCGGTCTGTCCGGGAGCGCACCGCGCCTGGCGGCGCAGACTCCGCCGCAGGAGCAGGCCGCGCCCGCTGCGCCGGCGCAGCCCCAAACGTCGCCGGTAGTGATCAGGAAGGAATCGCGGCTGGTGCTGGTGGACGCCGTGGTGACCGACAAAAAAGGAAATTATATTCGCGACCTCACCGGCAAGGATTTCAAGATTTATGAAGACAACAAGGAGCAGCCGGTCGCGAGTTTTTCTTCAGGCTCCGATACCGCCGTGCAGGCGGCCAATGGACAAAAGCATTATTTGATTTTGTTTTTCGATAATTCCTCGATGGCTACTCCCGACCAAATCCAGGCGCGCGGCGCAGCCGCAAAGTTTGTGCAGGCCAACAGCGGGCCGGACCGCATGATGGCGGTGGTGGATTTCGGGGGCAAGCTGCAGATCGTGCAGAATTTTACCGCGAATGCCGATGCGCTAACGGCGGCGGTCAAGGGAGTGAAATTTTCCAGCGTGGATTCGAACCCTTCCGATGGCGCGAATTCGTTAGCGCCGGTGACCGTGGCTTCGACGGGACTCTCTTCGCTGAGCAATGCGGAAGCGGATTTTGGCGCGCGCACCATGCTGCTGGCGGTGCGCAGCCTGGCGAAAAATTTGCGCGCGGTGCCAGGGCGAAAAATGCTGGTGCTTTTTTCCGCGGGCTTCGCGCTGACCCCGGAAAATGAATCGGAACTGACCGCCACCATCGACGCGTGCAACAAAGCCAACGTTGCGATTTATTCGCTCGATGTGCGCGGGCTTGCGGCGGTGCCTCTGACCGGAGGCAGCACGCGGAACGGAGCGGGCGGCGGAAAACTGCGCGATGCGAAGCAGGCAAGGCCCGCGAACGCTCCAACGCGCGCGCGATTGGTGCTCACTTCTTACTCGTTCGGTGAACCCCAGCGTCCCGGAGGTGGTGGCGGTACAGGTGGAGGCGCTGGCGGTGGCGCAGGCGGCGGAGGGCGCGGAGGCACGGGCGGCGGGGCCGGAGGCGGCACGGGAGGAACTGGAGGCCGCGGCGGAACAGGAGGAACCGGCGGCACCGCGGGCACGGGCGGTACCGGTGGCAAAGGCGGAACGGGAGGAACCGGTGGAACCGGGGGCACGGGCGGGACCGGAGGCAGAGGCGGGACCGGCGGCACGAGTGGCGGAGGAACGCGGGGTGGCGGAGGAGCCTATAACAACAACCCGTATGCGAATGCGCTAAACAATCCGTACAACCAGTCGCGGTCGATTGTGCCGCAATTTCCGCCGTCCGTTGCGACCAACCAGCAGATTCTTGCGGCGCTGGCGGATGGGACCGGCGGATTTTCTATTTTCAACACCAACGATTTGCTTGGCGGGCTCGAGAAGATCGGACGCGAGCAGAGCGAATTTTATATTTTAGGCTATGTGCCGCCGGAAACTCCGGAAGGCAGTTGCCACACGCTGAAAGTGAAATTAAATCGCGGCGGCATGAATGTGCGTTCGCGCAGCGGGTACTGCAATGCGCGAACAATGAATCCGCTGGACGGCAAACCGTTGGAGAAGCAGTTGGAGTTGCACGCGGCGGGAACAAACATGGGCTCGATCCACGGTGCGCTGGAAGCGCCGTATTTCTACACGGCGCCGAACGTGGCGCGGGTCAACCTGGCCATGGAACTTCCGCCGGATTCGCTGAATTTCAACAAGGAGAAGGGAAAGTATCACGCGAACGTGAACATCCTGGGGATTGCGTATAACGCGGATGGATCGGTGGGAGCGCGCTTCAGCGACACGGTGAACCTGGATTTGGAAAAAGATGAGTGGAAAGAGTTCACCAAGACTCCGTACCGCTACCAAAACCAGTTCGATGCCGCGCCTGGCACTTACAAGTTGACGGTGGTGCTTAGCGGAGGCGGCGACACTTTTGGGAAATTTGAATCGCCGCTGCAGATTGACGCTTACGATGGCCAGCATTTCAGCCTGGGCGGAGTTGCGCTGACGAATTCGCCGGTGCGGATCTCGGATATTCCGTCGGGACTGGATTCGATCCTGCTGGAGGATCGCACGCCGCTGGTGCTGAAGGGATTGCAGATTGTGCCTTCGGCAAGCAACCGATTCAAGCGCACCGACAAGGTGATCCTGTACACGGAGATTTACGAGCCGGGGCTGGCGTCGGCGACGCCGCCGCGCGTGGGGTTCGCGTACCACATCTACGAGCGCGCGAGTAACAAGGACGTTTTCTTTAGCGGACTTGCGGCAGCGGATGACTTCATTCAGAAGGGAAATCCGGTGATTGCGAGCGGCTTGGTGGTGAACGTAAAGGACCTGACGCCGGGGAGTTACCGCCTCGTGGTGCAGGCGGTGGACAGCGCGAAGAATCAGGCGCCGAATCGCACGGTGGACTTCGACATTACAGATTGACCGAGCCAAGTTTGGAATCTTGCTTTCTCACGAGCCTTTGCGGCGCGCGGACGCGCTGAAGCGCGCCCCTATAACTTCGCCGCCAGCGCTTCTGTTCAGGCGGTGCGGGCGCGGGGCTGGCCGGATTCGGCGAGCAGGCTGCGCAGAACGAACCAGCAATTCGCTGGGCGTTCTGAGAGGCGGCGCATGAAATAAGGGCACCAGTCGGTACCGAAGGGCACATAGACCTGCAGGGTGTGACCGGCGGCGTGCACTTCTTGCTGCAAATCGCGGCGGATTCCATAAATCATCTGAAACTCGTAGCGGTCTTTCGGGAGCTTTAGGCGCGCGACTTCGGCTTGCGCGTGAGCGACCATGAACGGGTCGTGCGAGGCGATGGCCGGCAAGAAAATTCCTTGCGCTGCGCCTTCCAGCAACAGAGTGGTCAGGCGCTTGTAGTTGGCGTCGACTGCGGCTTTGCCTTGCAGGGCGAAGTTTTTTGGCTCGCGGTAGGCGCCTTTCACTAAGCGGATCTTTGGTTTTAGCGGCGCGAGGCGCCGCAAATCGTTTTCCGTGCGATGGAGATAGGCCTGGATGGCGAGGCCGGTGTTACCGGACTCGCGCTGCACGGATTCAAAGATGTCCAGGGTCGCGTCGGTGTAGGCGCTGCCTTCCATATCCATTTCGATGGTGCGGCCGAGATCGCGAGCGCGACGGGCTGAGGTCGAGGCCGAGCTGGGTGAGCTTGATGGAAATGTTGCCGGCGAGATTCTTGGCGTGCATCTCTTCGATCATTTCGATGTAGCCGGCGCAGACTTCGCGGGCGGCGGCTTCGGTGGTGACGTTTTCGCCTAGATGATTGAGGCTGACGTTGCGGCCCTCCTGGCAGAGTTCGCGGCTGGCGGTGAGAGCTTCCGCGAGGGTTTCTCCGGCGACGAAGCGTCGCGCGAAGCCGTGCTTCATGCCGCGGCGCGCGATGGAATTGGTAACGCTGCGCTTGGTGGAGAGCCAAAAGATAAAGTTGCGGACGAGCATGAACGCTCCAAGGAGATGACGCCAGAGCATAAAGGCGCTGTGGACGGAGGTCAAATCGGCGGGCGATTCGTCCACGATCGGCGTTTGGATTTGCCACAGAGGCACAGAGGGCACAGAGAGAAACGGGAAGCGGGGGCGCGTAGAGGTAACCCCACCCCGGGTGTTTTGTGGAAAGAGGCTGCAAACGATTGAAAACAAAGGAAACGAGTGCAGAAAAGAGTGCAAAGAGACGACAAAGAGGCGGCAAGCCGATGCAAACAAAAGAGTTGACTGGTCCGAGCGCCTGAAAGCCTGTCGTCGGGAACGCTGGAGGGTAGTACACCCCCTAGGGTTTTGCATGGATGTGAAAATAAATGGGTTGCGGGAAGAGGGGTTTGTAAGAGTCTGAAAACAAAGGGGCGACAAAAACGCGTCGGAATGCCTGAAGGTCGGAAGGTCCCGTACCGGCATTCGGGATGCGGAAGGCGCATCTGAATGTCGGGAGCGGAGCGGGAAGCGGCGGCGAGCTGCGCGCAGACGGAGGGAGGTTCGAGATTTGGGCCGGGACGGGGGCGACCATGGGGAAGGGTAGCGCGGGTGTTCTTGAGAAGTAAAGCAAAAGTCAGCGAATGGTGGATTTTTGGGGGTGAACGGCTATTAGGAGCAGCGAACGGCGACGAGCTGAAGAGAAGACTTCACGGGATCAAGAAACAATCCCGTGAAGGAGAAGATTGCGCTGCGCGCGGCGAGGAAGGTTGTCTTTGCTCCGTGTAGATTCGGAAGGAACAGAGCGAAAGCGAAGACCCACGTGTAACGCCGACACGAGGGGCACCCAAATTCATCTTTCGGACTTACGTCCGGGCCACCCGTCCCCGAGCCGTTTCAGATGACCGTCCTTATACGGCGAGAGAATCTAGACGGAGCCGGCAGCTTTGCCTTTGCGGAATTTGGTGTCGGCAGCGAGGCCGAAGGCTTCCAGCACTTTGGTTTGGACTTGCTTTGAGAGGGCGTTGATCTCGTCGACACCGAAGTTCTGGGGGCTGACGAAATACCTCAGCTGCTTCTCTCCTGCGGGAGTGTCGATAATCCGCAGAACGGCGTCCGCGACATCCTGGGCATTGCCGGCCGTGGAGGAAAGTGCCGCGTTGATCTTCGCCGGAATCTCCTTGGCAGCGCCATACGTACTGGTGCGGGCTTCGTCGGCGGCCTTCACGGTATTGCCGAAGACAGGAGTCTCATATTGGCCGGGTTCGACAATCACGGATTCAATTCCTTGCGAGGCAAGTTCGTAGCTGTAGGCCTCGGCCAACGCCTCAAGCGCAAATTTGCTGGCGCAGTAGAAACCCGCAGAAGGAAGAACCACGCGGCCGGCGCCGCTGCTGATGTGCATGAGCACGCCGCTGCGTTGGCGCCGCATGTGCGGAAGCACCGCGCGATTTACACGGACCGGGCCGAGGAAGTTCGTGTCCATGAGACGCTGCGCTTGCTCGGTGGTGACCGCTTCCTCCAGCCCCGAGAGGTAGTAGCCGGCATTATTGATGGCGATGTCGATGCGGTCGGCTTTGGCGATGGCGGCATCCACAGCTCGCTCGACCGAGGCGTCGTCGGTCACATCCAGTTCAAGGACGTGAATGGGCAGTGAATCCTTTTCCGCAAGCGTGCGGATTTCGGAGGCATTCTTGGCATTGCGGCCTCCGGGGTCACGCATCGTCGCGAAAACGGTGTGCCCCTTACGAGCCAGGGTATCGGTGAACAGTCTGCCGAAGCCGGTACTGGAGCCGGTGATGAGAACCACTTGCTTGGAATTCATGATGGTCCCTCCTTGTGGCGCTACCGTGAGCTCAGTTTGATGCCGAAAGCGAAGGGGTTGGGTACAAGTGACGCACCTCCGGCGCTGAGGAGAAAGGAGCCGCTTCGGAAAGCGGGCGCTACACTGCCAGGCTCAGTCGCGGGAGCTTTGTGCGCAGGCGCACGCGCGGGCGCGGTCGAGGAGGAGGTCGCGTTCGCGGGCGTTGCGGGTTAGGGAGGCGGCGCGGGCGAACTCTTGCTGGGCTTCGGGGAAACGGCCGAGCTTGAAGAGGAAGTCGCCGCGGACGCTGGGAAGCAGGTGGTAGGCCTTGAGCGAGGGCTCTGACGTCAGTGTGTCGATGAGCTCGAGACCGGCGGCTGGGCCGGAGGCCATGGCGACGGCGACGGCGCGATTTAGCTCGACGACGGGAGACGGGGCGAGCTGGGCTAGCTCGGCGTAGAGGCCGACGATGCGCGGCCAGTCGGTTGCCTCCGGGGTGAGCGCGCGGGCATGACAGGCGGCGATTGCAGCCTGGAGTGCGTACGGGCCACGGCTGCGGCTGAGTTTTTCGGCACGGCCGAGCGCGGCGAGACCACGGCCGATGAGGAGTTGGTCCCAGAGGGCACGGTTTTGGTCGAGGAGGAGGATCGGCTGGCCGGATTCATTGACGCGGGCGGCGGAGCGCGAGGCCTGGATTTCCATTAGGGCGACGAGGCCGTGGACCTCCGGCTCGTTGGGAGCGAGTTCGGCCAGGATACGGCCGAGGCGCAGCGCGTCTTCGCAGAGGGCAGGGCGCATCCAGTCGTCACCGGCGGTGGCGGAGTAGCCTTCGTTGAAGACGAGGTAGATGACTTCGAGCACGGAGGCGAGACGGGCGGCGAGGTCGGCCTTGCGGGGGATCTCGAAAGGCACGTGGGCTTCGGAGAGCGTGCGCTTGGCGCGAACGATGCGCTGGGCTACGGTCGGCTCCGGGTCGAGGAAGGCACGGGCGATTTCGTCGGTGGTCAGGCCGCCGAGCAGGCGCAGGGTGAGGGCCACGCGGGCCTCGGGCGAGAGAACGGGATGACAGGAGATGAAGACTAGGCGAAGGAGATCGTCGCCTACAGTATCGTCGAGCGCGGCGTCGAAATCCGGCACGGCCAACTCCTGCTGGGCCTCGAGCTCGCGGCCGAACTCCTGGTGCTTGCGGTCGAGGAGCTTGTTGCGGCGCCAGAGGTCGATCGCACGGTGTTTCGCGGTGGCCATGAGCCAGGCGCCAGGGTTGTCCGGGATGCCCGACTGCGGCCACTGTTCAAGTGCGGCGACGAGAGCGTCCTGTGCGAGCTCCTCGGCGATGCCGACGTCGCGCACGATGCGCGTGAGGCCGGCGATGATGCGGGCGGACTCAATGCGCCAGACGGCGTCGATGGCGCGATGGGTCGGCGTGGACGTCATGCCTACCCATCACACCATCTTCTTTTTCGGCGCGCAAGGCGGCTGCGCGCGATACGCTGCTAAGGCTAATCGGGAGATTCATCCCGCCGAACCCGCGGGATGGGGCAAAGTTGGCGTTCCGGGTAGCGGCGACCCGCGCAGCCGGATGCTACGGCTTGCACCCGCCAAAGTCCTCGGGCCCGAACATCTGGCGAATCTCGGTTTCGCCCTCCCAGCCGGGCCAGTGCTTTTTGTGAAGTTCCATGAACTTCACCGCGCTTTCGACGGCTTCTTGTTTGGATTTCAACTCGAACTGTGCGTAGCCGCCAATAATCTCCTTGGCCTCTGCGAAAGGACCGTCGGTGACGGTGACTTTTCCATTGGAAAGACGGACGCGGGCTCCCAGCGCGGTGGGGCCGAGTCCACCGCCGCCGATCATGCTGCCGGCTTTGTTGGCCTCTTCGCTGAGCTTGTCGATGGCTTCCATCAGCTCCTTGGGAGGATGGCCGAAGCGCTCGGCGGATTTAACGATCATCATGAATTTCATGGTTACCTCTCCTCTTTTAGTGGGAGCTAGGTCTCCACACGGCGTCAGCCGGGACAAGAAACTAGCTCCTTTGATACGTCGAACGAAACTCAGAGAAATCGGACAAGGCACCTCGAGGTCGATTAGTGTGCTGCAGCCGCGTCAGCGCAGTTGTTTTCCTCATATATCTGGCGAAGCTCGCACTCGCCATCACCGACGACCTTGAGGAAATCCTTCGCCAACTGGATGGCCTCCTCCTTGGAGTTCGCCCGGAGGATGGCGAAGCCGCCGACCAGCTCTTTGGACTCGGTGAAGGGTCCATCCGTCACGCTCAACTTCCCGTTAGTTGAGCGAACGCGCGCACCGAGGGCGCTTGGCAGGCAGCCCTCCGTAGCAACCAGCCAACCGGCCTTCATCCCTTCTTCGATCAGCTTCCCCATTTTGTTCATTTCTTCTTGAGAGGGAGGAGCGTTTCTTTCCACCGACTTGTACATGCTCAGAAATTTCATGGCCATCTCCTTGTATTAGTACCTGGATTTACAGCAGTTGCTCCCAGTATTCATAAGCGGGAGTGAATCCCCCGCTCTACTACACGACGAATGACGCACTACGAAATCGACAGGCTACGCGGATTTCTTTTGCAGCTCGGGAGGAAAGTCACAATTCTCAAACACCTGGCGAATCTCAATCAAGCCGTTTTCCGGCAATGGGCAGCGCTTGGCCCACTCGATGGCTTCCTCCTTGGACTTTACTTGAATGATCCAGAAGCCGGCGATGACTTCCTTGGCCTCGGTAAACGGGCCGTCGGTTATCACCCGTTTGCCGCCAGACACGCGGAGGCGCGTGCCTTTGGAGCTGGGGTGGAGGCCCTCTTCGGCGAGGAGCACGCCGGCCTTAGTCATGTCCTGGTCGTATTGCCGCATCGCGGTGACGAGCTCCTGACTGGGAGGGCCGGTCTCCAGGGCTTCCGGGGGGCCAGGCAGTAACATCATAAATCGCATTGAGGTATCTCCTTCTGCTACCGGATTCTGAGCGGCGGCCTCCGTACGGTTCGACCGGGTAGACCTAAGCTCTACAGATGCGTCGAACGAGGGGCGGGGAAATCGACAGGTAGGGTAGCGTTGGCGGAAGAATTTGTGAAGGGTTAAGAGGCCATGGCATCGTTTGGCCGGCGTCTCTTCGTTTGCTTAGCTGGCTATGACACGAAGCAGCGGGCAGACGGAAGCTAGAAACTGCGCGACATGCTGTAAGACACTGGATGCGGCGCACGGGTGAGCCGGAGCAGATTGCCAGACGGCTAGTACGACCGGTCGTAGAATTTCGAGCGCCACCCATCCGATGGTGTGGAGAAGGCTGCAGCCTTGTTCGGGCATAGCATAGATGTAATACAGAGTCGCAAAAACGAAAGCGACCGAGGCGACCTCCAGTATTGGCTTGCGGCTCCGAGAGAGTGTGTGTGGCCCGTTCATATCCGCCTCCCTTGCGATCTGTTTTGCGGCTCTACTTAAATGTCGAACGAGGAGGGGCGAAATCGACAGGTTCCGGGAGGATTTTGGGGGTGGTTGGCCGCCAGGCGAGGAGGCGTGACTATCCTCGACACCTGGAGCGAAGTTTGCAACTTTATGATTCGGAGTGGGTTTAGTCTATGAAGTGGGGCGTGTATCTCAACGTTTCCCGAGCGTTTCTTGATTTGGGAGAGCGGGTATGAAATGTGCCAGGCGACGGGACGCTGAAGCGACGCAGTTTCGGAGCAGCGCGAAGTCGTTTCTATCGATTCTCCTTTCCATTGTTTTCGTATTTCCTGCCGGAATTGCTTTGCCTACGCCTGCGCGGCAGATGGGATTGGCGAAGTGGATCGAGCAGCAGTTGAATCCGAATGCGATGGATGACCGGGCGGTGGAGGCGCGGCTGGAGCAGTTCCCTTCGCTGCGAATGTCGAGTTCGAAATTGCTGGCTGAGTATCCACAACCGAAGCAGCAGCAAAAACAGGCGGCAGCCAGGGAAGCGCGGATCGAGCGGCCGGGAGACGCCGCGGCTCAGACGATTGCGAGAGATATGGCGGATAAGGGCGCGCAGTCACCGCAAAGCAGGCAGGCCAATCAAGGCGGGCAGGCTGCACAGGAGCAAACGGCGGGCGCCGAGAATACCGAAAGCATGAAGGACGATGCGAATGCGGCGGCGGCGATGAAGCAGGAGCCTCCGGCGGAGATGAATGCAGCGACGCGCGGGGTGGGAAAGCGCGATCTGCTGGGGGGCGGAGATCCCAACGCGGTGCCGCTGGCGATTGCCGACGACAGCAAGCGGCCGCAACGCGTTGTGGAAGAGCTGGCAATGGCCAAAGTGGCGCGAGCCATTTACAGCGAGCGGCAGTTGCAGCAGGTGATGGACGATTTTTGGTTTAACCACTTCAATGTGTTTGCGGGGAAGGGCGAGGACCGCTGGTTTTTGACGAGCTACGAGCGCGACGTGATCCAGCCACATACGATGGGCAAGTTCAAGGACTTGCTTACGGCGACAGCGAAGAGCCCGGCGATGCTTTCTTACCTGGACAATTTTTTGAGCGCTGATCCGCGAGCCGCGGACCGGATGGCCGCGGAGCGGGCGGCTCGGCAGTGGCGGCGCGGCGGATTTGGACGGCCGTGGCCACCGCGCGCTCCGCAACAACAGCAAGCGAAAAAGAATGTGCGCGGCTTGAATGAGAATTACGGGCGCGAATTGATGGAGCTGCATACGCTGGGCGTCGATGGCGGCTACACGCAGAAAGACGTAACGGAAGTGGCGCGGTGCTTTACGGGATGGACGATTGACAAGCCGCGAGAGTATGCAGATTTCAAATTCGATGAGCGGTTGCACGACCCCGATCCGAAGATCGTGCTGGGCAAGAAAATTCACGCCGGTGGAATGAGGGATGGGGAGCAAGTGATCGAGCTGCTGGCGCGGCATCCGAGCACGGCGAAATTTATTTCCACGAAACTGGCGCGGCGGTTTGTATCAGACACTCCGCCGCCATCGCTGGTGGAGCGCATGGCGCAGACATTTCAATCGACCGACGGAGATATGCGCGCGGTGCTGAAGACCATGATTTACTCGCCGGAATTTTGGTCGCGCGAGGCGTACCGGGCGAAGATCAAGACGCCGTTCGAGCTGGTGGTGTCGACGGCGCGGGCGCTGGGGGCAGATGTAGACACGCCGATGCCGCTGGTGCAGTGGACGGGGCGTATCGGGGAGCCGCTTTATCAGTGCCAGCCGCCGACGGGTTACGCGGACAAGTCGGATGCTTGGGTAAATACCGGGGCACTGCTGAACCGGCTGAACTATTCGCTGGCGCTGGCGGGAAACAAAGTGCACGGCTCGCGGAGCGATGTGCGTTCCCTGCTGGGTCCGGAGGCGGATGGTGATGCGAAGGCGGCGCTGAATCGCGCGGTGCAAGTTTTCCTTGGCGGGCAGACGGCGGCGACTACGGTGGAGACGCTGGTGAAGCAGCTAGATAGTCCGCAGGTGCTGCAGGCGAAGTTGGATGATCCGGTGAAGCGAGTGGACTTGGGAGTGGTGGCGGGGTTGGTGTTGGGGGCGCCGGAGTTTCAGCGGAGATAAGACATGAGCCACGAATGTTGCCAGGGTGTCAGAGGTTTGGGGTTTTCGCGGCGATATTTTTTGAAGCGGGGCGGGATTGCGCTGGTAGGGATGAGCGCAATGCCGGCGTTTTTGCAGCGCGCGGCGGCCACCGCGATGCCGAACAAGAAGCAGCTTGTCGTGCTGTTCCAGCGCGGGGCTGCGGACGGGCTGAACATCGTAGTTCCCTTCTCTGAGCCAAATTATTACCGGCTGCGGCCGACGATTGCGATTCCACAGCCGCGGCGCGGCGGTGCGGATGCGGCGATCGATTTGGATGGCTATTTCGGATTGCACCCGAGCCTTGCGCCATTGGAGCCGCTGTTTCGAAAGGACCAGTTGGCGATTGTGCATGCGGCGGGTTCGCCGGACCCGACGCGCTCGCATTTTGATGGGCAGGATTTCATGGAATCGGGGACGCCAGGAGTCAAGGCGACAGAGGACGGCTGGCTGAACCGCGCGATGGAGGCAGTGCCAGAAGAAAATGCTTCGCCCTTTCGTGCAGTGGCTATGGGACCGAATCTGCCGCGCATGCTGCACGGGAGCGCTTCCGCGATTGCGTTGCCGGACTCGCGCCAATTCAAGGTGATGCCGCAATCGCCGGGGATGGCGGCGACGGTGCAAGGCGGTTTCGAGGCGATGTACGCGCAAACAGTGGATCATGCGCTGCACGGGACGGGGACGGAAACGTTTGAAGCGATTGACATGCTGCGGAAAGTTGATCCGAGCAAATTTGCGCCGGAACATGGCGCGCAATATCCGACGAGCCGACTGGGGCAGAGTCTGCAGCAGATTGGGCAATTGCTGAAGGCGGATATCGGAGTGGAAGTGCTGTTTGTCGATTGCGGCGGGTGGGACAATCACGTGAATGAAGGCGGCGTGCAGGGACAGCTTTCGAATTTGCTGAAGGACCTTGGCCAAGGGTTGGCGGCGTTTCATCAGGACATGGGCGACCGGATGCAGGAGATTGTGGTGGTGACGATGAGCGAGTTCGGGCGCACGGCGAAGGAAAACGGCAATCGCGGGACGGATCACGGGCATGCGAACTGCATGTTTGTGATGGGCGGCGACGTGAAGGGCGGGCGGGTTTATGGCGCGTGGCCGGGACTGGCGGATCATCAGTTGAATGAAGGGCGGGATTTGGCGCTGACTACAGACTTTCGGTTGGTGCTGGGAGAGATCTTGAGCAAGCACAACGGCGTTTTGGATTTGAACGCCGTATTTCCGGGATTTGAAAATAATCCACGAAGATTTGCGGGACTGATTCGGGGCTGAGAAGGCTCGTGGAAACGCAAAGGGCCTACCCTCAGCGGCTAAAGCCTTAATAATGTGGATGGGTTACGGCATGGCTGAAAGCTGTGCCCTGACGACAAGAGCGCGCCTGCGGCGCGGTGGGATGCGCCAAAGCGCACCCCTACAACTTCCTGTTATACTCGCGCGCGAAAAAACTTGCAGAGGTCTTATGACTACACTCGCGGGCGATCGACGCTCGTTTCTTGCTTACTTTTCCAGTTTAGGGCTAACCTCCACGCTTTTGCCGGGCGTTTTGTGGGCGAAGGTTGAGGACGAGAAGCCGGCGCGCATCAGCATGGAGACGTTGCGCGCGGCAGCTAACGTTGCCGGCGTGCACTTCACGGAGCCGCAGTTTGATCGAATGCTGCAAGGAGTGAACGAGAATCTGAGCAAGTACGAGGAGATTCAAAGAGCAGAGCTGGATAACAGCGTTGCGCCTCCCTTGTACTTCAATCCGATTGTGCCGGGGATGAAGATTGAGCGGGCGAAGAAGGCGTTTCGGGTGAGCGAGGCACCGAAGGTCGCGCGGCCGAAGAACCTGGAGGATGTTGCGTTTTGGCCGGCTACTCATTTGGGCGAGTTGATTCGCACGCAGCAGGTAAGCTCAGTCGAGTTGACCGAAATGTATTTGGGGCGGCTGAAGAGGTACAACCCGAAGCTGCTGTGCGTGGTCACGCTCACCGAAGAGCTTGCGATGCAGCAGGCGCGCGAGGCGGATCGCGAGATTGCTTCCGGGCATTATCGCGGGGCGTTGCATGGAATTCCTTATGGGATAAAGGATTTGGCGGCTGCGCGTGGTTATCCGACGCCGTTTAAGAACCGCGTCATCGATAGGGATGCGACGGTGGTTTCGCGGCTGCGCGAAGCGGGCGCGGTGCTGGTGGCCAAACTGGCGACCGGCGAGCTGGCGTTGGATGACGTGTGGTTCGGGGGACAGACGAAAAATCCGTGGGACCTGTCGATGGGATCGCAAGGATCGTCGGCGGGGCCAGCGTCGGCTACGGCGGCAGGACTGGTTGGCTTCTCGATCGGGACGGAGACGGGCGGGTCGATTGTGGAGCCGTCAGGGATTTGCGGCGTCACCGGGTTGCGGCCGACAGCGGGACGCGTGAGCCGCTGGGGATTTATGACGCTGACGTGGAGCCTCGACAAGATTGGTCCGATGTGCCGGAGCGTGGAGGATTGCGCGGTGGTGTTGAACGCGATGCAGGGGCCGGACGATCGGGATCTTTCGGTGCTTGAGGTTCCCTTCAATTGGGACGCGAACCTGGACGTTCGCAAGCTGCGCGTCGGTTACTTGAAGGGAGCGTTTTCGAACACGCGGCAGACGCCGCAGGTGGAAGCGAATGACGCCGCGGCGCTGGCGAAGATTCGCGGCATGGGGATCGAACTGGTGGAGATCGCGCTGCCGGAGTACGCGCACCTGGACATTGGAACGATTATTTATGGGGAAGGAAATGCGGCGCTGAAAGACCCGATTGAGACGCGGCCGGAGAATCTGGTGCGGCAGGATCGCGTGACGAATCAGCACGCACTACGGCTGCTGCCGGCGGTGGAATATCTAAACGCCAACCGGATTCGCACGCTGCTGATGGAGGAGATGGCGCGGGTCATGGACGGAATTGATGTGTACGTGGTGCCCTTCGATTATTCGGACTACACGCCGAACCCGATTGCGTCGCTGAATACTTCGGTGACAAATCTTACCGGCAATCCTTGCGTGGTGGTGCCGCACGGGTTTAATGAGAAGGGAAATCCGACGAGCTTGACGTTCATCGGCAAACTTTTTGGTGAGGCGGAGATGCTGGCGCTGGCGCGCGCTTATCAGAATGCGACGGGCTGGCACCTGAAGCATCCCGCACTGAGCGCGTAAGGGTCTTGCGCTGCACCGATCCCTGCCGACCTCATCCTTGACACATAGCTAACGGGACCCGACTATGACGCACGAACACTGGAAGATTTCTCCCTCTATCGGCGGCGCAGCACATCTTGCTGGCATTTGCCGGTGAGGAATTGCTCTTCGTCAAGAGCCGGCGAGGGCTTTGTATTGTGCGCTGGTGAGCGGGACGACGGAAAGACGCCCCTGGCGGACGAGCGGAGAATCAGCGAAGAGCGGATTCGCTTTGATCTGCGCGAGCGATACTGGCTTTGGCAGTGCCTTGCCGGCTTTGATTTTGACCTGCGGGCTTTTGGGATTGGAGGCATCGACGGAGACGACCGTGGCGGTGCCGATCGCGCTCTTGTCGTCACCGGTTTGGTAGATGATCAGGCGATCGTTGGGCTGCATTCCGCGGAGATTGCGGAGCGCTACGGGATTGGAGACGCCATCCCACACCGTTGCGCTGTCTTTTTGCAGATCGGCAAAGGAATATTCAGAGGGCTCAGTCTTTAGGAGATAGTCCGCCATGGCCCCTCCATTGGGAGCTTCGGAAAGAAAAGAATTTAACACAGAGGACGCGGAGAGCACAGAGGAACGCGGGGCATGCGTTTGCTAGAATCACTTGCGTTATGGGCGAGGGGGAACGGCTGCGGTTTGCGGTAGAGGGCGGGGGAGAAGTTTCCGCGATTCTGATGCGCCCGGCGAATGCGCGATGGTTGCTGGTGCTTGCGCATGGGGCGGGCGCGGGAATGACGCACCCCTTCCTGGAAAGGCTGGCGCGGGAGCTTGCTTCTGTCGGTGTAGCGACATTTCGGTACCAATTTCCGTACATGGAGCAGCGGCGGCGGGTGCCAGATTCACCATCTGTGGCGACGGCCACGGTTGCCGGGGCAGTGCGCACGGCCGCGAAAGCCGCCGCGGGGCTGCCGTTATTCGCGGGAGGGAAGTCCTTCGGGGGAAGAATGACTTCGCAGGCTGCATCACAAGGCTTGCTTGAAGGCGTCAAGGGATTGGTGTTTTTTGGATTTCCGCTGCATCCACCGAATAAACCCAGTACCAAGCGAGCTGAACACCTTGCTAAGGTGCAGATTCCCATGCTTTTTTTGCAGGGGACACGGGATACGCTGGCGGACCTGGCGCTACTGCGGCCGATTTGCGAAGACCTGGGTGTTCGAGCGACCCTGCACATTATCGAAACGGCGGATCATTCGTTTCATGTGTTGAAGAGTTCCGGCAAAACCGATGCGGATGCGTTGCGGGAATTGGCGGAGACCACAGCATCTTGGGCTGAAAATCTAAAAATATAAGCGTAACCTTTCCACGTCGATCGCAGTTATATCTAACAGAGGGAGCATGACGGTCCGCAAACCGGCGACAAAAGCGACCCGGGACGACGCGGCGGAGCGTCTGCTGGTGGAGGCTGCGCAGAAGGACCCGGCGAAGTTCGGCGCATTGTATGACATTCATTTCGAACGGATTTATGCGTTTGTCGCGAGGCGGACGCACGACCGCGACAAAGCGGAAGATTTGACCTCGGAGGTGTTCCACAAGGCGCTAGCTAACCTAAAGAATTACGAGTGGAGGGGAACACCTTTTGCGGCCTGGTTGTTCCGCATTGCCGCGAACGCAGTTTCCGATCAATCCAAACGTACGGCGCGCGAGCCGGTAAATGTGAAAGACCCGCCAGAGCAAAGCAGCGGACCAGAACAAGAGGCAGTGGAGGCTCGAGCACGGTTGTTTGGCCTGGTGGAAAAACTTCCTCTCGAGCAGCGACGCGTGGTCTTCGGGCGTTTCGTCGAGCAAAGGAGTATTCGGGAGATTGCGCAGCAGCTTGGGAAAAGCGAAGGAGCGGTGAAGCAACTGCAGTTTCGCGCCCTGGAGAAGTTGAGGTCGCAGATGGAGGGTGCACATGCCTAAGCGCTCTCTAATCGACCAGCTCGAAAGCGCGGTTCAGGCGATGCTGGCGCGACCCGAAGGAGGGCTTGCGAGGCCAGACAAAGGATTCGATCCTGGCCTTGCGCCGCTGCTGCGCATCGCTCGCGACCTGCGCGATTTGCCTCGCGAGGATTTCAAGATAAGACTGAGGACAAACCTGAAAAGGAGCTTACAAATGAAAAATGCAGCGAAGCAAGCAATTTCATCCGATGCGCCGAAGCAAGCCGACACGATGCCCAGCGGGTATCACACGATTGCGCCGTACATCATTGTGCCTCGGGCGGGCGAGTTCATCGAATTTCTGACGAACGCGTTTGCCGGAACGGAACGCTTTCGCGTCGGGCGAGAACCGGGTTCGGAGTTGATCATGCATGCGGAGGTGGCGATCGGAAATTCGATTGTCGAGTTGGCGGACGCGAATGAGCAGATCCCTGCGGCACCCATGGCCATTCATTTGTACTTTGACGATGCGGACGTGTTTTTTGCTCGCGCGATAGGTGCAGGCGCGACCTCCATTTACGAGGTCGGGGACCACGTCTCGGGCGACCGGCAGGGAGCGGTACGAGATCCGTTCGGAAACTTGTGGTACATCGCGATGATCAAAGGATGGACTCCGGGTCCGGAGGGAGTGCCAAGCGTACAACCGTATCTGCATCTGCACGATTCGGAAAAGATGATTCCATTTCTGGAGAACGCGTTCGGTGGAGTGGTCCAGGGCCATGTGCCACTGTCGCCGGAAGCACACGTGCTGCACGCGACGATTCAGATTGGAGACAACACGCTAGAGGTCGATGAAGCGCACGGCGAGTTCCAGCCCATGCCATGTCATTTGCATTTGCATGTGGATGATGCGGATGCGATGTATGCGCGGGCGATGCGTGCGGGAGCTACATCGATCGATGCCCCGTCCAACAAGCCCTACGGACGCAGTGGCGGCGTGAAGGATGCATTCGGGAATAGCTGGTACGTGACGTCGCCGTTGCAGCAAAAGACCTAAGTACAAAGAAACGCCGAGGCGCCGAGTTCACAGAAAAGAAAGATCACGGGGCTTTGGGGGCGATGACGCCGATGTTGGCAATGTTGTCGCCCTTTTTCATTGAGGGCACGGCGCAGATATGGAGGATGATGCCGGATACGGGCGCACGAGCTTCGAAGATGACTTTGCCGAAATAGTCGGTGACGTCGCCCAGTTTCCTGCCGGCTTCGACGTAAGTGTCGCGCTTGACCAGCGGGTAAAAGATACCATTTTCGGGGCTGGTGACTTCGGCGAGGCTGTTGATCCAAACGGGATGTTCGATGGGATGAGGCGAGCCGGGAATCATTTTTAGCAGACGCATGACGCTGCGCGTACCTTGTACGAGGGAGGCCACGTCATCGGTTTCTACGGTACCGGCGTAACCAGCTTCGACGGTTATGGTAGGCTTGCCGCGCATAGCGGCCGTATTATCCAGATACTTCGTGGCGTTCAGATCCTTGGGACGATCGTCGGAGATGATGATGTGGTCGAGACCGAAAGCAAGCGCCATTTGCTTCGAGAAAGCATCCTGCTTGGCGTTTCCAGTGACCAGCCAATAAGCGTATGGGCGAAGGCTCTCGTCGAGGTCGCCGCCGTGGAAGTCGATAAGGTAATCGCAGCGATCAACGACTTGCTTGGTGATGAGATAAGAGGCGCGCTCGGTTTGCGTGCCGTCTTCTTTCCCGGGATAAAAGCGATTCATGCTTTTGTTGTCGACGGGATTGACGTGCGGAACCTTTTGTTCGAAGGAAGGGATGTTGACAAGAGGGAGAAGGACAACCGTTCCGGACATTTGCGTGGGATCGAGGGTGGCGATGAGGTCCTCAAGCGCGATGATGGAGGCGTATTCGGTGCCGTGCGCGCCGGACACCAAGGCGAGGAGAGCGCCGGGCTTCACGCCGCGCACGATCACCACAGGAATCTGCGTGCCAGGGTCCACGCCCGCAGGAACATCGATGAAGCCGGTGGTTTTTTGGCCGCGGTCGGCTATGGCGGTGCCCACGGTGAAGGTTGATTGCTGGGCGCTGGCGGGGAGTGGCAGTAAACTTGAAGAGATTGCGAGCGCTAGAGGGAATAAGCGTGGCATGAAACCTCCGGCCCATGAGGATACCGCCCCTGCAGCAGGCGAGCAATATTGTCGTCAAGTCTTGCCGCGAGCAGGCGTCAAGACGAACAACTCCAAGTCGGTAGAAAAGATTGCCGTCAGGCAGCCAGAAGGGACGAGCACGTTGACCCGCGCTGCCAGGGTGCATCGCGCCAGGATGCCTAAGGAAAGGATGTTCAGTCTCTCTTGATCCCAGACGCGCTAACAAATTTAACGCGCGACGGCTGGCTGCTTTTCCTCACGCGCTTCACGCGACTTTTCGCTTACGGATTGATTTCGGTCATATTGGTCTTCTACCTGGTTGGGATCGGACTCAGCGAATCACAGACGGGCCTGCTGCTCACCCTGACCCTTGTCGGCGATACAGCAATTTCCCTCTTCCTGACCACGCAAGCCGATCGTGCCGGACGGCGGCGGACGCTCATTGTGGGGGCGCTGCTGATGACTGCGGCGGGATTCGTATTCGCTTTGACGCGAAATTTCCTGTGGCTGGTTATCGCCGGAACGATTGGGGTGATCAGCCCGAGCGGAAACGAGGTTGGTCCGTTTCTATCGATTGAGCAGGCAGCGCTGGCCCATGTCGTTGCCGATCGAACGCGGACGGAAGTTTTTGCGTGGTATACGCTGGCTGGTTCGTTTGCGACGGCACTGGGCGCGTTGTTTGGCGGCGAGCTTTCTCACGCGCTGCAAAGGACCACAGTATCGCAAGCCAACGGCTATCGTGCCGTGGTTGTGCTATACAGCGTGCTGGGCCTCGTTCTGGCGTTTCTCTTTATGCGCGTTTCGCGGGATGCGGAAGTCCGCGCTACTGAACCACGCGCCGAGGGAGGCCTGGGGCGATTATTTGGAATTCACAAATCACGTCGCGTGGTTGCGAAGCTGTCTGGATTGTTCGCGCTGGACGCATTTGCCGGGGGCTTCGTATTGCAGAGTTTCGCTGCATATTGGTTTTACTTGCGCTTCGGAGTGAACCCGGGAACACTGGGGGTGATTTTTTTCTGGGCGAATATCCTGTCGGGAGTTTCGGCCCTGTTGGCTTCGCGGCTTGCCGCGCGACTCGGGCTGATACGGACAATGGTAGTTACCCACCTGCCTTCCAACATTCTACTGCTGCTTGTGCCGCTGATGCCGAATCTCCCGCTGGCGGTGATGGTTCTCCTAGCGCGCTTCAGCATCAGCCAGATGGATGTTCCGACCAGGCAGTCTTACACGATGGCAGTGGTGAGCGCGGAGGAACGGTCGGCGGCGGCGGGAATCACGGGAGTAGCGCGGACGACCGGTGCAGCGATCAGTCCTTTATTTGTGGGTTGTCTGTTTGCGCGGCCTACGCTGATCAATGTGCCTTTTTTCGTTGCAGGGACGTTCAAGATCATTTACGACCTGCTGCTGTACCGAGCATTTATCTCACTGCCCCCGCCTGAGGAAAAGCGATAGACGAATTGGTTAGCAGCGAACGTTGTCTATCGGAACGCATCTTAGGTCGTGTTTCTTGCCATCACGAAAGAGAGATAAACCAGCCGAGAATGTGTGCAATTGCGAGATGAAAGCAGGCGTGGTACGCTCGGCCCGCTTACAGTCCTAGAAGGTCGCTGCGTGACACGCAGCGAGTCCTATAGATTGAGAAGGTAGTCATGACGAACAATCAACGCGGGGTTCAGTTGGTGTGGATCATCGCCGGGGTTCTAGTGATTATTGCTGCCGGATGGCATATTGCACGAAACCTGAGCAGCTCTTCCATACAGTTCACCACGCCATACCAGGCTGTCCTGCTCACTAATGGTTCGGTGTATTTCGGTCATCTGCAAGGCTACGGCGGACCTCGGCCAGAGCTGACGAATGTCTACTACATTGTTACGCAAACAAATCCGGAGAACAAACAGGTCAACAACGTACTGGTCAAGAGAGGAAAAGAATTGCACGCGCCTGACCGGATGTACCTGAATCCACGTCACATTCTTTTCGTCGAGCCGGTGGGCGCAAGTTCCAAAGTAGCAGAGTTGATTGCGCAGGCACAGACGGCTCACTGATGTCTGCAAGCACCGCAGGAGACGAAGGTGGATAGACGAGTATCGCCGACGCCCCCGGGGCACTCCGCTTTATGAAATCACGCCTCGAGTTCTCCGCCATTTTCGGCTTCCTTGCCTAAATTGCTCCGGCCTCTTGCAGCTCCTTTTTCATGCCTGCCCAACTTTGCCGCGTCGATTCCTCGGGTGTGCCCGCGCCACGCCAGTGGGTCTCCAGGCTCACGGCGAAATGATAGCCATCGCGTTTCAGCGCCTTGAACTGCCCGACCCAATCGATGATGCCGCGGCCCATGGCCGCCCAGGCATAGCCCTTGCCATCTGCCTTCCTTATCGCGTCCTTGCAATGGCAGTGGCCAATTCGATTCTTCGGCAAGAGATCATATCCATCCGGATACGGCTTCTCGTCATGCTCCGCGGCGTTTCCGGGATCCCAATTGAGCATTAGATTGGGAGATGGGACAGCATTAAGAACTTCAGCTGCTTCGGCCGCAGTCGCGGTATTGCAAGCAGGTTCATTTTCGAGAACAAGAATCACGTTTTTCTTGGCCGCTTTTTCGGCAGCGTCGCGCAGTTTTTCATTCATGGCGGCGCGATAGGGCGCCTGATCGTCGAGCCTCCAGAAATCGAAGAAACGAACGCGATCGGTATTGAAGGCCTTGGCCAGCGCGATACTTCGTTCAAGCACTTCATCCTGCTGCTCAAACGTAAAATCAGCGTGGAATTGATCGCGCTTGGGGCTGTACTTTGACTTGGGCGCGCCCGGCCAATCCACTTTGAAAAGCGGGCTGGCGATGTCGGTCACGCGTAATTTGTTTTTTTCCAAG
>WNFP01001063.1_pt1 | contig 21444 bp, 19 predicted proteins | sample 5400201 | NCBI WGS metagenome assembly WNFP01 (sample SAMN13153355, study PRJNA577476) | soil metagenome | isolation source: 115 cm saprolite under Madrone tree | place: USA:California | collected 2016-06-14
CACTGACATCCACACTGAATCCCCATTCCACAAACCCAATTTGATCGTTGGCGCTGAACCAGAAAAGCGCAAGATTAGGAAGAAACTCAAGCTTGCTTCGAAGGGAGACTTCGCCTGAGGCTAGGTACTCTGGCAGTTTTGAGAGCCAGGGATTGAACGCGCAATAATCCCAGGGCTTGCGAGTGAGGGAAAGAAAGACCGGGGGAAGGAGGACATTCAAGATAAACACGCTCAGGCTGACAGCCGCGAATACGGTGGGCCTCGCGCTGATGGCTGCCACTATCCCTCCGATTGACCTCGCAGCCGCGGCAAAAAACCGGTGAGGCCAATTCACGACTGATATGGGTTTCAAGCTTCCCACTGTCTGGTCCCCGAGTGCGAAGCGATAACATCGAGCTCACGGTCTATGCAAGCCAGCCTCATCCGCGAAGGGTTTTCATCACGTCTTCGTTTGCGGAGGCGCTCCGGGGATCTCCCTCAAAGATGATCTCACCCCGGTCGATCGCATAGAGCCGGTCGGCGATACGAGACGCCGTCGTCAAGTTGGACGCCGCGATCAGCAATGAAATCCCCATCGCCTTGATCTTTTTGACGGCCTCGATAAAGCGGGTTACAACCACAGGGGCGAGCCCCTCGAAAGGCTCATCTAAGAGAAGAATGGATGGCGAGAGAGCCATCGCCCTCGCGATCGCGACCATTTTCTTCTGGCCGCCGCTGAGATTCAGGCCTCTCCGCTGCATGAACGTTCGCGCCTCGGGAAATAGCGCGAGAATCCGGTCTTGCACCTCCGAATCCGATGATGACATCCCGGGCCTGCCAGCCGCCCTGGACAACCAGCCGCTGATCAGAAAATTTTCCGCAACGGTCAGATCAGGAAAGATACCCGCGTCCTCAGGAGCATATCCGATGCCGAGCCGGGCCCGCTCATGGGCCGGCAACTTAGTGATCTCCCGCTCCGCAAGAGTGATCTTCCCGGAGCGGATCGGCAAGAGGGCCATGATGCTTTCGATGGTGGTGGTCTTTCCTGCCCCATTCCGGCCAACGAGACAAACAGCCTCTCCTGTGTTCACCGTCAACGAGATCCCTTGGAGAACGTGGGCGGTGCCCCGAAAAGTATGGATGCGCTCAAGCTTAAGCATGTCCGGTTGTCCTCTGAGTCATTAGGACGGGATCGTCCCTAGCAGCGTGGTTGTCACTTGCTCATTGCGCCGAATCTCGTCAGGTGTTCCATCTGCGAGGATCGCGCCTTCGTGCATAACGACGATCCGGTCGGAATATCTGAACACGACATCCATGTCGTGTTCGATAATGACCGCAGTGATCTTTCCGGAGCGTACGACGGAGGTGATGGTGTCCATGATCGGAGCCTTCTCCCGCGTGCTGACACCGCTCGTAGGCTCATCGAGAAACAGGAGCTTTGGCCGGAGTGCATAAGCCACGGCTATGTCAAGGAGCTTGCGCTCCCCCTGAGAGAGCCCGCCGGCGGGTTGACTCGCCTTGCCTTCGAGGCCGAACTCCCGAAGCACCTCGTAGGCTTCCTCCCTCACCGCGTGGTCGGAACTCGCTAGGGAGAAAAGTCGCCGAGTTTTCCCCTCGCGGGAGAAGATAGCGAGGTCAACATTGTCCAGCGTGCCGAGCTGATCGAATACAGTGACGAGTTGAAAGCTTCTGGCGATTCCCGCCCTGATCCTGTCGTACACGGACATGGCGGTGATGTCAGCTCCCTGGAAGAGGATCGTCCCCGAATCGGAGCGGAGCAGGCCGCTGATCAGATTCACGAGGGTGGTCTTCCCGGCTCCATTTGAGCCAATCAAGGCAAGCAGTTCGCCCTGCGCGACCGAAAAGTCTACCCGGTCTACCGCGTACGTGTCACCAAAATACTTGGTCAGACTCTTGGTCTCGAGCAGGACCATTTCATACCGCTCTTCTCAATCTCAGAATTAACCGTGCCGCCGTCCCCACGATGCCCGCCGGCAAGACGAGCACCAGTAGCACCAGCACGACGCCCAGCACCATCTGCCAGTAGACGGTGTGTCCGACAGCGTAGGTCTCAAGGTAGTTGTAGACCACACCACCGATGATCGGGCCCATGAACGTTTGGAAACCGCCGAGGACGGTGAAAAAGACGATCTTACCAGAGAAGGTCCAGTGGAGAATATCCGGGGTAGTGAGGCCGTTCAGCGGCACCCAGAGGGCGCCCGCCAATCCGGTGTAGATCCCCGAGACCACAAAGGCGACCCACCGATAGCGCCAGACCTGGACCCCAACGAACTCGGCGCGCGTTTCGTTGTCGCGGATGGCCTGAAGCGCCTTCCCGAATGGAGAGTGGACGATCACCCACATCACCGCCGCACCGATGAGGAAGATGACCAGCACGTAATAGTAGTAGCGCTGAGCGAGAAAGATCATTTTGTCTTCTCCCGTAGGGTTTTGGACTCCGAGAAGCGACGGCGTCGGCACTCTCAACCCGTCGGTCCCGCCGGTTAGCCAATAGAACTTGAAGGCCAAGCTCCAGAGCACTTGGGACAGAGCCATCGTGAGGATGCCGAAAAAGATCCGCGTGTAGCGGACGCAAAGGAAGCCGAACAGGGCGGCGATCGCCGCCGCAGCGAGGACACCGCCGAGCAGGAAGACTTCCATGGAGGTGATGTTCAGGTATCTCACGATAAAGGCCACGCCGTAGGCACCCATGCCGAAGTAGGCGGAATGACCGAACGAGAGGAGGCCCGTGCAGCCCAGGAGAAGGTTAAAGCCGAGGGCGGCGATCGCGAAGATCAGACCGTACTCAAGCAGCGTGACCTGGTAGGGCGTGATCAGTAGCGGGAGGAAAAACAGGATGACAGCGATCGGGATTGTGAAGAGCAGAGCCCGCTTCGGCAGAGTTGGAATCGATCTCATGCGCGACCCAACAGACCGGCGGGCCGAATCAGGAGAACGACGGCCGCCATGAAATAGAGGACGGCCAACTCGACCTCGGGAAAGAAGGCGATGCCGAACTCGCGGACGACACCGACCATGATGGCACCGAGGAGCGCACCCTCAAGGCTTCCGAGCCCACCGATGACCACGACAACAAACGCGAGGATGAGGGCGTCCACGCCCATGCCCAGGACAGCACCCTGCTGGGGAACGATGATGGCACCGCCGAGCCCGGCCATGAAACAGCCTAGTACGAAGGCCTGCATATAAACCCGCTTGACGTTAACACCGAGTGCAGACGCCATCCGCATGTTCTGGGAGGTCGCCCGGAGAATGACGCCGAACTTAGTCTTGTAGATGAGCGCCCAGAGAACCGCCGCGGCGATGCCGCCTACTACAATGACCACCAGGTTGTAGGTGGGATAGATGGACTCGCCAATGGAGAGGCTCCCGAGGGCCTCGAAGAGGCTGCTCGCGGAGAGCGGGTACGGACCCCAAATCAAGCGCAGCAAGTCCTCAAGGATCAGTAGCAGGCCGAAAGTGATTAGGAGCTGGTATTCCTCCGCGCGCTTGTAGAGCGGCCGGAGCAGTGTCGGCTCGATAATGGCGCCGAGCGCGGCGGCGGCCACAGCGCCGACCGGAAGAAGGAGGTAGAGCATCAAGGACGGCTGGCTGCCGCCCAGCGCACGACCCACCGCCCAGGCCGTTGCGTAGGCCCCAAGCGCGTAGAAGTTGCCGTGGGCCAGATTAACGATCCTCATTACGCCATAGATGAGGCTTAGCCCGCCAGCGATCAGAAAGAGAACCGATGCGTAGAGCAGTGCATTGAGGGAATGGATTACGATGGCATCCATGGCGCGACAAATTACCCTAAGACGTTCGGTGATTCAACTTCAGGAACTGCCTCCAACCCGGTACCGCACCATCTTGATCTCAGGGTCTACAAAGTTCTCGCCCTCATAGAGGGCTACCATTATTGTATGTAACCCCGGTGGCAATTTTCCCTTGAGGTCCACCGTGAACTTGCCGGCTTCTCCGTGGTCCGCGATGCCGGTATTTAAGACATCTCCTGCCGGGCCGACAATCACGTAGCGACAGAGCACCGGACGCTGGATCTCACTCGAATCTGCGCGGCCAAGAGGCTGCCGCACGATGCGATAACTGCGCTGAAACCTGAAAATGTTTTCTGCTTCGCCAATTATTTCCAAACGATCGCCGCGGATCTCAATCTTCGAGATGTATGCCCTGAGAGGGAGAGTATACTGCTCGAATGACCCCATCCCAACCGGATAGGTGAGATCTCGAAATGCCTGGAATACTGTCGTGTCTCTCGACCATCGGACTAGCTCATACGGACCGTTGGTGACGAGGAAGTGACCCCGGCGCTTGTAGAACTGCTTCAGCGCGGACCACCGAGACTTCGCTTCGGCCGGAGAGACGAATCCTTTCAACTCCTCTGGAACATATTTCTGCTGTAAGAACGTATCGACCAGCCCCGCCATGCGATCTTTTATCTTCTGATCCCTTACCACATCCAACCAGCTGACACCGCGCCGCTTCGCCTCTTCCGCAGAGAACGCCGCCCACCCACGCTTCACCGTCTCCTCCATCAACACGATCAGATGCCACGGGAGGCTACTCCATGGAGGAGCCACTGAGGCAACGTGCTGACGGTCCGCCAACCTGCGCTTAACAAACAGCTCGACGACTGGAACTTTGAACGTCAATTTCATGTCACCAAAATCTTTGATGTCCGTATCAACCCGCACGGTCCTGAACCCTGCGATCAGCTCTCTGCCGAAAGCGGTGGATGCGTCAACGAGCGGATCATACTGACCCCGGTTTCGGGGGTCTCTCGCGCTCCAACGGTAGGCAAAGAGGAAGGGGTACAGCACGTCGGCAAACGTCATCGACGTCTTATCGTGAAACGCGGACGAGAGGATGCGATAGATGATTTTCACTTTCGCGGTGGTGTCCGGCCCGACCGGCCTTAATCCCCCGGTCTCAGGATCGGGCATGAGAGCATCCTTGGGAACTGCGATGGCGCTGCCCGTGGCTTCATTGTCGATCAGGGTTGACATCACTCGGTTGGGAATCCAGCTCCCATTGTCTGGTGCCGGGAGCACTGCGGGGTCGCCGACGGTGGACCAAATAAATCTCCCGGCCTTGTCTGAAAAGCCTCCAATGGGATTCCATGCGGCCGATGCTTTTGTGTTGATCCCCAACCTCAACCAGCCGTTCCAGGGGAAGTCTTTGAGCTTCACGGTCCTGATGAAGATCGGCGAGTTGAAACCGGCCAGAGAGTCACGGGCGATATACTCTACTCCCTCTGAATAATCCGAGTTATTGAAGTATTCCCGCCTCACCGTATATCCGACCACGACCCGCGTGCAGTCACGCATGAGGGACAATACGAGCCTTCGTTCAAGATTGAGTCGCTCGATTGTGCTGTCGTAGCCGCCGGTGGCGAGCCGTAGGTAGATAGACTCAACGGTCCGCTTCGTCTCCGCATCGGTGACCGTTCCGGCGAGGAGCAGGTAGGATTGGAACCACCCTTCTTTGAGCCATGGCGGCCCAAGCCAGCCGTTCAGCTGGATTCGGTGGGATGAGACGAGGCCCTCAACACCAATCTCTTCAACCGTCGCGTCCCATCCCTTCTGCACCGCTCGTGCCGCCGAGAAAACCATCCTTTCGGCGAGCGCTCCTTTCACGCGGATTTTTATGTCGAGACCGGACCCGCGGTCGGAACCCGGACGATATTTATTCTTCACCGACTCGGCAAGGTCGAAGTGCTGGAGATAATCCGAGTGGTAAGGAGTGACCGGGTAGGGATGGAAAATATAGCTTTCCTTGCGCGCCGCGAGCCCACTGACAAGCGCGCCGGCGCCAGCGCATCGCTTCTCCCTCTCCTTCCACGATGTGGATGTGACGTCGAATGTGGCGACGAGGTATGAGCCGAGAGATTCGGTGTAGCCGAGATGTTGAGGGACCGCGCCATTGATGAACGGATCATCTCCGATGTAAGCGTGGAGGGAATCGTTGGAAAGAAGTTTCTTCGCAGACGTTAAATCGACGGTCTTGATCTGGATCTCATGTGGATAGTGAGACGGATTAAAGGGGAGGGCGTGATCTGCCTCAGCGGAGGTGAACGCCAGGAAGGACAGGGAGAGGAAAGCGGTCGCAAATAGCGTTAGCCTCATCGCTCGGCCGGATTACCCGAACATCAATCTGCCTCCGAAGGCACGTTCCCGGCGCCCGACGGGCAGAGTCTCTGGTTATGTCAAAACGAAGACAGGCGTGATCCTCATGCGACCTTTGGCCAGGTCTTGTCGATCCACGTATAGGTTGACGTCGGTTCTCCCTTCGGCCACCCGGGAGGCGCTGTGATGTTTCGGATCGGGATCGTGATCATCCGGTTCGGATCGAGAATCTGAAAATCGTACTCCTTTGAATTCATGCTGAAGCCAATCACGGCGTCTTTGTAACCTTGGTGGTTATCAGGACGGAAGTAAACGTATCCAGCGGGGCCAGCCATACCGAGGTTTTCCAGTTGGCTGATGATCGCATCATCGTCAGGCCATCCACCGGTCAGCTTGTTCGCCCGCTCGATGGCGGTCGTCACCATATGCATGGCCACATACGCCCCTTCCGATTGGAAGTTCGGGTACTCCTTCCAACGCTCGTAGTACTTCTTCACGAAGGCATCGTTGATTGGCCATCGCCCAGCCGGTGGATAATTGAAGTAATAGTTTGAGTGGACTCCCGCGATGATGCCCTCAGGGTGATCTTTGCCGATGGCGTGGGGCGCAACACCAAAGGCGAGCGTGCTGGAAACCTTCATTTTCTTGAACAGGTCGTAGCGGAGGGCCTGCTTGTACAAGGCGATATAATCGCCGCCCCATACCGACGAGAAGAGAAGATCCGGCTTCTTCGCGATTGTGTTGGTGATGTGGGAGGTAAAGTCGGTCGTGCCCAGCTTCGGCCAACCCTCGTACACGACCTTCGTGCCAGGGATCAGCTTCTTGATGGCAACCGAAAAGTGGTCGAAAGCATTTCGCCCGTAGGCGTAGTCTGGATTAATGTGAGCGATTGTCCGCACCTTCGGCCATGTCATTGCTGTTGCGATCGCGGCGGTGGTTCCGTCTGCGGACTGGATGTTGGTGATCCGGAAGATATAGTGGGGATTCGGGACCGCTTTGTCGAAGAGGAAGTCCGTGCACCCGTCCACGAAGACAGTCAGGAGCTTCAGCTCCTCGGCGACAGGACCAAGGGCGGGCGTATTTCCACTCGAGGTGATGCCGGTGAACAAGTCAACGTTCTCAGAGAGCTTCAACCGCCGCAACTCTTTGACGTTGGCGTCGGTGCCGGCCGCCTCGTCGGCCTTGAGCGTCTCGATCTTTCGCTTCCCCAAGAGCCCACCCTGGGCGTTAATCTCTTCAGCGGCCAGGATATGCCCTTTGTACATGGGTTCCCCAAGCACAGCCGCTGGGCCGGTGAAAAACGTCATGTGGCCGACCTTGTATGGCTTGTCTGGAATGTTTCCCTTCGGTTGCTGCTGTGCCCGAGCTTCTTCTGGACTGAGCAACGATGCCCCTGATGCGGCGAGAGCAGCACCTCCGACGGTAGCCCCCAATTGACTGAAAAACTCTCGGCGACTCACCTCTTTTGCCATATCTCCCTCCTGCTTCTGTTGGCGAGGCAACGCCTGATGTTTTCGGTGGGAATGACTGACTGTTACATAGACGCAGCTATCAAAAAGGATATGCAGATGTCAAGGGCAAAAGAATGACATGTTGTAGCAAAGTGATTATGTCAGGGGTTAAACTCTTTGACCAGCCGCCGCCTGGCTTCCTCCTCAAGAGCCTTTTCGATTTTCGCTTGCCGGAGAAGGTACGGCAACTCAAACCGTGCGTTGTAATGAGCGCTTGAACTTTAGTCTGCTCCCGCAAGGGCACGGATCATTCCGTCCTATTTGGGGCTATTTCTACGATACTGCTCCGTCGGGCTTCGTATCCGCTAACGCATTATGTCAGAGGCGAGATGATAAAACGCAAGCACAGTTACCTGGCAAAACGTGAGCCCGCGGCGGCAGGAGGTGCCGCCCATTAACATTGACACAAGATCACCTTATCGGATAGTGTTCAAGACGTTTTGACTGTGACTCCGACCGAGACCATAGACCACGAGTACGCGTTCGAGATAGCCGGATCGGCCGTGCGGTTCGGCGCCGGCGTCACGCGTGAGATCGGCTCAGACCTCGCAGACCTCGGCGCCACCAAGGTCCTCGTCATGAGCGACCCGACCGTGTCGCGTCTGCCCCCCGTGCAGACGGTCCTCGAATCGCTCGAGTCCAGCGGCATCGCGTTCGCGCTGTTCGACCGTGTGCGCGTGGAGCCAACGGACGAATCCTTTCTCGACGCCATCGCGTTTGCCGGCCGGGACACCTACGATGCGTTCGTCGCGGTAGGCGGCGGGTCCACGATCGACACTGCCAAGGCCTCCAACCTCTACACCACGTACCCTCCAGCCGATTTCCTGGACTACGTGAACCCGCCGATCGGGAGGGGACTGCCGGTGCCCGGAGCCCTCAGACCGCTCATAGCGATTCCGACGACCGCTGGTACTGGGAGCGAGACGACCGGCGTCAGCATCTTCGACTTGACCCGGCTCCACGCCAAGACCGGCATCGCGAGTCGCCGCTTGAAGCCGACGCTCGGGCTGCTCGATCCGGAGAACACGAAGACGATGCCGTCGGAGGTCGCAGCGTCGAGCGGCCTTGACATCCTGAGCCACGCCGTCGAGTCGTTCACGGCGCTACCGTTCACGGAGCGTCCGCGGCCGAACCGTCCCTCGCTCAGACCCGCTTATCAGGGATCCAACCCGATCAGCGATGTCTGGTCGCTGCAGGCGATGCGCCTGGTCGCCCGCTTTCTGATCCGCGCCGTCGAAGACCCTGCAGACGACGAGGCGCGTGCGAGCATGCTGTTGGCTGCGTCATACGCGGGCGTCGGCTTCGGGAACGCCGGTGTGCACCTGCCACACGGGATGTCGTATCCCGTGTCCGGGCGCGTGCAAGGGTATCGGGCGCCGGGCTACGCCGTGGATCACCCACTCGTGCCACACGGCATCTCGGTCATTCTCAATGCGCCCGCGGTCTTCCGCTTCACCGCGCCGGCAAATCCCCGCCGTCACCTCGAAGCGGCCGAAGCGCTCGGGGCGGACGTCGCGCATCGGCGTGCCGACGACGCTGGCGAGATCCTCGCGGACCGCATCACCTGGTTCATGCAGCGGTTGAAGGTGCCCAACGGGCTCTGGGCCATCGGCTACACCATCGCGAACGTTCCCGCCCTCGTGGAAGGGACACTCCCGCAGCATCGGGTGACGAAGCTCTCGCCACGGCCGGCCGGCCCCGAGGAGCTTGGCCGCCTCTTTGAGCGCGCGATGGTCGCGTGGTAGGGGATGGCTTACGGGCTCTGGGCAACGGTCACGAACGGCCAGCGGCTCGTCGCCCGGCGGTACCGTCTTCGATGCTACTAAGTAACCAAACATCCCAGGGCGCGAAGTTAGCTAGAATCCAGCCCCAGACCCTAGGCCAATTTCAGCCACAAGGGGCGGCAAGGCCGGAGCTACTAGAGCGAACGAGCCAGCGGCAGATTCCGTCCTATTGAGCCGTCCAGCCAAGATCGACGGCCACCTGAGTTCCCGTGATTCCCTTGGCCGCATCGCTGCAGAGAAACACCACGATCTCCGCGACTTCCTCAGGCTCCAGAAGCCGCTTGATCGCTTGCGGCACGAGCAACACCTTCTCCATGACTTCGCGCTCCGAGATTCCATGCGCTTTGGCTTGGTCTGCGATCTGGCGCTCCACCAAGGGCGTGCGCACATAGCCTGGGCACACAGCAACGGCTGTAATGTTGTGTGCCGCCCCCTCGATGGCGAGGACCTTGGTGAGCCCTAGGAGACCGTGTTTCGCCGACACATACGCCGCCTTGTAAGGAGAGGCCACGAGGCCATGAGCCGAAGCGATGTTGATGATCCGGCCGAAGCCTTGGCGCATCATGTGTGCGAACGCGTACTTGCTCAAAAGAAAAGCGCCAGTCAGCATTACGCCGATGAGAAGATCCCACTTCTCTTCGGGAAAGTCTTGAATCGGCGCCACGTGCTGGAGCCCGGCGTTGTTGACCAGGATGTCGACGCGACCGAACTGGTCAACCGTAGCCTTGATGAGTTGCTTAGCGTCCTCCCGCCGAGAGACGTCCGTTCGCTGGAGCACGGCTTTTCCTCCGATGGCCTCCACCGCGCGAACCGTTGCTTGCCCAGCCGGCTCGTTGAGGTCAGCGATGACAATACGCGCGCCTGCCTTGGCCAGAGCTACCGCGATGGCTTTGCCGATCCCGCTGCCCGCGCCTGTGACGACTCCGATATTGCCATCCAAGCTCACGATTGATTCACCTCCTCTTCAGTTGGCCGGGACGATCCTCCCCTCAGCCGCTTCAGATTTTTTCCGCGGACATCAGCCGGCGTCGTGTGACGTGCAGCCCGATTATCTTCATGTGAGAACAGTTTGAGTCATTCTTTGTTCACTAGTTCAAGATAACTGAGTTTCTTCACGTAGACCGCGGCTCGGGAGACAATTCGCTCTAGGCTGATTGACAAGGTTGCAGAAATGCTTTTCTATCTCATCTTGATTCACAGGCAGTGCTTTGTGACTGCTTAAATTCAGTTGATCTTACGCGATTCAGCGGAGTTAATACAAGCATCTAGAGACAGGGGCTAAGAGAGCGAAACGAAACGTTGAAGTAATACAATTCCTCCATCCAGTCGAGTTGAGTTAGTAAGCTCACCTGCTAACTTCCCGCCAAAAAGCCGAAACGATTTATCTTCACTAAGGGATTTCGAAGTTCTAAACCAGGGAAAGACGGATGGTGCGCCAATTAGCCGTCGAGTAGTTATGTAGCGGAACTCAATACATTTTCGGTAGTAACCGTGAAAAACGCAGCCGAGCCTTTTTGAGGATGTAAACAAACAGGAGGGAACAAGCATGATTCATTGGATTCGAACTGTCCTCGTATTTGGAATATGCGCTCTCGGTATGGCTATCTTCGTATTGATATCCAAGGTTGAGGCGGCGGACGCACCGACGACATCTGCCTATGCTCTGAAAGGAGATCTATCAGAGATTAAGAGCAAAGGTTCGATCCGCTTTCTCGTCCATGGTGAGGCGGACTATCTCCCTCGCGCCGGTGATCCGCGAGCCGCGGAACGCGCCTTGGCGGAAGATCTGGCCAAAAAGCTTGGACTTAGCGCCGTTTTCGTTCCCGTAGCCGAACAAGACGATCTGATTACGCAGCTCAACGAAGGGCAGGGTGATATCGTTATCGGTTCGTTGGCCATCACGCCGGAACGTAGCAAACAAATTGCCTTCAGTCGGCCCATCCGATTCATCGATCAGCTGGTTGTGGTGCGAGTATCAGACACCTCGGTCCAGCAGCTCTCAGACCTGGCGGGCCGTGAAGTGACGGTGCGCGAAGGAAGCTCCTACGTCGAGGCTTTGCGAAGCGCCAAAGTGAAGGATATCCGAATCAAGCCCGCGCCAGGCACCATGCAAACCTTAGATCTCTTGCAGAAGGTGGGGCGAAGCGAGGAAAAAATCACAGTGGCGGACTCTGATCTGCTTGCAGCGGCGACTCCTTTCGCCCCCGATATTAGAGCGGCCTTCAAGCTCGTGGAAAAACAGCCGATTGCCTGGGGGCTGCGCCGCAACAATGGGGATCTGAAGGCGGCCATCGACGCATTTCTCGTCGAAAACGCCCTCACACAGAGCGGGGATGAGGCTTATTTTGCCGACCTGGCGGAGATCAAAAAACGCAAAATCCTGCGGGTCTTGACCCGGAATACCAGCACAACCTTCTTTATTTATAAGGGAGAGCAGTTGGGTTTCGAATATGAGTTGGCCAAGGAATTTGCCAAATCCATTGGCGTGCTCCTGGAGCTGGTGATTCCTCCCAGCCGTGAAGCGCTGATCGAATTTCTCGAATCCGGCAAGGGTGATCTGATTGCCGCGAATATGACGCGAACGCCGGAGCGTGACAAAAAATTCGCCTTTTCAACGCCCTATCAGTTCGTCAACGAGCTGCTGATCGTGCCGGCCAAAGATAAAACGACGAAGGGGCTGCCCGACCTCAAAGGCAAAGTCATATCGGTGCGGAAATCCTCAAGCTACTACGAGACCTTGACGAATTTCCGTGACACCTTGGGCTTCAAGATCGAGCTGTTGCCTGAAGAGCTGGAGACCGAAGACATTCTAACGCAGGTAGGCCTAGGCAAGATCGCCGCTACGGTCGCCGACTCCAATATCGTTCAGCTGGAGCTGACCTACAACAACAATATTCGCTCGGTGGGTCCGCTTGGCGACGTCATGGAGGTTGCTTGGATGATGCGCAAGAACCAACCGGCCTTGAAGACGGAGCTCGATGCCTTCATGAAGAAACTGTACAAAGGCACTTTCTACAACATCATGGTCAACAAGTATTTCAAAGATTCCAAAGGCAGCCGTTCGGATCAGAAACTGCGCGCCGATAAAGGAGGTCGATTGTCGCCCTACGACGAGCTGGTTAAGAAGCACTCGCGTGGGCAAGAGCTCGACTGGCGTTTGATGACCGCGCAAATGTATCAGGAGTCACGGTTCGACCCCAAGGCTAAAAGTTGGGTGGGAGCCAAAGGGTTGATGCAGGTGATGCCGCGCACCGGGCAGGAGCTGAAGATCTACGATTTGGAAAATCCGGATCAAGGAATTTTGGCCGGAACCAAGATTATGGCGCGCTATTCCAACTATTTTAACAGCCCGGAGATTAGTGCCAAAGACCGCATCCGGTTTGCCCTGGCGAGCTACAATTGCGGGCCGGGACACGTGTATGACGCCCGTGACCTGGCCAAAGACATGGGATTGGATCCCAACAAATGGTTCGGCCACGTGGAAAAGGCCATGCTTCTGCTGAGCAAGAAGGATATCGCCAAGAAGGTACGTTACGGTTATTGCCGCTGTGAAGAGCCGGTCAATTACGTCAGCGAGATTCAAAATCGTTACGATCACTATGTACAAATTGTGCCGATGCAGTAGGGGCGACCGGCCGGTCGCCCTACGCCTAACCACCTGTTCAGGTCCATAGGAAAACGGTGATGGAAACAACTCTAGCGCCGGGACGAGATGCGGCTGCCGGAGGAATGTTGACGTGGGTGGAATATGCCGCCATGGGGGTCGAACTGGTCGCCGTCGTCCTCATTGTTGGAGTGATCCTCACCGCGACGGTGTCGTATGTGCGAAAGATTTTTGCGCGGCAAGCCGACCTCAGCACCTATGATGCCTACCGGCATCAGCTCGGGCGCGCGCTTCTTTTGGGACTGGAAATCCTGGTGGCAGCCGACATCATTCGCACGGTTGTTCTAGAGCCTACACTAAGGAACGTGCTCGTCCTGGGGTTGCTCGTCTTTATTCGTACCTTCTTAAGTTGGAGTTTGGTGCTTGAGATCGAAGGACGTTGGCCGTGGCAAGCGTTGCGCAGCCGCATCAAAGACTAAACTTGAAAAATGTTGAAGTACTGGAATATTGGGCTTTGAATACATCACTTTATCACTGCACCACTCCGGGGAGGAGCGGCTAAAGAGGCTTTAATGGCAAATCAGAATATCACCTTGGATACTTCCACAAAGCTGGCCTACGACCGCACCCGTCTCGCCTATGAGCGCACATTGATGGCTTGGGTTAGGACCGGGACGTCGCTGATCACCTTTGGCTTCACCATCTACAAGTTCTTCGACGAATTCCATAAGGCGGGGCAAGTCGCCCAATCCGGTGGCCCAATCGGCGCGCGGGAGTTCGGGATTATCATGATCAGCATCGGCCTCGTTGCGGTATTGCTGGCCACCATCCAGCACGTGACAGCAATGCACAAGTTAAGAGCGCAGGACCCCGAAGTTCCCTATTCGTTGGCTGCCGTGGTGGCTCTTCTGATCTCTCTCCTCGGGATCATAGCGTTGGTCGCGGTATTCTTTCGACAATAACGATCGTTGAAGTGATAAGAACGGTTCGGGCAGACAATGAGATCTTCTGCGTTTGCCGTCACTCCGGCCAAGCTGCCGATAGCCGCGCGAGCCGGAATCCAAGAAATACAAGGAAGACTGGATTACCGCTTTCGCGGTAATGACGAAAGGGAGGCAGTCGACTTATTCGGTGAACATGTGAGACAGGACACTATGGACCAATCATCTTTCTCGAACCTTGAAGATTTCTCTTTGACGAAAGGCGGCCCGTTCTTCAAACTCATGGTGCGTTCGGGGTTGATCAAGCCCGATTTCGCAAGTCCGGCGAGGCGGGCAACCGTTTTGGCGCTGTTTATTTGGCTGCCGATTTTCATCCTATCACTTCTACACGGATTGGCATTCGGCGGTCCGGTGGAGTTGCCCTTTCTCTGGGACTTCACCGTTCATGCTCGTTTCCTGATAAGTGTTCCTCTACTGATTATCGCCGAGGTCGTGCTGGATGCGAGAACCAATGCGGTGGTGAAACATTTCATCAATTCAGGACTGGTTCAGGAAAAGGACTATCCAGCGTTCGAATCGGCGGTCCAGCAAGCCGGTAGGTTGCGGGATTCACTGCTGGCCGAGGTTCTCATCGTAGGCTTGGTGATTGTGAATGTCATCTTTAACAGGGTCGAGTACTTGGGCTCGGCCTCGACCTGGCAAACACTGGTTTCCGAAGCCGGACGAACACGGACGTTGGCCGGATGGTGGTATCTGCTCGTTGGTATTCCATTGTTCCAGTTCTTGCTTGCGCGCTGGCTCTGGAGGTTTCTCATTTGGTCTCATTTTCTTCGGAACCTGTCGAAGATGGACCTTCGACTCATTCCTACTCACCCTGATTTGGCGGCCGGGTTGGGATTCTTGAGCCCCGCTCAAGGCAAATATGGGATTGTTGTCTTTGCCCTTTCATGTGTGATCGCCGCGAAGATCGGTGAAGAGATCCTTTACGGCGGCGCCTCATTGCTGGACTATAAATTCATCATTGGCGGCTATGTTGTCATGATGCTCATCATTCGTTTAGCGCCACTGCTGGTATTCACTCCGCAGCTCCTCATGGTGAAGCGAAAGGGATTGCTAGAGTACAGCGCCCTGGCCAACGGATATACGCAAGCCTTTGATAGAAAGTGGATCAGAAAAGAGATCCCGGAAGGCGAACTGCTGCTGGGGAGCGCGGATATCCAATCTCTCGCCGACCTGGGCAATAGCTTTGGGTTCGTGCGGAACATGAGAACTTTTCCCATCGATCTCAACGGAATCATTCCACTGATCATGGCCACCGCGCTTCCTATGCTCCCTCTGGTGCTGACCGTCTATCCGTTTGATGAGCTAGTGCTAAAAATTGTTGGTTTCTTGTTCTAGTGTAGTGTAACTGTAGAATGGGCTTTGTGGTTCACGAACGGTTTTCCCCTGTCCATTCGCGTGTGCTTGTCGAAGGGCAATTCTTGGTCGCAGTCGCAATTCATTTGTTATAGGCCTAATCGCAGGCAACGACACAATAGCAATAGCCTAGCCTTATTTTAAATCTCCTCATGCTTTTTTATCGCCACAGTGCGCGGAACCGATGCCCTTTGCTGATGGGCCTGGTCGTGCCTGTTCTGATTCTACTGTTCTTACCATTTTCCGCTCTTACGGCCACCCTAGGTCAGCTTGTACCCAAGCCGGGAACGACAGCTCCACCGGAGACCGAGAAGCCCCAACTCGCTCAGCCGCCGGAGCCGAATACGGCGCCCACGGTTGAGCCAGTCCCTGTGAGTGACATTGCCAAGCGACTCGAGGCCTCAAGACGCCTGCTCAAAGAGATCAGTGAGCGGCCTGAAGCGTCCGATCTCGCTGAAATCGCGAAAGAGGTCGATGCCACGCGGACCTCTTTTGCCGAAGAGGCGAAGAGCGCAGCGGCTACGATCGCGAAGGCGGTGCGGCCTGAAGACATCTGGGACATCGAGGTGGCGTGGAAGAACCGAGCCGCGAGAGTCGCTAAATCAGAACTGATCGTCTCTAATCAAGCCGCCCAGCTCTACAAAGACCTCACCTCTGTTGAGCAAGAAGAAAAGATCTGGGAGTTGACGCTCAAGTCATACGCGGCGGGAACTTTGCCGCGGCAAGTCGAGAGTGCGGTCCGCGCTTTCCTCGCGGATGCCCAAAAAACCAAAACGGAGCTGCGCAAACGGCTCGATGTCGCCCTCGTGCTCGAGAATCAACTCTACCAGAGGGAGACCACCATCTCAGAGCTTCTCAGCGACATCAACCAAGCCAGAGAGCGCTTCCGCGGCAGTCTGATGGTAGCGGAGCGCGTTCCGCTCTGGAGGATTGCGGCGGAATGGGAGCGCATGGAGCTGCCCGCGGGTGGAATTAGGGGTTTGCTCTCCCAGCAACTTTCGGACGGTCTTGAATTTGTGCAGACCCATCCCCTCGGTCTGGGACTCTTTATTTTTTTCTTCTTTATCGTCCTTGTCGTCGCCTCCCTGCTGAGCCGGAAAGTGGCGCAGTGGACGCAAGATCACCCTAATTTTGCGGAAGCGACCCACTTCCTGAAGCGCCCAGTCTCCCTCGCCCTCCTGATCACCTTGGTGCCCTTCCTGATTTTTTTCACTGCGCATACGCCGCGATTGATCACCGCTGTAGCCGCGCTCTTGTTACTGGTTCCGGTCTTGCGGCTGCTGCCTCCTTTGGTGCACCCCGCGGCGCGGCCATTGCTCTTTGTCCTGACAGGTTTTTATATCCTGGATATCATTCGGAGTCTTTTGCTGCCGATCCCGCTTTTGAGCCGGCTCTCTTTTGTCTTCGCAGACGTTGTCGCAATCGTTATCCTCGCATGGCTTTTCAGACCCGCGCGCATCCGCACGTCTCATGCAGAAAACCCTATACCCGCTTTTCTAGCCCTCGCCGCACGCATCGTGTTGATTCTCGTGTCGTTCTCTTTGGTGGCGAACATTCTGGGCTATGTCGATCTTGCCAGTTTGATCAATACCGGGATTCTTTACAGCGCCTATGCCGCGTTCGCGCTCTTCGGTACAGCGCGGGCGCTATCGATTCTATTTGAGGTTTTTCTCGATACCGATGTGGCTCGATCACTCTCGGTTGTCAGGCGTTACGGCAAAGCAATCTCGTGGCGGACCTCCAGCGTTCTGAAATTTGTCGCGTTCATGCTTTGGGTCGATGTGTCCCTTGGTTTCTTCTCCGTCAGAGAGGCTGTACTGGCTGCGGTCGTGTCTTTTTTCACAGCCCCAATCAGGGAGGGAAGGATCAACTTTTCACTCTGGGATATGATCGCCTTCGGTCTTGTCCTGAGCGCGGCGATCATGATTTCGCGCTGGGTGCGGCTTCTCTTGGAGGAAGATGTCTTTCCGAGGATGCGCCTTGCCAGGGGCATCCCCATGATGATCACAACGACGGTTTACTATTCGATCCTGCTGTTCGGGTTTTTTTTGGCTCTCGGCATCGCGGGCGTGGATCTCAATCGATTTACATTGCTCGCCGGCGCTTTTGGCGTCGGCGTCGGGTTTGGTCTGCAGAATATCGTGAACAATTTTATTTCAGGCTTAATTCTCCTTTTCGAGCGTCCCATTCATCCCGGGGACACGGTGGAGGTGAGTGGGCTCTCAGGCGTCGTCAAGTCCATCGGTGTCCGTTCGAGCACGATCGCGACCGGCGACGGTGCAGACGCGATCATTCCCAACGCCACCTTGATCTCAGAAAAATTGATGAACTGGACGCTGACGAACCCATGGCGCAGGGTTGATGTAAGAATAGCCGTTGCCTATGGCTCCGATCTGGAGAAAGTGATGCAAATTCTGCTCTCCGTTGCTGCCGCGGACCCCGATGTGCTCCGAGAGCCTGCTCCGGCGGTCGTGTTCCAGGGCTTTGGCGACAGCGCGCTCAATTTCGAGATGCGTGTTTGGGCGCCGGTCCAAGCTAATCTCGATACCAAGAGCCGGCTCTCGATCGCCGTGGTTCAAGCTCTCCGGGAGGCAGGGATAGAGATCCCAGTGCCGCAGCGGGATCTCAATTTGAAATCGGTGAATAAAGAAATAAAAGAACTCCTCTCCCGCGGCGAGTCCGGATTGCGTAAACCAGAATAGTGCCGAAAGATTATTACCCGCCAGAGACGCTGATATGAAATACGAACTTTCGGTCTTCTTGCTCACCTTGGGTTTGTTTCTGGGCATGTTGCTGCTCCTAGAAGTCGGCCGGCGGATTGGAGCACGACGAATGGCCGAAGATCCCGCTGGCGCGCTAGCGGGTATCGGCGCCGTCGAGGGTGCGGTCTTCGGTCTCCTCGGTCTGCTTATCGCCTTTACGTTTTCAGGGGCAGGCACGAGATTTGACACGCGGCGTCAATTGGTTGTCGAGGAAACCAACGCCATCGGCACTGCCTATCTGCGGCTGGATCTTCTTCCCGCCGCGCTTCAGCCGGCGCTGCGCGTTAGAGAAACATCTCTGGTACCCGAACCAATGGCCGCTGCTTTTACCTTCTCGATACTCTGCGAACTCTCCTGCTGAAGGACCTGATAAGCAATTGCAGCCGAGAGCATATGGCCGGGGATGTTCCAGGCCGAGGCGGGAAGGGGCAATACGGCAAGCGTAAGAAGCACCAGGAATGCGACTAGTGCCACGGTTGCCAGCTAGGCCATATCCGTTAAAAAAGGGGCAACGAAATGATCCTGGACAACCGGCGGTCCGCTCTCTCGTATTGCACCAAAGTTCAATAGACAGCCTTGCCGCCTTTCGATAGAAAGACCGCAGCTCAGTAGAATATACAACATGATGACCTTCAAACATACGAACTCTGTGGACCGATCTCGGCCACAGCAACTCCCGGCGCTTGAGTACACGGAAAAGATCAACCAATGACCCGCCGGTAACTGAAAGGAGGGCAAAGAATGGGTAAGAACGCGCTATGAGAATCGGATGGTGACATCACGCCGCTGTGATGTCGAACAATTAACCGTCAGATCACCGTCGCCGGCGGTTCTGACCCAACCCGAGAAAAGGAGAAGGAGAATGTATTTTACAGACAACTCACTGTTCCCCGAGAATATGCAGCCGGTGTTTGCATCCGTCGGCTCGTGGACACGCTCGATGCCTGGACAAAGAACTCGAGGATGGCTGATAGTAGTTCTCCTTTCTCTTCTCATTGGGTGCTCGACGGCCCCCAAGACGATTTCTTTTCAGCACAATTACCATCGGCAGCCTTACAGCTTCAACGAAGAAGATCTGAAGAAGCTACAATTCTATATCTCGACAGACGTTGTCGCTCAATATCAAGATACCACGGGAACCAAGTCCCTCCTGGTACCCAGATTGACTCCCGGTGTTGTGACCAGCGCAGGCCCAAATTGGCTTAGAGTCAGCTTTAGGGAGGGAGGTGTCGACGTTCCCTTCATCACGGACCTGAACCAGGGCAACGGCTGGTACTGGATTGCTACCGAGGTCGAAGGGAGCACGGACTTCAAGAAGATCGCGGAGCTGCCCGAGAAATCTTTCCTTTACAAGGGCACCCGGTACACACTGGTCTCCGGAGCCGATGCCTACCTGCTTGTCGACTGGGAAGGCTGGGGAAAACTCGTCGCGACCCGCAAAGTTAGCGAGGGGCGCCAAGTGAGGTGACAGGTAACCTTGTTGAAAAAATTTAGTGAGAACGAGGGGCCGAGCTTAAGTTGCCTCGTGCTGAGGTCCTCACGATTCCGCAGTCGGTTCTGTATCGAGCTGATAAAGTGATTAAGTTAGGAGCTGAATTACTGACGCCACTCCTTGTGAAATCAAGGGACTTCAATGCCCTCCCTCCGGCCAAGGTTCGCTTTGTCGAGCCGATGTATGCCCTCGCGGTTCAGAAACTTCCCCAAGGCCAGGAGTGGCTCTACGAGGTCAAGTTCGACGGCTACCGATTCCTTGTGGGGAGAGATTCGACGGGCCGGGGTGGGCGCTCGTCATCCGGCGGTAGCAAATGAAAAAACAATGGTCTCAATCAAATGGAGAACACGACAATATAAACCAAAAGTCGAAAGAGGAGAGAGGATGAAATTTTATCTGAATTTAGAAAGGAGAGTCGTCATGTATCAAAGGTTGGTTAAGGTATTGTTGATAGCGTTGATGCTTAGTCCTGGGATTGCGGGAGCCGCGACGGATGAGGATTTCGAGGTTAAGACTACCCGCAACCTGATAAACCTGTGCACGGTTTCCGCCAGCGATCCTAGAGCCGAGCAGGCCATTCATTTCTGCCACGGCTATTTGGTAGGAGCCTATCATTACTATCTTGCTGAAAGTGAAGATCCCAGGGAACCGCGATTGGTGTGTATTCCCGAGAAGGTTGTTACACGCAACGAGGCGATTGCTATGTTCGTGGAGTGGGCTAAGGCGCATCCACAGTACATGAACGAGAGGCCGGTAGACACGGAATTCAGGTTTTTGAACGAGAAGTGGCCGTGCAAGAAGTGACGAAACGAATCGAAGGGGGAAGAAAGCCATGAAAAGAATTCGAACGGTGTCGGGTGTCGTTGCCGTGATCGGCATACTTACGGGATGCGCCGGAATGTCGGAGACCGGTCAAAGGACCCTAAGTGGAAGCGCTATCGGCGCTGGCGCGGGAGGCATTATCGGGGCGATTGCAGGCAACGCCGGGATGGGCGCAGCCATCGGAGCCGGAGTGGGCGCCACCAGCGGCTTTCTCTACGGCAAACACAAAGAAGCCACCCAGGAAGCCTACGAGCAAGGCGTCACAGCCGGCAAACAGGGCCAGAGTCGGTAGTGCTATCGGTGGCTTGCGAGTCGGCTGGCGCGGCTGCGTGTTGCGGGAGGTTCGGGAGGTGCGATATGCGACTTAATTAAGAGCGGTTAACGGACTCTGCATGAACGGTGGACGGCGCACCGGGCCAATTCTCCAGACTTCGTGAGTTGCTGGTTCATGCCGATCCACTTTAATATTCATCTTTACGAAAACCGCAGCTTCGCAAATGCAGAGCCAAGTACGTTCAGGAGCTGAAGTTCATGTACTGGCCGTTTCCCTCCTTGTGAGCCCAGAGGTTTTCTGTCTCAGTCGGCACAGGAGATGTACTTGCTAACAACGCGATCTCGCCGTCGAGAAGCGTGTCTAACGGAAGCCGCTCGCAGGCGCGGGCTATTTGTGAGAATTGAGCTGTAAAGTGGTTTCCTCGTCGCGACCAGAGTGTGACCCCAGACGAATCTTCGCCGGCGAGACGCCGGTATCCGTCATCTCGTTTACTAATGAACGCGTTAATAAGCTAGGATGAAGCTAAAAGTTAACTTGTTCGTTGATCCTTGAGGGGACCGACATGAGCCACGAACTTACTGTGTTTTTGTTTACCTTCGGTTTGTTTCTGGGCATGCTAGTTTTTCTGGAAATTGGCCGGCGAGCAGGCATCCGGCAGATGAAAGAAGGTTCCGAAACTGCGGGGGAAGGTGTCGGCGCAGTCGATGGTGCAATCTTCG
>WNFP01001064.1_pt1 | contig 21441 bp, 21 predicted proteins | sample 5400201 | NCBI WGS metagenome assembly WNFP01 (sample SAMN13153355, study PRJNA577476) | soil metagenome | isolation source: 115 cm saprolite under Madrone tree | place: USA:California | collected 2016-06-14
CCGAGCCCGAGTTCGGGAAGTATGCCGGCATAGACCCCTTCGGCGCCCGGCTTAAGCGCCGCCTTGCCACCGAGCGCATGCATGACCTCGCTGCAGAACTCGCCCGTGCCGCCCACCATGTAAGGCTCGGCCGTCATGGCAGTGACGATGCGCTTGGCGGCGGCGGCACGCGCCGGGGGCAGGCCCTGCGGATCGGCTAGGCGCGCCATGGCCATGGCCGTTTGGGCGATGGGGAGGGCGATGGTGGGAATCCCGCAGCCATCGACGCCGCGGGGCGCATGGGAAAGATCGAGGCCTGAAAACTGTTCCATGATGCCCAGCAGGCGCTGCTGGATGGGATGCTCGTATCGGATATAGCCCTTGGTCGGTTCCTTGAGATGCACGGCCGTGGTCAGGAAGCCGCTATGCTTGCCCGAACAATTGTTGTGGCTGGCGTCGGGCTCGATGCCGGCGCGGACCATGTCGCGCATGGCAACTTCGTTGTAGGGCATGTGGGCGCCGCATTCGAGATCGGCAGGCGACCGCCCGATGCGCTGCAGCCAGGCGCGTACCCGATCCACATGCTGCGGCTCGCCGCTGTGGGAGGCGCAGGCGAGCGCGATCTCCGCGTTGCCGAGCATGAAGGCATCGGCGGCACCACTCTCCACCAGCCCCAGGGCCAGCATCGGCTTGATCGCCGAGCGGCCGTAGATCGGCTGATCGACGTCGCCCCACTTCCGCACGACCGTTCCATCTCGATCGACTACGGCGGCATGGCAGCGATGCCGGCTTTCGACAAAATCGCCGTCCTGCTCGGCCTTGCCCCGGGTGACTTCGACGATCAAAGGCGGATGCTGATTAGTCATATCTTCGGATTTCACGGATAGGCCTCGAGAGGCGTTTATAGGGATGAAACACCTTGCCGCGCCGCAAGAGCCCATGCAAGCTTCGCCGTCATGCGCGGATATTTCGGCATCGGCGTCGAGGGCATCAGCAAGCCGATGAATCTCGGCAGCCTGTTGCGCAGCGCCCATGCCTTCGGCGCCAGTTTCACCTTCACCATTGGCGCCGCCTTCGATGCCAAGGCCGCGGCCCAATCCGATACCTCGGCGGCGGTGGCGAGTCTGCCCTTCCATGCCTACGGCGCTCTGGCGGATCTGCATTTGCCCCATGGCTGCCGGCTGGTGGGCGTCGAGTTCATGGATGATGCCGTCGATCTGCCCAGCTTCACCCATCCGCACCAGGCAGCCTATGTGCTGGGCGCCGAACGCGCGAGCCTGTCGCAGGATCTCGTCGAGCGCTGCGATTTCCTGGTGAAGATCCCCACGAAGTTCTGCGTCAATCTCGCCATCGCCGGCGCCCTTGTCATGTACGACCGGATGATCAGCCTGGGAAGATTCGCCGAACGGCCGGTGCGGACCGGCGGAGGCCAAGCGCGCCCGGCCGCCCTTGTCCATGGCGAGCCGCTGTGGAGGCGCAAGCGCAGCCGGAAGACGGTTTCAGTAGCCGAATAAGCCCGCGACGACACGGCCCAGCAGGCTGGTGGGACGGATGCCGCCTTCCACCATCACCAGGCAGAGGCAAGGGCCGTCATCATCGACGATGGACTGGTGAACGATCTCCGGCGCCGACACGTGCAGATCGCCCGGGCCGTAGCCGGTTTCGCCATCGTGATAGCCCCCGGAGAGCACCAGGACCATCTCCTGCCCGCGGTGGCCGTGATGGGGGACGGGTCGACCCGCGCCCAGCTCCATCATCCAGACTTTGGCTCCGTCGGCCTTCAGCTTCAGGGTCCGCAGGCCCGGCATGCCGAACGCCAGGTTCCCCGCGCCGCCCAGGCCTGAGACATATAGTCGCGCAGCGGCTGGGGCAGCAGGGGCGAATCGCTTTTTTCGGCGGGCTGGCGGAGCTCGGCCGCCCCGGCTCCGGCGCCACCCGGTTGAGCTCCGCCAGGGTCTTGCCCAGACTGTCGGCCCCTAAAGGTTCTTCCGACAATTCACTCAGCAATTCGCCACCCAGGGCCTCGTAATCGGCAACCTGGCGCCGGCAGGCCGGGCAGAGCGCCAGATGGGTGGCAATCATCAAAGCCGGGGCCTCGGCGATGTTGCCGGCGGCATAGCCGACCAACAACTCGTCGGCGGGGTGATGTCCCGGATGAAGGCTGGCCATTGCTCGAACGCCTCGAGCGCCCGGCGCAGCTTGGCCAAGGCTAGGCGCAGGCGCGACTTGACGGTGCCGAGCGGCAGCCGCGTCTCGGCGGCGATATCGCTTTGGACCCGATCGTCGAAATAAGCCAATCGAATCAGTGCCGCCCGTTCCTTGGGCAATGTGGCGAGCGCCCGGGCCAGGCGGCGCCCCGCTCATGGGCCAGCACTGATTCTTCGGTGCTGGGTGGCGGATCGGGCGCCAAGGCCGGGTCTTCAAGATCGATTTCCGGCCGGCGCTGGCGACGCAGGGCGTCGGCCCGCTTGTTGCGGGCGATGGTAAAGATCCAGGTCGCCACCCCGGCGCGGCGGCGGTCGAAACTGGCGGCTCGGCGCCAGACCATGACCATGGTTTCCTGCATCAACTCCTCGGCAAGAGCGATGTCGCAGCCCTGACGAATCAAATAAGATTTGAGCCGAGGAGCGAACAGGCGGAAAAGCTCGGCAAAGGCGGCGCGGTCAGCTGTCCGGGCGACGCGCTCGATCAGCTCGTCGGCCGGACTGGCCGTTTGAACCTGGGCTGGCCGGTCGCGGGTCACTGGGACATCTAGCCCCAGGATCGGAAATCGGGCAAGCCGCCGGCGGGGCCGCCAGGGCGAAAATCCCGGAAAGGGAAGCAGTGAAATTGCCTGCTGCACAACAATATGTTACGGGAACGAACCTCCGGCGGTTCAATGGCCGGGCGGAACGAATTCAGGACCTTCGGTTGAATGGCAAAGTTAGGGTCAAGACGATGATGAACTTGCTCAAGGCGGGCGGCGTGGCGGTGATTTTGGCTGTTTCGGGCCTGGCGATGTCGGGCTTGGCGGTGCCGGGCGAGACAGCCGCGGCGGCCAGCGCGCCGACGCCCATCAACAAATTCACCGATTGGACCGCGTCCACCTATGACGAGGGCGGCAAGACGCTGTGCTATGCCACGAGCGAGCCCAAGAAACAGGCCGGCAAATTCTCCAACCGGGGCAAACCATATATCGCTATCACCCATGCCCCCCAGGCCAACGTCCGCGACCAGGTGAGCTATATCGCCGGCTACGAATTCAAGCCCGACAGCGAGGTGAAGGTCACCATCGGCAAGCAGAATTTCTCGTTGGGATTGCTGCAGAAAGATCGCGCCTGGGCCAAGGATGCGGATACCGACAAGGCGCTGGTGACTGCCATGCGCAAGGGCAATACGCTGGTTATCCAGGGCGTGTCCTCGCGCGGCAATCAGATCACCGATACATATTCGCTGAACGGCTTCACCAAGGCCTATCAGGCCATCGGCACTGCCTGCAAGATTCAATAGCCAGGAGATGAGAGTCAGGCGATGAGCACGGCCGGCCACGCTGAACTCTTCGCGCCGCCAGCCGCCGACAGCGAGTCTCGCAAGAACCTGGTCGGGCTCGATCGCGCCGAACTCACCGCGGAATTGCAGCAGGTGGGCGAGCCGGCCTTTCGCGCGCGCCAGCTTTGGCACTGGATCTATCATCGCGGCCTGACCGATTTCGCCGCCATGACCACGCTCTCGAAGGATTTTCGGGCGCGGCTTGCGGCGCGTTATGTCATCGAGCGGCCGAGCGCCGTGGTCGATCGCCAATCCATCGACGGCACGCGCAAATGGCTGTTGCGCTTCGCCGACGGTCAGGAGGCCGAAACCGTCCATATCCCGGAAGAAGATCGTGGCGCTCTTTGCGTCTCCTCCCAGGTCGGTTGCACGCTGACCTGCCGCTTCTGCCACACCGGCACCCAGCGCCTGGTGCGGAATCTTTCCCCATCGGAGATTCTGGGCCAGGTGATGTTGGCCCGCGACGCGCTGGGCGAATGGCCCTCGCCGCCGGACGGGCGCCTCATCTCCAACATCGTGCTGATGGGCATGGGCGAGCCGCTCTACAACTACGACAACGTGGCCAAGGCCCTGCATATCATCATGGATGGGGAGGGCATCTCGATCTCCAAGCGCCGCATCACGCTGTCGACCGCCGGCGTGGCACCCATGATCCGGCGCTGCGGGCAGGAGCTGAACGTCAATCTCGCCATCTCGCTGCATGCGACCAACGACGAACTGCGCGATCGCATCGTGCCCATCAACAAGAAATACCCCATCGCCGAGCTGATGGATGCCTGCCGAAGCTACCCCGGCCTTACCAACGCCCGGCGCATCACCTTCGAATACGTCATGCTGAAGGGCGTCAACGATTCGCCGACCGATGCAAGGGCGCTGATCAAGCTGATCGCCGGCATTCCCGCCAAGGTCAATCTGATCCCGTTCAATGCCTGGCCCGGCGCACCCTTCGAATGCGCCAGCGACGAGGCCATTGCTGCCTTCAGCGACATCGTCTTCAACGCCGGCTATGCCAGCCCGGTGCGCACGCCGCGCGGTCGCGACATCATGGCTGCCTGCGGCCAGTTGAAGAGCGAGAGCATCCGCAAACGCAGAACCGAGCGCGACGCGACGGTCCCGGCCGCCTGATTTCGCGGGCCGCTCCTTCCTGACCTGGCGTCATCCGCCGCTCGCCACCGGCCCCTGGGCGCGGCGCAGCGGGCGCACCGCGAAGCCGGCAAATCCGGGCAGGCCGATGGCCGCGGCCGACAGCAGGATCGTGGCACCCATGCCCAGGAGGGGCAGCAGGAATCCGGCGACGGCGCCGCCCAGGGGACCGCCGGCCTGGATCGACATGCGGATGAGGGCGAAGACGCGGCCGCGCAAGGCCGGGGGAATGATGGCCATGCGCAGGGTCTGGGCCCAGATGGTCAGCGGCGAATCGAAAAAGCCCACCAGGAACAGGCCGGCGACCGCGCTCCATAGTCCGGGCAGCAGGCCAACAAGCGCGATAGCCAGGCCGGCCAGAATCTGTGCTATGGAAATTTTGATTCCCAGCCGGCGATCGGCGGGCAGCGCCCCCAGCGCCGCGGCACTCGCCGATTCCCCCGCGGCGGTTGCCGCCAGCAGCAAGCCATAAAGCGCCGAGCCGCCACCCAGGTCTTCCTGCACATAAATGGGCAGCCAGACGTTCATCGCCCCCATGCCGATGTTGAACCCGATGAACATGGCCGTGATGGCGAGCAGCACCGGATTTCCCACCAGCAGCGCGATGGCGGCACTCAGGCCCTGGGATGCCTTCGCCGCTGCTGGTGCCGCCAGTGGCGCCAGCCGGACGCCGAGAATGGCGAGCGCGAACAGGAGATAAGAGGCGACATCGACGAGCACGGTCGCTGGCGCGCCGATCAGCTCGATCAGCACACCAGCCAGCGCCGGCCCGGCAATACCGGCGATGGTATAGCTCAGGATCTCCAGGGCATTGGCGGTGGTGAGTTGGGATTCACCCACCAGCGAGGGAATCATGGCGGGGATTCCGGCCAGCGATACCATGGTCAAAAGCCCGTAGACCGCCGCTGCGGCATAGACATGCCAGACTGCCAGCTGGCCCGTGGCATAGAGCAAGGGCACGAGCGCAATGGCGAGGCCGCGCACCAGGCAATCCCAGATCATCACCTGGCGGCGATCGAAGCGATCCAGCGCCCAACCCGCCACGAAGCCGCCGATCACCACCGGGCCGGTGTAACAGATCATCAGAATGCCGAGTGCCGCTGAGGATCTGGTCTGCTGGTAGACGAACCAGATGAAGGCCATGCGCGTCATGGAATCGCCGAACATGGAGACCGAGGCGCCGAGCCAGAAGCGCCGGAAGTTCGGATTGGCGAAGACCTCGCGATATCCCGCAAACATTACCGCCTCAGCGCGATTTCAGATAGAGGCGCCGGCCCGTAGTGCTTTCGACCGCGCCATAGCCGCAGGATTCGAACATCTCCGCCACGCCGGTCCAGGCGAAGACGGGGGCAAGGGTGGCGCCCGGGCGATGCAAGGCGGGCAAGCCCTCGATCTCGCTGGCGCCGGCGCGAAAGGCCTCGGCCGTCGCCGCCCGGAGCAGCGCGGTTGCCAGGCCGTGCCGGCGCCAAACCGGCTTGATGAAAAAGCAGACAACGCTCCAGGTCGTCGGCGTCTCCTGTGCGCGATGGAAGACACGGGAGGCGGCCAGTCTGGGGAAATCGCCGCGTAGGCCGAAGCTGCACCAGCCCACCGGCTCGCCCTTGGCTTCGGCAATCAGGGCGCGAACGCGGCCGGCCGCCAACAGCTTGAAAAAGGCGCACTTGTTCGGCTCGCCCTGCATCTCACGCCAGAGCTGGCCCCCGCGCGGCAAACGCCAATGCATGCACCAGCAACCGGCGCAGGCGCCGCGGTCCCCGAAGAGAGCCTCGATGGCGCGGCGATCGGTGGGGGTGATCGCTCGAATTTTCACACCCGGCGGCGTGATCGCTCTGGTTGTGCGCTTCATCACGGGCGCCGCGAGCGGGCGAGGGCGGGCGCTTGCGCCGCGTCGAACAATTTCGCCACGGCCAATCCCGACAACGCTTCGATGGCCGCCCGGTCGAGGGAAAGGATCACCGCCTTGCCGTCGTTTTGTTCGCCCAATAATCCCGCCTGGCGCAGCTCGTGGACGTGATGGGCGACGGTGGGCTTGCTGAGGCCCAGCTGCCGGCCGAGTTCGGCCGAGGACATGGAACGGCGGGCCAGCAATCCCGCCATGGCGAAGCGCGTGGCATCGCCCAGCGCGCGAAAGACCAGGGCGACATCGCGAACCGGCAGGGCGGGGCGCGCCGCGTGCGGCCGCTCGAGGGTGAGCCGGATGCCGGGATCGAGGAAAGGAATCAGCGGGTCGGTGCGGCCGGATTCCTGTTCCAGCACTGTCCAGAACTGCAATTCATTGAAAGCCGAAGGCAGGAAATAAGCCTGGCCCAGATCGGCGAAGGGCAGGGCATAGCCCCCGCGCAGCGCGCGGATCTGTCGCCTCCGCAAGTCGAATTCAATATTGAGGCCCAAGGTCCGGCCGATGGCGGGCCAGTCGCCGCCCTCGAGCATCCCCTGGGCATGCTCCGCCGCTTTCGCCAGTTGCGGGCGCAGCCGGCGCCAATCAGCGGCGAAGACATCGCGAAGGAAAATCTCCAGCGCGCTTAGCGCATGGCCCTTGAAACCGGCGGGATCGGCGATCATGAGGGCAACGGCACGGGCTATGGGCCGCTCGCCCTCGTAGGGGTAGAGCCCCATGTATCCCAGCCATTGGCGTTTTCGCCGTGGCAATCCCGCCAGCGCGTCGATCAACGTGATATCGCCTGCCATCAACTGCGCCGCCGCCGCCCTGCTGTGCAGGAGGGCGGCCAGGAGACCCTCCACCAATTCGCCCGCCGGGCGCCGGCGGATGGCCGCCAGCACCTTGCCGGGGTCGGCTTCCGGGGGTTGCAATCCCGGGGCATCGAAAAACAGGATCCAGAGTTCGGGGCAACCGCCCAACACCGCCTGCGCGCGATGGAATTCGGGCGGCAGCATCTTGCGCACCCTCTGCCGCCATTCGGGATGGCGCCGCGCCTTGTCGCCCAGCGCCGACCAAAGAGCCAGGAACAGTTCGAACCGCGGGCTGATTGATATCTGCCAGGCGAAGGTGGGCATGGGCCCTCCGACGATACCGGGTAGCGACTTTAGTTAGCTTATTATAGAACATGTGAGCCGTCAAGATGACTCCCTGGGACAGCCTTCGGGTCGGCATGGCGCGGGCGCGCCGGCCGATCGCCATCCGCTATGGCGTCCGGGTTTGGAAACGGCTTGGCAGCGGCTAATCTCCGGCGGTTGCGAGAGGGCCCGGCGAAGGCTTGATCGTCGTCAACCAGGTTCTTAAACGGCTCATTGGAGTATTGGATTTCTCATGACCTTCCCCCGGGAATTTCTCGCCAAACTCGCCACCCCCTGTCTCGTCGTCGACCGCGCCGCGGCGGATCGCAATATCGCCCGCGCCGCGGAATATTTCGCCAAGCGGCGCATCAAGCTCCGGCCGCATTTCAAGGCCCATAAATGCACGGCCTTGCTGCGCCGGCAGATCGACGCCGGCAGCTGCAGCGGCGTTACTTGTGCGACACCCTACGAGGCCGAGCTGCTTGCCGAGAAGGGCTTCGAGGAGATCCTGGTGGCCAATCAGGTCATCGACCGGGCCGGTCTGGCGGCGGTTGCGCGCGCGGCCAAGCATACGCGAATTACCGTTGCGGTGGACACAATCGCTCATGTCCAGGCGCTGGAGAAAACGGCCGTGGCGGCGGGCGTCTCCCTTGGCGTGCTGATCGAAGTCGATGTCGGCATGGGTCGGTGCGGTGTGGTCTATGGCAGCAAGGCACTGCTCGACCTGGCGGCGGAAATCCGCAACCTGCCCCATCTCGAATTCCTCGGGCTGCAAGGCTATGAGGGCCATGTGACGATGCGCGAGGACCGCGCGCTGCGCTGGACCGCGGCATGGCAGGCCTCGGAAACGTTGAGGGTCGAGCGTAAGCGCCTCGAGGACGCTGGGTTCGTCTGCGCCATCGTTTCGGGCGGTGGGACCGGTACCTTCGATGTTTCCAGCGAGGCCGGCGTGTTGGACGAAATCCAGGCGGGCTCCTACGTTCTGATGGATGGCCGGTATGGCTCGCTCGATCTGCCCTTTGAGAATGCGCTTTACTGCGCGGCCACGGTGCTCAGCCGGCGCACCGCCGATGCCGGCGTGCTGAATGCGGGATTGAAATCGCTCAGCGCGGAATACGGCATGCCGAAATCGGTGACCCCGGGAATCCAGGTCATTTCGCTGTCGGACGAACATGCGCGGTTTTCGGTGAAGCCCGATATAAATGTCGCCGTCGGCGACTCAGTGCTGCTGATCCCGGCGCATATCGATCCGGCCATCAATCTGCATGACGCCATGGTGGTCTGGACCAGCGGAAACGGCATCGAGCTTTGGCCCGTCGACGGCCGGCGCAAAGCGGACACGTTGATCGCCTGAGAGGCTCGCTGAAGCTCGACTCCGGCTTCGGCGAAGTCCTTGCCGGCCGGCGGCCAATCCCTATACTCCCGCCGCCTTTAGCGCCGCCCTATCGAGGATTTCCGCCATGAAGCGCGATATTAAGAAAGTCGTGCTCGCCTATTCCGGTGGGCTCGACACCTCCGTCATCCTGAAATGGCTGCAGACGACATATGGCTGCGAGGTGGTGACATTCACCGCCGATTTGGGCCAGGGCGAGGAACTGGGCCCGGCGCGCCGCAAGGCCGAAATGATGGGCATCAAGGAAATCCATATCGAGGATCTGCGCGAAGAGTTCGTGCGCGACTTCGTCTTCCCCATGTTCCGCGCCAATGCCCTCTATGAGGGCTGCTATCTGCTGGGGACATCCATTGCACGCCCCCTGATCGCCAAGCGCCAGATCGAGATCGCGCGGGCCAGCGGCGCCGACGCCGTCGCTCATGGCGCGACGGGCAAGGGCAACGACCAGGTCCGCTTCGAACTCAGCTATTACGCCCTCAACCCGGACATCAAGGTGATCGCGCCTTGGCGCGAATGGGAGTTGGATTCGCGCAGCAAGCTGCTGGAATTCGCCGAGCGCCACCAGATTCCCATAGCCAAGGACAAGCGGGGCGAGGCGCCGTTCTCGGTCGATGCCAATCTTTTGCATATCTCGGCCGAGGGCAAGGCGCTGGAAGACCCCTGGCATGAGCCGGAGGAATTCGTCTACAGCCGCACGGTGGCCCCCGAGCAGGCGCCCGACAAACCGACCTATGTGGAAATCGAATTCGTCAAGGGCGACGCGAACGCCGTCGACGGCGTCCCACTGTCGCCGGCCCAGTTGTTGACCCGGTTGAACGAATTGGGCGGCGCCAACGGCATCGGCCGGCTCGATCTTTTGGAGAACCGCTTCGTGGGCATGAAGAGCCGCGGCGTCTACGAGACGCCGGGTGGCACCATCCTGGCCGCGGCTCATCGCGGCATGGAGAGCATCACGCTGGAACGCGGCGCCATGCATCTCAAAGACGATGTGATGCCGCGTTACGCGGAGATGATCTACAATGGCTTCTGGTTCAGCCCGGAGCGCGAGATGCTGCAGGCCCTGATCGACAAAAGCCAGGAGCATGTCGAGGGGACGGTGCGGCTCAAGCTCTACAAGGGTTCGGCCAGCGTGGTCGGCCGCAAATCGGCGAAATCCCTCTATAGCCTAGCCCACGTTACTTTCGAGGCCGACAAGGTCTACGACCAGCGCGACGCCGAAGGCTTCATCAAGCTGAATGCGCTACGGCTGCGCCTGTTGAAGCGAGGCCGCCAATAGCGCCTGATCGTCTTAAGCCAATCCGGCTTAAGACGTGAATCAGCCGCTGGTTTGTTGAACTGGAGCAAGATTCACCAAACGACGCGGCGCCCGTCGAGCCGCAGGCGCCTGGCAGGGAAAAAGAGGGTGGCGGTCGTGCCCTTGCCGGGTGTGCTTTCGATGAGCAGGCGCCCGCCATGCATTTCGATCAGCCGCTTGGCGATGGGCAGGCCGAGGCCCAAGTCCGGCGTGCGGCGCGCCAGGCGGCTGTCGACCTGAACGAAGGGCACCACGGAATCTTCGATTTCGCGCGGGTTCATTCCCACGCCGGTGTCGGCGACGGTCATGGTCAATTCGCCCTCGGCAGTGAACCGCGCGCCGAGGCGCACCGCGCCGCCCGAGAGCGTGAACTTGATGCCGTTGGCCAGGAGACTCACCAGCATCTGTTTGACCGCACGCTCGTCGGCATGGAGCGGGGGCAGAATCGAAAAATCGTCCGAAGCCAGGTTCACGCCGGTCTTGTCGGCGATGGGCCGGACCAGCGTCAGCGCCTCGGCCGATATGGCGGCGAGATCGACCTTCTCCTCGTGCAATTCGAAACGACCGGATTCGATGCGCGACATGTCGAGCACGTCATCGATCAGGCGCAGCAGGTGCTGGCCGCTCTGGTGGATATGGCTGATGTATTCGCGATATCGGGCGCGTCCCAATGGCCCCAGAAGCTCAAGGCGCATGACGTCGGCGAAGCCGATGATGGCGTTGAGCGGCGTGCGCAGCTCGTGACTCATATGGGCCAGAAACTCCGACTTCACCCGGCTCGCCCATTCGACCGCGCCTTTGGCCTCGCCCAGGCGGAGATTGAGATTGGAGAGCTCGGTCCGGATGCTGTGCCCGCTGCGGAACTGGCGAACGATCATGGCGATGAAGATAAGCGTGCTGACGGCCAAGCCGGCGAACAGGCCGGCGAAAACGACAAGGAGATTGAGCAGGCGGGCTCGCGCCTGCTCGGCCTGACGGGCCGAGATCTGCTGCATGGCCGAGGCGAGACGGTTGAGCGTGATTTCCGAGGCCTCGGTGGCCTCGATCAACGCCGGCAATACCCGCTTGTCGCCAGTCACCAACTGTTCGATCGTGGGCTCCAATCTGGCGATTTCATCGACGAACTGCCGCCAGATCGCGCGAGTTTCCGGGCTCTCGCGCAAGCTGGCGAAGCCATCCACCGCAGCCAGCAGGCGGACGCGGCTTGTAATGATATCGAAGCGAAACCCGACCTGCTTTCGCCCTGTGTTGTCGGCGGCCCCGCGAAGGCGCAGCGTTTCTTCGAAGCGATAGAAGTCGGTTTTCAGTTCCTCTGATGCCCAGGCGAGGCTGAGGCTGGCGTTGCCGCTCGTCTGGCGATACTCGCGTACGGTGAGGACGAAGGTGGCCATGCTGGTGGCCAGGAATAAAGCGACCATCGCGCCGAACAGCCAATGCCGGCGCCCGAGGCGCCGACCGGCGGCAAGCGCGGCCGAAGATCGACGGGCAGATGGCTTGGCTGTTTGTTCAGATAAGGGCACGGCGGTTAATGGTCCATGTTCTTGTCCTTGCCGCAGCACGATCCGGCATCCGAACCAGGGCCGGTCTATCCACCTATTGAGGGGAGACCGATCCACCCGAACGCATGGCGGAATCGGCATCGAGCCCTTTCTGACTGCCAGCCGCCTCGTCAGAGGCGTCGGGGTCGCCGTTGCCGGCGACGTCCCGCGGCGGGACGTCAGTCGGCGGTTGCTCCTCCGACAATAGCGAGGCGAGCGGCGCCGAACCGGGCTTTCCCACATAGACCGCGCCCAATTGCAGAACGCAGCGCGTGAAGACGCTTTCGGTCCACAACGAGGCGTCGCGATCGAAGGGATAGACGATCAGCACCGGCCCCATGTCGCGCACGCCAAGGTATTTGCCGTTGCCCTTGAGCGCGAAAATTACGTCGTGGTCGACAAAATCCTTGATCGGAATTTCCACCAGATAATTGTTCATCGATATGGCAGTGATGTGATCGCCTCGCGCGCCGACGTAATTCAACAGATCGCGCGCGAGAACGCCTTCGAAGCGGCTGGTGCCTTCGGTCCAGGGAGTCGCCGTGACCAGACTGGTAAGCCCGATCTGCTTCAACATGTCGAGATCGAAGCTGGCCCGATCGGGTCCATTGGCGCGCGTGATGTCCCCTGTGACGACGAGCAGGACGGGGCCCTTGGGCTGGGGCAACAAATCGCCCGCCTGCGCAGCCCCGCTGAAGGCCAGACATAGAAGGGCAATCGACGCAGCCTCTCGCCATGCCGAGGTGGCAACCCCGGGCCGCCGTCCGACTCCCGATCCATTCATTTGCTCCTCACCATCCCGCGTCGCGAGGTTCCCCGACCGGCGCCAGCGGAATCAATCGGGATAATAGCGCCTTGGACCGGCATTGCCATGACAAAGCCACGCGAGTCCTAGCGCTTCCGATCGGCCTCGGTCGCGTTGAATATTCGGGAGGAATCGGTTCTCCTGAGCCATGGTCGAGCCCGCGTTCACCGGTTATCTGGCGCCCGAAGAACATATGGCGGATATGTTGGCCGAATTGGGCGAAGACGCCGAGCTGCACGGCCGATTGGCCTTTGCCCCGGGGCCGGCTCGCCAGATCGCCTGGGTCGCCAATGTCTGGCACGACCCGCGGCGGATTCCAATCGCTTCCATTGCCGATGGGGCGCGGGCGTTGCGCGCCATCCAGCGCAATTGGGCCCTCTATGCCTTCGGCCTGCATCGGCGCGCCAGCCTGATCGGCGACCGCCTGCCTCATGTCAGCGCCAGGCCGCTGAACTTCCCCGCGGCATCGCCCGAAGCGCCACTGGGTTCCTGGACCCTGCTGGACGCGAACACGATCCTCGCTTCGGCGCATTGTTCGAGCCCCTTTCCCAACGGCGAGATCCGGTTCGTGGAAGACCGCGGCGGCCCGCCCAACCGCGCCTATCTGAAATTATGGGAGGCGCTGACCATCGCCGGCCGGCACCCGGGCTGCGGCAGCCTTTGCCTCGACCTCGGCAGCAGCCACGGCGGCTGGAGTTGGGCCCTGCACAAACTGGGCGCGCGCGTGATCAGCGTCGACAAGGCGCCGCTCGAACCGTCGATCGCGGCGCTGCCCGGCATCGACTTTCGGCGGGCAAGCGCCTTCTCCCTCGATCCTGCCGCCATCGGCCCCATCGACTGGCTGTTCAGCGATGTCATCTGCTATCCGGCGCGGCTCTTGCGTCTGGTCGAGACTTGGCTCGCCAGCGGGCTGGCGCGCAACTTCGTCTGCACCCTGAAGTTCCAGGGCGCGACCGATATGGAGACGGCCGGGCGTTTTGCCGCTATTCCCGGCTCGCGCTTGGTCCACCTTTGCCACAACAAGCACGAATTGACCTGGATCAAGCTTGCACAGTCGGGAGGTTGAATGAGCGAACACTACGGCCGGGCGGAAGCCTTGCCCAAGATTTTGGCGCGGATCGACGAGGTATCGCCCGGCGATCTATCGCCGGATATTCTGGCGCCGCTGGATCAATTCCACAGCGGCGGGTTGCCGGCCACGCGCGAGCTTGCGAACCTGGCCGCGATAAGGCCGGGCGAGACGGTGCTCGACGTGGGCTGCGGGGTCGGCGGGCCGGCCCGGGTCCTGGCCGCCGAGCATGGCGCCCGGGTCCGCGCCGTCGATCTTTCTCCGGCCTATGTGGAGATCGGGCGCGCGCTGTCGAAGAAAAGCGGCATCGCCGTCACCTTCGAAACCGCCAACGCCCTCGAGCTCCCCTTCGCCGATGGGTCGTTCGACATGGTCTGGACCCAGCATGCCAGCATGAACATCGCCGACAAGCCGCGGCTCTACCGCGAGTTGCGGCGCGTCCTGCGGCCCGATGGGCGGCTGGCCTTTCACGACCTGCTCGTCGGCGAAAAGCCCGGCCCCCTGCAGTTTCCCGTGCCCTGGGCCGATCGGGCCGAGGAGAGCTTCCTGATCGGGGCGAAGGATTTGCGGGCGCTGCTTCTGCATTGCGGCTTTCGCGAAAGGCTCTGGCAGGATCGGACCGCTGCGACCTTGGCCTTCTTCGATAGGATGCCGGCGCCCACGGCGGCGCCTCCGCCCTTGGGCATCCATCTGCTGCTCGGCCCCGAGTTTCCCACGATGGCGGCGAATGTCCGGCGAAACCTGGGCGAGGGTCGACTTGGCGCGGCGATGGCGGTCTATGCGGCCGGCCCGACCCGCGGATAGCACTAGCACTCGGTTCGTCAGCCCGCCGCGGGCCCGTATAGAAGGCAGTTAACCGTATGGGGCGATCCTGGCTCGCCGATATCCACCGTGAGCGGCACTTCTCGGGGGCATCGCTCGAAGGCCTTGGGACAGCGGGGATGGAAGGGGCAGCCCGGAGGCGGATCCTCGGGATTGGGCGCATCGCCGCTCAGGATGATGCGCTCGCGCCGGCGCTCCACATCGGGTTGGGGAATGGCCGAGATCAAGGCTTCGGTATAGGGGTGCGCGGCGCGCCGATATAGGGCTGCGGTCTCGGCGGTCTCGACCACGCGGCCCAGGTACATGACCGCCACTCGGTCGCTGATATGCTCGACCACAGCGAGATCGTGGGAGATGAAAACGTAGGAAAGATTTAACCGGGCCTTCAATTCGATCAGCAGATTCAGGATCTGCGACTGGATCGAGACGTCGAGCGCCGAGACCGGTTCGTCGGCCACGATCAATTTCGGCTCAAGCGCCACGGCGCGCGCAATGCCGATCCGCTGGCGCTGGCCGCCGGAAAATTCATGGGGATATCGCGCCGCGGCATCGCTCTCCAATCCTACGATGTCCAACAGCTCGGCCACGCGCCGGCGTCGCGAGGCGCGATCGCCGATGTCGTGGATCACCAGCGGTTCGGCGATACTGTCGCCCACGGTGAAGCGCGGATCGAGGGAGGCATAGGGGTCTTGAAAAATCGGCTGCATATGGCGACGCAGCCGCCGCAGGCGCCCCGCCGACACCGTCGCCAGATCGACGCCGTCGAAAAGCACTCGGCCGGCGCTGGGCGCATGCAGGCCCAGGATCAGGCGGCCCAGCGTCGACTTGCCCGAACCCGATTCCCCAACGATGCCCAAGGTCTCGCCCGGCTTCAGGCTCAGGCTGACGCCGTCCACGGCGCGCAATACCCGGCCGTCCTTGGCGCGGAAATCCTTGGACACCCGATCGAGTTCGACCAGCGCGCTCACGGCGTGGGATTCCAGCAGGCGGCCCTGTGGTTCTCGCCCTGCGTGGTCAGTTCCGGCCGCTCGCCGCGGCAGCGTGGCAGGGCGCGCGGGCAACGCTCGGCGAAGCTGCAGCCCACCGCGCGCTTTCCCGGCGGTGGCACAGTCCCGGGAATCGTGGGGAGCTTACCGCCCTTGGCGACCAGCCGCGGCATGGCCGACAAAAGGCCGCTGGTATAGGGGTGCCGCGGGTGCCGGAAAAGCTCGGCCGCGGTCGCCTGTTCGACGATCCGCCCGGCATACATCACCACCACCTGGTCGCACATTTCGGCGACCACGCCCAGATCGTGGGTGATCAGCAGCAATGCCATGCCCATCTCGCGCTTGAGGCGGCGAAGCAGCTCCAGGATCTGGGCCTGGATGGTGACGTCCAGTGCCGTGGTCGGCTCGTCGGCGATGAGAAGCTGCGGGCGACAGATGAGGGCAATTGCGATCATCACCCGCTGGCGCAGGCCCCCGGAAAGCTGGTGAGGGTATTGATCGAGGCGGCGTTCGGGCGCGCCAATGCCCACAAGACGCAGCATCTCGAGGGCCTGGCGCCGGGCCTCGGCATGGCCGGTCTTGCGATGCAGGCGCAGCACCTCCTCGATCTGATAGCCGATGGAGAGCACGGGATTGAGGCTGGTCATGGGCTCCTGGAAGACCATGCCGATGCGATCCCCCCGCAAGGCGCGCATGGCCTCGGGCGCGAGATCCAGCAGATCGGCGCCTTCGAACAGGATGCGCCCGGCCAGCGCGCGCGAGGGCGGGCTAGGCAGCAGGCGCATGATGGACATGGCGGTGACGCTTTTGCCGCAGCCCGATTCGCCGACCAGGCCGACGGTCTCGCCGGCGCCGACGCTGAAGCTCGCTTCCTCCACGACGCGCCGCTGGCCCTGCTCGGTATCGAAGGCGACGGTCAGGCCTTCCACCTCCAGCAGCGGCCCGGCGGGCGCGCCCGCGCTATCCGGCATCATCGTCGCCCGCGATGCGCGCCCCGCGTCCGATCGTCCTACTCGAAGACGACGCGGGGAAAATAGAAGGAGACCACCCAGTTCGGGAGATCGACGATTTCGCTGATTCGGAGATCGCCGGCAACGCTGCACAGCATGTAGGCATCGCTCGCCGCGATCTTGTGGCGATATGTCAGCAGATCGATCATGCCGGATACCGCATCGCGCGCGCCCTGCATCAGATCGGGGCCGATACCGGTGGTGACGTCATAGCCCTTGGCGTCGGCCCGATGGTATTCGCCGCCCCGCACGCGATAGCGGGGAAATTTGATCTTGGCCTTTTTCACCAGCTCGAATTTCGCGGCCACATTCATCTGGCTTTCGATGGCGGTGCCGCAGACCTCGCCGTCGCCCTGGGCGGCATGGGTATCGCCCACGGAGAACAGGCCGCCGGCGACCTCCACCGGCAGATAAAGTTCGGTCCCCGTCGTCATGTCACGGATATCCATGTTTCCGCCCACGCGGCGCGGCGGCACCACGCTGTGCTGGCCGGCTTCCGCCGGCGCCAGGCCGATGGTGCCGCAGAAGGGTTTGAGCGGCACGCGCCCGCCGGGGCCGAAGGCCGCGGGCGCCAGGCTGCTGGTGTTGTATTTCCAGATATGGAGCGCCGGCTCCTTGAACTGGGCGGCCAACAGGCCGAAGCCCGGGATGCAGGCGGTCCAGCCCCAGCCGCTGGGGGTGAACTCCAGCAACGTCACCTTGATGGCATCGCCCGGCATGGCGCCGTCGATATAGATCGGGCCGCAAACAGGATTGACTTTGCCGAAATCCAGCTTGGGGATGTCAGCCACGGTTGATTTTTGGGTGATCTGCCCGCCGGACGAATCCGTGGTCTTGAATTCGATGGTCTCGCCGGGCGCGATGGAGAGCACGGGCGTGATCGCATTGTTCCATCCCAGATGGCTCTGATGGATCGTGTGATTGCAGGTCGCAGCCATAGCGTCGCACTCCGTGGCAGAGGTTTTAGGGGACTCGAACGAACCGCGGCCGGACCTGTGTCCGGCCGCGGCAATTGTCGACCCTTCGGATCGCGCGTGTCTATCCTCTACTGCGCGTCCTTGGCGTAGATGTATTCGTAGTTCACCGGAATATGGATCGGCTCGATGAACAGGCTCGGATCGCCGGTGAGGCGCGCCGAATGCATGGTATAGCGCTGCTCGTTCATCACCGGAACCCAGGGCGCATCCTTCATGACGTCGTTGAAGATGGCCTTCCAGGCCTCGGCTCGCGCGCCCTGCTGGTTGACCGCGACCATCGAATCGGCGGCGGCCGCCCGCTTGTCGAGGTCGGGATTGCAGTACCAGGGCCAGTTCCAGCCGCCCTTCACCGCCCCGACGCAGCCCAGGATCACGGTGTAGAAGTCGGAGGGATCCGGGAAGTCGGCGATCCAGGCCATGCCGCCCGACCAGATCATGGGAGCCTGGCCTTCGGTTCCGCCGGCCTCGATCACGGCGGCACCCGACAGGCTCTTGATATCGGCCTTGATGCCGATGCCGGCCAGATCCTGCTGGATCGCCTGCGCGATGCGGGGTTGGGGATCGATGTCCGTGGCATAGAGCGTGGTCGAGAAGCCATCGGGATATCCGGCTTCGGCGAGCAGCGCCTTGGCCTTGGCCGGATCGTAGGGATAGCCCTGATGGGCGGTGTCATAGCCGGGCAGCGAGGGCGGCAGGACCTGATTGGCCGGCTTGGCGCGGCCGTTGATGATCTGGATCACGCGAACCTTGTTGATCGCCATGTTCACGGCCTGGCGCACCTTCAGATTGTCGAAGGGCTTCACCTTGACGTTCATGGTGACGTAGTCGGTGTTCATCTGCGCGCCGGCGACCCAGAGGTCCTTGTTGGCCGGATCGCTTGTGACCTGCAGGAACTGCGCTGGCGGAATGCCGTCGCCCAGCAGATCGACCTCGCCCTTCTGCAGGCGCAGCAATGCGACAGTCGGGTCCTGCCCGAACTCGAAGGTAATCTGGTCGAGATAAGGCACGCCCGCGATGTGATAATCCTTGTTGCGGGCGAGCACGAGTTTCTGTCCCAGCTTCCATTCGACGAATTTGAAGGTGCCGGTGCCCACCGGATGATGGCCGAAATCGGCGCCGTATTTCTCGACTTCCTCCTTCGGCACGACGAAGGCGAAGTTGATCGCCATGATGTGCAGGAACGTGGCATCGGGCCGCGTCAATGTGAAGACGACGGTCATAGCGTCCGGTGTCGCCAACCCCGAGAGCGAGGTGGTCTTGCCCGCGGCCACGTCGTCATAGCCTTTGATGGTGCCGAAATATCCCGCGCCCGGGCATTGGGTCTTCGGGTTGACCGCGCGCTCGATGGAATATCTGACGTCCGCCGAGGTCAGGGCGCGGCCGTTATGGAACTTGAGGCCCGGCCGCAGCTTGAAGGTATAGGTCATGCCATCGTCGGAGATGGAATAGCTCTCGGCCAGATCGGGGGTCAGTTCCGTGGTCCCGGGCTTGTAGTCCATCAAGCCGCTGAAGATGCTTTTGATGATCGACCAATTGTTCCAGTCATAGCCGATGGCGGGATCCAGCGTGGCGAGGTCGTCCTTGAAGGTGACGACTGCGGCACCCCCCTGCTTGGGTTGGTCGGCGGAGGCCGTCGCGCTAAGCGCGGGCGACAGCAGGATACTGGCCGCGAGCGCACTCGCCGCAAGTATCGAATGTTTCAGGTTCGGCATGGATGAGTCCTCCCAGAACTACCTGTTAGCGATTTCTCGTTGGCAACATATCATCGCAATCTGACCCGCGGGTCAATCAAGGGGGTGACAAGATCGGCCAGCAGATTGCCGATGACGATGGCAACGGCCGCCACCAGAGTCACCCCCATGATGATGGGCGAATCCACCCGCTGGATGGCCTGCCAGGCAAGCTGGCCGATCCCGGGCCAGCCGTAGACGGATTCGACCACCACGGCACCCCCCATGAAAGTGCCGATATCGAGGCCCACCATGGCCACGGCCGGCAGGATGGCGTTGCGCAGCGCGTGGATCATGACCACGCTGCGCTCGCCGAGGCCCTTGGCCCGGGCGGTGCGGATATAATCCTGGCGCATCACCTCCACGAGGTTGGAGCGCAAGACGCGGGCATACCAACCGCCCCCGCCGATCCCCAGGGTCAGTGCCGGCAGGATCAGATGACTGATGCCGCCATAGCCGCTGAGCGGGAACCAGCCGATCACATAGGCGAAGACATAGAGCAGGATCAGGCCCACGACGAATTGCGGCGCCGAGACGCCGGCAAAAGCCATGATCATGATTCCGCGATCGACCTTGCCCCGGCGCGCCGCCGCCAGAATGCCCAGCGGAATGCCGATGAGCAGCTCGAAGAAGATGGCGCCCAGCATGAGCAGAAGGGTGGCCGGCAGTCGGCTGCGGATCAGCTCGCCCACGTCGGATTTCTGGATATAGGAGCGGCCGAGATCGCCCTGGAAAAGACGGCCGACATATATCGCATAGCGTTCCGGCAGCGGCCGATCGAGGCCCATCTCGTGCCGGATCGAGGCCACCGTCTCCGGCGTGGCGTTGTGACCGGCCACCTGGCGCACGGGATCAGCCGGGAAGATGTAGATCAGACAAAACGTGATGGTGACCACGCCCAGCAGGATCAGCGCGGAGGCGACAAAGCGCCGGGCGAGGTATTTGATCATTGGCCGCGCCCCCTCGCCGTGGGATCGAAGGCATCGCGCAAGCCGTCGCCCACGATGTTGCAGGAGAGCGCCAGCAGCAGGATGGCAATCCCGGGGAAGAACACCAGCCAGGGCGCGGTCAGGAAATAGGACTGGCTTTCGTTGATGATGTTGCCCCAGGAGGGCGTGGGCGGGCGCACGCCGATACCTAGGAAGGAGAGGGCCGCCTCGAACAGCACGGTGGTGGCCACGCCGAGCGTTCCCCAAACCACGAGAATCGGAGTCAGATGGGGCAGGATATGGCGCAGCACCACCCGCGGCCAGGCGGCACCCAGCGCGCGGGTCGCCTCGATATAATCGCGGGCGGCGAGCGAGGTGGTTTCCGTATAGACGATGCGGGCCACCTGGACCCAATTCACCATCGCGATGACCATGGCGACGATCCACAGGCTGGGCTCGAAAATGGCGGCGAGCGCAATTGCCAATAGCAAGGCGGGAAAGGCCATCATCAGATCGGTAAAGCGCATCAGCACGAAACCGATGGGCCCCTGCAAATATCCCGCGGTGATGCCGATGAAGGCGCCCAGCGCCACCGCCGCGAGATTGGCGGCAACCCCGATCTCCAGCGAGGCCCGCGCCCCGAAGATGAGGCGCGACAAAAGATCGCGGCCCAGCAGATCCGTGCCGAGCAGATAGTGGCTGCCCGGCGGCAGCGGCGCGCCCTGCAGGGTCAGCCCGTCGAAGAACTGCGCTGAGGGATCGAAGGGCGCCAGCCAGGGCGCCGCGATCGCCATGGCGATCAACAGCACAAGCACCACCAGCGCGCCCAGTGCCACGCGATTGCGACGAAATCTCTTCCAGGCTTCGCCCATGTCCGTTCCCCGGAGCCGGCCGGATGTTAATGGCCGTTCCCCGGGGCCGGCCGGATGTTAATGCCTCGATCGCGCTCCCGCCACAGGGGAGTCATTCGCGAATTCAAGATCGGTTATCCGTGCTTACGAGACGGCGGCCATGACGGAATGAGCGCGCATCGACAGCCACGGCCTCGAGCAGGGCAATCGCATTTGGGCTCTCCGACCTCTCAGTTGCCGTCATTCCCGCGCAAGAGGTTGTGAAGAAATTGTTCGGATTGCCGATTCGTGATTCACTTTCCGGGAATTGATCTTGGCGAGGGTGAACATGGACAGGGGCAAGGCGCGGGTTGTTGGGCCGGATCGCTCGCA
>WNFP01001066.1_pt1 | contig 21431 bp, 26 predicted proteins | sample 5400201 | NCBI WGS metagenome assembly WNFP01 (sample SAMN13153355, study PRJNA577476) | soil metagenome | isolation source: 115 cm saprolite under Madrone tree | place: USA:California | collected 2016-06-14
TATCGCGGGCTCGACAAGGTGGTGCGGACGACCGTGCTCAGCTTCGAGCCGCCGCCCCAGGAATTGATGGCCGGCGCCGCCACGTACCGGCTCACGGTGCCGGCGGGCGGCCGGATCGAGCTGGCGGTCACGGTCGCCACCGTGGAGACCGAGGCCCCGCCCGAATCGCGCCTGAGCCTTCCCGAAATCGTGCGGCGACGCCGGGACGAAAACCAGAGGCGCTTCCAGGAGACGACGCGGATCACCACATCCCACGAGGGCCTCACGGGGTGGCTCCGTCGCTCGCGCGGCGACCTGCACATGCTCGTCACGGAGACGGCCGACGGCCCCATTCCGTACGCCGGCATCCCGTGGTACGTCGCGCCGTTCGGCCGGGACAGCCTGATCACCGCTCTGCAGATGCTGCCGTTCGAGCCGCAGATCGCGCGCGGGACGCTGAGGTTTCTGGCCCGGCACCAGGGCACGCGCGACGAACCCTTCACCGACCAGGAGCCCGGCCGCATCCTGCACGAGCTGCGCACGGGCGAGATGGCGGCCTGCCGCGAGATCCCGTTCATCCCGTACTACGGCTCCGTCGATGCGACGCCGCTCTTCGTCATGCTGCTGGCGGAGTACGTGCGCTGGACGGGCGACTGCGCGCTGGCGCTCGAGCTGTGGCCCGCGCTCGAGCTGGCGCTCGGGTGGATCCTCGGCCCGGGCGAAGGCGACGGCTATCTCGCCTACGCATGCCGCTCGCCCACGGGGCTGGGGAACCAGGGATGGAAGGATTCGCACGACGCCATCATGCACGCCTCCGGCGAGCTCGCCGCCTCGCCCGTCGCGGTGGTCGAGGCTCAGGGGTACAAGTACGCCGCGCTCCTCGGAGGCGCCGAGCTGGCGGAGCTCCTCGGGCGCGGCGAGTCGGCCCCGGCCCTTCGCGCGACCGCGCGCCGTCTCCGCGAGCGCTTCGAAGCCGACTTCTGGGAGGACGGCCAGGGGTTCTATGCCCTGGCCCTCGACGGCGAGGGACGGCCGTGCCGCGTCACCGCCTCGAATCCGGCCCACTGCCTCTGGACGGGCATCGCCGCGGAGGGACATGCGAAGGCGATGGCCGATCGGCTCACGGCCGAAGACATGTTCTCGGGCTGGGGGCTCCGCACGCTGTCGGCGGGCGAGAGGCTGTACAACCCCATGAGCTATCACAACGGCTCGGTATGGCCCCACGACACGGCCATCGCCGCTGCCGGCCTCCGGCGTTACGGGCAGTTCGATGCTTTCATCTCGATCGCCACCGCGCTCTTCGACGCCGCGCTCGAGTGTGAGAACTCGCGCATGCCCGAGCTCTTCTGCGGATTCGCGCGGGCGCCGGGGCTGGGGCCGACCCGCTATCCGGTGGCGTGCTCGCCCCAGGCGTGGGCGGCCGGGGTACCCTTTCATCTCCTGGGCGCAATGCTGGGTCTCTCGCCTGACGCCCGGGACAACCGGATCAACCTCATCCACCCCGTCCTGCCCCCGTGGCTGGACTGGGTGGAGATCAGGGACCTGCGCCTCGGGGAATCGCGCCTCGACCTCGTCGTCTCGCGAGGGAGCCAGACCGCGGCCGTGGAGCTGCTCTCCCGCCGGGGCAACGCCGAGCTGGTCGTCAGGCGGTGAAGCCCGCCCGCATCGGCGCGAGCCGGGAGGTCAGGAGCCGGCGTCATCGCCGGGCGCTCGAGCTGCTGGCACGGCTGGACATCCCGTTTCTCGTGGGCGGTGGCTACGCGCTTCGCCGCTACACGGGAAGCGTGCGGGGCACGAAGGACCTCGACGTCTTCGTGCGGCGGTGCCACGCCCTCGCGCTTCTCAGTGGGATGTCCGAGGCCGGCTTCGAGACCGATCTCACGTTCCCGCACTGGCTCGGCAAGGCGCGGATCGAGGGCGACTGCATCGACGTGATCTACAGCTCGGGCAACGGGCTCGCCGACGTGGACGACCTGTGGTTCACGCATAGCCATCCCGCCACCGTCCTTGGCGTGACGGTCAGGCTGTGCCCGCCCGAGGAGATGATCTGGTCCAAGGCTTTCGTCATGGAGCGCGAGCGGTTTGACGGCGCGGACATCTCGCACTTGATCCGGGTCTTCGGCCCGCGCCTGGACTGGCGACGGCTGATGGGCCGGTTCGGGCCGCACTGGCGGGTTCTCATGAGCCACGTGATCCTCTTCGGCTTCATCTATCCCGGCGAGAGGGCGGCTGTTCCGCCCGAAGTCATGCGCGAGCTGAGCCGCCGGCTCGAGCGCGAGTCGGGCCGCGCGCCGTCGAACGGGCGCCTGTGCCAGGGCACGCTCCTGTCCCGGGAGCAGTACCTCGCCGACATATCGAAGTGGGGCTACGAGGATGGACGACTCGCGCCGTACGGGCAGATGACGGCCGAGGACGTCGAGCGCTGGACCGCCGCGATCGAGCCCGAGAAGGGAGAAGACGATGCGCCTGGCGGCGGTCGGTGACATCCATTGCAAGAAGGCGTCCCAGGGGGCTTTCGAGTCGCTCTTCGCTGCCATGGCCGCCGCGGCCGACGTCCTCGTGCTGTGCGGAGACCTGACCGACTACGGACTCCCGGAGGAAGCGCGTGTGCTCGCCAAGGAGCTGGACGCCGCGAAGGGCGCGCCGATCGTCGCCGTGCTGGGCAATCACGACTACGAGTCCGGAGAGCCCGACAAGGTCAAAGCGATCTTGGGCGACGCGGGCGTGACCATGCTGGACGGCGAGGCCTGCGAGATCGACGGCGTGGGCTTTGCGGGCGCGAAAGGATTGGGAGGAGGCTTTGGCGAGCGAGCGCTGCAGCCCTGGGGCGAAGACCTCATCAAGCAGTTCGTCCGGGAGACGGTGGACGAGTCTCTCAAGCTCGAGTCCGCGCTCGCGAAGCTTCGGACCGACCGCCGGGTCGCCGTCCTCCACTACTCGCCGATCCGGGAGACCGTCGAGGGAGAGCCGGCCGAGATCTTCGCGTTTCTCGGGTCGAGCCGCCTGGAGGAGCCGCTCCTCAGGTATCCGGTGACAGTCGTTCTCCACGGTCACGCGCACCACGGACGGCCCGAGGGGCGCACCAGCGGTCAGTCGCCGGTCTACAACGTGTGCCTGCCCCTCCTGCAGAAGGCGTCCCCGGGGCGTCCGCCCTTCCGGCTGATCGATCTGGACCAGGCCGCCGGCTGACCGCTACATCTGGCCGCGAACCGGGAGCGAGAGAAGCTCCAGGAACCGGTTCGCGAAGCTGCGGCTGCGCCAGTCTTCGTAGGTCACCTGCTTGGAGCGCGAGAGGTCGTCCTGGAAGACGCGCTCGAGCTTCCGGGCCACCGTTTCGTCGTAGACGACGAGGTTGATCTCGTCGTTCAGCGAGAAGGACCGCTGGTCCAGGTTCGAGCTTCCCACGGTCGCCCAGCGGCCGTCGATGACCATCGTCTTGGCGTGGAGCAAGGCGGGGCCGTATTCGTAGACCTCGACGCCGGCCTCGAGGAGCTTGCCGAGCTCCGAGCGGCTGGCCTGGCGCACCAGGTTGTGATCGATCGCGCCGGGCAGGAGCACGACCACGCGCACGCCCCTCTTGGCCGTCGCGGCCAGCGTCTTGATCATCTTCTTGTCGGGCAGGAAGTAAGGGTTGGTGATGTAGATCGAGTGCTGGGCCGAGGCCATGGCGAGAAGCATCACGACGTACATGTGCGCGCTTCCGCTTGCCGGCGAGCTGCGCACCGCCTGGGCCGCGACCTTGCCCTTCGGCTCCAGCGGGCTCGGAAAGTAGTCCCGGCCGCCGAGGGCGACTCCGGTCGCCTCGAGCCAATTCTCGGCGAAGGCCCCCTGGATCTGCTCGACGACGGGCCCCTCGACCCACACGTCGGTGTCACGCCAGTGGTCCTCCATTCGGCCGTTGCCTCCCCACTTCCCGCTCGTGCCCGAGCCGCCGGTGATCGCGACCTTGCCGTCCACCACGAGGATGCGGCGGTGATTGCGATTGTTGACCTTGTCGACCTCGAAGGGACTCAACGGCCGGAACGTCTCGATGCGGCAGCCGGCCTGTTGCATGACCTGGCGATACTCGTCCGGCATCGACAGCGCGCCGACAGCGTCGACCAACAGATTCACGGTGACGCCGGCCCGGCACCGCTCGGCCAGCGCGTTCGCGATGTCCCGCGAGGGGTCTCCTTCCTCGAAGACGTATTGCGCGTAGTTGATGGTCTTTCGGGCGCCCTTGATCGCGCGAAGCTTGGCGGGGAATATCTCGTCTCCGTTCAAGAGGATCTCCACGCGGTTGCCGGAGACCACCGACGAGCCGCTATAGGCGGCAAGCGTCGAGGCAAACGCCGGGTCGGCAGCCTGGAGCGCCGGAAGCTGCAGGACGGGGTCATACGTCGCGCATCCGGCGCTCGCGCACAGGGCAAGGGCGGCGGCGAGCGCTGCCTGTCCCACGCGCGCGAAGCGCCGGATCCGCATGCTTTAGCTGACGCTCGGACGGATGGCGTTCTGGCTCGCGTGCAGCGTCGACGTCACCTGCTCCTTCGCCATGTCGAGCACGTCCGCGGCCTTGTTCTCGACGGCCTGCAGCTTCTGCGCGGCCTTGCCGCGAACGTCCCTGGTCTTGCTGTCCGCGTACTGGCGAAGGTCATCGCCCCAGAACCACACGGCGAGACCCCCAGCGAGCGCGCCGATCACGAAACGCATCATCGCTCTCCTCCCCCTACAGCAAGAGTTGACTCCTGGTAGTGGATAAGGGGAGCAAGAGGAATGCCAGCGCCCTTGCGCCCCGGCCCAACCTTCTTACCCGGTAAGCGTTACCGACCGCGAGCGACCGGCTTATTCACCGGACGTGAGAAGCTCGCCGATCGACCGGGGATGGTGGCTGAAAAGAACCCCCAGCATCGTGATCGCCGCCACGAAGTTCGCGCCGAGGATGGACCACGGCTCGAGCGTTTGGAGCAGCCAGGAAGCCAAGACCTCGACGGCCGCGAGGGCGGCAACCTCGAAGCAGCAGAAGAGCATGAAGACGGCGAAGAGCACGTGGCGGTCATAGTCGGAGAGAGCGAAGAGTCCGGCCGCGGCCAGGCCGAAGACGACGAAGACCAGGACGTGGACCGCGGTGTATTCGAGGACGAGGCCGGGTGTCACGATGAGCTCGGCCGGATCACGCAATCCCTCGAAGAGCGCCGCGCCCAGCAGGGCGGGAGTGCGGAACAGCGTGCCGGCCGCCAGGTCGTACAGGAAAAACCAGATCGCAACCGCGGCGGCGCCGGCCAGGCCCACCGTCACGCCTTCGTAGAGCACTCTCGATCGGTCCATGATCTCCCTCCGTGTGAATGTCGCGTATCCGACAGGCTCGTCTGAGTCCTGAAATGAGAGCAAGAGATGTGCCGCTGTGGGCAGCATCCATGCTCAATCCTTCCCGGTAAGAGTTACCAGTCGGATAAGTGGGCGAGGATAGCTGCGCCATACCGCCTGCGAATTCGCCGCGGACAACAGGGGTTTCGCCTTCCGGAGTCTCGGCACGCCCTTTGCGTACTCCGGAGACCCAAGGGCAGCACGTTCGCGTGGAAATAAGCGTCCGTGTCCCGCGGGTACGGGCGCATTAGAGGGAACTGGAGGCCGGAGGCCGCGGCAGTACCGGCCTCCAGCTCCCGTATACAGCGGGGCCGGGTCGAAAGGAGAGACAGGGTATGGCTTCTCTGAGGATTGTCGGCATCGCTCTCCTAGTGCTGGGGATTTTGGCCTTGGCGTACCAGGGCATCACGTATACGAAGACGGAGAAGGTGCTCGAAGTCGGGCCCATCACCGCGACCAAGGAAACGAAGAAGACCATTCCCCTCCCGCCCGTCGTCGGGGGTGTCGCCGTGGTCGGCGGTATCGTGCTCCTCGTGGCCGGAGCGCGCCGGTAGTCCTTAGCGCGCCATCGGGCGGCGCGCCATCAGGCGACGCGTGGAGGAGGATCCTCGCCGACCCGGCCAGCCTCGTCCCGACGGGCGCACGTGACGATGCGCTCGACACTGTGGCAGTGGTCGATCCCGTCCTGGGCGCAGGGGATCGCGCTTTCGTCGTGCTCGAGGACGAGCCAGTCGGAATAGATCGCGCCGAGCTCGCCCGGGGCGAAGTAGTCGATCTCCTCCCCCTTTTCCTCGTACATCACGACGTTCGTGAAGACTATGTGCGCGTGCACGCCCGCCGGGTGGGTGAGCTTTTTCAAACGCCGGAAGAGACGGCTCCGGCCTTCCTGCGGCACGTGATGGATGGAGCCGCAGGAGTAGACGAGGTCGAAGCGTCCCATGACCGGCAGATCGGGCATCGAGCGGCACAGCCACTCGACCCTCACGCCGCGCTCAGCGGCGAGCCTGTCGGCTTTCTCGAGGCCGGCCGGAGAGGCGTCCACTCCCGTGACGGTAAATCCCCGCTCCGCGAAGTAGACGCTGTCGCGGCCCTCGCCGCATCCCAGGTCGAGGATTCGTCCGCGACGGGGAACGAGTCCGACAAGCTCCCTCGCGAACGCGGACGGCGCCTTGCCCCAGATGTAGCGTTCCGGAGTGCGTGAGTACTCAAGCCCCCAGGGGTTTCGCATGTCCGCTCGCGACGAGAACATGGGCCAGCTGCTGGACGCGCTGATGCGCTCTGACAGCGCGTCCGAGCAGGGCCAGGGTAAGAGCCAGGTCGGGACGCCGCCTCCGGCTCTGGATCGAAACGACGAGCGGTCGTGGCTGGGTCATGTCATTCCCTCCATGTCTCTTGTGTGAGGCCCGACATCTCGTCCACTGCCGAGCAACTTGTGTGCCACTCGCGGGCGGGACGGCGCACCGCCGTGCCGCCCGCGAGGGTAATGTTTACCGCTTGGCGTCCGCTTGTTCGTACAGGTTGTTCCTCGTGCAGAAGCGGTCCAGCTCCTGTTCCGCCTTTTCCTTCGTATACCCGTAGCGCTCCCGGATGAGCCCGGCGAGCTTGTCGAATTTCCCTTCCACCATCTTCAGGTCGTCATCAGTGAGCTTTCCCCACTCCTCCTTCACCTTGCCGCGGATCAGCTGCAACTTGCCGCCGATGATGTCGCGGTTCATCGCGTCCCCTTTCTGATCGTGAAAGATAGACGGCTCACGCGGAGCCCGTTTCGGTGATGAAGCGACGCAACCGACGTGCCCCGGCTCATGAAGCCGGCTGACCTTTCCGGTTCGGAAAGATTTTCTCGGTCCACAGCCATCTCATCGCAGCCCCGGTCGCGCGCTCGACGGCCGGAAGTGCGATGTTTTCCCGCAAGTTGGACGCACCGATCAGGCCGCAGCCCGATCTGGCACATTCGTTGCGTTTCTCTGTGTTCAGGACGCCAACGTGAGCGAAGGGAAACACTGACCGGGAGAACCGATGGGTACAGTGCTGATCGTCCTGCTGGTGCTTCTGCTGATTGGAGCGCTTCCGGCGTGGCCGTACAGCAGCGGCTGGGGCTACTTCCCCAGCGGAGGGTTGGGGTTGGTGGTCTTGATCGTGCTGATTCTCGCTCTCACTGGGCGGCTGTAGATCACTTTCTCAAGGAGGAGAGACGAAATGCGACACAAGACAGTCATCATCGGACTCACCATCGCCGCGCTTGCGGCCAGCGGGCCCGCGTACGCGCAGAGCACGATGACCGACAAGGCAAAGACCATGACGCAGGAAGCGAAGACCGGTATGAGCGACTCCTGGCTCACGTCGAAGGCCAAGATCGCTCTGTTCTCGGATGACCGCGTGAAGGGCCGCCAGGTCCACGTGGAGACCAAGGGCGGCGTGGTCTATCTTCGTGGCAAGGTCGACACCGCCGACGCCAAGGCCGCTGCGACGGACGTCGCCAAGGGCATCGAGGGAGTCAAGGACGTGAAGAACGAGCTGCAGATCGTCGCCCCGTCCGCCCGCGCGGCCGTCAACGCGGACGACAAGGTCATCTACAAGAACGTCGAGCAGAAGTTCAAGCAGGATCCCCAGCTGAAGAACGCCAAGATCGACGCCAAGGTCGACGCGGGGGTCGTGATCCTGACCGGCGAGGTCAAGAACATCGACACGAGCGCCAGGGCGTCGGAGGTCGCGCGCAACGTCCCCGGCGTTCGCTACGTGAAGAACGATCTGTCTTTCGCATCGAGCAGCAGCCTGGCGCCGAGCTCGGCCCAGAAGTAAGCGGCCGGAGTGATGACCCGGCCGGGGTCCAGGACCGGCCGCCAGGACCGGCGCGCCGGAGGGGGGAAACCTCCTCCGGCGCGTTCGTGTTATGGACGGGCGAGTGGAATGAGATGGCGTCAGCGAGTGGTTGGGCGGCGAGATGATCTACGAGAGGACCATCATTCCCGAGCGAGGGGCCCGGCCGCAAGCGCTACCGGCTCGATGGGGAGTCTATCGCCGCGGCGCCCTTGACCGACATGGGGACAGGCACCGGCGGCTCCCAGGTCCTGACAAAGCTCCACGCGAGCAACAGAACACACACCCCGACGATGTAGGCGACGATGGTCTTGGCTTGGTCCGACATGACGGCTTCCCCTCCAGCGATCGGCTCGGAACGCTTCCAAAGGGGTTCAGGCATTCGGTGTGCCAAGGACTCGCAGGAAGGCCGGCTGGCTCAATCCGTTGATTCTTCAGGACGTCTCGACGTCGATCACCGCCGGCGTTGGGCGGCGCGCCCGGGCATGCAGTCGGAGCGCCCGGGTCAAGCTTTCCGGGAAGGCGGGAAAGCCCCTGGGCTCAGGCCTTCTCGAAGTCGATTCGCTCGTAGACGGGCAGGCCCTGCAGGCAGCGGCGCAGGCAGTCCAGCCCCATCTCGACCGCTCCCAGGCGTACCCACTCGCGGCCACCGACGATGCGGCTACGGCGAGAGGCCACGTCATTCCCGGCGGAGATCGCCAGACAGACGGTGCCGCCGAACTCGATGCGGTCGGCGCCCTCGTCGAGATCGATCAGGACGGCCAGCGCGTGGGTCGAGGACGTCTGGCGGCGGAGCGCCTGCGCGACCGCCTCGGCGGTCCCGGTCGTGATCTCGCCCGAGGGTGGCGCGCTCTCGAGCCCGGCCGCAGCGCACACCTCGTCCAGATCGCGGGCCACGATGCCGCGGCGGAAGACCTTCTCCGCCCCGGAGAGGTGGGCGAGGCGGGCGGCGATCTGCCCGCCCGTGAAGGTCTCCACGATCGACAGCGAGCCCCCCCGGCCGCTCAGCTCGCCCAGGATGACACCCTCGAGCGTCTGATCGTCCTCAGCGAGGATGAAGTTGCCGAGCCGGGCTCGCACCTCGCGCTCCACGGGCTCGAGCTTCCTGCGGATGTCCTCCTTGTCGGTCCCGCGCACGGTCAGCTTGGTCTCGAGCTGCGGATAGTGGGCACGGAACCCGAGCTTCACGCTCCCGTCGGGCACGAGCGCTTCGACGCCCGTCAGGAGGGAGTCGACGTGCGACTCGCCGAGGCCGTAGGAGTGAAAGCGCTTCAGGTGGATGACGGCCTGCAGGCCGCTCTTTGCCAAGAGGCGGGGGATGACCTGCTCCTCGAGCATGCGCCGGAGCTCGCGCGGCACGCCCGGCGTGAAGAAGAACCGGGCCTTGCCGATGTCGAGCGCGAAGCCGCAGGCCGTGCCGATCGGGTTGTCGATCACCTCCGCGGTGACCGGCAGCATGGCCTGCTTCCTGTTGTTAGGCGGCATCACGCGGCTGCGCCGGCGAAAGAAGTCCTCCATGCGGGTCAGCCACTCCTCGTTCAGCGCCAGCTCGACGCCGGCCGCCTGCGCCGCGACCTCCTGGGACAGGTCGTCGACCGTGGGGCCGAGGCCGCCGTTGACGATGACCGCGTCCGCTCGCTCCGCCGCCAGCTGGAACGCCCGCAGCAGGCTCTCGCGGTCGTCGCCGACCGTCGTCTCCCACCGGACCGCGAGGCCGACGTCCTCCAGCCTCTGGCTCATGTAGCTGAAGTTGGTGTTGACGATCTTTCCGGTCAGGACCTCGTCGCCCGTGCAGATGATCTCGAGTCGCATGGTCGCGCTCGTGTCAGCCCAGCCGCGGCATCACGCGCTCGGCGAAGAGCCGCATGGACCCGAGCATGCGCTCGTGCGGGATGCGCCCACCGACGTTCATCCAGACGGACAGCGTCGTGTAGCCGAGGGACTCGCGCAGCTCCAGCAGGCGTGCTGTGACGGATTCGGGCGTGCCGTAGACCACCAGCTCCTGGAGGATCTCGTCGAAGGTCATGCGGCCGAGCTTGGCGGCCTCCTCGCGCCGCGTACCTCCCTTGCCGAGGGCCTCGGCGATGGTGCGGAAGAAGTGCATGGTGCTCGCCTCGGCCTCCTCGTGCGCGCGGCGCTCCGTGTCGGCGACGTAGACCGGCACGATCAATGCCACTTCACCGCGGCCCGGGTGGCCGGCCTCGCGCCAGCCCTCGTGGTAGCCGCCGATGAAGCGCTTGAGGTCGCTGATGGACGTCGTGCGCACCGCGATGAAGATGGGCAGGCCCATGCGGCCGACCATACGATACGTTTCCTGGGTGGTCGCGGCGACACGGAGCGGCGGATGCGGCTTCTGGAACGGCTTGGGCAGGACGCAGACGTCATGGAATTGGTAGTACTTGCCCTCGTAGGAAAAGCGCTCCTGGGTCCACGCCATGAGCAGGATGTCGAGCGTCTCCTGGAACCGCTCGCGGCTCTCGCTGTACGGGATGTTGAATCGCTGGTAGTGCTCGGGCAGGCCGCTCCGTCCCACGCCGAAGTCGAGCCTGCCCTTGCTCAGATGGTCCAGCGTGGCGACGTCTTCCGCCAGGTGGAGAGGGTGGGCGAGAGGCAGGACCTGCACGGCGATGCCGATCCTCACGCGCGTTGTCCTGCCGGCGATGGCCGTCGCGATGATGAGCGGCGAGGAGAGCACAGAGCGGTCCTTCTGGAAATGGATCTCGGCCAGCCAGACGGCGTCGAAGCCCAGCTCTTCCGCCGCCGTCATCTGGGCGAGCGACTCGTCGAAAGCCTGCGCCTCGTCCATCCCCGGCGCGCACTGGAATTCGGTAAAGAGCCCGATCTCCATGCTATCCCCGGAACCTCGGCATGACTTCCTTGGCGAACAGCTCCATGGAACGGCGGATCTTGTCCTGGGGCAGGCCCCCGAAGTTCATCCAGCAGAGGATCTGTCCGACGCCCATGTCGCGCATCGTCTCGATGTGCTTGGCAACCGTGTCGGGAGACCCGAAAGCCAGCGTCTCGGCGACGAGCCCCTCCCAGCTGACCTTGGCGAAGCGCTCCGCCGCGGCGCGGAAGCCCGGCTGGAGGGTCGGGTGCGTGTCCTCGATGCGCTCGGGCACCTGGAAGCGGCGGAGCGAATCCTGGTACCACATCTCGGCGTCCTTGGCCTCTTCCAGCGCCTGCGCGTCCGTGGGCGCGACGTAGATTTGCCGCGACACTCCCCAGTTCTTCATGAGCCCCGCGATCTCCGCTTCTCCGCGGCCGTGCCGGCGCAGCCCGTCCAGGTAGAGATCGCGTCGCTTCAGGATCTGGCTGACCGGTCCGGTCAGGATCGAGTTGAGCATGGGCCAGCCGCGCGCGGCGGTGCTCTCGACTCCGCTGTCGCTGCCGCAGACCTGGTAGATCATCGGGTGCGGCCGCTGGACAGGCTTGGGAATGACCCGCGCGTCCTTGACGGTGAAGAATCGGCCGTCGTAGGAGAAGCGCTCCTCGGTCCAGGCCCGCAGCATGATGTCGACCGCCTCGTCGAAGCGCTCGCGGTTCTCCTGCTGCGGAACGTGGTAGCCCTTGAACTCGGCGGGGCGGTTGCCGCGGCCGACGCCGACGTCGAGCCGGCCCTTGGAGATGACGTCCACGAGCGCCAGCTGCTCGGCGAGCCGCAGCGGATGGTGGAACGGCAGGATGGCCGCCGCCAGGCCGATGCGGACCCGGCTCGTCCGCGAGGCCGCGGCGGAGGCCAGCGCGGCCGGATCCACGGAGAGGCCGTAGTCGATGAAATGGTGCTCGGTCAGCCAGATCTGGTCGAAGCCCAGCTCCTCCGTCCACTCCATCTGTTCGAGCTCCCGATGGACGACCTCCTCGTGGGTCAAACCCGGAGCGGCCTGAAAGAAGAAGAACGTTCCGAAGCGCATGGCAGGGGATCATACACCTTCTCCGGGTCTGGTGAGCCCGCCCGAGACGTGGTAGCGTTTCCGGCACACAGGCGACGATCTTCCCGTTGACACTTAGGAGGTATACGGATGCGCGCCTCGCGCTCGCTTCTGCTCGCCGTTCTTGTCCTGGTCCTCTTCTCCGCCGTATCGCCCGCGCTCGCGGCTCCCGAGGGCACGCTCACGATCGGCCTCCACGTGACGCTGGCCTCGCGGTGGCTCGACCCAGGCGACACCGAATCCCTCATCACGCCGTTCATGCTCCTGTACGCGCTCCACGACGCCCTGGTCAAGCCGATGCCGGCCGGAATCATGACGCCGAGCCTGGCCGAGTCGTGGACCGTGTCCAAGGACGGCCTGAACTATGACTTCGTGCTGCGGAAGGGCGCGAAGTTCCACAACGGCGATCCGGTCACGGCGGAGGACGTGAAGTTCTCCTTCGAGCGCTACAAGGGCGGCAGCGCCACGCTTTTGAAGGCGAAGGTGAAGGAGATCCAGGTGCCGGCCCCGAACAAGGTGCGCTTCGTGCTGAAGGAGCCCTGGGACGAATTCATGTCCTTCTACGGCACCTCCTCGACCGGCGCCGGCTGGATCGTGCCGAAGAAATACATCGAGAAGGTCGGCGAGGACGCCTACAAGAAAGCGCCGGTCGGCGCCGGGCCCTACAAGCTCGTCTCCTTCCAGCCGGGAATCGAGCTGGTGCTCGAGGCGTTCACCGACTATTGGCGCAAGGTCCCGAGCGTCAAGCGGGTGGTCATGCGCAGCATTCCCGACGAGACCACCCGGGCCGCGGCCGTGAAAACCGGCGAAGTGGATATGGCGTATCTCTTCGGAGGAGCGATCGCGTCAGATCTCAAGCGCACGCCCGGCATCAAGGTCGTCGGGCCGCTGATCTACGGCGTCTACTGGCTCGACTTCCTCGACCAGTGGGATCTGAAGTCGCCCTGGAAGGACCAGCGTGTGCGCACGGCGGCGAGCCTCGCGATCGATCGCAATGCCCTCAACGACGCGGAGATGCTCGGTCTCGGGCGTCCGAGGGGTTCGTTCGTGCCCCCGACCTTCGAATACGCGCTACAGATCAACCCGGCCCCGTACGATCCCAAGCGCGCCAAGCAGCTCCTCGTGGAGGCGGGCTATCCGAACGGCTTCGACGCGGGCGATCTGACTCCGCTGCCGCCATACTCGTCGCTGGGCGAAGCGGTGGGAGGGTATCTGCAGGCCATCGGGATCCGCAGCAGGGTGCGCGCCATGGAGCGCGCGACGTTTCTCACCACGTGGAGAGAGAAGAAGATCACAGGGCTCCTCATCGGGGCGACCGGCGCTGCGGGCAATGCCGCCTCCCGGCTCGAGCCGTTCTTCACCAAGGGCGGCATCTACGCCTACGGCACGCTCCCGGAGATCGACGATCTCTTCCAGAGCCAGGCGAAGGAGACGGACCGCAAGAAGCGCGAGGCCCAGCTGCACCAGATCCAGAAGATCATCTACGATCGCGCGCTCGTCGCGGTTCTCTTCCAGCAGGGGTTCATCTGGGGCGTCGGGCCGCGCGTGGTCGAATCGGGCTCGGGATTGATCGAGGGCTTTCCGTACGCGGGCCCCTTCGAGGATCTGAAGGTCAAGTAGCATGGGGACGGCGCGCGGATGACACTCGAGGACGCTCCCATCCAGAAGTTCCTGGCCGCCAAGGAGATCGCCGTGCTCGCCACCGTGCAGCCGGACGGATCGCCACTCGCGATGGCGATGTGGTTCCTCCACGACCCGTCGTCGCTCACGATGATCAGCGTCGACGGCCTCCAGAAGGTGCACAACCTGCGTCGCGACCCGCGCGTGTGCGTCGTGGCCGAGGCCGGTGAGGGCGGCGGCGAGATCCGCGGCGTGAGCGTGCGTGGCCGGGCGGAATTTCTCGACGACGGACCGGCGCGCCGCGCGCTCGTCGAGCGCTTCCTCGAAAAGTACCGGCCCCGTCTCGAGCGGCTCTGGGGTGGCCGCGTCATGCCGCCCAACCGCGTCATGTTCAGGATCGTGCCCGAGCAGGTTCGAAGCTGGGGGCTCCGGTAATGGCCCGGCCCATGCGGCGGGTGATCACGGGGCACAACGCCAAGGGCAAGTCGGTCATCGTCTCGGACTCCCCATCCCCGCACGTGCTCGAGCCGGAAGCGATGCCGGGACTCGCCCTCATTAACCTATGGGTGACCGACCGCTCGCCGGCGGGCAACGCGGGCCCTGCCGACGCCGCGGCCCGGCCGGTCGTCCTCGAGCCGCCCCCGCAGGGCACGATCTTCCGCGTCGTCGACTTCCCCCCGGACAGGGGCATGGCAGGACAGCTCGACCGCGGGAAGGCCTTCGCGGCGATGGGCGCGGGTCACGCGATGGACCAGAGCGCCGCGCGGCACCCGGGCATGCACAAGACGAATACCGTCGACTACGCGCTCGTGCTGGACGGCGAGATCTGGGCGGTGATGGACGAGGGAGAAACGCTGCTCAAGGCCGGGGACTGCCTGGTCCAGCGCGGGACCAACCACGCGTGGAGCAACCGCACGGACACGCCCTGCCGCGTGGCCTTCATCCTCGTCAACGCCGATGCAGGCGGCTGAAAGAGGCTGTCGCGGTTACGGACGCTGGCCGTAGCCGCAGTTGCAGTTCCTGAGGAAGTAGATGGCGCACCAGAGCCTGTGCTGGATCGGGGTTTGACGGGCCGCGCAGAAAGCGCAGGCAGGCTCCGTGTGCGGGTGGTCGAGGGACAGGTCGTCGGCTTCGTCGCTCTCCGTCTCTCCGATCACCGCGAGCGGGGTGCCGCACTCGCACACGGGTCGCTTGGCGCCGGGGGTCAGGGTGACGGTCCGAACCGCCCAGCAGGCCGGGCAGGCGAATTCGTACATTTCTTCCTCCTCGGTGTCGTACCGCGCTTCCTGCGTCTCCATGTCTGTGTCCTCCCTGAAGACGGGTAGAGCAACTCGCATGCCGTGACTGAACTGCCGCCGTGACGGGCATTTACGAGGCCCCGGATGGCCGCTGATTGCCCAAGATTGTTCTCCGGGCTCGCAGACTTTGGCACTTCCACGGCGCCTTCCCGCAGCGCCCCCAAGCGCGCTATTCTCCCGGCAGCCGGACTGGCCGGCGAAGTGGACCGCGAAGCGCGGAAGGACGAACTCTAGCGATCGACAGGAGGCTCCCACGATGACGGACGCCGCCCGACTTCTCTACCTTCGTGTAGCGCTCATCCTGGTCGGACTGATTTTCCTGCTCGGCATATACCCGCTGGGCATGGTCTGGCCTTCCGGCTGGGCTTGGGGCGTGGGCCACTCGCACTATCACCTGATGATCGTGGGAGTCTACGCGACGCTCGGCCTGTTCCTTCTCATGGCTGCGAAAAATCCCGCGGCGAACACGAGCCTGATCTGGTTCACCGTCTGGTCGAGCGTCGTGCACGCCGTGATCATGGCCGGCCAGTCGCTCTTCGACGCCAGCGAGCGCGGGCACCTGATCGGCGACGTCCCCGCGCTTCTGGTGGTGGCGATCGCCCTCGCGGCACTGACTCCACGCGCACAGCACTAAGATCGGGTCGGGAGGAGACGCAATGGGGCGGCTGACAGGACGGACGGTGCTGATCACGGGCGCGGCGCGGGGTATCGGCGCGGCGTGCGCCCGGCGCCTGGCGGCGGACGGCGCGAAGCTGGTCCTCGCCGACCTCGACGGCGCGGGAGCGGAAAAGCTCGCCGCCGAGCTGGGACAGGCGGCCGTGAGGACCGACGTCACGCGTCAGGTCGACATCGACCGGATGATAGACGAGCCCTACCGGCGCTGGGGGCGGCTCGACGTGCTGTTCAACAATGCGGGCGTCATCCGGGTCCAGCCGATGCTCGAGGTGACCGGCGACGAGTGGGACCGCGTGATGAACGTCAACCTGCGCGCCGTGTTCTTCGTGCTGCAGGCCGCCGCCCGGCGGATGCTCCAGCAGGACCTCATGCCGGAGTCCGAGCTGCGCGGCAAGCTCATACTGACCGCGTCGATCGCATCGTACCGCGGCGGCAACCATCTTATGACGCCCTACTCGGCCTCCAAGGCCGGCGTCGTGAGCCTCACGCGCTCGGCGGCCCAGGTGCTGGCGCCGCAGCGGATCACATCGAATTGCGTCTGCCCGGGGGCGGTGGAGACGGCGATGTGGGAGCAGATCGACCGGGAGTGGGGAGCCCTCGAGGGACTGGGGCAGGGCGAGGCGTGGAAGCGCCGGATCCGGAACATTCCGCTGGGACGACCGGAGCGGCCCGAGGACGTCGCGAGCGTCGTGGCGTTTCTCGCCGGGCCCGACTCGGACTACATGACGGGGCAGGCCATCAACGTGGACGGCGGCATCGTGATGGGCAACTAGTGCCGGCCGGGCGGCCGGACGATCCTTTCCGCACGGACGAGTGATCGGGTATGCTGTGCGGGCCCCGGTCGGTCCCAATGGCCCGGTGGCAACACCACGACCTATCAGGAGGACGAGCGACATGGCCGAGACGGCGAAGCTGGCGGTATTCCACGGGACGGGCAAGCCCTTCGAGATCCGCGAGTACCCGGTGCCCGAGCCCGAGCCGGGTGCGATGCTGATCAAGATCGCGCTGGCGAACGTGTGCGGGTCAGACATGCACTACTGGCGGGGCGAGCAGGACTACGCCAAGATGGGCCGGCCGCTGCCGCTCAACACCGGGCACGAGCACGTCGGCACGGTAGCCAAACTCGGCGCCGGCGTCACCGCCGACTCGACCGGCCAGCCGCTCGCCATCGGAGATCGCGTCCTGTATCGCTACTTCTGCCCCTGCGGGCGCTGCAAAGCCTGCCTGCGCCGCCAGTACAAGTCCTGCCCCACGCGCCAGGCCAACTGGCTCGTGTCGTGCGAGGTCTGGCCGCATTTCCAGGGCGGCTTCGGCCAGTACTTCTACCTCCGCCCGAACCACGCCGTGTTCAAGATCGGTCCTGAGATCACTGACGAGATGGCTGCCGGCATCAACTGCGCCTATACGCAGGTCTATGCCGGACTCGACATCGCTCAGCTCCGGGCCGGACAGACCGTGGTCATCCAGGGTGCGGGCGGGCTCGGCGTCTACGCGTGCGCGGTCGCGCGCGAGATGGGCGCGAGCCGTGTCGTGGTGATCGACGGTCTCGACGAGCGGCTCGAGCTGGCCAGGCAGTTCGGCGCGACCGACGTGGTGGACATGCGCCGGCACTCGACCCCGGCCGAGCGCATCGCCGCCGTCAAGAAGATCACCGACGACTGGGGCGGCGACGTTGTGCTGGAGCTGGTCGGTCACCCGGGCGTGGTCGAGGAAGGCCTCCGCATGACGGCGCCCGAGGGGACCTACCTCGAGATCGGCAACATCAACGTGGGCTGGAAGGCCGAGTTCGATCCTTCCTGGATCATCTTCGGCAACCGGCGGATCATCGGCCTCGCCCACTACGAGGCCGAGCACCTCCGCGGCGCGCTCGATCTCATGCGGCGCACGCTCGACAAGTACCCGTGGGGACGCGTCGTCTCGCACAAGTTCCCGCTGGAGCAGATCAACGAGGCGTTCATCCAGCAGGACAAGGGCCACGTCACGCGCGCGGCGATCGTGCCGAACTGAGCGGCACCGACGGGACCTAGACCATGGCGACCGAGCGCGGAACGACAGACCTTCGGATGGACCCTGCGAGCCTCTATCGCGAGGAGACGTTTACCGACCGCCGGCTGGGCATGATCCGCGTGCTCACGCCCGTGACGAAGGACGGGGCGACCGATTCGGCGAGAAAGGTCGTCTACCTCGGCGAGGCGCAGCTCCTCACCCAGGTAGGTGCGCTGCCGCTCACATTCGAGATCGATGCCCGCTCGATGGCCGAGGCCACGGAGAAGTTCGCGGATGCCGCCAAGGTCGCCGTCGAGCGCGCCGTCAAGGAGCTCCAGGAGATGCGCCGCGAGGCGGACTCCCCCATCATCCTTCCGGACAGGATGCCGCCCGGCCTCGGCGGACCCGGTGGGCCGCGGGGCAGCGGCAATATCCAGCTCCCGTAGGCGCCGGCCGAGCTCGCCGTGAGAGGAATCTGCTCGTGGTGTCAGGCCGAAGGCTCGCCCGCCGATCTCGGCGAGCGCGAGCCGCTGGATGATCCCGCCGAAACTCACGGGCTCTGCCAGCGGCACCTGTCCCAGTTCCTCGGCGCGTCGCGCTCCCGACCCTCAGCCGGTCTCCGGCTGCTCATCGTGGTCAAGAGCGAGGAGCGGAGCCTGTACGACTACCTCACGCGCGCCATGACCGAGGTCGAAGGCGTACACGTGATGCTCGACCGACGCACCAGCGAGCGACGCAGGCTGGACCGGCGCATTTCCGGAGAGCGCCGGCAGGGCGACCGCCGCCAGGCGCGCGGGGTCGCCGATTTCATGGGATGCGCGTTCGTCCGCTTCGGGCTGGCGCCCGGCGCGGCCCGCGCCGGCTGAGCCCGAGCGGGCGCCCTAAGCCGGGTAAAAGGCGTCGCGGCCGCGCTGGTACGTCGCCTGGCGCTGGGCGGGGTTCCTGTTCACGAGAGGCCGCAGGAACATCGGGTGCGTGAAGCTCCGCACCTCGTGCTCGATGACGCAGAGGACCTCGCGCGTGTCCGGATCCACGATCTTCTCGAAGCGGTACTGGTAGTCCTGGCTCTCCTCGCTGACGAGCCCGTGCTTGTCGAGCCATTCGTGGGGGCCGGAGAAGTTCGCGATGTAGACCGCGACGTGATAGCCGTCATAGGCCGGAATGGGCGACGCCGTCTCGCGGAAGACGAGCTCCTGGCGCTGGCCGATCCTGACGTGCGCCGCCACGCCTTCGGCGTCGGGCGTCACCGCGGCGGGGGCGCCCATGACCTGCTGGTAGAAGCGCGCGATGCCGTCGGCCTTGCCCTTCTCGACGGGAAACTCCACGTGGTTGATGCCGAGGGTCCAGTCTCCGAAAGCGGGCCCGGCGGCGTAGAGGCGGAGACGGTTGCCCCAGGGCGCGGTGACCGCGACGTATTTGTCCTCGACGGTGAAGGCGAACTTGGTGCCGGCCAGCAGGCCGCGAACGCTCTCCAGCCGGGCCGTGAGCGCTTCGAGGTCGGGCACCACGATCTCGACGTGCCCGCGCATGAGGTTCGGCTCGCCGGTGGGCAGATGGAACTGCGTCTGCCCCATGTTCACCCACATGTTTTCGACTCCGACCATGATGTAGGGATCGCGCGTGAAGCCCAGGCCCTGGATGTAGAAGGCCGTGGCGAGCCGTTGGTCGGGCACGCGGACGTTCACGTGCTCGAGCATGAGGATGTTGCCGACGTCCTGCTGGTGCCGGTCGTAACGCTTCATGGCGATCCTCCTCGCGGGCGGGTTGTGCCGCCTATCCTAGCCCAGGGCACACCTGGAAGCCAGTTGGAGAATTTTACGATATCATCGCGCCCATGGACACAGGTCTCGCGGGGACCGCGGACGACTACGTCGAGCGGGCGCGCCGGCTCGCGCCGCAGATCGAGGCCTGCGCGGACCAGATCGAGCAGGAGCGGCGCCTGGCCGGGCCCGTGCTGGACGCGCTCTTCGAGGCGGGGATGTTCCGCCTCCTGCTGCCCCGCTCGCTCGACGGGGCCGAGGTCGACCCTGCGACCTTCGCTCAAGTCATCGAGGAGATCGCCAAGGCCGACGCGAGCACGGCGTGGTGCATGTGCCAGGCCTCCGGCTGCTCGATGTCGGCCGCGTATCTTCCGCCCGACGTGGCTGCTGAGGTCTTCGGCAAGGACCGCCGCGCCGTCCTGGCTTGGGGGCCGGGACCCGACTCGCGCGCCGTGGCCGTCGACGGCGGCTATCGCGTCACGGGCACGTGGAGCTTCGCCAGCGGCTGCCGCCACGCGACGTGGCTGGGCGGGCACTGCCCGATTTACGCGGGCGACGGAAGCCGGATCCGGAACGAGGCCGGGAAGGCCGTCGAGCGAACGATGTTGTTTCCCGCCGCGAGCGCCCGGATCGTGGACGTCTGGCACGTCAGCGGCCTCAGGGGGACGGGGAGCGACGCCTTCACCGTGTCGGATCTCTTCGTGCCCCACGAGTATTCGATCTCGCGCGACGATCCGGCCGAGCGCCGCCAGCCGGGTCCGCTCTACTGCTTCCCGACGGGCTCGCTCTACGCCTCCGGCTTCGCCTCGGTCGCGCTCGGCATCGGCCGGCGCATGCTGGACGGGCTCGTGGAGCTCGCGAAGGAAAAAACGCCGCGCGGCTTCAAGCGGACGCTGCGCGACAGCGCGGTGATCCAGTCCCAGGTGGGCTACGCCGAGGGGCAGCTTCAATCGGCCCGGCATTTTCTGCTGGGCTCGCTCGACGAGATCTGGCGCGCGGTCGGCCGCTCCGGCGCGCTGACGCTGGACCAGCGCGTGCGGATCCGGCTGGCTTCCACCTACGCCATCCACCAGGCGAAGGCGGTGGCCGACATGACGCACCACGCGGGCGGCGCGACCTCCATCTTCATCGAGAGCGCGTTCGACCGCGGCTTCCGCGATATCCACGCGGTGACCCAGCAGCTCCAGGGCCGCCAGACGCACTTCGAAACGGTGGGCCAGTTCCTGCTCGGGCACGAGCTGGACACGACCTTCCTGTAGAGAGGAAATCCAATGGACCGCAAGCGGGTGGGTATCCTGATTTTCCCGGACGTGGAGGTCCTCGACTTCTGCGGGCCGTTCGAGGTGTTCTCGGTGACGAGGCTCAACGAGGACGCGCGGCGCGAGGAGCTGTCGCCCTTCGAGGTCCTGCTGGTGGCCGAGACGAAGGACACCGTGGTCGCCACGGGCGGACTCAAGGTCATCCCCGACGTCACGCTGGAGACCTGCCCGCCGCTCGACATCCTCGTGGTGCCCGGCGGCTGGGGCACCCGCGCGGAGGCCAAGAATCAGCGGCTGCTGGACTGGATCGCCGAGCGCGGCCGCTCGGTCGAGACGCTGACGTCGGTCTGCACGGGCTCGATGCTGCTCGGCCACGCGGGGCTACTGGACGACCGTCGCGCTACGACGCACTGGCGCTCGCTCGACCGGATGCGCGACACTTTTCCGTCCGTGACGGTTGAGGAAAAGCTCCACGTGGTGGAGCACGATCACATCGTAACGTCGGCCGGCATCTCCGCCGGCATCGACATGGCGCTCCGTGTCGTGATCCGCTACTTCGGCGAAGCCGTCGGGCGAGGCACCGCGCGCAACATGGAGTACCCGTTCCCCACGGACAACACGCGCCGCGTCTAAACCGCCCCGGGTCTACACGATCTTCACGTTCCAGAAGACGGGTGCGGGGAACTTGAGAATACCCTGGACGCTCTTTCGGAAGGCCGTCGGTTGGAACCATTCGCCCCACGGCACGTACGCCACCTCGTC
>WNFP01010436.1_pt1 | contig 21422 bp, 24 predicted proteins | sample 5400201 | NCBI WGS metagenome assembly WNFP01 (sample SAMN13153355, study PRJNA577476) | soil metagenome | isolation source: 115 cm saprolite under Madrone tree | place: USA:California | collected 2016-06-14
TCTCTGGCTGGGAATCGCGCTGGCCGGCAGCCTTGCATGGTCTCCGGCCTCGGCGCAGACGCCCGCGCCGGCCCCTGCGCCAGCGCCGCCCCCTGCGCCCGCGCCCGCGCCGCCCCCGAAGGGCACCGTGCACTTCGAGGTCAGGGTGCTCCAGGCCTCGAATCCGCCGGCTCCCCAGCCCGGGCCGGCGGGGAAGCAGCCGCCGGCGCCGGCCGGCGCCCCCAACGGGCAGATGGATGAGCGCCTCAAGCAGATCGTTCCTCGGTTGAGCAAGCTCTTCCGCTACAGCGACTACACGCCGCTCGAGCATCACCAGGTAGACGTCGAGTTCGGCGCCTCGAAGCGCCTGCCTGCGCCGGACGACCGGTGGCTGGAGGTCACCCCGAGAGACCTCCAGGGGAAATCGGTCCGCATGCAGGTGCGGCTGCTCAAGGGAGACAAGTCCGTCATGACTTCGAATATCGTCGCCGCCCCGGGCGCGCCCGCGATCGTCGGCGGCCCGCGTCACGGCACCGGCGTGCTCATCATCATCATCTGGGCCGATCCCATCGCCGCGCCCGCGGCGAAGTGAGCAGGGCGGGGGCTCCGCGTGAGTGAGGAGCGCTATTTTCGCGAGCGCGCCCGCATCGAGCAGGGCCACCTCAAGTACCGAGACAAGCTCAAGGACGAAGGGAAGCTCTTCGTCCGCGACCGCCTCAAGCTCCTCCTCGATCCGGGTGTCGAATTCCAGGAAGACTTCCTCTTCGCGCGGAACCAAGAGGCCGACACCCCCGCGGACGGCGTGATCACCGGCGTCGGCTCAGTCGGCGGACGCACGGTCTGCATCATGGCCAACGACTACACGGTCAAAGCCGGGTCGTGGGGCGAGAAGACGGTCGCCAAGATCGTGCGCATCCAGGAACGGGCGCAACGTCTCCACGTCCCGCTGCTCTATCTCGTGGATGCCGCCGGAGGCCGCATCTCGGAGCAGATCAAGATCTTCCCCGGCCGCTACCATGCCGGACGCATCTTCTACAATGAAGTCCAGCTGTCCGGTGTCGTCCCCCAGGTGTGCGTGCTCTTCGGCCCATCGCCGGCCGGATCGGCCTACCTGCCGGCGCTCACCGACTGCGTCATCATGGTGGACGGCAAGGCGAGCCTGTACGTCGGGTCGCCGCGCATGGTGGAGATGGCCATCGGCGAGAAGGTGTCGCTCGAGGAGCTGGGCGGGGCGCGCATGCACTGCTCGGTATCCGGCTGCGGCGACATGCTGGCGGGCTCCGACGAGGAGGCCATAGAGCTCTGCAAGCGGTACCTGGCCTTCATGCCCCAGTCGTACCGCGAGCGTCCCGCGGGCGCCGAGAGCCGGGGAGCGGCGCCCGGCAGGCCAATCGACGAGATCGTCCCCTACGACCAGCGCAAGTGGTTCGACATGTACGAGGTCATCGACCGGATCGTCGACGCCGGGTCCTTTTTCGAGATCAAGCGGCTCTTCGCACAGGAGATCATCACCGGGTTCGCGCGGATCGGCGGCCGTGTCGCGGGCATCGTCGCCAACCAGCCCAAGGTCAAGGGTGGCGTGCTGATGGTGGATTCCGCCGACAAGGGCGCGCGCTTCATCTGGCTCTGCAATGCGTACAACATCCCGCTCGTCTATCTCGCCGACGTGTCGGGTTTCATGGTCGGCACCAAGGTCGAGCGCGCGGGCATCATCCGTCACGGCGCCAAGATGGTCTTCGCCACATCCCAGGCGACCGTGCCCAAGATCTCCGTGGTCGTGCGCAAGTGCTACGGCGCCGGGCTCTACGCGATGTGCGGGCCGGCTTTCGAGCCCGAAGCGACCCTGTCGCTGCCCCAGGGCCAGGTAGCCATCATGGGGCCGGAGCCCGCGGTCAATGCCGTGTACTACAACAAGATCATGGAACTGCCGGAATCCGAGCGCGCGGCCTACGTGCGGGAGAAGCGCGACGAGTACCTCCAGGACGTGGACATCTACAAGCTCGCGTCCGAGATGCTGGTGGACGGCATCATCGCGGGCTCCGAACTGCGCGCCGAGCTGATCAAGCGGCTCGCGTACGCAGAGACCAAGCAGCTCGACTTTCCACCGCGACGAAATCCCGTTCTCCCGGTCTGAGCCGGCCGGCCTGCGGCGAGACGTGGGCTACCTGATTCTAGCGGTCCGGTTCCTGACCATTGTTCCGGTGCCGGGCCGCGAGGCGATGGGTGCCGGGGCCCTGGGGCGATCGGCCTGGTGGTTCCCACCGGTGGGCTTGGGGCTGGGCGCGTGCCTGGTCGCGGCCGATCACGTCTTCACCCTCGCATTCCCGCCGCTCCTGGGAGCCGTCCTGCTCCTCTCGCTCTGGAAGATTCTCACCGGTGGCATCCACCTCGACGGCCTCGCCGATGTCCTCGACGGCCTGGCGGGGCGCGATGCCGAGCGCCGGATTGCGATCATGCGGGATAGCCGCATCGGGGTCTTCGGCGTCGCCGGTCTCGTCCTCTGCGTCCTGATCTCGGCGGCGGCGATCGACGCGCTTCCAGTGGGCCGTCGAGCGGCCGTCCTCCTGCTGGCGCCGGCCGTGGGCCGTTTGGCGCCCATCCTGATCGGTCCGCTCTTCCCGCCCGCGACGCCCGGTGAGGGATCCGGCGCGTCTTTTCTCGAGGGTCTCTCGCCATGGGTGGCGCCGGTCTGGGTCGCGGGCCTCTGGATGCTGACGGCGGCGGCATGACCGGCGATGCGCTCGGCTCGTCCGTCGAGCTCGGTGAGCTGTCGACGCTGGTTGCCGCCGCCGCGCTCATGCACCTGCGGGTTATCTAGAACCGTGCGAACGACCATCTATCTCGTGCGTCACGGCAGCGTGGTGGGCGCCGAGACGCGGCGCTTCATCGGCCACTTCGATGTGCCCCTGTCGCCTGCGGGCGAGGCCGAGGCGGCCGCGCTCGGGCGCCGGCTCGCGGACACCAGGCTCGCCGCCGCCTACTGCAGCGATCTCGCTCGGACCCGGCGCACGGCCGAAATCCTGACGATGCCGCACGGGATCGAGGCCGTCCCGCTGCCGGCGCTCCGCGAGTTCTCGATGGGGCGCTGGGAGGGCTTGACCGCCGACGAGATCCGCGCGCTCGATCCCGCCGCCTTTGATGCCTGGATGACCGACGTCGGCCGGTTCCAGTTTCCCGACGGCGAGAGCCTGGCGGACGTCTCGTCGAGGGCGTGGGCCGCCTTCGAGGGCATCGCCGATCGCCATCCGGGCTCACGTGTCCTCGTGGTCGCCCACGGCGGCCCGAACCGCATCGTCCTGTGCCGCGCCCTCGGGATCCGTCCCGAGCGCATCCTGGCGTTGGGCCAGGACTACGCCGCGCTGTCAGTGCTCGAGCGGGGCCCGTCGGGCTGGATACTGCGTCTTTTGAACCACCGCGAGCCCCTTCCGTAGTCTCCGGTTTCGGCTGACCCGCCATCCGTCGCCGGGTGACATCCCTCGTCGGCCCGGAGTCGAGGAAGAGTCGACCTCCATCCGGATGAACAGCTCGGCGGTCTGGGGTCTCTCTAGGAGCCCCGCCAGAACGGGTACTTATGAATCGGTCTCATCGATGCCGGCATGGCATCGGGCTTGCTCCACCTCCAGTGGGAGACTCCGAGGACCTTGCGAAGACTCGTTAAAGGGATGAGGGTCGCGGGAAGCCGGGCAGGCTTCAAAGTGGCGGAGTACCTGGCCGCCGTCTTCGTCATCTCTCTGGGTCTCGTCGCAGTCGGCGCTGGCTTCGCCACCGCCATCCAGGGGGTCGAAACGAGCCGCCAGCACATCACGGCGACATTCCTGGCCGGGCAGCGCCTGGAGCAGATCCGAGCGACGGCGCTCGGCAACTCGCTGGTCCCGTGCATGGGCTTCGCGAACATCACCGGGGCGTGCTTAGCGGCCCAGGCCTACGGCAGCATCCCCAACGCGCCCGGCTACCGGTCGACCGTCACGGTCACGGACTACGTCGTCAACGGCGCCGTCGCGCGCAAGTGTGTCGACGTCGAAGTCTTCTATCAGCCGGTCGTCGGCTGGGGCGTGCAGCTGTCAGCCGAGCGCAGCGTCCGGCTGTCCACGCTGATCGCGAAACGCACATGAGCACGACGGGCAATCGACGCATCATCAACTGGCAGCGCATCATCGGCTGCCGGGACAGCTGACATGCGGGACTACTCGCTCCTCTTCGGCCTCGCCGCCCTCGGCCTGATGGTCGGCTGCCAGCAGGCTCCGTCGCCCCAGCGGTCCGCTGAGCCGCCGAAGGTGCCGCCCACGGCGATCGTGGACGGAGCTGCCGATCAGCTCATGGAGCGCGGGGAGTACGCAAAGGCCGCGGCCAAGTACCAGGAGGCGATCGCGCTCGCTCCCGACGACATGTCGCTGCGCTATCTCCTGGGGACCGCCTACTCGCACCTGGGCAAGCGCCGCGAAGCGGCGGAGCAATTCCAGTGGGTGGTCAATAGGGGCGATGCCACCCAAGAGTACTACCGCGCGGCGCGGAAGTGGCTCGCCGGCGCGGGCCTGTTCCAGCACCGCAACGCCTCCGGTGGGATCGACGCGTCCCTCGAGGGCCAGGCGCAGGAGCCGACCAAGGGCAAGATCGGGGGTCCGCTCGAATGGCCCGGCGTCAACTCCAGAGAGCGGCTCATCAACGTGCGCGTCACGCTCACGGGCGAAGACGATAGCACCAAGTCGGTGCGCCTCTCACGCCCGTTCCGGCTGGGCGAGCGCTACGAGTTCCGCGACCTGACGCCGGGCAAGTACCGGCTCGTCGCCAAGTCCGAAGACGGAGCGCCCGCGATCGAGCTGTGGGACCAGCACGTGACCGTCGAAGCCGGGCAGGTGACCCAGATGCCGCTCTCGGCGGGCAACAGCAAGGTCGGCCCCGACAAGTTCCCCGGGGACGCGACGAAGTAGCACGATTGCCCTTCCGCTGACCCGGGGCTAAGATCGGGCCCCGTGAGCGCGCGCCCCGGCCCAGATCTGCTCCTCCAGATGTACGCGACCATGCTGCGGATCCGCCGCGCCGAGGAGCGCGCGCGCGAGCTCTACGCGGCGGGGCGCATACCGGGCTTCATCCACCTCTCGATAGGCCAGGAGGCCGTCGCCGCCGGCGTGTGCGCGCCGCTCAGGCGCGACGACTACCTGCTCTCGACCCACCGCGGCCACGGCCACCTCATCGCCAAGGGCGGCTCGCTCCGCGCCTTCATGGCGGAGCTCTACGGCAAAGCCACCGGCTGCTGCAAGGGCAAGGGCGGCTCCATGCACATCGCCGACGCCTCCGTCGGCTACCTGGGCGCCAACGGCGTGCTGACCTCGGGCTGCGTGCTGGCCCCCGGCGTCGGACAGTCGATACAGATGCGCGGGACGGATCAGGTCGCGGTCACGATTTTCGGCGACGGCGCCGCGAACCGCGGCCCGTTTCACGAGGGCGTCAATCTGGCGGCCCTGTGGAAATCGCCGGTGGTGTTCGTCTGCGAGAACAACTTCTGGGCCTCGACGACCGCGCACGATCTGTCCACCGCGGGCGGCAGCATCGCCGCGCGCGCGGCCGGCTACGGCATCCCGGGCGCGACCGTGGACGGCAATGACGCACTCGCGGTCTACGACGCGATGGAGGGCGCCGTCGCCCGCGCGCGCGCCGGAGAGGGGCCCAGCCTGATCGAGGCGCGCACCGTCCGCTTCCTCGGGCACTTCGAGGGCGATCCGCAAGGCTACCGATCGCGCGGCGAAGTCGACGCCGGCCGCCAGCGCGATCCCATCGCGCGGCTTCGAGCCCACCTCGAGGAATCCCGCCTGCTCGATCGGGCGCACGCGGACCGGGTGGCGCAGGCGATCGAGAAGGAAGTCCAGGACGCCGAAGACTTCGCCGAGTCGAGCCCCCTGCCGGCGCCCGAGGACGCGCTCAAGGACCTGTTTGTGCACTATCCCTGGCGAGATTGATGCCGACCCTGGATTTCGGGGAGGCGCTGAATCTTGCGCTGCGCGAAGAGATGCGGCGCGATTCCCGCGTCTATTGCATCGGCGAGGACATCGTCCTCGGCGTGCCCTTCGGCGTGACCAAGGGCCTGGCCGAGGAATTCGGCCCGGCGCGCGTGCGCAACGCTCCGATCTCCGAGGCCGCCATCGTGGGGTCGGCCATGGGCGCGGCCATGACGGGCCTGGTGCCCGTCGTGGACATGCACTTCGCGGACTTCGTCACCTGCGCGATGGACGAGGTTGCCAACCAGATCGCCAAGAGCCGATACATGTTCGGCGGTCAGATCTCCTGTCCGCTGACGCTCCGCATGCCCTATGGGATCGGACGGTCCGCGGGGGGACATCACTCCAATTCCGTCGAGGCCTGGTTCGTGAATATTCCCGGCCTCAAGGTGTGCATCCCGTCCAACCCTGCCGACGCGCGGGGCCTGCTCAAGACGGCGATCCGCGATCCCGATCCGGTGCTGGTCTTCGAGCACCGCGGTCTTTACCGCGTGACGGGAGAGGTTCCGGAGGCCGAGACCCTCGTGCCGCTGGCGGTCTGCGACGTGAAGCGCCTCGGCACCGACGTCACCGTGATCGCGACCGCGCGCATGGTGGGCGAGAGCCTGGAGGCGGCCCGCCGGCTCGAGGGAGAGGGAATCTCGGTCGAGGTCGTGGACCCGCGGAGCCTCGTGCCGCTCGATCGCGAAGGGCTGGCCGCATCGGTGCGGAAGACCAACCGGGTCGTCATCGCTGAGGAGGGACCCATGCGGGGCAGCGTCGGGGCCTGGCTTGCGTGGGTCATCATGGAGGAGTGCTTCGACGATCTCGACGCGCCGGTCGCACGCGTGGCCGGCCCCAACATTCCGATTCCGTTCAGCCCGCCCCTCGAGGCCTTCGCAACGCCGGGGGCGGCCGACGTCGTCGATGCGATCCGGCAGGTGACGAAGCGGGGCAGGTGACGAGGTAGCCGTTCCCCCTATCTCTTGAGCGTGAAGGCCCCAGCGCCCAGCAGCGCCTGGGCGATGGTCGCGCCGAGCATCACCAGCACGTATTCGTAGCCGCTCTTTCCGTCGAGCACGAAGAAGCCCTGCTTCAGGTGCACGAACCACACGGCGGCGGCCATGATGGGGATATTCGCCAGCGCGGCCCATCGCACCATGACGCCAAGGATCAGGAGGATCCCGCCCAAGCCGTGCGCCACGATCAGGTACCAGGCGCCGATCTCGGGCAGGGGGATGTGATAGGCCCGCTGGTACTGGATGGCCTCGCCAAGTCCCATCACGACGAGCGCCAGGTAGGCGTGGGCGACGTAGATCGCGCCGAGCACCACCCGCAGGACGAGCGCGCCGTACGCTTCGAGCCCGCCCCGTGCCACCGCTAGGCCTCCCCCGTCGCGGCGCGGGTCACGGCTTCCGGAGAAAGACGATCTCGCCGATATAGCCCTCGGCGCGCGAGCGCACGTCGTCCGAGTCGATGCCGACCGAGATCGCCTCGATCTTCTCGTCCGGCTCCTCGCCGTAGATCTTCTTGTAATCCTCGCAGACGTTGCGGGTCTCAGTAAACCACTTGCCGAGGTCGGCCTCGCCCGAGCGCATGACGACATAGGTCACGAGACTCGTCTTCTGGCTCTTGAAGATCGAGCCGGCCGGCGCGGTCGTGTCCCAGATGTAGCCGATGATGCGCGAGCGTACGGCGTTCGGAAAGCGTGGGAAGGTGACGTAGAGCTGGAGCGCCTCGTCGTCGGTGGCCTTCTTCCTCGCGTCGGCGCCCTTGGGAAGCTCCACCGCCTTCCAGCGCCACTGGAGGATCGGGTAGTCCTTGCAGTCGATTCTGTTGATGTCCTTGCTGATCGTCGAGCTGTCGCCATTGCTGATGAGGTGGAGCACGCGCGACGGGCTCTCGTTCACGACCTCGAATTCGTACTTCGGATTGCCCCAGCTCTGGGTCTTCCAGCCTGTCGGCACTCCTTTCTGCCCAACCGGCGTCTTGGACCAGTCCTCCACGACGACCTGGGCGCCCTGCGCCATCGCGGCGACGGCCGACGCCAGCAGCAGCACGCCCAGAAGTGAGCCTCTTCGCATTTCTGCCTCCGTGCCGCGAGTATAGCCCACCGCCTATGCTACGGTAAGCGGGACATGGCCGATCTGCGTCTCGACAAGTGGCTGTGGGCCGCGCGATTTTTCAAGAGCAGGACGCTGGCGAGCGCGGCGTGCGACGGCGGCAAGGTCGACGTCAACGAGCAGGCCGCCAAGCCCTCGCGCGCCGTCCGCGCCGGAGATCTGCTGGAGATCACGCTGCCACGCGCGAAAAAGATCGTGCGCGTGATCGCCCTGTCGGACCGCCGCGGGCCCGGCCTCCAGGCGAAGCTGCTCTACGAGGATCTGAGTCCGCCGCCTCCGCCGCGCGAGGCGCGCGTCCCGCCGCCGGCGGTGCGGCTGCCCGGGGCCGGCCGGCCCACCAAGCGAGAGCGCCGCCAGATCGACCGGCTCCATCGCTTCTGATCTGGCCCGTGGCAAGCCCCCGTGGCCAGCCCCCCGTGGCCAGCCCAAAGACGGATTCTGGCGGCCGGTTGACCCCTGTCGGCGGGTCTGTTAAGGTCTGGCTTCACCGATGTCCGGGCGGCCCGCCGGGTGCGGGCCTAGGGAAGGCGGTGCGAATCCGCCGCGACCCCGTCACTGTAATCGGGGACGAAACCCACGTTGGTGCCACTGGCCGTGGTTCGGGGCCGGGAAGGCGTGGGGAGTAGGACGATCCGAGAGCCAGGAGACCTGCCCGGGCACCATCCTTCAACCGGTCTTCGCGGGAGGACCTGGTGAGTCGCGTGCATCGGTCCGATCTCATCCTCGGCGGAGTGAGAAGCGGCAAGAGCCGAGAGGCCTTGCGGATCGCCGCCCTGATGCCCAAGCCCTCGCGCGGCGCCTTCCTCGCCACGGCCCGGGCCTTCGACGGCGACATGGAGGCCCGGATCGCCCGTCACCGGGCGGAGCGCCCGGCCGGCTGGAGCACTCTCGAGGAGCCCTACGAGATCGTGGCGGCCTGTTCGAGCCTCGCGGGCAAGGTCGACGTGGTCGTCCTCGACTGCGTGACGCTCTGGGTCGCCAATCTCATGCTCCGCGGCGACGAGGAGAAAGCCATCCTCGCGGGGGCCGACGCGCTGGCGGATTTCGTCGCCGAGCGGCGCTTCTCGCTCATCATCGTCTCCAACGAGGTCGGCGCCGGCGTGCACACGGAGACCGAGATCGGGCGGCGCTTCGGCGATGCGCTCGGCTGGGTCAACCAGCGCATCGCCGCCGCCGTGGATCGCGTCAACTACATGATTGCGGGGCTGCCCATGACCGTCAAGGATGTCCCACTTCCCGAGCCTTCCCGTGAACGTGTTCCCGAAGCTCCTTGACCGAATCGTAAAGCCGGACGGCGCGGCCGGGCTCCAGGCCCAGTGGGCGCTCGACCAGCTGACGAAGCCTCCGGGAAGCCTCGGCCGCCTCGAGGAGCTGGCGCGGCGGCTCAGCGAGATGTCGGGCCAGTTCCCGCCCCAGGCCCGGCGCTGCGTGATCTTCACGCTGGCTGCCGACCATGGAGTCGTCGCCGAGGGAGTGAGCGCGTATCCGCAAGTCGTGACCGCGCAGATGGTCGAGAACTTCTTGAAGGGCGGCGCGGCGGTCAACGTGCTGGCGCGCCACGTCGGCGCTCCGGTCGTCGTCGCGGATCTGGGCGTGGCCGCCGCGCTGCCGGCGCACGCCGCGCTCGTCTCCCGCAAGATCGGCCCCGGCACGCGCAACATGGCAGTGGGCCCCGCCATGACGCGCGAGGAAGCGCTGGCGGCCATCGAGGCGGGCATCGGGCTGGTCTACGCCGAGCGGGGCAATGGCCTCGACGTCATCGGCACCGGCGAGATGGGCATCGGCAATACCACGGCCGCCAGCGCGGTCGTGGCCGCGCTCACGGGCGCGCCGCCGGAGTCGGTCACCGGCGCGGGCACGGGCATCGACGACGAGGGCCGCCGGCGCAAGGTCGCCGTGATCAAGCGGGCGCTGACCGTCAATCTCCCGGATCCTTCCGATGCCATCGACGTGCTGGCCAAGGTCGGCGGCTTGCCGCGGCGATGGCCGCGGTGCGCGTCAAGCCCGACGTCCGCCACTACCTGATCGCCTCCCACCGCTCCACGGAGCCCGGCCACACCTACGTGCTGAACGCCCTCGAGCTCAAGCCTTTCCTCGATCTCGACATGCGTCTCGGCGAAGGCACCGGCGCGGCGCTCTGCATCGGCCTCGTCAAGGCCGCCACGAAGATCCTGGGCGAGATGGCGACGTTCAAATCGGCCGGCGTGACCGATCGCTCGCCGTGACCCCGCTCTGCCGCGCCCTCGCCCTGGCGGCTTGTCTGTCGCCCGGGCTTGCGCACGCGCTGACCTTCGTGGACCAGACGGGGCAGGCGGTATCCCTGCCGGCGCCCCCGCGCCGCATCGTCTCGCTCGTGCCGGGCGTCACCGAGATCCTCTTCGCCATCGGCGCCCAGGATGCCCTGGTCGGCGTGACCGATTTCTGCGATTACCCGCCGGAGGCCAGGCGCAAGACGCGCGTGGGCGACATGCTCTCCCCGAACCTCGAGACGCTCGTCAGCCTCAAGCCCGACGTCGTGGTGGCGACACGCTCCGGCAATCGCGAGGAGACATTCGACCAGCTCAAGCGGCTGGGCATTCCCGTCTATCTCGTGGATGAGCCGCCCTCGATCGCGGACCTGCAGCGGCTGGTCGCGGGTCTGGGCGAGTTGACCGGCCGCCGCGCCGCCGCCGCCGCCGTCGGGGCCGGCCTCGAGCGGCGCATTGCCGCGGTGAGGGAGCGCATGTCCGGGCGTCCGCGTCCGCGCGTGCTCTACGTGCTCTGGCCCGAGCCCCTCATCGTCCCCGGGCGCGGCTCGCTCCTCTCCGAGCTCATCGCTACCGCCGGCGGCGAGTCGGTGACGGCGGACCAGGGCCACGGCTATCCGCGCATGAGCCTCGAAGCCGCGGTGGGGCGGGCGCCTGAGGTCATCATCCTCGCGCGTCACGGCGCGGGCACGGGACCCGCGGCGAAGGAGCAATGGCAGCGCCTCGAGAGCCTGCCGGCTATCAGGGCCGGGCGGCTGTACACCGCGGACGGCGATATCCTGCACCGGTACGGTCCCCGCGTCGTCGACGGGCTCGAACTCCTGGCGCGGCTGATTCACCCCGAGGCGTACGGCCAGCCTGTGACGACTCCCAAGCCGGTGACGATTAAATGACGGGCGGCATGCGGCTCGCGTGGATCTGCGGCGGCCTCCTGCTCCTGCTGGCCGCCGTCACGCTGGGGTCGCTCCTCGTCGGCGCGGCCCCCGTATCTCCGGGCGCCGTCCTCGACCTCGTCACCGGCCGCGGCCCATCGCAGGGCACCGACCGTACCGTCGTCCTCGCCATCCGGGTGCCGCGCATCGCCGCCGCCCTCCTGGCCGGCGGCGCGCTCGCCGTCGCGGGCGCCGGCTCGATACTCGGTGTTTCGGGCGGCGCGGCGTTCGGCGTCGTGCTCGGCCAGGTCTCGGGCCTGGGGCAGGGCATCGTGGAGGCGCTCGGGCTCACGGCCCTGGGCTTCACCGGAGCCGTGGTCGCCGGCGTCGCCGTCTACCTGATCGCCTACACCGCCGGCGGCCTTCCCGTGCACACGCTCCTGCTCGCGGGCGTGATCGTGGGGATTTTTTTCTCCGCGGCGATCACCGTGCTGATCTCGATCGTGGACACCAACCGCCTGGGCGGCGTCGTCCACTGGCTCCTCGGCAGCGTGGCTCCGATTCCGCCGGCCTCGCTTGCCGTCTTCGGACTGGCGACCGCCGCCGGCGTCTGGCTGGTCCTGGGCCAGGCGCGCGCGCTGAACCTCCTGGCCCTGGGCGAGGAGGGCGCCAGCGAGCTCGGAGTCAATGCGCTCCGCGTGAAGCGGCGGATCTTCGCCGGGGCCGCGCTCCTCACGGGAACGGCGGTCGCATTCGTCGGGCCCATCGGCTTCGTCGGCCTCATCGTGCCGCAGGCGCTTCGCATGCTGCTCGGCCCCGACAACCGGATCATCGTCCCGGCGGCCCTCCTCGCCGGGGGCGCCTTCCTCCTGGCCGCCGACACGCTGGCGCGCACCGTGATCGCTCCCGCCGAGCTGTCGGTGGGCGTGCTGACCTCGTTCTGCGGCGCCCCGTTCTTCATCTGGCTCCTTCGCTCGCGCACAGGGCGGACCGCGCCGTGACGCCGCTCTGCGAGCTCCGGAGCGTCGGCTTCGCCTACGCCGCGGGCGCCCACGGGCGGCCGCCCTTCGAGATCCGCGATTTGAGCTTTTCGCTGGCGCCGGGCGAGGTGCTGGGTCTCATCGGACCGAACGCCGCGGGCAAGACGACGGTGATTCGCCTGCTCTCGCGCGTGCTCGAGCCGTCGCGCGGCGAGGTCCTGCTCGACGGCCGGTCCGCTTCCCGGCTCGGCCGGGCGGCCATCGGCCGGCAGGTCGCCGTCGTCCCACAGGACGTGCCGCACGGCTTCCCGTACACCGTCGAGCAGCTCGTCCTCATGGGCCGCTTCCCGCACGCGCCGAGCCGGTTCTTCGAGAGCCGGGAAGATCTCGAGATCGCCCGCGAGGCGATGGCGCTCACGGGCGTCCTGGCGCTGGCCGACGAGCCCATGGATCGCCTTTCCGGAGGCGAGCGCCAGCGGGTGGTGCTCGCGCGCGCGCTCGCCCAGCGCCCGCGCCTGCTCGTGCTCGACGAGCCGACGGCTCATCTCGATCTGCGCTACCAGGCGGAGTGCGTCGCGCTCCTGAGGAGGCTCCACAAGCGGGAGGGCCTCGGCATCCTCCTCGTCTCCCACGATCTCAACCTCGCCGCCGAGGTTTCGGACCGTCTCCTCCTCATGGCCGACGGCGCCGTGGTCAGCGTGGGCATGCCGGAGGAGGTCATGCAGGAGCCCGTTCTCGAAGCCGTCTACGGCTGCCGCGTGGTCGTGGACAAGCACCCGGCCACCCGGAAGCCCACGGTCAACGTGCTGTGGCCGGACGGGAGGTGATGCCCGCAGGCGCGAAGTGAATAGTCGCGGTCCAAGGGAAGCCGGTACAAGCCGGCACGGTCCCGCCACTGTGAGTGGGGAGCCACGCCCGTATCCGCTGCGGAAGCCACTGGGAGCGAATCCCGGGAAGGCCGGGCGACGGCGACGATCCACGAGTCAGGAGACCTGTCCGCGACAGGGCAGACACACCCCCTTTCGAAAGAAAAGGAGCGGTCGTGAGACAGCAAATCACATTGGCGCTGGTCGCGATGCTGGCGGCGGCAGAGCCGTCGGCGGCGCAGGAGACGCAGAAGGTTGACCCGGTCGTGGTGACGGCGACGACGGTGGCGACGCCCGCCGAGCAGCTCGGCGTGAGCCTGAACGTAATTCCCGGCGAAGACTTCAAGACCTACCAGTACTCCGCGATCGACGACGCGTTCCGGAACATCCCCGGCGTCACCGTGACCCAGCAGGGCAGCTACGGCAAGCTCTCGACGCTCAGCATCCGCGGCGCGAACGCCAACCAGGTCGTGATCCTCGTGGACGGGGTCAGGGTGTCGAGCCCCACACTCGGCCAGACGGACCTGTCGGACATCTCCCCGGACCTGATCGAGCGGATCGAGGTCATCCGCGGAGGACAGGCCACGCTGTACGGCGCGGACGCCATCGGCGGCGTGGTCAACATCATCACCAAGAAAGGCACGGGCCCCTTCGCCGCCTCTTTGGAGAACATGGGCGGCAACTACGACACCTTTCACAACAGGCTGACGGCCAGCGGCACGTACAAGATCTTCAATTACTCGATCACCGGCTCGCACCTCGAGAGCAACGGGCAGTTCCAGAACGACAACGCCAACATCAACGCGGTCAGCGGGCGCATCGGGGTCGCGCTGCCCTTCGACAGCTCGCTGTCCTTCGTCTACCGCTACAACAAGACCGACACCGGCGTGCCGGTCAAGAGCATCTTCCCGCCTCCCCAGCCCATCGTGCCCATCATCAACCCGAACGCCAAGCAGCAGACCGAGACCACCGTGATGAGCCTCGAGGCCAAGACGCGGCCCGTGGAATGGTGGGAGAGCAGCGCCCGGATCTCCCGCTACACGAACAACCAGGGTTTCCAGGATCCCGTCGATCCCGGATTCGACTTCGACGTTCCGTTCCGGTCCCAGGTGGACGTGGAGCGGCGCGAGGCCGAGTGGCTCAATTCCTTCTTGATCGGGAAGTGGAGCACGAGTACGATCGGCTTCGGCTACCGCCATGAAGAGGGCGACAACAAGGGCGTGTTCAGCACCGCGCGCCACGTGCCCTGGGTCCTCGGCCAGCAGCAGCTCCGCTTTTTCGATCGGTTGTTCATCACCGGCGGATTCCGGATCGAGGACGACAGCGTTTTTGGCCAGGCGACGACGGGGCAGGGATCGGTCGCCTTCGTGATCAAGGAGACCGGCACGCGGCTCCGGGGAAGCGCCGGGACGGGCTTCCGCGCGCCCACCTTCAACGACCTCTTCTTTCCAGATTTCGGCAACCCCGGCCTCGTGCCCGAGCGGAGCCAGACCTGGGACGCGGGCTTCGATCAGAACCTGTGGCAGAACCGGGTCCGGCTCAAGTTCACCTGGTTCGCCACCCACTTCACCAACCTCATCACGTGCTGCGTCGTGCTGCCGACCGCGCCATTCGGCGGGCCCGTCAATGCGGGCAAGGCCCGCTCCAAGGGCGTCGAGTCGAGCGCCGAGATCGACGTGCTGCCGAATCTCGTTGCGTCCTTCACCTACACGTACACCGACACGGACAATCTCCAGACCAACCGGCCCATCGCGCGCATTCCACGGCAGGCCGGCAGCGCGGCGCTGACGTGGGAGCCCATCCCGCGCCTGTCGCTCTTCACGCAGGTCTACGTCGTGGGGAGCCAGTTCGACAGCTATGGCGACGTGTACAATAGCGGCCACACGCGCGTGGACGCCGGCGGGACGTACCGGCTCCTCAACCAGGTCGGGTGGCTCCAGCGCCTCGAGCTGGTCGCGCGGGCGCAGAATATTCTCAGTTCGCGGACGCGCGCGCGATCGTGAATCTCCACGTCGGCAAGAACGACGCGTGCGCGGATCCGCCGGCGATGCTCACGGACTACGCGCGCCGGGAAGGAGTGCCCGAGCCTTTTGTCGGCCTGCTCACCGGCGCGTGGACCGAGATGGCCGCGCTCGGGGAGGAGGACGGCGCGGGCATTCCCGCGCTCGCCGTGGCCACCGTCGGCTTGAGCAACCGTATCGCCGCGGGACGGGCGCCCGTGACCCGCTGGGCGCACGGCACGATCAATACCATCGTCGTTGTGGATGCCGATCCCGAGCCGGCCGCCCTCGTCAACGCGGTGATGACGGTGACCGAGGTCAAGGCGCTCCTCCTGCAGGAGGCGGGACTCCGCGACGACGCCGGCGGCCTGGTCAGCGGCACCTCGACGGACGCCGTGGTCATCGCCGCGACGGGGCGCGGCGCGCGCCACTCCTTCGGCGGGCCGGCGAGTCCGCTCGGCTGGAGTGTGGCGCGTGCCGCGGGCAAGGCGCTGCAGGCGGGTATCCGGGGATGGCAGGAGCGGAACGGATGATCGGCCGCGCCCGGGCGCTGGCATTCTTGGGCTCCGCCGCGCTGCACGTCGGCGCCGTCGTAGCGGTGCTGACGCTCGCCACGAGCCTCCGCCAGGCGGAGCCGCTCTTCATCGATCTCACGGGCGCCTCTGAGGCCCCAGGCTCTAAAGCTTCAGATGATCGAGCGGGGCGCGCGGCCGAGCCGGGCGTGCGCGCCGCAAAGGCCGCCCCGGCTCGCGACGCGCGGGGACCTCACGCCAAGCGACCACAGCCGCCGGAACCGGCTGCGCCGTCGCGGCCCGCTGAGCCGGCTCCCGTCCCGGCGCCCGCCTTCTCCGCAACCCGTGAGGCCGCGCCCGCCGAGCGGCCGGTCCCATCGCCGGCGCCCGAGACGAGCGCCGCAGACACGAGTACCGCTGTCAGCGGCTCTGCTGCCACCGGTGGACGCTCCGAGAGGGCGGCCGCGAGTGACGCGCCCGCGTCTGCGGGAGAGTCGCAGGCTGCCGTCGGAGGGGCCGGCTCCCGGCTCGCCCTCGCCGGTCCGGGCGCTTCGCGCAGCAACATCCCGCCCGAGTTCGGACCATACCTCGCCGGATTTCGCCAGCGACTCCAGAAATCGTTGATCTATCCTCTGGTCGCGCGCCGGCGGGGTCTCGAGGGCCGCGTGGAGATCGAGCTGGTGCTCGAGCCTTCGGGGCGCGTCCGCGACGTCGCCGTGGTGCTGTCCTCGTCGTACGCTCTCCTCGACGACGCGGCCGTTGAAGCCGTGAAGTCGATTCCGCCAGAGCCGCTGCCCGTGCAGGCGAAGCGCCAATCGTTGAGAGTGCGGTTGCCGGTCGTCTTCCAGCTCCAGTAGTGCCGGGCCAACTTGACTTCGCCAGACTTCGTTCTCGGTCGGCAGCAGCCCTCAACGTACGATCCACTCAGCCCTCGCCTCGTGGCTCTGCCTCTCGGCTCGAATGGCCACGTACGCCTCGGGCTGCTGCCTCCCTCGGGCCTCGTCTGGCTCGCAATTTGCGCCACTCTGCGGGGATACGCGAGCAGTAGGTACTACTCGTTGCAGGCGCAGTAGTCACGTGGCGGTTCTGTGCCTTGCCGTCGCGCTCGATCTCCTGCTGGGAGATCCGCCGAGCCGCTATCACCCCGTGGCCTGGATCGGGCGGCTGATCGCGCTCGGCCGGCGCCTGTCCGCCCGCGTGCCGCGCGAGCTGCTCGTCCTCTACGGCGTGCTTCTCATCACGGTCGTCACGATCATCTCCGTCACGGCGGCGCTGGCGGTCCAGGCCGTCGCGGGCCGGCTCCCGTGGCCTCTGGATCTCGTCGCTCAGGCGTGGCTGCTGAAATGCAGCTTCTCGATTCGTGGTCTCGTGACCGCCGTATGGCGGGTGCGCGATGGGCTCGAAGCCCGAGACTTGGAGGCGGCGCGCGCGGCGGTGGGCCGCGATCTGGTCAGCAGGCCGGTGGACGACCTTGACGAGGCGGCGACGGCATCGGCTGCCGTCGAGTCGCTGGCCGAGAACCTGACGGACAGCTGGGTCGCGCCGCTCTGCTTCTATCTCGTCGCGGGCGCGCCTGGCGTCTGGGCATATCGCGCCGTCAACACCGCCGACGCGATGATCGGCTACCGCGAGGGCACCCTCGAGCAGCTTGGCGGCGCGTCCGCCCGGCTCGACGATCTGCTCAACCTGGTCCCGTCGCGGCTGGCCGCGCTCGCGGTCGTCGCGGGCGCGCGGATCGGGGGCGAGTCGGGCCCGCGCGCGTGGGCCGTGTGGCGCCGCGACGGAGGCGTGACGTCGAGCCCCAATGCGGGGCAGACCATGGCCGCGATGGCGGGAGCGCTCGGCGTGACGCTCGAGAAGCGCGGCCACTACAGGCTCGGCGACGGGCCGCCGCCGGACGTGGCCGTCCTCGATCGCGCCGTCGGTGTCTTCTCGGCGGCCGCGGCCGTGACGCTGGCCGCCGCGCTCGTTCTGCTGCGCGCGTTCCGCTGACTCGACGCCTACCAGATCTGGTGTCTTCGCGCTCGCGACCCACATCATCACGCGTCGCGTTAACCTTTTTCCTCCTCGGCGCGCCAAATTCTTTCGGGTCGGCGAGAGTCGGGGCGTATCATCAATCGACGCCGCCACGTGCGGCGATTCGTGTCTTAACGAGCCGGGAATGCATGACACCATCACCCAACACTTGGCGAAAGCTTTGCGAGAAGCGCTGACCGGCGCGGGCCTGCCCATTCCGGACGACGTGGCGTGGGAAGTGCCGCGGGACGAAGCCCACGGCGACTACGCGACGAACGTCGCCATGACGCTCGCGCGTCCCGCGAAGAAGGCGCCGCGCCAGATCGCCGACGCCATCGTGACCCACTTCCCCAAGAGCGGCATCGTCGAGCGGCTGGAGATCGCCGGGCCCGGGTTCCTCAACGTCTTCCTCGATCCCGACTGGTGCGCGGCGGCCCTCAAGGACGTCCTGGCGGCCGGTGATGCCTACGGCACGAGCGAGGCCGGCCGCGACCGGCGCTTCCTCCTCGAGTTCGTCTCGGCCAACCCGACGGGCCCGCTCGTGATCGTCAACGCGCGTGCCGCCGCGGTTGGCGACGCGCTCGCGCGCATTCTCCGCTCGCAGGGACACGGCGTCCTTACCCAGTTCTACGTCAACGACGCGGGCAACCAGTTCGACGCGCTCGCGCGCTCGGTGGACGTGCGGCTGCGCCAGGCGCTCGGCGTGCGGGCCGAGCTCCCGGAGAACTCCTACCCGGGCGAATACCTCGTCGACCTCGTGAAGGAGTGGATCGACGCCGACCCGGCCGCCATGCGAGCCCTGGCCGCGCTGCCGGAGGCGGAGCGCCTGCCGCGCCTCGGAAGGAGAGCCGTTGAAGACATGGTGCGGGGCCAGCGGGCTGTGCTGGAGACCTACGGCACCACGTTCGACCGTTGGGTCCACGAAGACCGCGATGTGCGCCAGGCCGGCTTGCCCGAGCGCGCCATCGAGGCGCTCAGCGCCGCCGGCCACACCTACGAGCAGGATGGAGCGCTCTGGTTTCGCTCGACCGCGTTCGGCGACGACAAGGATCGCGTGCTGCGCAAGTCCGACGGCGAGCTGACCTATTTCGCGGTGGACATCGGCTTCCACCACTTTGGCAAATTCGGCTGGGGCAAGCTCGGCGGGGTGGACATGGTCATCGATTTCCTCGGGCCCGACCACCACGGCCACGTCCCCCGGATGCGGGCCGCGATGGAGGTGCTGGGGCACCCGGCCGACAGCTTCGACGTGCTGATCGTCCAGCTCGTGACGCTGCTGCGCGACGGCCAGCCGGTGCGCATGTCGAAGCGCCGCGGCGAGTTCGTCCTGATGGAGGAGCTGATCGAAGAGGTCGGGAAGGACGCCGCGCGCTTCACCTTCCTCACGCGCCGTCACGACGGCCCGCTCGACTTCGACCTGGCCGTCGTCACGCGGCACTCCTCGGACAACCCGGTGTTCTACGTGCAGTACGCGCACGCGCGCGTCGCGAGCCTCTTCCGCACCGCGGCCGAGCAGCGAATCGCGCTGCCGCCGTGGGACCAGGTCGACTTCCGCCCGCTGCGGCTTCCGGAGGAGCAGAGCCTGATCAAGCGGCTGCTCCAGTACCCAGGGATCGCGGCGTCGGCCGCGCGCGCCCGCGAGCCCCACCGCGTCGCCTACTACCTGACCGAGCTCGCCGGCCTGTACCACCCGTACTACAAGGCCCACCGCGTGATCACCGAGGACCGCGCCCTGACGCTGGCGCGGCTCGGGCTGTCGGCCGCCGTGGGCCAGGTCGTCCGCAACGGCTTGGGCCTGCTCGGAGTATCGGCTCCGGAGAGCATGTGATGCGTGCCGAGGGCTCGTGCCGATGAGTCCGGCGAGAAGCCGTGTGAAGAGCGGCCCCGGCAAGTTCCAGTGGATCGCGCTGCTCACCGCGGCGGCCGTGATCATGGGGCTGACCTTCACGCTGGGCGTGCTCGTGGGACGGCAGTGGAGCCGTTCCGTCTCCGTCGCGGCCAGCGCCGAGAGCTCGGCGCGAAAGGTCGTACCGCCCGGCAAGCGGGGCGGCCTCTCCGGCGCCGACGTCGAGTCGCCGCCCGCCGTGGACCAGAAGCTGACGTTTTACCAGACGCTGACCGCGCCGCTCGGCCGCGGCTCGGCCGACGCGTCGCAGTCCCCGCCGCATTCCCCGCTGCCTTCCCAAGACGCCAAGGTCCAGCCGGTACCGGAGCCCGTGCACGTCGTGCCGCCGCCGCCCTATCCGTATACGAGCCGCGGGGAGACCATCGTCGAGAAGCCGGCGGCGCACGATGCCGCCGCGCAGCCGGCGCAGGCTGAATCCGTCGGCCTCTGGTCGGTGCAGGTCGCGGCCTTCAAGACGCAGGCGCAGGCCGACGGTCTCCAGAAGCAGCTCAAACAGGCGGGCCTCGACGCCTACGTTACCTCAGCCGTGGCCAGCGAGGGCCAGACGAACTACCGCGTCCGCGTCGGCACGTTCAAGAGCAAGGCCGAAGCCCAGCGCATGGCCGAGCGGGTGCGCGAGGAGCGCTCCCTGGCCGCGTTCGTCGCTCCCCGGTAGGCTGCCCCGCACTCAAGCCGACCATGCCCCAGCGCCTCGGCCGGGTGCTCATCTCGCGCGAGGAGATCGCCCACCGGGTCGGGGAGCTCGGCCGCGCCGTCGCCCGCGAGCACGCCGGGCGCGTCCCGCTGCTGGTGGGAGTGCTCAAGGGCGCGGTCATCTACATGGCGGACCTCGTCCGCGCGATCCGCGCGCCCATCGCGATGGACTTCATGGGCGTGTCGTCCTACGGCCCGGGCACCCGCTCGGCAGGCTCCGTGCGCCTCACGGCCGATCTCTCGGTCTCCATCGAGGGGCGCGCCGTCGTGATCGTCGAGGACATCGTGGACAGTGGCTGGACGCTCGACTACCTCCGGCGCAATCTCGAAACGCGCCATCCCCGCAGCCTCCGGACCTGCGTCCTGCTCGACAAGATCGAGCGCCGCCAGGTCGACGTGGCGCTCGACTACGTGGGCTTCGCCATCCCGGACCATTTCGTGGTCGGGTACGGCTTCGACCTCGGCGGACTCTACCGGGGACTGCCGGATATCCACATTCTCGAGGAGCAGCCGGGCGCCCCCTCGTAGCCGTCGCCTGATCGCCGCCCTGCGCCGCACTCGCGCCTGTGAGCGTGTGCTATACTCAAAACGCTATGAATTCGCCTTTCTACAAGAATCTCGCCCTCTGGATGGTGATCGGCCTCATCGTCATCGTCCTCTTCAACGTCTTCCAGGCAAGCCAGCCCTCGCGCGACAAGATGGTCTTCTCGGACTTCCTCAAGCGGGTCGAGTCCGGGGAAGTCAGAGAGGTGCTGATTCGCGGCAAGTCCGTGAGCGGCAAGCTCTCCGACGGCAACACGTTCCGGACGTTCACGGCCGACTACCCCGACCTGATCAAGACGCTCAAGGACAAGGGCGTCAAGATCGCGGTCGAGCCCGAGGACAGCAATCCCTGGTACGCCTACGTGCTGCAGTGGGTGCCCATGCTGCTCTTCATCGGCGTCTGGATCTTCTTCATGCGGCAGATGCAGGGCGGGGGCGCCAAGGCGCTGTCCTTCGGCAAGGCGCGCGCGCGGCTCATCTCGGAGAAGCAGAACAAGGTCACCTTCCAGGACGTCGCGGGCGTGGAAGAGGCCAAGGAAGAGCTGCGCGAGATCATCGAGTTCCTGAAGGACCCGCCCAAGTTCCAGAAGCTCGGCGGCAAGATCCCCAAGGGTGTGCTCCTCGTCGGCCCTCCCGGCACGGGCAAGACGCTCCTCGCGAAGGCGATCGCCGGCGAAGCGAACGTGCCGTTCTTCTCGATCTCGGGGTCCGACT
>WNFP01001068.1_pt1 | contig 21400 bp, 18 predicted proteins | sample 5400201 | NCBI WGS metagenome assembly WNFP01 (sample SAMN13153355, study PRJNA577476) | soil metagenome | isolation source: 115 cm saprolite under Madrone tree | place: USA:California | collected 2016-06-14
TCCCACGCAAGGTTGTGTTGACGGCTTGCGAGGCGACCACATCCTTCTTGCGCCGCCTTTCACGATCTCGCCGGAAGAATGTGCGCTGATCGCGAGTGCGCTTCAATCGGCAGTGGCGCGAGTGTTTGCCCATTGATCCAGTATCCGGTCATGCCGATTCGCGGCAGTGGGATCGCTCATTTTCTGGAGAACGAAATCAAAATGCGGCTTCTCTCTGGTAGTCTTGCAGTCTCCATTATTTGTTTGCTGATCTTGACCTTCGCGCTTTCAGCTCAACTCAGGCGGGAGATATCGCCAACCATTCCGATTCTCGGTTTTACGCTGCCGCACGCCGCCGCCGAACACGACCTTGAATCAACGTTTCAATCGATTCCTTCTCCGGAGAAGGCCCGCGAATGGCATCGCACCTTTACCGCCGAACCACATCCCGCCGCTTCAGAGCGCAATAACCAGCTTGCGGATTTCGTCGCGGACCAATGGCGCAAGCAAGGATGGGAAGACGTTGTGCTTCGCCGCTACGATGTTTTGCACTCGCGCCCGCGCAGCGTTTCTCTTGAAATGACTGCGCCAGTCCAATTCACCGCGTCTCTCCGCGAAGATGCTTACGACGTCGATCCCGACACGAAAAATCCGGCCGTCTCCGGCTCCTATTTTGGCTATTCGGCATCGGGCGATGTGACGGCCGAACTCATCTACGCGCACAGCGGAAACCCCGAAGATTACGACTTGCTTCGGAAGAACGGCATCAGCGTGAAGGGCAAGATCGTGATCGTGCGCTACTCGAACCCGTACAGTTATCGTGGGTTCAAAGCCTTGACCGCAGAGCGGGAAGGCGCGGCCGCCCTGCTCATTTATTCCGATCCCGCCGAGGACGGTTTGACGCGCGGTAAAGTTTTTCCCGACGGCCCATGGGGTCCGGAAAGCCACATCCAGCGCGGCGCTATCACTTACGATTACATCGTTCCAGGCGATCCAACCACGCCCGGCTGGGCTTCCATCGAAGGCGCAGAGCACATCGCTCCTTCAGAAGCGCGCTCGTTGCCGAAAATTCCCGCGCTCCCACTTTCGTGGCGCGACGCCAAGCCGCTGCTCGAAAACATGAACGGCGCCGAAGCACCAAAGGATTGGCAAGGCGCTTTGCCAATCACGTATCGCATCACCGGCTCGGTGAAAGTTCACCTAAGAGTGGACATGGACACAAGCCGGCAGCCTTACACGGTCGTCGAAGCGCGCATTCGCGGTAGCGAACTCCCCGACGAATGGGTGCTGCTCGGCAATCATCGCGATGCGTGGGTGTATGGCGGCGTGGATCCTTCGAGCGGCACTGCTTCGATGATGGAGCTCACCCGCTCTCTCGGTGAGCTGAAGCGACGCGGTATTCGTCCGCGGCGCAGCATCGTGGTTTGCAGTTGGGATGGCGAGGAATATGCGCTGACCGGCTCCACGGAATGGGGCGAGCAATTCGCCGATGACCTCAAGAAAAAACTTGTCGCGTATCTCAACGTGGATGAATCCGTCGCCGGAGCGGCCACAACCGCGGGTAACGAAGGGCTGAGTTTTTCGCCCGCCGCTGTAGCTTCGCTCGCGCCGATGCTGGTGGAAGCTTCGAAAGAAGTTCGCGCGCCTTCGGGAAAATCTCTGTATGAAGCCTGGCGCGCAACCAGAATGCGCGATTCGAAAGCGAGCAGTCCGCCGTTCGACGGCGCGCTCGTGGAAACGCGCATTGGCAGCGGCTCCGACCACACGGTGTTCCTGAATCATCTTGGCCGGCCGGTGATCAATCTAGGATTCACGGGCGATTACGGCGTGTATCACTCGATGTACGACGATCATTACTGGATGGCGCACATCGGCGATCCCGCGTTCGAATATCATGTCGCGCTGACGCGCATCTGGGGGATTGTCGCCTTGAGGCTGTCCAATGCTGACATTTTGCCGTTTGATTTCGGCTTCAACGCTGCGTCGCTGGAACAGTTTCTGCGGGAGCTCGAACAAAAAAGCAAAATCGAGGAACGGCGACTATCGTTGAAGAGGTTGCACGCTCGCATCGCTGAATTCGAAAGGACGGGCAGCCTGTTGCGGGATGCCGTTGCTCGCGATCTTCAGTCAGGCTCAGCCCCGCCAGGGAAGACTCAGCGCCTCAATGAGCAACTCCTGCAGGTCGAATCCAACTGGCTTGATCCCGCTGGCATTCCCGGGCGGCCGTGGTTTCAGCATCTTCTCTATTCCTCGCGATACACTTACGCACACTTGGAATTCCCCGGGCTCACCGAGGCCGCGGAAAAGCAGGATTGGAAATTGGCTGTCGAGCAAGCGTCGCTGCTGGAAAAAGCCGTGGAGAAAAACACAAAATTGCTCAGATCGGCACAATCTTCCTGGGAGAAAAACAAACGATGATTCATGGACATTATTGTCGCGCGCTTGTCATTTTTCTTTGCTCACTGACAGCAATCCCTCCGGCCCCGGCTCAGGACACTCCGCCTGCCAAGCCTCGGGCGCGCGATCTTGGCGTTCCGTTTGAAGGCGTCCCCGGTCCTTTCAATGCGATCACTGATATTTCCGGCGTCACCGTCGGACACACGACGCTCATCTCCGGCGAGGGAAAACTGCAAGTCGGGAAGGGCCCCGTTCGGACAGGGGTGACGGCCGTACTGCCGCGCGGAAAAGATTCCATGAACAATCCCGTTTTCGCCGGTTGGTGGTCGCTGAACGGCAACGGCGAAATGACCGGAACGACTTGGGTCGAAGAGTCCGGATTTCTCGAAGGGCCCGTGATGATCACCAACACGCACAGCGTTGGCGTTGTGCGCGACGCCGTTATTCAATGGCGCGTCAATCATGGGCAGCCTGATCCGACGGGTTACTGGTGGTCGCTGCCGGTCGTCGCGGAAACATGGGACGGCTGGCTCAATGACATCAACGGATTTCACGTCAAACCGGAGCACGCGTTTCACGCCATCGATTCCGCGCATGGAGGAGCGGTCGAAGAAGGAGCCGTCGGCGGGGGAACGGGAATGATCTGCAACGAATTCAAAGGAGGCATCGGCACGTCGTCACGCAGACTCGACGCGAAATCTGGCGGATACACTGTCGGAGTCCTGGTGCAATGCAACTACGGCCGGCGCCCTGACCTGCGCATTGCTGGAGCGCCCGTAGGCAGAGAAATTCCAGAAGGCGCCGCTTACAGCTCCGCGACATTCGCACAGGATGACCGGGGTTCGATCATCGTCGTTGTTGGAACGGATGCCCCGCTCGTTTCCCATCAACTGAAGCGGCTCGCTCGCCGCGTTTCTCTCGGGCTCGGGCGCAACGGCAGCACCTCCGGCAACGGGTCCGGAGATATTTTCATCGCTTTCTCGACGGCGAATCCCGGCGCTGCGGCTGCCGATCACGTCGTCGATCTAAAAATGCTGCCCAACGAAAAAATCGAGCCGGTCTTTGCCGCAACCGTGCAAGCCACGGAAGAAGCCATCATCAACGCCATGATTGCCGCCGAAACCATGACGGGCATCGAAAATCACAAAGTGATCGCTCTGCCGCACGCGAAATTGCGCGAAGTCCTCAAGAAATACAATCGCTTGGTCCAATGACGCCGCGTAAAGAAAGAAAGCGTGGAGGTCACACCAACGTTCTGATTCGATTCATGAAATGTGGATGCCATAATAGGTTCGTTCGATGATGGACATGTTCACGAAATCGGCTATCGCGAAAGTCAGCCTTTCCAACTGGTGAACCGGTTTGTGGCTGCTCCGAAACGGTACATCAAAGCTCTGTTTTCCGATCCTTCCGAACCGGAATAATCAAGCCAGCCAGTCTTCAAATTACGGGAATCGCGGTTTTTCGTCGCGGATTGAAGAATGGCATGGGTACTGCCTTTGCGGAAACGGTGTGACGCGCGGCTTCGACCGTTATTTCCATGCTGAGGGTGGTGCCGGGAGCGGAGTGTTCGCGGCCGACGCAGGCGAGTGCGATCATTTTTTTCAGCGTGGGTGACCAAGTGGTTGAGGTGGCTTTGCCGATTCGCCGGCCTCCGCGGTACACCGGCACTGCGGTGCGCGAGGCCATGCTCGGTACCTGCGGCGCCATCTTCAGCTTGTCGTAGAGCGCTTCGACTTCGTTCCAGTTGATCTCCAGCCCTACAAGGGCGCGTTCGGCGCCTTTCCTTGCTTCTTGCGCCAGGGCGTCGCGGCCGACGAAATTTTCCTTCTTCAGGTCCACCAGCTTGCCGAGGCCGATCTCTGCCGGAGAATACCTTTGAGACTCAATGAGAGCTTTTTTGCTCGAAATGTAATCCACTTCGATCAAAATCAGGCCCGCTTCGATGCGCGCGATGTCCAGCGCGATCATTCCCGCGGGATGAACGTCGAACGCCTTGCCTTTGGCAATTAGCGCATCCCAGACTTTGATCGCGTCCTTCCACGGCATCCACACTTCGAATCCCAAATCACCGGTATAACCGGTGCGCGAAATATCCACGGGAACGCCGGCAATTTTTCCTCGCGTCACGCGAAAATACTTCAAGTTCTCGATGTTCGCGTCGGCGGCTGCGTGCAGCAGTTTCCCGGATGTTGGCCCCTGCAGCGCCAGCGCTGCCGTTTGCTCTGAAATATCTTCAATCGTTACATCGAGTCCCAACGCATTCTGTTGAAACCAGCGCAGGCTCGGATCTGCTGCCGTCCAGCGATATTCGTTCTCGCCGAGCCGTGTGATCGTTCCATCGTCAATCACTTTTCCTTCGGGATCGCACCAGCAGCAGTAGATTACCTGGTCCACGGCAACTTTATTGATGTCGCGCGAAATCACGCGGTTCACGAATTTGGTGGCGTCCTGCCCCGTCACGCGATACTTGAAGAGCGGAGAAATATCAATCAGTGCCGCGGAATTGCGGATGGCGTTGTACTCGTGCTCGTGGTGCATCTCATAAACGCTGACGGTGTAATAGCCCGACCATTCGCGGTAATTGAGGCTTTCGCAGAGCGCGAGTGTTCTTTCATGAAATGCAGTTCCAACCGGCAAGAATCCTCCTGACGCACAGCGGCAGACGCCACCGCAAAGACAATGGATTATAGGTGCGAACTTGATGCGCTCGCAAGGATCGGGGCATTCGAAGCGAATCGTCCCGACAACACGCATTTCTGTGATGGCGATCACTGATTTTCTTCACAAACAAAGCTAGTAACAGAAGACTGACGGCGCTTTACAGCGGGTCGAAGCTGGCCCTATAGTCATGTGACGGCCGCTGTCGAACACTGCATGCGAAAAATCCATCTCATTCGACTCGCACTGCTTCCCTGCCTGCTCCTGATCACCGCGAGCTTTTCCGCGGCCGAAGACATCAAGCAAATCCGGCCCACCGGTTACGTGAGTGACCTGGCCGGTGTAATCCGCCCCGAAGCCAAGACGAGACTCGAAGCGCTATGCGCGGAGTTGGAGCAAAAGACCGGCGCGCAGATGGCCATTGTGACCGTGCAGTCGCTGGAAGGCGAGAGCGTCGAAGATCATGCGGTGGAGCTCTTCAAGCAGCTTGGCGTCGGAGGTAAGAAAGACAATCGCGGCGTGCTGTTGCTGGTCGCTCCCACTGAGCGCAAGTATCGCATCGAGGTGGGCTACGGGCTGGAACCGGTGATCAATGACGCTCGTGTCGGAGATGCGGGCCGCGCGATGGTACCCTTTTTGCGAGCGAACGACTACGGCACGGCCACCGTCGTCGCCGCACGGCAGTTGGCCAAGTACATCGCGGACGATGCCGGCGTTACGTTGAGCGGCCTGCCACCCCCGGAGCGAAATCAGAATGAGGGAGGGCACAGAGGGTTCCCGGTATTCTGGGTCATCGTCGGGCTGATTGTTTTCTTTCGCGCCATCAGCAGCTTCTCTGGCCGCGGTGGACGCGGATCGGGCGGGGGCGGGTTGCTTTGGTTTCTGCTGGGAATGCTGGCAAGTAACAGTGGCAGGAGCTCGGGAGGTGGCTGGGGCAGCGGAGGGTTCGGCGGAGGAAGTGGTGGCGGCGGGTTTGGAGGATTTGGCGGCGGCAGCAGCGGGGGCGGGGGCGCTTCAGGAAGCTGGTAGTATTTGGAAAGGGATGGATGCGCAATGTTGTCGACGGAAACGAAACTGGCGGAGTTGGTCAAGAGGCTGAAGGAATTTGCGGCGGCAAATCTTGAATGCGTTATTTTGTACGGGTCGGCCGCGCGCGGGGATTTTCATGAGGGGCACTCGGACCTCAACGTGGTTTGCATCCTGCACTCGCTGAGCGTCGAGGAGTTGGGAAGGCTCGCACACGTGGTGAAGTGGTGGTGTGTCGAGCAGAGGGAACCGGCGCCGCTTTTTTTTACTCTAGATGAGCTAAAGCATGCCGCGGATGTCTTCGCCATCGAGATTCTGGACATGAAGCATGGGCGGCGAGTGCTTTCCGGCGCGGACGTGGTCGCGGATATTGAAGTGCCGATGAACCTGCATCGCGTGCAGATCGAGCATGATTTGCGCACGACCCTGCTGAAATTGCGGCAGCACTATCTGCGCGCCCCGGGCGATTCAAAAGAACTGGCGCCGGTATTGAGAAAATCGTTTTCTGGAGTACTGACGTTGCTGCGCCACCTGGTGATCGCGTTCGGAGAAGAGCCGCCAGTGGCGGCGCATGATATCGTTGCGCGAGCGGCGGCGCTGACGGGGGCAAGCACGACGGCATTCGGCGCTTTGCTGAAGCTCCGCGAGACAGGCGAATTTCACGGTGAAATTGTTCCGGTGTACGGCGCGTATCTAAAGGCATTGGAGAAAACCGTGGACGCGCTGGACCATCACTTTCCCAAGCGGGAATGGCAGCGCGTGAAGAATGCTCATTCGTAAATCAAGTTGATTCGAGGGGGATATGAAGATAGCTCTGATCGTTCTGGTTGTCTTGGTGATCATCGCGTTGATGCTGGGGAGTTCGTTTATCAGCCGTAGGAACCAGATGGTGGTGAAGCGCGAGGCGGTGAATGCGGCATGGGCGCAGGTGGACGTGGTGCTGCAACGTCGAGCCGACTTGATTCCCAATCTGGTGGAGACGGTGAAGGGTTTTGCGGCACAGGAACAGACCGTTTTCGGTGACATTGCCAAGGCACGTTCGGCATTGCTTGGCGCGCATTCTCCATCAGAAAAAATCGCGGCTAACGGGCAGCTGGATTCCGCGTTGGGGCGGTTGCTGGTAGTCGTGGAAAATTATCCGCAACTAAAGTCTAATGAGAACTTTTTGCGTCTACAGGACGAGCTGGCCGGCACGGAAAATCGCATCGCCGTGGAGCGCCGCCGTTACAACGAAAACGTGCAGGACTACAACACATTTATTGCGCTCTTCCCGAACAGCCTGGTGGCCAGCATGAGCGGGTTCACTCGTAACGACGCCTACTTCAAGACCGAAGAAGGCGCGCGTGCGGTCCCCAAAGTTAGTTTCGGAACGCCCAACGCGCCGACCGCGACGCCGCAGCCGGCGCCTGCGAAGCCTTAAAGTTATTGCTTCGGCAGCCGCGCATTTCAGGACGGCACGAGGCGCTTCCGGATTTCCCAAACGATTTCGTCCGGAGTTTTCGCGGCGTCGATCGTGATGGCATCGTCAGGTTCCTCAAGATCCGCGAACTGGCCCGCCAGGATGCCTTGGCCGGCAAAATGGCCGTGGCGGTGGCGGATTCTTTCGGCGAAGAGTGCGTAATCCCCTTTTAGATAAATGATTCTAACTTCGGGGCTGGGGCGAAGCTGTTCCCGATAGGCGCGCTTGAGGGCGGAGCAGGCCAGGACGACGTTTTTGCCGGCGGCGATCCAGTCGAGAATGGCTTTGCGCATCGCTTCGAGCCAGGGAGCGCGGTCGGCGTCATTGAGCGGGAGACCGTGGGACATTTTTTCGATGTTGGCGGCCGGATGGAAGGTGTCGGCGTCGGCGAATTGCCAGTTGAGCTGCGCGCCGAGCATGGTGCCGATAGTGGTTTTGCCGGCACCTGTTGTGCCCATGATGATGACGATCACAATTCCCTTTCGCGGAGTTCGCCTTCAGACTTGGCCGAGGAATTCGCCGAGCAGCATATGAAAATGGTGGACGCCGTTCTCGCGCTTGACGGAGTAGCGGCCGCGGTCGTAGGTCGAAGAACGCAGTCCACGCTGAACGTTTTCGCAGAGGGTAATGTCTTCCTGCTGCACTTCGTCGCTGAAGGCCACCGAGCGCTTGATACGCTCCTGATTTGCTTTCGTGGCAATATCGTGAAAAAACCACTCGAAAATGGTGAGCGTCTTTTCATGCGAGAGAGGCACGATCACATTTGTTGAAATATTGTCGGGATAAATATTGAGCATCAAGTTCGGGAAAACCCAGAAGTAGAGAGCTTGTTGCAAGCCGGCGCCGGGAGCGTAAAGGCGCGCGGCAGCATCTTCCTCCTTCATGGCGCGGATGGGCGCGAACTGCTGAGAGTAATAACGAAAAGTGTCGGTGCGATACTGCGCGTAGTCGATTTCTTTCATTAGGCCGGGATGGGCGATGGGTATGTGATAGCCCTCGAGATAGTTGTCTACGTAAACCTTCCAGTTGCAATCAATGACGTAGTCGCGACGTTCGGCAAATTGCAGGCCCTCAAATTGGAAACCCTTTGCCTGCTTGGGAATTTGACCGAGATATGTCGAGAGCGGCTCGGCTTTCAAATCGAAATTCACGAAGATGAATTGTTCCCACGTCTCGCAGCGGAGCGGCACCATGCCCATGGTGCCGCGATCGAAGAACTCGACGCCTTCGACGTCGGGGGTGCCGACAAGGCGGCCATCGAGCGTGTACGTCCAGCCGTGATACTGGCAACGCAGGACATTTTTGCATCCGCTGCCGAGAGCGATGGGTCCGGCGCGATGGCGGCAGACATTGCTGAAGGCGCGCAACTCGCCTGGCTTGTCGCGAACGACGATGACGGGTTCACCGGCGACGTCCGCCGTGAAAAAACTTTCGGGATCGGCGATGGTGTGTTTCGCGCCGTTTACTTCTCCGCACTGCTGGCTGAGTGTTCCGACGAGTTGCCAGGTGCGCTGGAAAATTCGTGTCTTTTCGATTTCAAGAATCGCGGGGTCGGTGTAAAAGCGCGAAGCGAGTGTCTGCGCGCACTCGATTTGTTCATGGACGTCGAGGTGAAGAGGCTTTGTCAGCATGACTAGAACTTGCGGGTTTCCTGGCGCGACCAGCGCTCGACGACGATTTTGGACTCGGTGAAGAATTCGACAGCGTCGCGGCCCTGGCCGTGAAGGATGCCAAAGAAGCTTTCCTTCCAGCCGCTGAAGGGGAAATAGGCCATGGGAGCGGCGACGCCGATATTGATGCCGATATTTCCGGCGGGGGCCTCGTAACGGAATTTGCGGGCGGCGGAGCCGCTGGTAGTGAACAGGGAGGCCTGATTGCCGTAGGGACTGCGGCGAAGGAATTCCATGGCTTCGTCAATGGAATTGGCGTGAATCATGCTGAGGACGGGGCCAAAAATCTCAGTATCGGCAAGCTGGCTGTTTGTGGGCAAGCCGTCCAGCACGGTAGGCGTAAGGAAATTTCCCGATTCGTATTTCGGGATTTTGGTGTTGCGACCATCCACGATGGGTTTTGCGCCTTCGCTAACACCGGCGGAAATGAGTGATTCAATGCGTTGCTTGCTTTCCCTGGTGATGACCGGGCCCATCTGAACGCCGGCGTCAAGGCCATTGCCGGTGCGAATCGAAGAGGCGGCATGCGCGATGGAATCGCGAAAGGTTTTTTGCGCTTCGCCGATCGTAACGGCAACAGAAACGGCAAGGCATCGCTGGCCGGCGCAGCCGAAGGCACTGTCACTTATGATTTGCGTAGCGAGTTCCATGTCCGCATCGGGCAGCACGATAACGTGATTCTTGGCGCCACCCTGGCACTGCATGCGTTTGCCGCTCGCGGCGGAACGCGTGTAGACATGCCTAGCGACGGGAGTGGAGCCAACAAAACTGATGGCGCGCACTTGTGGGTGGTCGCAGAGTGCATTGACCACTTCTTTTCCGCCATTGACGAGATTCACGACTCCTCTAGGCAAACCCGTTTTTTCCAGAAGCTCGAAAGCGCGATGCATGGAAAGCGGCACGCGCTCGGATGGCTTCAGGATGAAGGTATTTCCACACGCGATGGCGTAGGGAAGGAACCAGTAGGAGACCATCGCGGGGAAATTGAAAGGCACGATGGCGGCGACGACTCCGAGAGGTTGGCGGATTTGCATTTCATCCACGCCGGGAGTGACGTCTTCGAGGTTGTAGCCCTGCATCATCATGGGGATGCCGCAAGCGACCTCGACGTTTTCGATGGCACGGCGAAGTTCGGCCCTTGCTTCGCCAAAAGTCTTGCCGTTCTCCAAGGTGATAACGCGGGCGAGATCGTCAAGATTTTCTTCGAGAAGATTCTTCAGCTTGAACAAGTATTGGACGCGTTCACCGGGAGGAGTGCGGCGCCAGGACGGGAAGGCATCGGCAGCGGCTTGCACCGCGGTGTCAACGTCAGCGGATGTCGAAAGGGGCGTGCGCGCAAGCACTTCGGCGGTGGCCGGGTTGGTGACTTCCACATATTCGGCCGTGGTGGCCCGGCGCCATGCGCCATTGACATAATTCTGAAGGTCGGAAACCTGGGTGGTTACGGCACTACTCATACTCAGCTCCTTCGCATCTGCGCGGACCGGCGGACGTGTCCCGCAGGCCCAACTCAATGAAGACTCGGAACAATGTAGTTTAACAAACAATTGAAAGGTTGAGAGCGAATTGCACGAACCGGAGGCGCTTCGGGGTCTTCACGAGGATCGCGAGTTGTGACGGGGAGCCGCGTTTTGGCGGAGGCGGTTGGCGAGCCAGCCCATGGTGACGAGCATGCCGAGGTAGCCGAAGGTGCGCATGGCCGCACCGATTTTTTGGTCCTGGGCAAGGAGGCCCCATTGACTGAAGAGGATGGTCCAGTCGCTCTGTTCGGAGCCGACGAGAGGCAACGAGGCGGTGCGGGCATCGGCCATGTAGGCGCCGATGTAGGGGAAATTTTCGAAGAACCAGAAGATACAGAAAGCAAAGCCGGTGGTCTCGCGCTGGAAGAAAAAGTAGAAGGCGCAGAGGAGCGGGACGAGGAGTTCACCAAGGGTTCCGCCAAGAATCATGAGGGTGTTGCCGAACCAACTGAAGAAAAAATGGCCGCCTTCGTGGATGACCAGATTGACGTAATCAAGGATGAGAAAGCCGGAACGGTCAAGGAAAGCGTAGAGAAGGAAGAGAGCGTAGAAACAGAGCCAGGCGATTCCGGCCAGGCGAGAGACAGGCTTCCAGCTGCCCAATTGGTCTTCGAGGAAAGCCATTTGAATCAGGCTAGCAAAGTTTCACGGCTGCGACATCTTCGCTCAAGGATTAAGTGGGTGACAGCAAGCGGCTGGGCAAGGCTAGATCTTGTCGCCCTCATTCACGCTTGCCTCGTCTGCGGCTGTTAGAAAACCGCGCGCCGCCTCGGCATCGTCCGCGCGTACCAGCAAACGAAATCCAAGTCCCGACCATGCAAGGTGTTCGCGCATGCGACCTGCTGTGTCGGCTTCGATGATCGCATCGATGCCTGCCGACGCAAGCGCGCTCTTCGCGACATCTACCTCGGGCCGGCTTCCGAACGTCCTGACGACAACAAGCTCCCCGTGCTCCATTCCTACATTATACGCGGGCTGAGGAAGCGTGGTGCTGATTCAAAATCCATAGAAAGTGGAAATTCGAGAATCGAGATAGGAATTCGGAAAAGTGCTATTTATCGCTGGCCGCGAGGGCCTCGTAGGCGGCGCCGAGGAGCGGGGCGGATTCATTCAGGACGATGGAGACAGGGATATTGCTCAGGAGGCCTTCGAACTTCCATTTGTCTTTGAAGGCGTGGAAGAAAGTGCCGTCTTTCATTTTTTCCAGGATCTTGACAGCGATCCCACCGGCGACGTAAACGCCGCCGAGGGCAAGGACTTTCAGAGCGAGATTGCCGGCTTCGGCCCCGTAGATCGCGGTCCAGAGATCGAGGGTGTCGGAGCAGACACGGCAGGATTTGTCCAAACCGCGGCGGGTGATTTCCGGGGCGGGATCGGCGTCGGGATCTTCGAATGTAGCATGTGTAACTTTCGGCGCGAGGAATTCGTGAATAGTGCGGAAGCCGCGCCCGGAAAGAATGAGTTCCCAACTGACTTGAGGATAGCGGCGACGCATGAAGCGCAGGAGTTCGATCTGCTGTTCAGTGTGCGGAGCGAAGTCGGAATGGCCGCCTTCGGAAGGCACAACGCGGTAACGGTCGCCGTCCCAGACGAGGAAAGACTGGCCCAAGCCGGTCCCGGCGGCTATCAAAGCGCGAGTGCCACCAGGCTCGGGAGTGCCTGTGTTGAGAACACAGAAATCCTCGGGTGGAAGATGCTCAATGCTGTGGCCGGTGGCGCCGAGATCGTTCAGGAGAACGACGTGGGGGACGTCCAGTTCCTTGATGAGAGCCTTGGTATCAACGATCCAAGGGAGATTTGTGGCTCGCACGGTGCCATTGATGACGGGGCCGGCGATGCCAAATCCCGCGGCGATGATGCTTTCCTTCCCGAGATGATCGGCGGCCTGAAGCGAGAATTCCTTGACGATGCGTTCGAATTGCGCGAACTCTTTGCTTGCGAAGCGCTGCTTAAATACGGGCGTGAGCGTGCCACGGTTTTCCGAAAACAGCGCCAGATTACACTTCGTCCCGCCAACATCGCCTGCAAGGATCACCGGTTCCCCCTACCGCGGCTGCCAACTTCAGTTTACGTCAGGTGCTGCAATTACGGGTTGTACCATTGTCTGCCGTCACGTTCGAGCAGAAGATCGGATTCCCGCGGCCCCCAACTGCCGGCCGCATATTGTGGCACGGTAGCGCTCTTGGCAGCACTCCAGACATCGAGAATGGGGTCCACGAGCGACCAGGCAGCTTCGACGCTGTCGCCGCGATCGAAGAGTGTGGCATCGCCGCGCACGCAATCGTTCAAGAGCGTCGCGTAAGCGCTCCGTGTGGCGTCTCCGAAACCTTCCTTATAGCTGAAATTCATGGTGACGTTGCCAATGCTCATTTCGGTTCCCGGGCGTTTGGCGCCAAAAGAAACGGAAATGCCCTCGTCGGGCTGGATATTCAAAATGAGGCGGTTGGGTTCGACTTCACGCTCGCGGAAAACCATGTGCGGCGCACGGCGGAACTCAATCATGATCTCCGTAGTGCGCTTGGCGAGACGCTTGCCAGTGCGAAGATAGAATGGAACGCCGGCCCAACGCCAGTTGTCGATCAAGAGTTTGCCGGCGACGAAGGTTTCGGTCTTGGAAGCCGGCTTCACGTTGGGCTCTTCGCGGTAGCCAGGCACCGGCTTATCGCCGGTTTTCCCGGGAGCGTATTGTCCGCGAACCACCGCTTGCGCGACCATTTCCAGATTGAAGGGGCGAATGGACTGCAGCACCTTTAATTTTTCATTGCGAACGGCGGTGGCATCGAAGGAAGCGGGAGGTTCAACGGCAACCAGCGACGTCAGCTGCAGGACGTGGCTTTGAATCATGTCGCGGAGTGCGCCCGCGGTTTCATAGAAGCCGCCGCGGCGCTCGACGCCGAGCGTTTCCGAGGCGGTAATTTGGACGTGATCGACGTAATTACGATTCCACAGAGGCTCGAAGATTCCGTTTCCAAATCGGAGCACGAGCAAGTTCTGAACCGTGTCCTTGCCCAGATAATGATCGATGCGGTAGACCTGCTTTTCGTCGAAAACGCCGAGTACGATCTGGTTCAATTGTTTCGCGGTGGCAAGATCCCTTCCAAAAGGCTTTTCAATGATGATGCGCACCCAGGAATTCGGCGCGCACGGGCGAGAGAGTCCGGCGCGGCCAAGCTGTTCGACGATGGCCGGATAAACCTCAGGCGGAGTAGAAAGATAAAAGAGGCGGTTGCCGCATAAGTTTTTGGCGGCCTCCACTTCCGTGAGGCGCTTGGCGAGCTGCGCGTAAGATTCCTCGTTGCCATAATCTCCGGGACAGTAGTGAAGGTTGGAAGCGAAATCGTCCCACTGCTTGGGATCGATGGGTCCAACTTCGGAAATGCTCCTGGCGGCCTCACCGAGAGTGGTGCGGAAGGCGTCGTCGGACATGGGCGTACGCGCAAAACCCACGATCGCGTAGCGCGGGCCGAGGCCATTGTGAATTGCGAGGTCATACATTGCGGGAATGACTTTGCGCTTGGCAAGGTCTCCGGAGGCGCCGAAAAGCACTACGGTGCACGGTTCAGCGACTCCTCCGTAGACTGAACCGGAACGACCTGTTTCCCCAGCCATCGTCTCTTCCTCCGCGAAGTTGCGCCCGGTTCAGTTACCCGAGGCAGCGTTCAAAACTATACCTCAACCCCATATTTTCCAAGCTCGGAACGCAATTGACCGGCGTTCTGATGATGAATGGTGTGCATGCCGAGGCGGCGGGGACTTTCCAGGTTCAGGGGGCGGTCGTCGATGAAAAGGCATCGCTCCGGCGGGCGCTGCGTGACTTCGAGGGCGACGCGGAAAATGGCCTCCTCAGGCTTGCGCGAACGAACATAACAAGAGCTAAAAAAAACCTGAAAATTACGGCGAAGATCGAAAGCTTCGATGCGGTGCTGGTTAAGCTCCAACGGCTCATTATTGATAGCGCCGACAAAATATTTTCCGGAGCTCGCGACCTTATCAAGAATGGCTCGGATATCCGGGTATTCCCTGGACTGCGCAAAGATAAAGGCGGTGAACTCCTCGCGCGTGAAGCTACGCTGACGATAGAAGAGCGTGCGGTCGAGGTATTCATTCAAGCTGATCTGGCCGGAATCGAATGCGGGGAAGGAGAGATCGTGGCGGTCCTGAAATTCTTCCCAGTCAAGATGGAAAGCGGCCGCGGCTTCTTTGCGAGAGCCGCGATCCCAACCGTTTGTCAGAATGACACCACCTATGTCCCAGAAGAGCGTGTTGATGTTTGCCAAGGGCACAGCTCCTTCGATGCTTGCAAGACTTTCGGCTGTACTATTCGATGAACGAGGCCCGAAAGAGATACGATGATTGTGGCAATCGTATTATGAGTCCTGGCTGACAGCCAAGAGCGCAACTAGGAATTTCGCCAAGTTTGCAGTAAGGTGAAAAGGTAGATCGCGCGTGAGGAGAAGAGCATGGCGAACGAATCTTGTGGTCCAACACCGGCGGCCAGCGAACCGGTAAAACCTGGCGCGCGCATGGTGCACTGCGTCAAATTTGACAAGGAGTTGCCCGGGCTGGATCGCGTTCCGTGGCGTGGAGAGATTGGAAAGCGCGTCTTTGAGAGCGTTTCGAAGGACGCCTGGAAGCTTTGGCTGGAGCACTCCAAGATGGTTATGAACGAGTACCGGCTGAATCCCCTCGATCCCAATTCGCAGAAAATCATGGAAGAGCAAATGGAGCAATTTTTCTTTGGCGAAGGCGCCAAATTGCCCGAGGGTTATGTTGCGCCGAAGGCGAAAGGTTAGTCTGCCCTAGTTGGTCATTCGGCGGGTAGCGGGATGTTCGACAGGCAGAGCCGGCGCAATCGAAAACGATAGTTTTTCATGGGCTTGACGGAGCGCTTGCTCCACTCTTTCCGGCGTGTGGCCCTTCCCAAAAAGAAATCCCAGATAGCTTGAGCCGTCGGGCCAGGCAGCAATGGCATCGTGCAGCCGGGCGGTGATCGCCAGGTCGGTAATACCTGGGACTAAACGGGCGGCTTCTTCTCCCGAGACGGCTTCAAATAACCCGCTCTTCGGAACGGGAATCATCATAACGCCAGAGGCGCTTGGCTCGCGTGGCGCATTCCATCCCGGGATTTCCAGTGCATGGCGAACAAGAAGCTCTTCGAGGCCGATTGGTTCTCCTCCTGCCTCGACGGAAAATCGTAAGGAACGGGCGCAGAGACCGCCGATCGGCCGGGGCGCAACTTCCAGAGGCCAGACGCCGTCCTCATTGATGCGAAACTCCGCGTGGATTGGTCCGTAGGACAAGCCCAATGCTCGCACGGCATCTTTCGCGCATTTCTCGATGGCGTGCTGAACGGATTCAGGAAGCCGTGAGGGTGTGACGTAAATCGTCTCTTCGAAGTACGGGCCTTCGAGCGGATCGGGCTTATCGAAGATTGCCAATATGTTCAGAGCGCCTTCGGTGAGCAGTTCCTCGACGGCAACTTCCCTGCCCGGTATGTAGCCTTCGATGAGCATCTGGTCGAGATTCGGCTCGCGAGTGGCAAGGATTTCCGGTGATTTAAGCAGCCGCCTGATGCGCGCGGTTGCTGCAAGAAACTCCTCGCGATTGTTTGCACGCACCACACCCTGACTTGCGGAGAGAGAAATCGGTTTCAGCACACAAGGATAAGAAATCCCCAGCAGCTCCGGCTCAGGAATGGGATCGATCGGAAGCTTCCGAAACCGCGGGACGTTCAGACCGGCGTCACGGAAAACCTCTTTCATGCGCAGCTTGCTGCGACAGGCTTCTACGGCGGCGGGATGGTTGCAGCGAATTCCTAGTCCACGCGCAGCGTAAGCGGCTGCGGCTGCGGGACGGTCACCAAGAGCGAGAATGCCGCTGACATCCTGGCCACGAAGCGCTTCCATGACCAGGTAGGCGGCCGTCTCCGGCGATTCGAAGTGAACGGCGATGGCCTGGTCGCCCCAGGGATCTTCCAGTTGATGGCATCGATCCGTGACGTAAACAATCTGCACGCCGAGCTTGCGCGCGGCTTCTTCAAAACTACGCGTTTGGTAGCCGAGCTTCGCGGTGAAGAGCAGCAACCGTTTGGATGGATGCGTCATTGGTGGCGCGTTTCTACGCTGAAATTAGACAAAGTCATCGGCACCGGCGACAGCGTTCTTCACCAGCGGCCTGGGCGCGCCGATGGAGACCAACTGATCTCGGGTCGGCTCGGCACAGCAGTACCAGGGTTCGCTGAGGAATGGGATCGCGGCATGGGAGCTCGATCGAATGTCTATTTGCGGCGCGGGCAACCCTGCGGCAGCATGCGCGGCCTTCCAGATGCGTTCGAATGTCGCTGGCCGCGATTCTTTTTGTCGCTCTGCGGCGGCGGCGATCTCCTGCACAATATCGCTCAGAGCGTCAAGACGTGGGTCGGTGTTTTTCCACGGATACGCCAGCGACTGTGGATCGAAGGGCCCAACCTGGCGTCGCACGTCTTCCAATTCCAGCATTCGCGACCCTTCCGGGATGAGCAAGCGAATGCCAAGCTGAATGGGCGCGACATTTTCGATTACCCCCTGTGCCTCGACCACCCGCAGAAGATCGAGGTACCCATCCACGGTCGTCCAGAGAGTGAAGGGGACAAAAGTCGGATGAAGCGCCATACCTAGAGCGCGGAAAGCTTTTACGACGAGGAGAAAATCTTCGCGCGTGTGGCCTTTATCCAAAAATTCCAGCACGGCATTGTCTACAGATTCGACCGCGCTGATGACAAAGAGGCAGCCAGTGTCACGAAGCGTGGGCAAGTGCTCCTCATATTTGAGCAAGTGCTCGACCTTGATCGTCACGTCGTAGGTTACGGCAGGGAATTCGCGATGAAAGGACTCGACGAGTTCCATCGCGTGACGAATACCATTGAAGAAGTCAGGATCGCCGAAGGTGATGTGTTGCGCTCCCGCAGCCACCTGGCGGCGGACGTCTTCGAGCACGACGTCGCGGCCTACGATTCGAAACACTCCCTTGTACACCGGCACGATGGGACAATGCCGGCAAAGATGTTTGCAGCCACGGCTTGCTTCCGTCGAACCAACGATTCGGAAGCCATCTCCAGGAACAATGAGATGAGCGTACTTTTCCATTGCCGGCATTCCCGAACGATCGGGAACTTCGAACTGCAGCCGGGCCATTGAGATCATCGACTCCGCGGGCTGCGCGGATTCTTGCCTTCCGTTCGCCGACAGACCCTCCGCCAGTTGTACGAGCCCTTCCTCGAATTCGCCGCCAAGAATCGTGGATACGCCGAGCGCGCGAAGATAGTCAACGTTCATGGGGGCGTACAGACCGTAACAACAGAGATGCGCGCTGGGATTCTGTTTCCTGAGCTGGGGGATGAGTTGAGTCGCCAGACGTGTCGCCGTATGCATAGGCAAATAGATGGCAAGGAGTTGGGCACTGCCAATCGAGGCCTCGTCCAGCGACTGCCGGGCAAGGTCGAGCGCGACGACGTTGTGACCGCGTTGGCGCAGCCAGGCTGCCGGGGACGCCAGCCCGAAGGGCTGCCTTCCCAACTCATAAGTCGAAATAAGAACGATGTTCACGGCAATACCAGTATAGCTGCGCGGCGCTCGGATTCAATTTCGGTTATCATAGAGGGCTACGGTTCACAGCGAGAGGACTGTCAGAATGGCCATCAATGCGGGCAATTCTTTCCGCACACGCGACAAACTGAGTGTTGGCGCTCAGACTTTCGATATCCACCGCCTGGAATTTCTCGAAAAGCAAGGCGTCTCAGACCTTGCCAAGCTTCCTTTTTCCCTGCGCATCCTTCTGGAGAATCTGTTGAGGTGCGAGGATGGACGTTTCGTGCATTCCGAGGACATCCGCGCGCTCGCAGGCTGGCGGCCCGGAGCGCCTGAAAAAGAAATTGCATTCATGCCCGCGCGCGTCCTGCTGCAGGACTTTACTGGCGTACCCGCGATCGTGGACCTCGCCACCATGCGCGAAGCAGTACAACGCATGGGCGGCAACCCAAAACGAATCAATCCGCTCTTCCCTGCCGAGCTGGTTATTGACCACTCCGTGCAGGTGGATAATTTTGGCAGCGTCAACGCGTTCGGCTTGAACGCGGAGTTGGAATTTCAGCGCAACGTGGAGCGCTATGCGTTCCTGCGCTGGGGGCAGACGGCGTTTCAGAATTTTAGAGTCGTTCCGCCGGACACCGGTATCTGCCACCAGGTGAACCTGGAATACCTCGCGCGGGTCGTTTGCGCGATGCCCTACGGAAACCGGTTTGAGGCCTATCCCGATTCGGTGGTGGGCACGGATTCGCATACTACGATGGTGAATGCGTTGGGTGTATTTGGCTGGGGCGTTGGCGGGATTGAAGCAGAGGCCGCCATGCTCGGCCAGCCTTCTTCGATGCTTATTCCAGAGGTCGTAGGTTTCCGCCTGCACGGCCGCTTAAGCGAAGGCGCGACGGCAACAGATCTTGTTTTGACCGTTACGGAAATGCTGCGCAAGAAGGGCGTCGTCGGAAAATTCGTGGAGTTTTACGGTTCGGGACTGTCCACGCTAAGCGTTCCGGACCGCGCCACGATTGCCAACATGGCGCCCGAGTATGGCGCGACGATGGGATTCTTCCCCGTTGACGCGGAAACACTGGCCTATTTGCAATTCACTGCGCGTTCTGCGGAACAGATCGCGCTCGTCGAGGCCTATTGCAAAGAGCAGATGCTCTTCCGCACGGATCAGACGCCCGCGCCCCTCTTTAACGACACACTGGAATTGGATTTAGGAACTGTCGAGCCCACGGTGGCTGGGCCGAAGCGTCCGCAGGATCGCGTCGCGCTGCGCCAGGCAAAATCATCTTTTACGAAGGTTGTGGAAGGAACGCCAGCGAAGCGCGTTGCCGTCCGGAACAACGGCGATTCGTTTGATCTCTCGAGCGGCGCGGTGGTCATCGCCGCCATCACCAGCTGCACCAACACTTCCAACCCTTCGCTCATGCTGGGCGCAGGCCTGCTGGCAAAGAAAGCGGTCGAGCGTGGCTTGCACGTCAAGCCCTGGGTCAAGACCAGCCTTGCGCCCGGCTCGAAAGTCGTGACCGATTACCTGCAAGCAGCAGGATTGACACCTTATCTCGAAAAATTGAATTTTCATCTGGTCGGCTACGGTTGTACCACTTGCATCGGCAACAGCGGCCCGCTGCCGGACGCGATCGGCGCGGCCATTAAGGACAACAATCTGATCGCCGTCGCTGTTCTGAGCGGCAATCGCAATTTTGAAGGCCGGATACATCCGCTGGTTCGCGCCAACTATTTGGCCTCGCCCCCGCTGGTGGTTGCTTACGCCCTTGCCGGACGCATGGACATGGACCTTACGACCGAATCGCTCGGGAACGATCCCGCGGGCAAGCCTGTCTATCTGAAGGATATCTGGCCGACGCCACAGGAGATCGAATCTGCCGTTCGTTCTTCTGTTTCTACGTCGCAATACAGCAAGCAGTACAGCGAAGTCTTCGAGGGCGACGCGCACTGGAAGTCCATGCCCGTTCCAAAGGGCGACATTTACCAGTGGGACCCGAAATCGACTTACATCAAGCTGCCGCCCTTTTTCGATAACATGCCGAAGACGCCTCCGGCTCTCGCGGACATTCATGGCGCCAAGGTGCTGGCGATTCTTGGCGACAGCGTCACGACCGACCACATTTCGCCGGCAGGTTCGATTCCCGTGGATTCCCCGGCCGGAAAATACCTCATCGCCAACGGCGTGAAACCGCATGAATTCAACTCCTACGGTGCGCGGCGCGGGAATCACGAAGTCATGATGCGCGGCACGTTTGCGAACATTCGTCTGCGCAACCAGCTCGCGCCGGGCACCGAAGGTGGCTGGACACTTTTCCTTCCGGAGGGCGAGAAAATGTCCGTCTACGACGCCGCCGTGAAATATCGAGAAGCTGGAGTTCCGCTGGTGGTCCTCGCCGGAAAAGAGTACGGCTCCGGCTCTTCGCGCGATTGGGCGGCAAAAGGCACACGGCTGCTCGGCGTGCGCGCGGTCATCGCGGAAAGCTACGAACGCATCCACCGCAGCAACCTTGTCGGCATGGGCGTGCTCCCGCTGGAATTCAAGCACGGAGAAAATCGCGAGACGCTTGGCCTGAGTGGCCACGAAGTATTTGAGATTGAGGGTGTTGCTTCACTAGCGCCGAAAAAACCGATCACGGTCCATGCGAAATCGGCAGACGGACGCGTAAAGACCTTCTCGGTTGTCGCGCGTGCGGATACGCCAGAGGAAGTTTCCTACTACCATCACGGCGGCATCCTGCAGTATGTGTTGCGGCAGATGCTGTAGCATTCGCCAAACCTCCTGGCCTAAGAGTCCCTGGAAGTCTCCGTCTAGGGACTTTTTTGCGCAACTGGGCCGCAACTTTCAAAATTGAAGGAACACAAACCGCGGAGTATGATTCGCTGGCAGAATTGGCACAATACTCTTGGTGCTAGCGCTGCCGCTTGCATTTGCGAAAGGACGTCCGTGCTCAAGCAACTCGCTTGTGTCGCTCTTCTGTTGACCACTTCCACAAGAGTGGTTCGAGCCCAACAAACGGCTGCTGCTCCTCCACAAGCGATCGTGATTCGCGCGGGAAGACTCGTGGATGTAGACGCTGGGCGGGTCCTGACGAATCAATTGCTCGTGGTGCGTGGCGG